>Ga0207951_100005_pt1 | contig 327353 bp, 303 predicted proteins | sample Subbio12Aug_8Bad_FD_184830 | JGI IMG/M metagenome (GOLD analysis project Ga0207951, IMG submission 184830) | Serpentinite rock and fluid subsurface biosphere microbial communities from McLaughlin Reserve, California, USA - CR12Aug_8Bad (SPAdes) | ecosystem: Environmental > Terrestrial > Deep... | reverse complement strand
CCATCGGCTTGACCTCGCGATCCCCCGGCAGCGGCTCCGTCACCCCGTGCCTCGCGACGGTGACGGTGTCTCCAACTTTGACGAGCGCCGGGTCTTTGAGTCCGGTGATGAGGTATCCCACCTCCCCTACCCCGAGCTCGTCAACGGGCATGTTGGCAGGGCGCCGAACACCAACCTCTTCAACATCTGTCACGACGCCGGTCGCCAGCATGCGGATCTTCAGGCCCTTGCGCACCGAACCGTCGATGATGCGAACGAGCGCAACGACTCCCCGATACGCATCGAAGTACGAGTCGAAGATGAGCGCCTTCAACGGTGCTTCAGCATCACCCCTGGGTGGTGGAATCCGCGTGATGACCGCTTCAAGCGCCTCTCGGACACCCTCACCGGTCTTACCGCTGGCAAGCACCGCGTCATCGGCAGGAATAGCGAGGCCTTCTTCAATCTCGTGGCGCACCCGGTCTGGATCGGCGGCGGGAAGATCGATCTTGTTGATGAGCGGGATGATCTCAAGGCCCGCGTTCATCGCCATCATGGCGTTAGCCACGGTCTGGGCTTCCACGCCCTGAGCGGCATCCACAACCAAGATGACGCCTTCACAGGCTTGAAGTGAGCGCGATACCTCGTACGTGAAGTCAACGTGTCCGGGAGTGTCGATGAGGTTGAGCTGATACGTCTCGCCGTTCTCGGCAGTGTAGAGAACACGCACCGCTTGGGCCTTGATCGTGATGCCGCGCTCGCGCTCGATGTCCATCGAGTCGAGAACCTGCTCGACCATGTCGCGATCGGCGACGGTATGCGTCAGCTCGAGAACCCTGTCGGCGAGCGTCGACTTTCCGTGATCGATGTGCGCGATGATAGAGAAGTTGCGTATGTGGGTGGGGTCGCTCATGTCTGCGAAAGTGTATCAGGTGAGTGCGCGATTCGCTGGAACGGTGGGGCCAGGTTCACGATGGCGAAGGAGCTGCGCACTATGCGCTTTCAGGCAGGAACTCGATCACTCGCCGTACAACTGCTCGCGCAACGAGTCCACATCGACGATCTCCCATAGCTCTTGCCGTCGCGGACGTGGGCGAACACGGCCTGGTTGATTCTGAACTCTCGACCGAGTCCGCGTGTCGAGAGACCGGCAGGGGCATGCACTATGACGTCGTCATGCATAAACTTGCTGAATGCATCCGTGTCGCCAGCATCACCTGCGGCAAACACGGACTCCAGCAGGGAACCCGACTCGTTCATCGCGGCCTCCGAAGGCATCGTGGACGGGTATTCCTGAAAGTGGATACCCAGCGGGCCAGCTTCCGGCTAGTCGTGTAGCGGATAACCTGCGAACGCAGCAAGTCAAGTGTTGCTATTGAGATTCGCGGGTGCTCACGCGATTGCGGCGAGCGGCTTCAACGGCTCCGACGGGCGACTGCGTGCCAAATCATGTGCCGTTTGCAGGTTGATCCAGAACTCCGGAGTCGTGTTGAGCGCCTCAGAGAGCAGCCACGCCGTCTCCGGCGTCACACCCCGCTTGCCGCGAATCAACTCGTTGATGCGCTGGACGGGAACACCCAGGTGCGCGGCGAAGGCGACCTGGGTGATACCGAGCGGGGCGAGAAACTCCTGGCTCAAAATCACGCCGGGATGAGTGGGTATGCGGTTTTCCGGAATCATGGTCACGCCTCCTACTTGTGATAGTCCATCAGCCGGACGTCGTGAGCGCCGTTGTTCTGCCAACTGAACACGATCCGCCATTGGTCGTTCACCCTGATCGAGTGGAAACCCTTCAGGTCGCCCTTGAGCGCCTCCAACCGATTGCCGGGTGGCGACTTCAGATCGAGTACCGCCGCGGCACCGTTGAGCATATCCAGCTTGACCAAGGCAAGGTTCACGATGTCGTTTGGAAACCGACGCGCCCCGCTGGTGGACCGGCCATGGTACAGGTCCTCTGTCGCGCGGTCGCCGAACGAGACGATCAATGGGCCTCCCTGGTCACGGAGTGAGTATACCCACTATCACGGCAACCGTGCAAGCGCGTAATGGATGTGCCGCTGAATCTAACGCCCTTAGGCATCTGCCACAACGGATGCGCCCCTCTTCCACAGTCAACCTTGTGGCCGTCAGCAGTTGCTGGTGGAACCGCGCCATGACTTCGTCGTAGGTGTTGCCATCAAGTCGGCACGAACTGCTTGCTAGTCCGCAGAGTCGAACTGCGAAATCAGCGCTTCGCACTCGCCTCTGAGAACCTGCAAATCAACCTTCGCAAGTCCCCACACTAGCTCGTCATCGACGGTCGGATACTCATGTGTCAGGCGATTCCGGAAGTCGACGATCCGCCGTGCGCCCGTGATCGAAGCGAAGACTTCTGGCGCTTTGTGTGACAGAGCTAGCACCGCTTCCCGATGATCGTGAACTCGCGCTCCACGGAGGATCGAACGAGTCTGTTCGCGAGATAGTCCGAGATCCGCATGCCAACGACCGCAGCATCAATCGCGTCGCACGACTCCAGGATATCGGCAAGGTATGCGCGCGGCTCACGCTGCATAGAGCTGCTGTTTCGTCCGATTGACATCGTCGCGGATGTAGCGGTTCTTGAGCGCGCCAACCATCACGAGATCGACATCAGTTCCGAGGATGGCGCGCAGTTCGTCCAGCAGGCCGAAGTATGCATCCGGCTTGTCGTAGGGCGACATGGAACCGAAATCGACCAGGAAATCAATATCACTTCGTCCAGGCTCGAAGTCGTCACGCAGCACCGAGCCGAAGACATCGAGGCGTACCACGTGGAAACGCTCACACGCCTTGCGTATCGCATCCATTCTGTCTTCGATCACAGCAACCATGGCGATCCTCCACCAACATGGTACCCGCTGGAAACCCGGCCTTGCCATCGAGCCCGCATGCCGGTGGCCTGTCGGTCAACGATTTGCGCATAAGCTGCGCGCCACCAGCTTACACCGCGAAGCGGCCGAACGCTCCTGCGCGTCGAGAAGCGCGGGTTAGACAGGGTGGCCGCCGCCAAGGCTGAGCAATCACTCGCATACCAGTTTTCGCGTAGAGGTCGGGGTTGTTTCAGGGTCTTCCATAGGTACGCGAGAGCCGCGACATGCTTGGCGCAAGCCGGAAGGGCCGGATAAACTGAGCTGGAGGAATCCTTCCTCACGTCATCGCCGTGTGCTATCCTACCTGGGTTCGTCCAGCCCCACTGCGACGGGCACCATGTTGACCGAGAGAGGAACCGTACCAGTGGCGAACATCAAGAGCCAAAAGAAGCGCATCTTGACCAGCGCGAAAGCACATGACCGCAACAAGGCGGCCAAGTCCGCCATCAAGACAGCCATCAAGAAGGTGGATGTCGCTGTCGGCGCAGGAGATTCTGACGCCGCCGTCGCCGCCGCGCAGGATGCATCACGCATGCTTGATAAAGCGGCAAGCAATGGCGTTATCCACAAGAATCAGGCAGCGAACCGCAAGTCGGGCATCATGAAGCGCGCAACTGGGAGTGGCGACTAGTCACGGCAGAGATCCACTATCCAGCGTTCGAAGACGAGCCGGGCATCCCGGCTCGTCTTCATTTCCGCATCCGTGCGAGCGGCACCTCTCAGGGCGTCCACCAACTCAGGGCCAGAGTACCGTCCCGCCTGACGCAGCAACTTGTTGGCCTGCCAGTTGGCCACCCCGACCTCCCGCATTATCTCGCCCACTGGAGACCCGCTTGGGCTTCGGGCCTTGATCGCGTGAACTGAAAGCATGTGGCGTACGTGGCGCACGCTGAGCGCAAGGATGCCGTGCACCGACTCGCCTTGATCGACGAGGAGCGCAAGCAGGCGCAGCGCAGCCCGAACATCTCTCGCGCCGAGAGCGTCGGTGAAATCGAAGACCGACGGAGGCGCGGTTGTGGAGACAACATGCTCGACATCGCGACGCGAAAGTGTCTCCTTGTCTCCCGCGAAGGCCACTACCTTGTCTACTTCTGTCGAAAGGTGCCTCAGGTCGTACCCGACAGCACGGACTAGCACTTCAGCCGCATCAAGCCCAATGCGCTTCCCGCGCTGCGCGAAGAACTCGAGGACGCGCTGCGCATACTCACCTTTCTTGGGTGACTTGTACTCCGAGACCCCTCCCAGCGCGTCGATCGCCTTGTACACACGGAGGTTCTTCGCAAGCTTGAGCGCAACAAGAACAAGTACCGTCTCCGGATTCGGGTCAGCGGCGTAGCGAGCAATCACGTCAAGCGAGTCTTTGGGCAAGGCGTCAGCCCTGCGCACAATCACCAGGCGGCGCTCGGACATGAACGGCAACGTGTTGCAGACCGTGATGACCGAGTCGCCGTCGGTCCGATCCCCATCGAGCACCGTCAAGTTGTAGTCGAGATCCGCGACGGCCGCCAGCCTTTGCTTCAAGCGCTCTACCGCCTGCGTAAGCAGCAGCTCCTCTGGTCCGTAGATGAGGTAGACGGGTTTGAGGTCTGCAAGTCGAGGGTCGGTCATGATCTCCGGGTTCTGTGAGGGTGCGTGCGATACCACCCGAGATTGTCGCACACGCCGCCTCCCGGGCTCCACGGGTGGTGAAAACGGCGAACCGACCGTCAAGATCGTGAGAAACCCGCAGTTCACCGTGGATATCTGTTCGAAACACCGCGATCTCACGGTCCTCAAGCAGATCAATCACCGATCGCGAGGGGTGTCCAAACTCGTTTCCGGCACCCGCGCTGATGAGCGCGACGGCTGGTCGCAAGGTATCGAGGGCAGTTGCTGTGATTCCGTTTGAGCTACCGTGGTGCGGTACCAGCAGCACATCGATATCGGGAATCATTTCGTCCCGCGCAAGACGGTCCCACACGACCTCCTCGGCGTCGCCCGGGAGGATCGCCGAGAATTCACCACGGGTCAGGTGCAGGATTACACTCGTATCGTTGGTCGCAAGCGCTGGATCAGGCCCTCTCGGCCACAAAGCCTCCAATCGCGTGAGCCCCACGGTGAGCACATCGCCCGCGGCTATGGAGCCAAGTAGCGAACCTTCGTCTTTCCGGTAATCAACAACTCGGTCGAGGTGCGGGATTAGTTGCGCGAAGGCCTCCGGATCAGCAACGCTGGGCGCAAACGCGCGCCCGACCCGGACGACGCCGACGAGGCCCGGTGCGCCACCGGTGTGATCGGCGTGGTCGTGAGTGAACACAAGCGCGTCGATCCGTCTGATTCCGGCACGAGTCAGCGCGGTCCTGAGAACGTCCGGATCCGGTCCCGTATCAATGAGCAGGGTCGCGTTGTCGTCGGTAACGATCACCGCATCCCCTTGGCCGACGTCGAGCACACGGATGCGAGGTTCGCCGGAGGGTGTGGGGGCGCCGATCATGCCCCATACCGTGAGCGCCACCACGAGACCGAGCGCCATCCGCGGAGCTGTTGAGTCTCTCGGTCGAGGCCACGCGACCCAAAGCGCGCACGTAGCCACGGTCACGGTTGCGACAAGCGGGCCAGGCGGCGCCTCCACGCCGAGAGCGGCTCCCGGTATCGACGCGAAGTGACGCGCCAGCGTTGTGACCAGTCCAAGAGGCAATGCGGCCAGTGACATGAACGGACCTGCCACCACGCTCAACACAAGACCGGCCACGGCAGCTACGAGACCTACAATCAAACCAACAGTGACGAGGGGCATGGCGATCACGTTGGCAAGCGGGGCAATCAGCGAAAACATGCCAAAAGCGGGCAGCGCGACAGGCAAGGTAGCCACTTGGGCCACGAGAGTCAACGCCAACATGTCGGCGGCGCCCTCAGCCCAACGGTGGACACGTCCCGTCCCGAACGCCGAGCGAATCCATTCGCCGGCAAGCCCTCCAAACACAACGATTCCCGCGACAGCGCATACCGAAAGGCGGAACCCAATATCAAACGCGACAACGGGATCGGCCATAAGCATCACAGCGACGGCCGCCGCCAAAGCAGCAAGCCCGTCACCGCGGCGGCCGGATACGGCCGCGAGCCCCGCAACAGCACCCATGCCCAACGCGCGAAGTGCCGAGGGCTGAACACCGGTGAGGACGACGTACATTCCCATCGCTGCGACCACCACAGCAGCGCGGGTCACAAGTCCCTGGCGCGCGTGGCCTAAAACGCGTCCGAGAAGCATTCCCACTATGCTCAAGTGTGTGCCGGATACTGCGATGAGATGCGAGAGCCCGCATACACGCATGTCCTCTTCGGTCACAGTGCCACTCATACGGGTCCTGTCGCCCAAGAGCACCCCTTGGAGCACATCCCCTCTCGCCCCAGGGACTTTAGCCACCATCTCGTTGACCGTAGCCCTGATCGGGCCCGCCCATCCGCTTGGCGTGGAAGCCCATCCCTCAATCTCTACCGCGCGCACCGGCACGCTGCCCGCCTCGAACCGGCGATGTGCACGGCGCGCCCACTCCTGGGATGGATCGATTGGCATTACCCGCTGCTTAAGAGCAAACACTTCTCCGAGACGAACGGGCGGATCCTGTCCGGGCGGCAGCATCACTCGGAAACGAACTGGAGCGCCTTCAAGCGGGCGGACGGTCGTCACCCACCCAAACCGGCCCTGAGTTGGATCGCGAATGGCGACAACTGCTGTGTTGGGAGTTTGTGCGTCGGCTGTCGATTCGTTCGGTGTGGGCAATTGGGCTTGAGCTGCGTGCCAACCAGACCAGCGGGCTGAACCTGAGGCCACTCCCAGCGCCGCCCACACGAAGAGCACCCCGGCAAAACAGCCGATCTGCACCACCCTGGCACGTCCATAAGCGTACCGTCGAAGCAAGCGCGCCATGCCGATGCACGCCACGAAGCCAATCGATGCCAGTGTCAGTGCGATCACAGCAACGGTCGGCAGCGGCACTTGCATATCACCCGTCAGGTACCGCCAGGACAGCTCCTCACTAGTGAGAACTCCGCAAAACAGCATGATCGAATACCATGCGAGTGCCGGTATGCTCGGACGCGGGCGATAATTGGTGCTCATCGCACCACGATGAAATCGCGCATCGCCTCAAGTTTCTTCTCTCCGATGCCAGGTACCCGCATGATGTCTTCGGGTGCGCTGAACGGACCGTTTGCCTCCCGGTCAGCAACGATTCTCGCAGCGGTGGCAGGCCCCACCCCTGGAAGCGCCTCAAGCTCGCTCTCCCCCGCGGAATTGATGTTCACGTGCTGTCCCGCGCTGGAACCGCCACGTGTCGCACCGCTCGATGTGCCCACAGGCGAGGGCACGGTGCCGGCCGCAGCCTGTTCACGAGTTGGGACGTAGACGTGTTCCCCGTCATTGATGATCTGCGCCAGGTTGATCGTGTCGATTGATGCCTCTGGCGAAGGCCCGCCTGCCGCCTCGACCGCATCCCCGACGCGCGAACCAACAGGCAGCTCTCTGAGCCCCGGAGAGTTCACGGCTCCAGCGACGTGCACCCACACGCTTTCAGGTTGCGCATCCGCAGCCGGTGTCGCAACGCCCGAGCTATCGTCCTCTCCGTGGGCGTGCGATGCGACATCTTCGGCGAGATTTGACTCAAATGCAACCTGGGGCGCACCTCCATCGAACAGGGCACCGCCAACGCGCCACGCGGCCACGAGAAGCGCAACGAGGAGCATCACCACTACGCCGGTGAGCGCCGCCGGAGAGATATCCGTAAGACCGGTCCTTCGGAGAAAACTTGCTCCACGCCCATGTGATCGTTCCGGCTCCACACGCACGTCATCAAACATGAACAGGCGCCCCTTTCCCCGCCGGGGCGGAGGGGGCGCCCGGACTGTCTTTCGCTACACCTTTGAAACCTCACGTACGTCGAACAAACGCCCACAGCAAGAACACTAGTTGACGCGCAAGATGTCGACTCGAGCGCGCTCCACGCTCAAGTCGTCGTAGCCCACGATCAGCTCAAGTCGTCCATCACCATCGATATCCACGCTGTCAAATGACGCCACACCCGCATCGTAGTCACCCGAGTATCTTGGAGGATCAAAACCTGATCCGTTCCAGAGCCAGACGCCCATTCGCTCGATGCTGCGATGGCTGAACTGCTGTGGAGCGGCAACCCCCTCCACACACACAACGTCAAGAAGGCCGTCACCGTTGATGTCGGCGAACTGGGCGGCGCTCACTGAACTTGAAGACAGCTCGAACAGTTCGCGAAAAGCGCCATCACTTACTGTTGCCACCACAGTCCGTCGCGACTCACCGTCTGCACTTCCGTGGTTCAGCACCACCTCATCCCCTGGGGATTCAGGTACCACATCACCAACGGCGATCACTTGGCCGTGAGGGTTGGCGGCTAGTATGTCCGTCACCTCAGTGGTCTTGCCGTCGGACGTGGTAAGAGTGTGCCGTGTCCCGGCATCCTCCCACCATTCGATTAGCCAAGCGTCGCCTTCCGGCATACGAATGGAAAACATCCGCGCAGGCCTTTTCAGCCCGTTGCCGAGAGTTACTGTACGCACATTGGTTCCGTCCCCATCTGTGATACTCAAAACCGGCTCGAGCGACTCCGGCGACAATCCCACAACCGCGACAGCGCCCGATCCCGCTTTGGACACCGCCCACGCCTGTGGCCTGCCTGCGACCCGGTGTTCCCAATGATCGACTCCCTCTCCTTCCGGATTGGGCACGCCTCCCGCGAGCCATACCTCATCTGTCTCTGGGTCGTTGACCACGCACGCCACGTTCACACTCGGACCGTCTGATACCGCTCCAAACCGGAGAACTTCCGCACACGCGAACAGGATCTCCGTCTCTACCGATGAGTCGCCAACCCGGGCGGCCACAACCTCGTGGTACCAGCCGCGCGATTCCTGACCTGCCTCGGGGTCACTGTCGATGACGGTGCGGACCAATACCAGGCGCCCGTCACCGAGTTGTGTGACCCCCGTCGATACCGGACCCACTGAATCACCGAACCCGATCCCGTCGGCGGAGTAATCAGCTGAAAATCCCACGGACTCCACGAGCGACCCGTTCGTGTACGAGTAGAGCGATTTGCCGGCCCACACGAGCGGTCCCCCGTCCATCTCTACGGCGCCCACGTGTGTACCCGTGCTCTCTGCGCTCACCATGACGCTCAATCCCCCGGCTGAACGGCAGCCGGCGGCTGTCGACAACGCTACGGACAGCACTACTCCGGTCATCAACAACGCGCAAACCGACATCGATCGCGGCATCAGTCGGTCACCACCCTGCCCGACTGCGCATCGACATACACGACAGCCGGCATCGCACCGCTCTCGGCGCCTTCTTCAACGAGCGTGAACTCCCACGCGGGCCACATCACGCTTTGGCGGCTGCTTGACTTGTTGGCGTAGTAGACCAACCGAGCCCTCTGAACCTCAACAACAGGAGGAAGTCCGGTGACCCGCTCACCTTCACGGGCGACCGCTTCGAATGCCGCTTCCGCATCGATGAGCTGTACCGGGCGGCCGCTGTGAGACACCTCACGCCAGGTGGTTCGCATCTCGCACACGCGCTTTCCCGCCGCCAACACGATCCGGATCGAATCGCCCTCGGTGCCAGCGATGGGAATCCCCGCATGCTCGTGGCCGTACTCGACGATGTAGGCGTGCGTCTTCTCGTCTGTGAGCTTCCCCGTAAGTGGATCGACTGACGCGGCAGCCACGCCAGTAACCCCGTTGAGAACCGCATCGGCGGGGAGACCTCCGTGATCGCCGATATAGCGCTTTGCGGCCTCCACGGCCTCGTGAACTGTGAAGTCAACCACGGCGTTTCCGTACTCCTCACCGTTGTCTAACAGAAAACCATCACCCTCGAAAACCATCAGACGCTTTCCGTCCCGCTCGAACAATCGGGACCCCTTTGTCTGACCGAGTGCGCCAGCAACCGCTCTTCCTCCACCAAGAGTGCGGCGGGCCACTTCCTCAGGTTCCGGGCGGTCAGACTTCAAAACCAAGGGGGAAACTCCATTCGGTGCTTTCGGGAACTCTGTGCCAACCCGAAATGTGGTGTTACGTCCTTGAATCAACCTTGTTTCCGAATTTGCCATCGCCTTGGGAATCGCGAACGCTTCTCTCAGCGCTGCAACCCCTCTCGACCAAAGCGATTCGTTCGACCCGAGGTGCGGTCCGCCGATGTGGTTGCCAAGCAGGTTCAGGTACCAGAAGCGCATGTCGACAATCTCGCCGGTGGGTGAATCGGCCTGGCGAGCCCTCACCGGAGGCAGTCCTTCGTAGGTATGGCGTTCGTGAAGGAGAACAGCCGCGTTCTTGGCGCTGCCCGAGAAGTAAGAGTTGGCTTGAAGCCATGAGTACCGAATCGAGTTGCCGAGCGCGACCTGATCGAAAAAGCTGTCCACGATCCCTACGTCAGTCGCGTCACCAGGAGCCGTGGCCTGGTAGCCCATGATAGAGTGCGCCCGTCGCGGGTCTCCGAGAAGGGTGCGCGCGTAGAGCGCCCGGGAGCCCGGAGAGTTGCCGCCTGCGGACAGCTGATTGCACGCGGCGAGGAACACCCACTCGATGTCATCGTTCCAGCGGCTGTTGGTTCGCGTCACCGACCAGCCGGGATACGTCGCTCCGATCTCCCACAGGTTGCGCTCCCAGCCAAACGTGTTGCTTCCGCACAGGTCGTTGTCCCGCGGCCCGATGTTGTCGTTGTGTCCATTCTGATCGAGACGTCTGCGCCAATCCGAGTTGTCCCGCGTGCTGCCGACCCATCTCGGCGAGTAGAAGCGCAGTTGCCCCGGCCATCCATGAGTTGACAGGTACATGAGGTCACGCCGGTTTGCCCCCGGCCATCTGTCCACTCCGGAATAGCCGTTAGTCACGTCCCAGTGGGCGACATCGTCTTGCGGCGCGTCGTACGACGTCTGCGTCTTGCCGGTCCAGATCCCAGTCCCGCCGAAATAGTGAAGTCGAAACGCGAACCTGTGCGCATCCGACGGTGAGAAGTTCCCCCCGTAGAGCACCGAGTACTCGTGGTGGCTCGCATCATCACCACGGGCACTCTGTGCCAACACCCCCGACGTCCCCGTCGCGAGCGCAATCACGCAGAGTGCGCTTCCAACACAGCGAAACCCTGAGCGCCTCCACCCCGTCCGACCGCGACGTGCGCCCCAACCATGAGCTTTTCCAGACATACGTACCACTCCCCCCGTGACGACCAGCAGATTCGCGACGGTCGCACAGAGGCAAACACACCCCGCTCACGTCGCGGACGAAGTACACCACGGCGGGTCTAACCGGGTCTTACCAGAGATATACCTGCTGGTCAGAGAGTAAAAACTCCCGTCGCCAACACCTAACGCACGACGATGCTCACGAGCCTGCCCGGGACAATCAGCACCTTGACGACTTCCTTCCCGGCGACATGCGCCTCCGCCTCGATGAGCGCCGCCTCACGAACCTCATCATCCGGGGCGTCTGCGGACACGATGACACGTCCCCGGATCTTGCCGTTGACCTGCACCGCGAGCTCGACCTCATCGAGGGCCGCCGCCGCTGGATCGTACTTTGGCCACGCCTCCCTGTGGACCGAGGTGTCGTGTCCCAGCACATCGCGCCACAGCTCTTCGGCCATGTGCGGAACGTACGGAGCGAGCAGGCGCGTCATGTTCTCCGCAACCGCACGCGTGAGCGCGGCATCGCGCATTCCTGGCTCCACCGCGTTGCGATAGTCGTACGCGGCGTTGGTGAGCTCCATCATCGCGGCGATGGCGGTGTTGAGACTGAAGCGTCCAATGTCGTCGGTGACCTTGCCGATCACGCGGTGCATCTCACGGTGGAGCGTCTTGGCCGCCGGGCCGTCGAGCGCGATCTCGCCGCCGACGTCACCTGCCGAGGACTCCTCGGCAGCCTCAGTCACGAACCTCCACACGCGACCAAGCCAGCGATACATGCCGTCAAGCCCCTCGAAGGACCACTCAAGATCTTTGTCAGGTGGCGCCATGAACAGGATGTAGGCGCGCAGCGTGTCGGCGCCGTACTCGGCGATCATCTCCTCGGGAGCGACGACGTTGCCCTTGGACTTGCTCATCACCTCGCCGTCTTTGCGAACCATCCCTTGAGTGAGCAGGTTGGTAAACGGCTCCGAGAAGTTCAGCAAGCCCGCATCGCGCAAGACTTTCGTGAAGAAGCGGGAGTAGAGCAGGTGCAAGATCGCGTGTTCAATACCGCCGATGTACTGGTCGACAGGCATCCAGTGCTCGGCTTTTTCCCGGTCCCATATCGCCTGTGAGTTGCGGGCGTCGCAGTAGCGCAGGTAATACCACGACGAGCAGGTGAACGTGTCCATGGTATCTGTCTCACGCCGAGCGGCCCCGCCGCACGCCGGGCACTTTGTCTCGTAGAAGTCGGGTTTGTCCGCAAGTGTCTCACCCTTGGTGATGTCGACGTCGTCCGGCAGGCGCACCGGCAGGTCGCTCTCGGGGACCGGCACGAGACCGCACGCCGGACAGTGGACGGCGGGAATCGGGTTACCCCAATAGCGCTGTCGGCTGATAAGCCAGTCGCGAAGACGGAAGTTGATCGCGTACCGGCCGTGGCCATGATCCTCAAGCCAGCGCGTGACCGCCGCGACACCGATACCGCCCTTTCCGGTGCGCATGCCCGTGAATGGACCAGACTGCACCATAATGCCAGGGCCGTCGTAGGCGCACTCCCAGGTCACGTCATCGAGCACTCGCTCTTGCGCGTCAGCGAGTTTCGCGGCAAGCGGATCGTCCTCCGCGACGACCACCGGCGGGATCGGCAGCCCGTACTGGCGGGCGAACTCAAAATCGCGCTGGTCACCGCAGGGAACGGCCATCACGGCACCAGTGCCGTACTCCATGAGCACGTAGTCCGCCACCCACACGGGGACCTTCTCCCCGTTGACGGGGTTGACGACGTAGCGCCCGGTGAACGCGCCGATCTTCTCACGCTCGCCAGCGGCGCGCTCGACCGCGCTCGCCCGCGAAGCGCTCTCGACAACCCGCATCACTTCAGGCGCGAACTCCGTGCCGTGAACGATCTCGTGCACGAGCGGGTGCTCCGGCGCGAGCAGGAAGAACGTGCACCCGAAGAGCGTGTCGGGGCGCGTCGTGAACACGGTGATCGTATCGCCGGACGGCTCGCCGGCCGCGTCGCAGAGCACGAAATCGACCTCGGCGCCCTCGGAACGCCCGATCCAGTTGGCCTGCATCGTCTTGACGCGCTCGGGCCAGCCGGGAAGCGTGTCGAGGTCGTCGAGGAGCTCCTGAGCATACTCGGTAATCTTGAGGTACCACTGCTCGAGCTCGCGCTTCTCGACGTGGCTCTTGCATCGCCAGCACACGCCGTCGCCGATGACCTGCTCGTTGGCGAGCACGGTCGCGCAGCTCGGACACCAGTTGACCGGGCTCGACTTGCGCTCGACGAGCCCGCGCTCCCAGAACTTCAGAAGGATCCACTGGCCCCAGCGATAGTACTCCTCGTCGCACGTGACGACCGTGCGGTCCCAGTCGTAGCTAAATCCCATCCGCTTGAACGAGGCGGCCTGCTTGGCGATGTTGGCGTACGTCCACTCGGCAGGATGTGTCGCGCTCTTGATCGCGGCGTTCTCGGCGGGAAGCCCGAACGCGTCCCAGCCGATGGGGTGGAGTACCTGCATGCCGCGCATGGTGAGGTGGCGTGCGATGACGTCGCCGATGGTGTAGTTGCGAACGTGACCCATGTGGATGTCGCCTGAAGGGTACGGGAACATCTCGAGCACGTAGTAGGCGGGCCGGGAGGGGTCCTCGTTTACCGAGTAGAGCCGGTCACGCTCCCATGTCTCCTGCCACTTGGTCTCTATCGCATGCGGATCGTACTGTCGCGTCACGTATGACCTCCTGGTGGCGGCGTATCAGTCCGTGACTCCGCATGATAGCGGGTCGGCGAGCCGGTTGCAGCCCCGGCGGAGGCGCGGTAGAGTCGATGACGTACACGCGGACACCGATCGGGCCCGGCCGTGGGGAAGGAGCCGTCATGCAGGTAGCCATCGAGCGGTTCGACCCCGCACGTCACGATTCCGCGACGGTCGCCCGTCTGATCTACCAGGCGGATCCCTCGCTCATGCGATTCGTCTTAGGCGCGGAGGATGAAGCCGTGCCTGTGCTCACCGCGCTCGTGGAGATGGAGCACAACGACTACAGCGGAAGGTACGTTCGCTGCGCGGTCGATGAGACCGGGGAGGTCGTCGGTATCGCGGCCGGTCTCACCGGCGCCGAACGGCGTGCCGCAACCAGGCTGCGCGGCAGGGAGTGGGGGCGTGCTCTCGGCGCCCGCAGGATGCTGCGGGCGATGCGGTGGGGGTCGAAGCTCGAGAGCGTGGCGACCACCGAGGTCGCCGACGACGAGTTTTACCTGAGCGCGCTGACCGTCGACGAGCGACACCGGGGCGGCGGCGTAGGCTCCGCGCTCCTCAGCTCCGTGACCGCCGAGCACCCCGTGGTGATCACCGACGTCAACATCACCAAGAACGACGCGCTACGCTTCTACCGCCGCCACGGGTTCGAGGTCGAGCGTGAGATGACGTTCGTGCACAAAGGCGACGCCCTCGGCAACTTCCAGATCCGCCGCGACGCGCGAGCGGCGGGAGCGGGGTAAGGCGCACGCACGTGTCCCCAGACGCGACAGGACCCAGCATGAGGCCGGGTCCTGCATTCATTCTTGGTGGACCTACCAGCGGCCAACTCTGGTAAAAGAATGCGAGATGACGAAGTCTAACCGAGTGACGCACAAGGGCCTACCTAGAGCTTCCGGTAGCGGTAGCCCACCTTCTTGATCCGCGCATCGAGGCAACCGCCGACGCTTGAGGCACTCAACAGTGCCTCGCACTCTGACGCAGGCGCATCGAAGTACGGATAGATCCCACCGTGTCTGAACTCAACCTCGAGAGTCCATGTGGTCGCGTCATAGCCGACCGACACACAGTTGCTGCTCGTGACCGGAGTGCGCAGCATCACTCAGCTCCTGCCTAATCGTCCCTAGAGTCCGCCTTCTCCAGCTCTGCGAACTTCGCCGCCATGGTCGGGTTGCCGCGTGTCAGCTTCTTGATCGTCACGTCTTGCAGTTTGTTGTTGGCCAGACGGAGGTTGTTCTCGGAGCCAAGTAGTTCGGCCTTCGTCTTCTCAAGACTCTTGATCGTCTTGTCAATCTCAGCGATGGCAGTCCCAAACTTTCGGGACGCCAAGTCATAGTTACGGGCAAAGCCTGTCTTGATGGTTTCCAGGTCGTCCTCGAAATTCGTAATGTCGATGTTCTGCGCCTTCACGAGCGCCAGCTCGGTCTTGTATTTCAGTGCGTTCTGAGAAGCGTTACGAAGCAGAGTGATCATCGGAATAAAGAACTGTGGTCGGATGACGTACATCTTCGGATACCGGTGAGACACGTCCACGATGCCCGTGTTGTAGAGCTCGTTGTCCGGCTCCAGCAAAGAAACGAGTACGGCGTACTCGCAGCCCTTCTCGATGCGGTCCTTGTCGAGTTCTTTGAAGAAGTCCTCGTTCTTCTTCTTGGTTGCGGTGGTGTCGCACTCGTTCTTCATCTCGAACATGATCGACACACATTCGGTGCATGCTTCGTCGGAGTCACGGAATATGTAGTCGCCCTTGCTACCGCTGCGGGCGTCATTGTCCTTCTCAAAATAGGCGCGAGGGAAAGCAGTAGCGCGGATCTTGTTGAACTCGGTTTCACAGTGTTGCTCTAGGGTCTCGCCGACCAACTTGGTGGACAACTTGGCCTTGAGGTCCTTCAGGCGCTCGATGGCATCGTCGCGATCCTTGATCTGGGTTTCGTACTTGTCTTTGAGCGACGATTCGAGCAGCTTTCTCTCAGTGTCCTTCGAGTCAAGATCTCGCTTGAGATCGTCGCGCTCCTTCTCGACCGTACTGAGCGCTTCCTTCAGCGCGAGCTGATTGGCGACATCTGCCTTCTCGAGCTCTGCTTTAAGCCGAGCGATCTCGGTGTCCTTCTCGGCATCCTTCTTGGCGGCTTTCCTCTCCATCTCGCTGGCGACCTTGGTCTGCGCGAGTTCGATCGCCGTCTTCTTGTCTTGCTCGGCAAGCACCAACCGGTCGTGCAGCGCCTTGTCGAAGGCTTCGTCGCGCACCTGTTTCAAGATGTCCGCATAACCGGCCTCATCAACGTTGAATGTCTTGCCACAATGCGGGCATTTGATCTCGTGCATAGTAACTGGCCTCCTTTCAGACCTAAATTCATCACGCCGTAGCGAGGTCGCAGAACTCCTGCTTTATCGCGTCGATCTTTGACGCATCCACCAGCCCTGACTCCAGGTGATAGAGGATGTACTGCGGCTTGCGATGCGACTCGTTTCGGGGGAGTGGGGTGATCCCAAGCTCCGACTCCAAGTCGCTCGGGAACCGAGTGATCCTCTTGGTGAACGCCGACTTCGCCCCATCAATCGCCGCGGTTACCTCGGAATCATGCGAACCGCCGTTGTCCCCGTCGTAGAGGACCGAGTGGTCGATGCCAAATGCGCCGAGAATCGCGACGAAACGATGGATGTTGAACTTACCCATGCAGTCGATGACAGAAAGGCCTCTCAAAGGCGGGTCCATTAGACCCCGGGTCGTCAAGTAACTGTATAACGCCGTCTCACTAGCACCTTCGACAAGGATCACTCGCTGACTGAAGAAGGCTATCGTACGTGTTGCCTGCATCCATAGCTCAGTCTTAAGGGACGCCATCATCGCAGCCTTGTTGACATCCGCCGATGTCGTGCCGATCGGCGTAATGCTGTCATCAACGACGAGGAGGTCGTCGAACAGCTTGTCGAGTTCAGCCTGCGACAACTGGTGGGCCGTAGTGATACCAGCGTCGCGGCATAGTCGGACTAGTCGAGTCAGGTCGTCCATCGAGCGGCTAACGAAACGTGAGCTATGCGTCGTTAACAAGACCTGTGTAGTGCCGTCCTGAACGAGTTTCAGTAGGCTGTCGTGCAACACCTCTTCCTGGGAGGGGTGCAGGAAGGCCTCGGGTTCCTCGAACAGAATCCACGTGAGCTGAGGCGCGAACTCCTTCTTCTCACCGGCCGATGTCCTAGGTGGATTGGCATGCTTCGCCGCGAGTTTGATCAGTGTGTAAATGAGGTGACGCTGAAAACCCGCACCAAAACGCGCCTGATCTATCTCCCCGCCGTGCGTCTCGTCGATGAACTGCGGCTTAATGAGTGTCTTCAGGATCTCCTCCGGCTGAATGTTCTGAACTGCAAGCGAAAAAGACGCTTCCCAATTAGCAATCTCGTCGGTTACTTCCTTCTCAAGAGACTTAAGCGACTGCCCGTCAGCACAGGTCTGCGTCCTAATCGAGCCTTCAAAGGCGCCGAACGCCTTGGTAAGCTCTAGGTATGCGGGGCTGTCGGCGACCACCTTGTTGAGAACCTCCGCTACGAGTTCTCGTAGCGCAGAAGGGCCGGTGAGCTTTGTGTTGTCATCGACCTTGCTGACAGCGGGAATGTAGACGATGTGTCCGACCTTGCCAGACCCCACATTCTTCGCACCGTAGAACAAGTTGTCGGACAACTTGTCGTCTTCGTAGGCGTAGTACCCCGCGCGAACCTTGCCATCTGCTCCGCTCGAGGGGCTGACGTAGTTCCGGACGCGGAAGGTGCCTTCTGCACTCCTGTAATCATCCTTCAGTTGCGCGAGCTCATCCGCAGTCGGCTGAAACTCGATCTCAACCCATGCTTCTGAATCGCTCGCCTCTACCTTCGGGGCATCACGTCCCTCATCCCACTTCAGGTCCCCATAGAACAGCCGGATGGCATCTATGATGTTGCTCTTGCCTGCATTGTTGGCTCCCGCGATTAGCGAGAGTGGCTCAAGGCGAATCGTCGCGTCGTGGACGCTCCGGAAGTTGTGAATCTGGACCTCTACTGCGCGCATTACAAGCTCCAATTGCCAGGGACGCTGACAGCGTAGCCCGGGACGGTATCAGTGCCGATGCCCAGCTGCTTGAAGTGCTCAGTCGCGGCTTTGATCTTGGCGTTCTCAGTCGGGCGACGCTTGGACTCATCCAGCGTGCTCTTGGTCTCGCGGATCATGTAGATGCGATCCACGCCATCCTCATCCTGCTTGATGATTGCCCAGTCTGGGTTGTACGGCCCGACGGGCGTGTCGATCTTGAACTTGTCGGGCAGCTTCATGAAGAACTTGACGTCTTCACGTGAGTCCAGCTTCTCCGCGAACTGGCGCTCAGGGGCGTCCGCACCGTCTGAGTCGATCTGGATGTAGTCGAAGTCGGTCTTGCCGGTGTTCTCGACCTTGTAGACGCGATCGAGAAAGAGGTCACGTGCCTCAGCACCATCGGCCTGCAGTTCACGCAACTCGTAGACGTAGCCGCCGATCTTCTCGTACTGAATGCCTTCCTGAACGGCAGCGGCCACCACGTTCTGGAGGTTTCGCTTCACCATTGCAATGAAGTCATTGGGATTGCCGATAAACTCGCTCAGCTTGCCAGAGCGCGTCAACACGTCAATCAAGGTCCGACGCGTAAGGGATGTAGCTTCCTGCAGCTCGCTGAGGATGTCGGGAAGTTGATAGGCGCCAGTCAGCTCAGCAGAACGAGTTGCAGTCTCGGAGGTCTTGGTGCCGCCCCGCACCAGCTTTACGCCTGCACGGGTGACCTGAACTCGAAGCGGCAAGATGGGCTGCTCAGCCTTGATTCTGTTGACTGCGTTGTCGATGACTTCCTCACGATTAAGGGCCACTCGATAGGTGGTCTTCTGCGAAATCGTGCGCCAAAAGTCCTCGAACCACGGCGTTGAGTAGATCTCCTTGTTGAGCTTGCGAGCGACACGCTCGCGCCGAGTCTTGACTATGCGCTCGATGCGACAGTTGAGCATCACATCGATTATGTCGTCTTGGGGCCAGAAGAACTCCGGCACCGGGCCAAGTGTGAACCCGAGTGTCTCGGGACGGAAGTTGGCGGTGACTCTGCCTTCCTTGTCAATGAAGCTGCGTTCGACCAGTTCGTCCCAGATCAGTTTGGAGCCCTGGAAGCCGAGCCGTTTCTCGTCGCCGGTAACTTCGTCGATTGTCGGGATCTTCGCGAACTCACCAGGGCGCACCAGGCCGATACTGACGCCGGAGTCCCGATACTCCTTCTGTAAGCTATCGGCGAATTCTCGATAGGACTCATTCGCAACGACGGTGAGTTGAGCGATGCCCTTGTCTGGTACCCGCTCTCCTGCCTGGCTGACCGGCAGCCGCAGTCCGCGTCCGATCGTTTGGCGACGCTCCGTCGCTTCGCCCATCTCACGTAGAGCACAGATCTGAAAGACGTTCGGATTGTCCCAGCCTTCACGCAGCGCCGAGTGGCTGAAGATGAATCGCACCGGCTCGTTCTCGTCGAGGAGTCGTGCTTTGTCACGCATTATCAAATCGTAGGCGTCATCATCAGCCTTCGATGTGCCGGTTGTGTCCTTAAAGGTATCGTGCTGACCCTTCCTCCCCCTAATGGCCGAGAAGTAGGCGCGCCGGTAATCGACTGGATCAAGAGGCAGTGATTGCGACCATTGCTGACTCCTGGAGCGCTCCTCGATGAACAGCTCGTCGAACCAAGTGACGAACTGCCCGTCAGCAGTGTCGTTGTTGTAGCCCTCTCCAAGGAAACTTGCGACCTTGTCGACAAAGAACAAGCTCAGCACCTTGATCCCGTGAGGTCGTAGCATCGTCTCCTTACGCAGATGCTCACGGATGGTCTCACGGATCATCTCGCGGTAAATGGAATCGTTGGAGCCGCCGATGGTCTCACCTGCCTGAAGCCACCCGTGCGGGAACAGCTCGACTGACTCGGGTTCGATACTCAACTCGTTGACCAACCAACCCTCATAGGCAGAGTTGTCAGTGACCAGAGCGAGGTCTTGGCCGTTTTTGACGTACACCGTCTTCCGCTGGATTGTGCCGTCCGATGCTTTGCGCACCGCCAGTTCCATACATGCTAGAAAGCCTTTGTCATTACGAACTGACTGGAGCTTCACATACGGTGCTGCATCGGCGCCCTGCTGCAGCGCCTCCGCCACCACAATCTGCTTGACCAAGCCGAGATCGTGGGCGTCAACCGGGTCGAGGCGATAGACGACGTTGCGCGTCTTGCGATGGGTTGCCGAGTAGCGCAGGGTGCAAAGCGGATTCAGCTCACCCACTGCAGACTGGCTAAGCAACGACTCCATGTTCTGTGGCTCGTCCATAATGACCACTGGATGTGTGGCCTTCAGATAGTCAATTGGGCGCAGCCCGTTAAGCTTGTCACGAGTCTGGTGGATGACGCGGGTGTTCTTGTCGCCCCGCAACGAGTCGATGGTCATGACCATGATCTGCACGCTCGTGGAAGTGGCGAACGACTGCACTTCTTCCGGCGTGCTGCCGCTGTAGACGAACGAGTCGAACGGCGTGGCGTAGAGATCTTGGAAGTGCTTAGTCATTAGCTTGATACTGGTGGTCACGCCCTCACGGATGGCCACGCTCGGCACGAGGATGATGAACTTGGTGAAGCTGTAGTTCTTGGCCAGCTCGAAGATGGTACGCAGATACACATACGTCTTGCCGGTGCCGGTCTCCATCTCGATGTCAAAGTCCAGCGAACCCCCAGCCAGCTCGCTCACTACCTCGAGGCCGTTTCGATCCTGCACGGTCTGCAGGTTCTGCAGTATTGTCGCGTCGTCGAGCAGCAGGTTGTTCCCAACCGCGCCAACTTCGCTAACCATGTCAAAGGCGATCATCTGATCGCCAGCGTCGGGAACCGCGCCCTGGAGCTTCGTCGACAACGATGCGGCGTCGGCCAGCTGACCCTCAAACAGATCGACCACGGCAGCGATTGCGTCCTGCTGGAACTCCTGGTGAGCATCAAACTTGAATTCCATCGTCAGGCCGTCCAGAGTTCCACGCTATGTGACCTGCATTCTTGGACCAAGTTGGTCTTTAGCTCATCGTCGCCTTGGAATGCGTCTTCGAGGATAACGAGGCGTGCTGGCTTCTCCGCCAGCACAGAGCGCAGTTGATTCAGCGTCGGCTTGGTGCGCTCGTCCAGGTATGCGAGCAGAAGTCCCCCACCAACGGTCTTCAGCTTCAAGCCTGAGACTTCGATCTCGTCAATCTGCTCGGAGAGAGAGTACCCCTGCTTCAGTAGAATCTCGGTCAACAAGGCATCCGGTGTTGCATCGTCAGCAGCGTTGTCGCGCAAATCGAGCAAGTGCTGCTCGAGCGTACTTGCGTCCGCATCGCTTGCCACGCGCCACTTCGAGAAGTTGGTGTCACTGAGGGTGAACGTGCGAAATCCGACATCAACAGTCTGGCCCTGGAGCGACCCGTGAACTTCCTCACCAGCACGCCTGATCCGCTCAATCGTCAGTGCGGAAATCGTGTCATACCCCGCGTTGCGAGCATCGGACTCTTCGGGTGTTGGTTCAGGCAGCTGAACCAACACGAAACTGCGGCTGCCACCATCGGCTGCGTTCTGCTTCAAGACCGCTTGTGCCGTCGTGCCGGAGCCAGCAAAGAAGTCGAGGATGATCGAGTCCTTGCGAGCCCCGATGGCCAACACATCACGGATGAAATCAACGGGCTTCGGGTTGTCGAAGTAGTTCTGTCCATCGAAGAGCGCCTTTACTGCACGCGCTCCGCCTGCCGTATCATACTTCGGGTCAATCCAGACTGTCTTAGGCCGGACCGTCCTCGCCTCGCCATCAACGACATCACGCATCTTCACATAGACATTCCACTTGCCGTTGACTTCTCTAGCTACAAGCTCGGTATCCTTGTTCTTCTGAAAGGTGTCCCTGCTCCAACGCCACCGACCTTCCACTCCTGCTGAGTCAACCGGGAAGATTTCAATTGCGCCAGTACTTGGCTCGAGGCTGAATTCCGAAGAACTCGGACAGTAGTAGATCGGGTAGTACATGTTCGGGCGGTCAATCCTTCGTGAGTTCTTACCGGTCTTGCGAAGCCCGACCTCTTTGTAGTTGCTAATCTCATCTGAATGCTTGAACTCGGCTTGATAGTCCTCCGCTGTTGCGAATCCATAGATGGTCGCACCCTCGTTGTTTCGTGCACAGGCGACCAAGAATTCATTCGCCGTAGCGAAGTACTGGTCATCAGAGCGACCCTTGAGGTTGTTGACCACGGAGACTGAGCCGAGCAAGTTGCTCTCACCGAAAACCTCTGCACACAGACGCAGCAGTGCAGCGTGCTCGTGCTGGTCAATCGAGATGAACAGGACACCGTCCTCGGTCAACAGGTTCCGCGCAAGCTTGAGGCGCGGATACATCATGTTGAGCCAGTTTGAGTGGTAGCGACCCTCGGTCTCGCTGTTGGTGCTGACCTTCTTACCCTCCTCATTGACCTGCCGAGTCCATTCGAGGTAGGTGTCCAACCCCTCCTTGAAGTTGTCAGGGTAAACGAAGTCGTTGCCCGTGTTGTAGGGCGGATCGATGTAGATCAGCTTGACCTTGCCGTGATAGTGCTTCTGCAGAATCTTGAGCACCTCGAGGTTATCGCCCTCGATGAACAGATTCTTGGTGGTGTCCCAGTCCTTCGAGTTCTCGAAGTCGGGCTTCAAGGTTGCTGTAGTCGGCTCCTGCGCGGCACGCAAAGCTCGCTTCTTTCCGGGCCAGAACATGCCGAAGCGCTCGCGGTCGTCACCCGCATCGTCCCCCAAGAGCTCCTTGAGCTTTTCGACGTCGACTTTGCCATCGGCAATGGCCTCAGGAATCAACTCCGAGAGTTGTGCCGCGAGCTCCGTTTGGAAGCTTGGTGTTGTGCTTGGTGTTTCGTAGATGTCCTGTGAATCGTCGTTGCTCATTGAATGTTTCCTCTATTCATATTACCAATAATTGTATATTCGACCAGTGCGCTCATCAGGAGACCACCTTCCATCGGATGGCAAATAGGTGCTCGACCTCCTGAGTTCCCTTGAGCGCTTGCTCAATCAACTCGAGATAGTGGTCCGCTTCTTCACGCATCTTCTTGCGAGCCAGGCGTGCCTCTTCGTCTTCTTCCTCCGCACGCTCTGACCAGCGGCGTGCATCCTTCTTGAACTTTAGCTGTTCCATTGGATCATCGGTGGCCCTGGCGGCTCTGCGGGCCTCCTTCTCCTTGGCCTTGTACTCGCGAATCTTGCCCTCGGACTCAGCTCGTCGGTCCTGTTGATTGCGGTAGAGGAGCTCCTCTTGCTGGTCGTAATAGCGGGAGTTGCGGCCCTGGACTTCCTTCTCCAAGTGCGAGCGACGCTCTGACAGATGACTATCAAACCTCGAGTCATCGACAGTGACTTCCGGCCCCTCATCTACACAAGCCAAGTCCAGCAAATCGGCGACGTATTCATGATCGAGCCACTGGCCATCGTCGGTCAGGCCCCCAGCAAGCATGTAGGACTCACTAATGTCATCGTTCTTCGCCTTCATAGAGAAGGTGACAAGCTTGACCGTTAGCTCACCAGACTTGCCCTGAAGCTCCTTCACGGCAGTACTAATACGCGAGGACTCGCCGAGGCTGAAAGTGAGTTCCCTGCTTGGGGTTTCGGCCTCCTTGGATGACTCCACGACATAGCGAGCAAGGTCACTGTCGAAACGGTACTGGTGGGCGTTGTCGAGCGGCTCTGACTTGAAGTAGTAGCGGCCGGTCTTCGCATTCTTGACTGGGGCTCTATTCAGAACGAAGCGGCGACCATCGCCCTCAAATGTCGCGAAAGGTTCGAGCTGCAACTTGGTCACTGATAGCAGCAGGCGCTCGAACTTGTTGAGAACCTCGCCGGACTGCGAGTCATATGCTTTCAGGCGGTCTTGCACGTTCGGGTCAAGGTTGTCGAACACCTTGGCTTTGGCGGCAGCCATTTCAGCCGTGATCTCGGTGGCGTACTGCTCCTCCAGTGCCCTGAACGCTTTGTCGATATCAGCGTCACTTCGAGAAGTACTGAGGATGCTGTTGATCGTCTTCTCGAAATCGAAACCGTCCTCGATAGCACCAAGCACTTCATCGCTGGCACCAAAGACGGACTCAAACAGGTGGAACTTGGTCGCCAGCAGTTCGAGGATGCGTGCCTCGGCTACATTGCCCTTGTTTGAGAAGTTGACCACGACCACGTCGAACTTCTGTCCGTAGCGGTGAGCACGTCCAATGCGCTGTTCGACCCGTTGCGGGTTCCACGGCAGGTCGTAGTTCACGACCATGGAGCAGAACTGCAGGTTGATACCTTCGGCTGCGGCCTCGGTGGCGATCATGACGGTGCCGTGGTCGCGGAAGTAGTCCACGAGAGCCTTGCGGCGATCGGCAGCCGGAATGCCGGTTATGACGTCGCCATCCTTGTTGGCTTCAAGCCAGTCCCTGTAGATCTGGTTGCTCTCGGATGAGTTGTTGGAGCCGTTGAACAGGACCAATCCCTTGGCCCGACCGGCCTCACCGAGCGAACGGGCAATGTACTCCTGGGTCTTGGTTGAATCCGTGAAGATGATCGCCTTCTCGGGTGCGCCAAGTTCACGCAGACGTTCGAAGCCTTTGTCGAGAGCTTCGTTGAGCTTCACGGCCTTCTGATTCACCGTGATGGCGCGAGCCATATCGGCGTAGCTGCGAAGCTCGGCGACCTCGGCACGCATGGCTTCGAGTGTTTCATCATCGAGACGCGCACCGGAGCCGGGGCCGAACTGGGTCCGCTCGGAGGCGGGTTCGCCACCATCTTCGAGCTCCTCAAGCACCTCATCCGGGAGGTCGTCGTCAATGAGGTCGGCCGCAATCAGGCCACCACGACTGTCGCGACGGACGCCCGCGTCTAGCTCCGCTTGGAGCCTGTCAGCGATCTTCCCCAACGTACTGGAAACGGCGTAGGTCGATGAGCCGAGGCGCTTTCGGATAATCAACGTTGTCAAGTGCCTCTGGGAGTTGCCGAAGGCAAACAGATCCTCGCGCTGCAGATAGTCGTTGACCCTGTCGTAGAGTCGGATCTCCTCGGGACTCGGCATGAACTCCACGGTGAGCGGCAGGCGCTTGGTGAAGTGGATGTACTTGTCGGCGTCCCGTCGCAACGTGCGCTTGCTGATGGCTGCCACGCGATCAACTAGATCGTCATTGTCTCCAATGCCTTTGGCCTTGACGTACCGCTCACGAAAGGCATCGAGTGAATAGAAGTAGTCGGGATCGAAAACGCTGACAAGGCCATAGAGTTCCTCTAGGCGGTTCTGCAGCGGCGTCGCGGTCAGCAGCAGTGTCTTGTGAGCTTCACGAACGATGTGGCTGATTGCCTCCGGAGCCTTGTTGCGTCCGGTGTAGAAGTTGCGCAGACGATGGGCCTCATCGCACACCACCAGGTCCCACTGGCGCAGCAGGCTAGCCTCATGACGTAATGCAAACTCATACGAGCAGATCAGCACTTCGGCACCGCGTTGCGCGGTGCGCGCGAGCTGTTGGTCCTTGAGCTTTGGGTCGAGTAGTTGACTCGGAATCAGGAACTTCTCGTAGAGCTCTTGCTGCCACTGTTGACGAAGGCTTGAGGGCGAAATGATGAGGATACGTCGCTTGCGTTCAGCCCAATACTGCGTGATGACGATGCCCGCCTCAATTGTCTTTCCGAGGCCCACCTCATCGGCAAGAACCACTCCGGCCAGGTACGGTGTCTGCAACGCAAACAGTGCCGCATCTATTTGATGTGGCTTCGGTTCAACTTGTGCGTCAAAGAGAAGGCCAGCAAGCTTGCCGACATGATCGTTCGCGTAGGAGCGCTGGAGCTCGTGGGCGTAGTACTTCGCCTGATAGGCAGTGATGCTCATCGACACCCCACGCTGTCGATTGGTCCCTGATTGCCACTCAGCGCATCAGCGGCTATCCAATGCCGCTGAACCGTTCTCTTGCTGTGCTGCGTCTTGCCCGTGCGTGCCATACTTCGTGCTCCATCTTCTTATTCCGGGATGAGATCCCCGGCGATCCGCAGCGCTCCCCCATCATGATACGTCCGGCCGCTGACACGAACACGCAGAATCCCCCCTACACCTGCGTGAACTTGGGACGGACAGCGCGTCAGAAGATGGCGCTGAAACCTACACTAAGAATAACACATGCATATATCGCTCACAAAACTGCATATTGTACTGAGGACTGTGTTCCAGCACCTACGAACTGAACCACTCCCTGAATGGCACACCCCAGTCAACTGACTCGTCAGCCGTCTGCAAGTACCGTGGAGGCCGCGCGTCCAAGGCTGCCCGAGGAATCGCCTCTAATGCTCTGCCGTCGCTGTTTTTCGCTGAGACCCCAGATTCACTCAAAGCGATGTCCACCGTGTTCTCCACCAAGTAGAGGAATTCTCGTTCAGCTTCCTTGGCTTCCATAGTCAGAGACCCGAACCTGCTCTGCAGCACCGCGCAGGCAAGCCTCGCAGCTTCGATTGCCGCACCACGGTGCCGGGCCGTTGGCCGCTCCCAAGGCATCGTCGCGCCGATCGGAGAAACTGGCCATTCAACTGAAGCCAGCATGGCGCTCCAACGCCCACGTAGTGCTCCGTGTTCACCCTCAATCAGCTCCAAGGCAAAGGTGTGAGGATCGTCATCCTTGGCAGACGACAGTGCTTGCAGGAGGACCTCCAGCTCCTCGGTAAGAAACGGTCGGTCCAGCCGCGTCCACACCCACCACTCGAGCGGCAGATTCTCGCGAAGGAAGTCCCGACTGGCCTTATCCCTAAGCACCTCGTTGAAGTACAAGTGCACGTACGTGAACATCCACAGCGCCAAGTCCCCATTCATGCTCGGCTGCTCTGAAACGAACCGCGCAGTGTCCCGGTACCGATTGCTCGCCGGAATTTCAAGTGAACAGCGCGCGCAGAAGTCGGCCGCTTCCAACCTCAGCGTGACCTCCTGCAGATAGCGATACAGCTGTTCAATCGCGCCACTGGTGCGTTCAGCTACCAAGTCACCGCCTGCACCAGAGCGGGCAGAGCCTGCCGACACCCCAAGCGTTGGCAGGCTGTCTTGGGCATCGCGATGTATCTCCCAGGCCAGCGTCTGTAGGATGCCTGGTTGAATACCTGTGCGTACGTGCTCGGCGCTGACGCCCAGATGCCTTCCCGACTCCCTGCGCCTGTCTCCGATGGGTTGGCGTCGACTCCCTTGGGCGGCACCGAAGAGAACGGCGACAACCTCCTTTAGCCGGTCATCCGGATACCGACTGAGATGCCATCGGAGTAGCTCATCCAGAGCGTTAACCCGGCCAAGGCGATCACACGGATCGGTGGTTCGGATGAGTACGTTTGGCAGAGACAGCAGCGTCTCGTCATCGAACTCGGGTACGACAGGCAGGCCTCTCCGGACGATAGGACCCAAGGCCTTCGCAATATGCTCAACGCTCGGGAGCGAATCGCTGCGCGTAGGATCCGGTCCTTCGTTTGAGATACGGAATTCCTCCGCTTCGCCCAATATCTCTCCTACGCGCTTCTGCGGTCAGATACAGCCAGACGCAACCGAAGCGTCTGGACCTCCTTCTTCGAGAAAGGATGCGAGATGTCTGACCAAACTGGCTTGGCTCTTCAGGGTAACGGACAAGCGATTCAAATGCTCGATCACATGTCGCGCTCGACACAGCGCCACACTCGGCGTGAGGTTGAACTGATGGCCAAGCGCACCATCATCGCCTGCCAGCGCGAGGAAGGACGGGCGCAGATCGCCCAAGCCGCCATGATGGGCGCGGCCACGGTAGGCATGGCCCACGAGACCCTGATCGAGATGGCGCCCATGGCCGAGGACAACCTGAGGGCGCTCAGCATGGCCTACGGCATCGGTGCCTCCAAGGCAATCATGGCGTGGTGACGGCAATGCATCCCATCTGGTGGTTCCTCATCGTCATCGTGGGCCTGATCTTCCTCTGCGATCTAGCACGTCAGGCGAATGAAGGCCTGCGCGAATCAAGGGCGCTGGAGCAGGCGGCAATGCGACGACGGCTTGGCAAGTTCGAGGCCGAGCAGCGTGTGCGCCAGCAAGCCGCCGTCATGCAGCGCACACGAGAGATCAACGCCATGGCCCACGAGACTTGCCAGGCAATGCTGCGGGCCGCACTCGAGGCGCAGCGCAAGGAGCTCGACAGCTACATCGAGTAGGAACGTTGTCTATTCCACTACAACGGCTGACGTTTCCACTAATCGTGCGTATACCGCTTATGCCAACCTGTCCCATCGCTCCGACTAGTCGGTACCTCTGACCTGTGCTTTTGCCACGAATGGGTGTGCACTAGATGCGAACGGCGGGCCGGTTTCAGTTCGCCCGCCGCGTAAACGAAAGGAGGTTTCCTATGACCAAGAAGACATACGGAGCCGCGATCATCGACCCGCCATGGATGCGTGGACAGACCGGCTCACTCGGCGCTGAGCGCCACTACAACCTTATGACCCTTGACGCGATCAAGGCTATGCCGATCGCCGACCTGATGAACCCCGAGGGCAGCCACATCTGGCTCTGGACCACGAATGCCACGTTGAGGGACGGCTACGACGTGCTCGAAGGCTGGGGCTACACGGTTCGCAGTCCCCTGCACTGGTGTAAGCCGCGCTTCACCCTGGGCAATTACCTGCGCAACAGTAGCGAGACGGTCCTACTCGGCACACGCGGCAAGTCCAAGGATGTTGCAGTCCGCTTCCGTGGTCAGCCGACGTGGATGTTCGCACCGCTGCAGGACCACAGCCACAAGCCAGAAGAACTCTACGACATCGTGGAGCGCGTCTCGCCCGGTCCCTACCTCGAGATCTTCGCCCGCCGTCGCCGCCATGGCTGGGACGCTTGGGGCAACGAGATCGACTCCGACCTCGACATTCCCGGCTACCCGGTCCCAAGCCGTGCACTACCGGAGGGTGTGTGATGGAGGCCGGTGAGCAAGATGTCGAACGAATCGAGCGACTCGATGCTGAAGAGACTCTGGTCCGCTTCGTTGAGTCTCCTTGGAGTGACCCTCGTGTTGTGGCTCAGCGTTCAGATCCTGCTGAAGATCTGGGTGGTCCTAGCGATCGCGGCCGTCGTCATCTTGGCCGTCTGGCTACTCGCAAGGTGGTGGTACTTCCGCAGCTGATGCGAACGATCGGCGGTACGTCGTTGAGAAGTGCCGGAGTGACCGTTGGTGATTTGGAAGGAGGTGCAGCGTCATGAGCAACCATAGACGCAGAGGCCGCCCGATGCGATCGAACCGCGTCTGGATTGAACCAGAGATGAACGAGGATCTCGACGCTCGTAAGCTGTCGCGCGCCTTCCTCGCCTTGGCGCTGCACCAAGCGGCGGAAGAGGCTCAGGCCCAGGCCGATCACGTCGAGTCACATACCAAGGAGGCCGACGATGCTGGCGCGTAGGAAAGCCCTCGTCTGGCGGGGTGTCACATGGCCCCGTCCGTTCGAGCCGGAGGCCGCCCTGGAACTACTCACCCGACTAGCCTCCGATCACACGGTAGGGCATGTCGTCTTCGAGGTTCGTGGTAACTCGCGCAAGGTCCACTACCTCGTGGGATGTGCACCCGACAAGGTGCACGCCGTCGCGAACCTGCTGCCGACTCATGTCGAAGGCGCGCGTTTCTGCCAAGACGTGCCGCGTCACACCCCGAGTATCGCGGCTAAGGTGCGCATGACGCACCCATCGCTGGCGCTGTCGACCGATCGCGTGCTGGCGGCAGTGAGATCGGTGCTGGCTGGCTTTGCTGCAGCCAAGAAGGATCACGAGGAACTCGTACTCCAGGTTGTCTTAGGGCCGCGCATTCAACCGCATATGCTCTCCGACCGAACAGCCGACCCGCGCAGCACATGGTGGGGCCTGCTTCTGTTCGGAGAACGCCCCGTGTCACCTGAAATCAAGTCCAGCATGAAGGTCCGTGCACACTCGCATGCCTTCAAGACCACCATCCGTCTCGGGGTTCGGGCAGAGACCGCAGGCAGGGCTCGTCAGTTGCTGACCAGCCTATACGCCAGCCTCAAGGTGGCCGAGGCCGCAGGGGTGAGGCTACACATCAGTCCTGAGGCCCCACGAGCAGTGCAGGCGGCTAGTGGCCCGTGGCGGTGGCCACTGACCCTCTCCGCGCCAGAGCTCGTCTCACTAATGGGCTGGCCACTCGGGGAAGGCACGCTGCCGGGCATTGGTGGTGTGCATCCGAAGTCGATGCCGCCGCCGCTGAAACTGAAGGACTCGGACAGAACGTTTGCTGTTTCCAGCGCTGCCGGAGAGACAGTGAAGCTCGGCATCTCGGCTCACGACTCCTTGCAGCACACCGTGCTACTCGGGCCGACCGGCTCGGGTAAGAGCAATGCCATGCTCAGCCTGATCATGGCTGACATCCAAGCCGGACGCGGCGTGCTGGTCATTGATCCGAAGAGCGATCTCACGACGGAGATTCTCGCCCGCGTTCCGGAGTCCCGTCAACGCGATGTCGTCGTCATCGATCCGGCCGACAAATGCCCGGTCGGGCTCAACCCACTTGTGAGCAAGCGACAGAACCCTTCGCTCGTAGCTGACGGCATCCTCGCCGTCCTGAAAGAACTCTATGCCGACTCATGGGGTCCGCGCACTCAAGACATCCTGACCGGAGCACTGCTGACGCTGGCCCAGACGCCGAACTCCACTCTGGTCTGGTTGCCATCATTACTGACCGATGCTCGCTTCCGCCGAAGCCTGACCACGCACCTATCTGACCCGGTTGGCCTCGAGCCATTCTGGAATGCGTTCGAGGCGATGAGCCCAGCGCAACGCGATCAAGCGATCGCGCCGGTCCTGAACAAGCTCCGCCAGTTCCTGCTTCGCCCCGCCCTAAGAGCAGTGCTTGGACAGACCGAACCGAAGTTCGACATGAGCGACCTATTCTCGAAGCGCAAGATCGTGCTGGTGTCGCTCAACAAGGGTCTGATCGGCTCAGAGGGTGCGCGCTTGCTCGGTTCACTCGTCGTGGCGCAGCTCTGGCCCCTCATACTGTCGCGCGCCACCCTCTCTCCAGAGCGCCGCTACATCGTCAGCGTGTTCATCGATGAGGTCCAGGACTACCTGACGCTACCGACCGATCTGGCTGATGCGCTGTCGCAGGCACGTGGACTTGGCGTCGGCTTCACATTGGCACACCAGTATCGCAATCAGCTGCCAGCGAGTCTGCGGGCTGGAGTCGACGCCAATGCGCGTAACAAGATCGTCTTTGGACTCAATGCCGGTGACGCCCACGACATGGCGGCGATGGCTCCGGAGCTTGAGGTCCGGGACTTCATGTTGCTGCCGCGCTTCGGCGTCTACGCCCATCTCATGCATGGTGGTCATTCCACCGGCTGGATCTCAGGCAAGACTCTCGCGGCCAGTCGGCCAATCAGCAACCCGGAGCATCTGCGTGCTGCCAGCGCTGAGGCCTACGGCAGTCCAGCCGCAGAGGTTGAAGCAGCTGTCATCGAGGCAATCGGACTCGGTCATGAATCTAAGCCTGCTAACGAGGCGACTGAGGCGGTCGGTCGTCGCTTGAGGAGGTCGTCATGAGCTGTCCTGTCGGGCGACCAGTCGTGTCGAAGACGATGGCCGATAGTCGCGGCTCACGGGCGTCCATGGGGCCGGCAAGGGATAAGACTGTCCCCCACTACTGGTGGCGTCCTTCTTCCTACCGCCGGGAGGCCGAGCGATGAGCCGCCCACGAGTGAGTCGCGGGCGGCTCCAGGCAATACGGAGCCAGCTGTCTGAGCGAGACATGGGTGTGATCGAGGAAGTAGCGAAGAACCGGTTCCTGACGTCGCATCAAGTCCGCAGACATCACTTTGCCGACCATGCCACCGACACAGCCGCCATCCGCGCCACGAATCGGTCACTGGCAAGACTGGCGGACCTTGGACTCGTCCTTCACTTAGATAGGCGGGTCGGCGGCGTGCGAGCTGGGTCCGGCTCCCACGTCTGGACCCTCACTGAGGCCGGTGCCCGTTTGCTCCGGACTGCTCATGAGACGGATGGGTTTCCAGCGCGGTACAGAGCGCATGAGCCGACGACCAGCTTTCTCGAGCACACTTTGGCCGTCGCTGAGGTCTGCCTGAGGCTGTCAGAGGCCGACAGAGGCGGCAACTTCTCTATAGTCGAGTTGCTGCGCGAACCGGACTGCTGGAGGGCATACAGCGGCAGACACGGCGGCGTGGTCCACTTGAAGCCGGATCTCTCGCTAGTGACGATGTGCGGTCAGTACGAAGATCACTGGTTTCTTGAGATTGACCGCAGTACCGAACCGCCTTCTCGGGTCGTTCGAGCTTGCCTCAGATACGAGGCTTACCGCGAGACCGGCGCCGAGCGGAAGCGCATCGGGGTGTTCCCTGCGGTCGTGTGGATCACCCCGGATGCCAAGCGCACCAACACTCTGCGGAGTCACATTACCAGGACGCCCGGCCTCAGCAGAGACCTCTACGCGGTCGTTCAGATCGATGATCTGCCCTCACTGATCAAGGCCGGAATCGGCCCACAGGAGACTGGCCATGGAGCGTAGCGATTTCGACAACACCGCAGGTCAGAATATGTACGGGGGTGACGGCGAGAATGCCCTTGCTGACGTGGGCAATCAGAGGTACACATGGAAGGAAGTAAGCGAGGTACCTAACGCAATGAACCCACTAGCAGCAACGATGTCAGCACCATTCGCGGACGCATTCGCCCAGAGTCTCGTCCCGAAAGCCGCCGTTTCCTACTTGCGCGTATCGACGCGCGATCAGGCCCACCGAGGCGGCGAAGCTGAGGGCTTCTCCATTCCGGCCCAGCGCGAGGCCAACAAACGTAAGGCCGCGTCGCTCGGGGCTATAGTAGTCAAGGAGTTTGTCGATCGTGGGGCATCCGCGAAATCAGTCAACCGACCCGAGCTGCAGAACATGCTCGAGTATGTCGCCGAGAACGAAGTCGACTACGTCATCGTCCACAAGGTCGACCGACTGGCACGCAACCGTGAGGACGACGTCGAGATAAACAAGGCCCTCAGCAAAGCGGGCGTTCGGCTGGTCTCGACAACCGAGAGCATCGACGAGACGCCATCCGGCATGTTGCTGCACGGCATCATGTCGTCCATCGCCGAGTTCTACTCACGCAATCTCGCCAATGAGGTCGTCAAGGGCATGAGTCAGAAGGTCCGCAACGGTGGGACGGTAAGCAAGGTGCCACTTGGCTACCGGAACATCAGGACCGTTGACAGCGATGGACGTGAAGTACGCACTGTGGTTGTCGACGAAGAGCGAGCACCCCTAGTCAAGGAGGCATTCGCACTGTACGCGACCGGCGAATGGACCATCGCCACACTCGCGGAACACGTTGCCGATCGAGGACTGACGACCTTGGCCACACCGCGAGTCCCCTCTAGGCCAGTGGACGCCAAGAAGCTCAACAAGCTTCTGGTGAACCCCTACTACACCGGGCTGGTTACATTCCAGGGCGCACTGCACCCCGGAAAGCACGAACCACTCGTTGACGACAAGACGTGGCAGATAGTCCAAGACGTGCTCGCCAGTCATATGCACGGTGAACGAACGCGCAGACACCCGCACTTCCTCAAGGGCACAGTGTATTGCGCGGAGTGCGGTGAGCGCCTCGGCATTCAGAAGCCCACGTCGCGATCTGGTGAAGTCTATGAGTACTTCGTGTGTCTTGGGCGCCAGAGGGATCGCAGCAGCTGCACACAGAAGGCTGTGCTGATCTACGAGGTTGAGGAGCAGCTTGAGGCCTTCTATGCGCGCGTCGCGCTCAAGCCCGAGTTTCGCGCGGCCGTTGAGAACATGCTCGGCGAGGAACTGCGCGCCGCCCAGGATGATGCGGAGCTGGAACTGAAGTCACTCCATCGCGAGCGCGAGAAGCTGGAAAGGGAACGCAAGAAGCTCATGGAGGCTCACTACGCTGGTGCCATTCCGTTGGATCTTCTCGCAAGTGAGCAGGAACGGTTGAGGGCGAGGCTCACCGAGGTTCAAGCCAAGTTGGACTCCTCGGCCGTCCGCTTCGAGACGATCCAGAGCAATCTGACGACAGCACTCGATCTCGCCGAGGATTGCGGGCGCGCCTACCGCCTGGCACCCGACAGCATCAAGAAGCGCTTCAACGTCGTCTTCTTCAGGCGGGTGTTGGTGCACGCTGACAGCTCGATCGATCCCGACCTCGCGCCACCGTTCGATACACTCCTCGGTGCCGACTTGCGAACAGCGATCGAGGGTCAGTCGGCCGAGAATGCAAAGAAGCCCACTGCTGAGAGTGGGCTTCCTGCGAAACCATCACTGAACCGTCGTGCACGCCGTTCAATGGCGTCTTTCTTGGCACATGGTTCAGTTAAGACACTTTTGGTGGAGCCTAGGGGGATCGAACCCCTGACCTCATGGCTGCCAGCCATGCGCTCTCCCAGCTGAGCTAAGGCCCCGTATCACATACCGCTTGAACGGCAGGCGCTAGTATACCAGGCACCCAAGCACGGTCAACACTTCCCGCTGCCGTTCCCGCTGCCGTAACGCGGCCACAGCGCGCCCGGCCAGCGCGCCTTACAAGTCCCGCGCATCCGTATCGCTCAAGCGCGACGCGACCGGCACCGGGATACCCTCAAGACTCGGCTCGAACTCGACACCCTCGCGGGGGTGCGCGGCCGCGCCCACCACCTCGGCGAGTATCATCCCCGTGAGAATCAACCCGCTTCCCACGAGTCCACCCACCCCGATAGCCTCGCCTGCGAGCCACCCAAACATCCCGCCAAACACCGGCTCCAAAATGAGCACGAGCGCGGTCTTGGCCGGAGAGATGTAGCGTTGCGCAAGCGTTTGCACCCAAAACGCGATCGCCGAGGCCAACACGCCGGTCACTCCGAGCGCGATCCACACGCCGCTGTCAGGCGGAAGCCCCGGACTTTCTGTCGCAAGCGAAATCGCGCCGCACACCACCGCGACTGTCATCAGTTGCATGAGAGTCAACGCCCCGACGTCATGCTTTCTTCCCAGCGACCCCAGCACGATCATGTGGGCCGAGTACGCAACCGCGCAAAGCAAGACACGAGTGTCACCGTCGTTCCACCCTCCACCACCGGCACCAGAGAGGAACCACAGCCCGATGAACGCCAGCACCGCGCCAACGGCGGTAAGCAGGCGCGGAGTCCGTCGCAACAAAACCGCCTGCATGATAGGCGTGATGATGACGAACATTCCGGTGATGAACGCCGCCTTGCTCGCGGTCGTGCCCTGCAGTCCCCACGTCTGAAACACGTACCCAAGCGTGAGCATCCCCCCCGCAAGCAACCCAACCTGCACCGTTCCGCGGTCGAGGCGGGCAAACGCACGCGGAAACAGCACGCTGAACGCTACTACCGCGATAGCGAACCTAAGGCCGAGAAACCCGTAGAGCGGGTAGCGCTCGACGGCGTCCTTGACCATGACGAAGGTCGCGCCCCAGATGGCGGCCACCCCAACGAGGGCAAGCGTCACCCAGCTCGTGGCCGAACCCGCTGTCACCTAGGTGTCCGCTCCCGCCGAGTCCGCTCCCGCCGAGTCCGCTGGCAGGGCCTTCGCGACCTGTCCGGTGATGTCCTCAGGCAATTCGAGTCGCGGAGCGTCGCTCCACAGCTTCTCAAGACGGTAGAAATCACGCTCAGCGGGCTGGAAGACGTGCACTACGACATCGACAAAGTCGATGAGAATCCATTTGCCCTCGGCTTGGCCCTCCACACCTATCGCCGGAAGCCCCGCCCGCTTCATGACAGACTCGACCTCCTCGGCGATGGTGCGAACCTGCCGATCGGTGTTTCCGCTACAGATCACAAAGTAGTCCGTCACAACGAGCAAGGCCGCGACGTCGAGCGCCACGATGTCTGCTGCCTTCTTCTCTGCGGCCGCTCGCGCCGCTGTGATCGCGATCTCGGCGGCGGTAAGCTCCCGGGGCTCTGATATCTCGTTATCGCTCATTAATCCTGGTCCGTCCTTATCCCTCGGGTGATCCTGGTGGCGTGAAATCCGCACCAATGATCACGATCACGTCAGCAACCCTCTGTTCAGACGGTTGCACGAGGACCGCGCCTACGCCAATCGAATCGCGCACCGCGTTTCCCGTGCTCTCGTCGCCCTGCTCCACAATAATCTGTGTCTCCGTGTAATCGAATGTGTCCGCGTTCTTCGTGTCGATAACTCGGAATCCCGAGCGGATCAGCACCCCGGCCGCCTCACCGGCGATTCCTGGAACACCCGCACCGTTATACACGATGACGCGGATCGCTCGATCCTCGGCATCGATAGCAACCCCCCACCACGCCTCAACAAGATCTGCGATCTCCTCGCGTTGTGGCTCAAAATACGTCTGCGTTCCCACATTGAGCGGCTTTACCGGCATAGGCACAAGCGCGACGTTGGCCACCGGTATCTCAGCCACCGCGACACGCCACCTTTCGAGCGCATCGGCTTCGAGATTGCTATCGACAACTCCCGCGAACAACCCGCGTACATCTTGGCCGGTCAGCGCCGCCTGATATGCCGCCGAGTCGACCGTCAGGTACGTGGTAAACGGCACGCTGAAAAAGTTGGTGACGGCGGCAAGCGAGGTGTCAGGACCTTCGGTGAAACTGTCTCCGGCCCTGGTAAAACCTTGCCCAGGCACCTCAATGAAGGCCGCGTCCGGTATCGCAATGCCAAACACTTGCTGCTGCTCAGGCACGACCCTTAGCGCGAGGAAGCCTGTGGCTCTTCCCTCGGTCACCGCGATGACCAGGAGGTTGTCGCGCGCCTTGATACTCAACGCCTCTGGAGAGGCCTCGATAGCGGCGATCCTCTCAGCGTTCCACCGCGCAATCCCATTGATGGCAAGCGCCGAGAGCCACAGCACCAGCACGCCCAGCGCGAGAGCGCCCAGGCTCATGCCAGCGAGGTAGACGGTGTTGCGAGCGGTTCGCACGGCCGTGCGCGCCGCGCCGCTCGCCCGCTCTCTCGCCGCGTGCGCCCTCATCGCGCGCTCGGCTTGCTTGCGCGCGCGCGAGCCACGGCGAGTTGAGCGCCAGCCGCTCGGCATCTGAGGCGGCTCGGCGGCGGCAATCCGGCGCGCCTTCCGCGGATTCCGGCGCGCCATCACGCACCGCCCTCAGACACGATCGCGTTCCACACAGCGACCGTGTGCGGGTGGAGTCTCCGGCGCCCGCCCACGATGCGCGTGATGGAAAGCGCGTAAGCGCGCGCGAACAGCTCGGCGAGGGAGACCTCTCCGGCCGCGGCGCGAATCTCCGCGATTCCATCGATCCGCCGGTCCGGTTCGATCAAGTCCGCGATGTACACCACGCGGGCAAGATCGCTCATCTCGACATCTCCGAGCGTGTGTGCGGCGACGGCTTCGACAATCGCCTCTCCCAGCTCAGGAAACTCCTCGGCGAGTTGCCGCGCGCCTACCTTTGCGTGCAGCAGATACGGTACCGCTGCGTCAGTGGCCGTCACCTCAATACCGATGGCTGCTGCCGCGGCGAGCAGATCCTCAGCGCGCTCCGCGCGCGCCCAGTCGTGCAACATGCCTGCGACGAAAGCGGTATCTGAGTCGAGTCCGTATGCGCCCGCGAGAGCCGCGGCTGTCTCGGCCACCGCCAGCGAGTGGCGGTACCCCTGCTCACCGAGCCGTTCACTCAGCTTGCCGTCGAAGCGGGCCCGGATCGCATCCACGTCTGACGCGCTCCTCACCGCGTCTCCCGATAGAGCCCGTACTTTCGTATGTAGGAGCCGACAGGCTCGGGCACGAGGTAGCGGACGGGCTGACTCCCCGCGACGCGATTCCTGATCTCAGTTGACGACACCGCAAGCGCAGGCACTACCATGAACTCGATTCGAATGCGGGAGAGCTCCTCGGCGTGCAGCGCGCGCGCCGCGTCGAGGTCGTAACCAGGACGCGTGGCGGCAATGAACGTCGCGAGTTCACGGAAGCGCTCGGCCTCCTTCCACGTCACAATCTCCCACACGGCGTCAGCTCCGGTGATGAAGAAGAGTTCCGTCTCGCCGCCATGATCGTCTCTGAGCTTCTGCAACGTGTCGACGGTGTAGGAGAGCCCTGGGCGGTCGATCTCGATCCGGGACACATCGAAATTGGGGTTGGATGCGGTTGCGATCACGGTCATGAGATACCGGTGCTCCGGAGCGGTCACGGGGTTGTCTGTCTTGCGCGCCGGACGGCCGGTTGGCATGAATACGACGCCGTCCAGATTGAACTGCACAAGCGCCTCCTCGGCCGTCACAAGGTGGCCGAGGTGGATGGGGTCGAACGTACCACCCATTATGCCGAGGCGAGACATCTTTTTCACTGCCTGATCTGACCGCTTCCCATCGCCAGGTACTTTGTCGAGGTGAGCGCAGCCAGGCCCATTGGGCCACGTGCGTGAAGCTTCTGCGTCGAGATGCCGATCTCCGCACCGAGGCCAAACTCCCCGCCGTCGGTGAAGCGTGTGGACGCATTGACGTAGACGGCCGCCGCGTCCACCTCGGCAAGGAAACGGCGAGCTGCGGCGTAATCCCCCGTGACGATTGACTCTGAGTGCTGTGAACCATACTTGTTGATGTGACGCACAGCCTCATCGAGCCCGGAAACGACCTTGACCGATATCTTGAGATCGAGGTACTCGGTCGCCCAGTCCTCCTCGGTAGCCGGCTCGATTCGCATGACCGCACCGAGCGCGCGGACGTATTCATCTGCGATGATGGTGACTCCGTTGGCCTCCAGCTCTTTCAAGATGGGCGGCAAGACGCGCTCGTAGATGCTCTCGTCGATGAGCAGGCTCTCGGCCGCGTTGCACACGCCGGGCCGCTGGCACTTGGCGTTGACAACAATCGAACGCGCCATATCGGGATCGGCGGCCTCATGGATGTAGATGTGGCAGTTGCCCACACCAGTCTCGATGACAGGGACTTTCGCGTTTTGCACCACGCTCCTGATAAGCCCGGCCCCGCCGCGCGGGATCAAGACGTCAATGTAGCCGTGAAGCCCCATGAGTTCCTCGGCAGCTTCACGCTCGGGCGACTCCACACTTTGGATGCATCCTTCCGGCATGCCAGCCCCACTAGCGGCGTTGGCAAGAACGGAGGTGAGCGCCGTGTTGGAGTTGGCGGCGAGCGAACCGCCCCGCAAGATCACGGCGTTGCCCGTCTTAAGACACAAGCCGGCGGCGTCGGCGGTGACGTTTGGCCGCGCCTCGTAGATCATCGCGACCACGCCGATGGGAACTCTCACCTTGGTGAGCGTAATGCCGTTGGGAAGCGTATGCCCCTCAATCACCTCTCCGATGGGGTCCGGCAGAAGCGACAGCGCTTTGAGCGCCTCCGAGATCGACTTGAGCCGCCCCGGATCGAGCAGGAGACGATCGATCAGCGAGGGAGCGACGTTCTTCGCGCGAGCCGCCTCCACATCACGCGCGTTGGCGGCAAGAACCTCATCGGCGTTGTGCATGAGGCCGCCAGCCATGGCGAGCAGGGCACGGTTGCGCTGTTCCGTGGAGGTGGTAGCGAGACGCACGGCTGCCTGCCGCGCGCGTATCGCCAGGTTCATCACTTCCGACATCGGTCCATCCCTTCTCGGCGGATAAATCCGCCTCGCCCATCCCACGACCGGAATACGTCTACCGTCACACGATCACAAGGTGGTCGCGGTGTACGACCTCTCGGCCAGCAGCCGCCGGACGCACCCGTTCGATGTCACTCGACGACAGGCCCTTGATGGCAACGAGGTCCGCGGAAGACACACCCGCCAGTCCTCGAGCAACAATTCCCCCGTCGGGACCCCTCAATACTATCGCATCACCGGGCACAAACGTTCCTGAGACCGCCGTCACGCCAGCCGGAAGGAGACTCTTTCCGCGCTCGCGAACCGCCACGACAGCACCCTCATCAAGCACAACCTCGCCACGCGGCGAACCGCCAAGCGCGATCCACGACTTCCGGGCGCCCCGGCTCGCACTTCCTCCCTCGAATCGCGTGCCTACATCCACGCCCGCGACCGCGTCGAGGACCACATCCGCCCGGCGTCCGTCGCAGACAACCATCGGGATGCCCGAGCTCATCAGCGCGCGCGCCGCCTCCACCTTAGTCGCCATGCCGCCAGAGCCTACCAAAGACCCGCTTCCCCCAGCCGCCGAGACGACTTGCTCGCTCAGCTCATCCACGCGCTGCAACAGCTGGGCTTCAGCGGCATGCCGAGGATCGGCGTCGTAGAGTCCCTCGATGTCGGTGAGAAGCACAACGAGGTCTGCACGGATCATCGTGGCGACAAGCGCGGCAAGGGTGTCGTTATCGCCAAACCTGATCTCGTCGACCGCCACGGTGTCGTTTTCGTTGACAACCGGGATCACGCCGAGGGCGAGCAATCGCTCAAGGGTGTCGCGAGCGTGGAGAAACGCCTGACGGTGCGCCGTGTCGTGACGTGTCAGCAGTACCTGGCCCACCGAAATACCCCGCGCGGCAAACAGAGCGGCATACATTCCGAGCACCTGCACCTGGCCGACGGACGCAGCGGCTTGAAGCGAGGGCATATCGGAAGGCCGCTTACCTAGTTCGAGCACCTCAACGCCTGCGGCAATCGCGCCTGATGTGACGAGCACGATCTCGTAGCCGTCACTGGCGAGCTGGGCGAGTTGCCCTACGAGCGAATCCACGTATGCCCGGTCGAGACCTTGGCCCTCGGGCGCGAGGGTCGATGTCCCAACCTTCACGACGACTCGCCGAGTGACCGCCACGCTACCCGCCCCCTCCATCATCATCTTCTATGGCGCCCTGCGCGGGATCGGTTGCGCGCGTGCCTTCAAACTCGAACGTGACCGCGGCGATCGATATCTCGTCCCCGTCGCGCGCTCCGGCTTCGATAAGCGCGGCTTCAACCCCGGTTTTGGCGAGCCGCCGCTGCAAGTGCGCCACAGCCTCTTCGTTGCCAATCTCGGTCATGATAACCATACGCTCGATGCCTTTGCCCCGAACCTGAAACGAGTGCGCCCCCGTACGGCTCACTTCGAACCCGCGGTCGGTACGACGCGCGTGGGTGTACACAGCTTCCGGCGCCTCGTGGCCGTCCATCTCGGCACCTTCCGAGCGTAACTCGTACACGAGTCCGCCAACCGCGAGCGCGAGCGCTTCGAGGCCCGCGCCGGTTGCGGCCGACACCGCGAAGTATGAAATCCCGCACTCATCGGCGTATGCGGCCAAAATCTCTGAGGACTCGGCGGAACCGGGAACATCGAGCTTGTTGCCCACGAGCACCCGGGGCCGCTCGGCGAGCTCCTCGGCGTGACTGGCGAGCTCACGGTCGATGACGGCAACGTCTTCAAGCACGTCGCGACCCTCCCAGCCTCCGGTGAGGTCGACCACGTGAATAATGAGCGCCGTCCTTTCGATGTGACGCAGGAACGCGTGACCGAGACCGGCGCCCTCACTCGCCCCCTCGATGAGGCCGGGTACGTCGGCAAGCACGAAGGAGTGCTCACCCGCGCGCACCACGCCGAGATTGGGCACGAGGGTCGTAAACGGGTAGTCCGCGACCTTGGGCCGGGCGGCACTGAGACGTGCGATGAGCGAGGACTTGCCCACATTGGGCAAACCCACAAGGGCTGCGTCGGCCATGAGCTTCATCTCTAGAGCGAGCGTGCGCTCCTCGGCGGGCTCGCCGAGCTCAGAAAAGGCCGGTGCCCGCCGAGTAGGCGTCACGAAGTGGATGTTTCCCCTGCCGCCCCTGCCGCCCCGCGCGACCACGACCCGCTGACCGTGGTGCACAAGGTCGCCGAGGCGCTCACCGGTCTCCGCGTCGCGGACGATCGTGCCGAGCGGCACGGGAAGCACGAGATCTTCTCCCGTCGCGCCATGCTTACGCGAGCCCTTCCCGTGGATCCCTCGCGGTGCCTTGTAGTGACGCCGGTAGTGGTAGTCGATCAAGCTTGAGGAAGTGGCGTCGGCCTGAACAACGACGTCACCGCCGTTTCCGCCGTCGCCGCCGTCCGGGCCACCCTTGGGCACGTGCGCCTCTCGGCGAAACGATGTGCAGCCGCCGCCGCCTGGGCCGCTCTTTACATGTATTGTCGCTTCATCAACGAACATGGAGCACCCTCATTCGAGTCGGAGGAAACACACCACGCGTCGCGTGGCGCGAGCGAAAAAACGAAAACCCCCCGCCCGACTCTTGGCGGAGGGTCCGTAGTTGACGGTCGTACTCGCACGAGCGGACGTAATGGATGCTATCCCTCGAACGGTCGCACGTGCACACGACGCTTGAGACCCTTCGTAAACTCGACCACACCGTCCGACATCGCGAACAGCGTGTCGTCCCCGCCGCGACCGACGTTGTCACCGGGGTGGAAGTGGGTTCCCCGCTGACGCACGAGAATCGAGCCAGCACTCACGCTCTCTCCACCAAACCGCTTCACGCCGAGCCGCTTTGCCTTCGAATCGCGACCGTTCTTGGTCGAACCGAGGCCTTTCTTGTGAGCCATCTCTCTCCCTGCCTTTGCGCATCCATACCACGGCACCTGCCGAAGTATGACTCGATCCGGTATATGTGAGGTGCTGCGCTACGCGTCGTACTTTTTCGCGTGGACTCCGCAGTACCTAGAACCATCCTTGGGCTTGTTGCCGCATCGCTCACCGCTCGACTTCACGGCTTCACACTGCTCTGCGGATGTCTCGGCAACAACGGCTTTCTTGGGGGCGGCCTTGGCCGGCTGCTTGGGGACAGCCTTGGTGCCACCCGCGAGCGCGACATCGGTGATCACGACTCTCGTCTGATCCTGCCGGTGACCTTTGAGGCGCTTGTAGCCTTTGCGCTTCTTGAACTTGAACACAATCTGCTTGTCGCCTCTGAAGTGCTCGACGACCTCAGCGGTGACAAGAGCGGATGCGAGCGCGTCCCGATCAGCGACGATTGCGTCACCGTCAGCGACGAACAAGACGTCGAAGGTAACTGTCTCACCAACAGCCGCATCAAGCTTCTCGACGACGGCCTCGGCACCCTTCACGACCTTGAGTTGCTTACCGCCGGTAGATACCACAGCGTACATCGTTTCCCTCTCTTATCGCTTCCATGCGCGAAGGGATACTCTAGCAGAGGGCCCTACCAGCGTCAACGCGCACTTCGCACACTTCGCACTTGGAAGCATCACAAACTCGGGGGCTAGTTGACGAATAACGCGGACTCCTGAGGCGGCTCACTGCGCACCACGAGCGAGGTTCACGCCACATATAGTGCTTGCTTCGTGCGCTCGATCTCTGCACGGATGTAGCGGTTCTTGATAGCGTCGCTCATGACGAGGTCGACCTTGGGGCCGAGAAGCGCACGGAGATCGTCGAGCAGACCGAAGTAAGCGTCGATAAGCTCGAAGGGATCTTGATCGCCGAAATCGGCGAGCAGATCAATGTCACTCTCGCCCACGCGGAAGTCTTCGCGTATCGCCGAGCCGAAGACATCCATACGGACGACCCCGTACTTGCGGCACAGTCCGGCGATGACATCGTGCTTCTTCTCGAGCGTCATAACCATGATCAACCTCCATGTTCATGGTACCCGCTACGGAGAAGTACTGCCATTCACTCATGCTGGGGAGTCGGACTGACCTGAGATGAGAGAGTGGAGTTGGTGAGGAAGCGCATCGTGGCTGGGTCGTAGTGGCGGGCCGAGGGGTAGTAGGTGGCCGAGTGCGCGTCGTAGGTGTAGCCCGCGTAGCGTAGCGGCTGGCGGGCGGCGACCGCAGAGGCGACCTCCTCGGCGCGGTCCACGCGTGCGCAAGCTCGACCTGCCCGTCTTTGATGTTGCCGGGAAAGCGCATGTGGATTTGCGCGATCACCGGCGTCCACCACTTGGGGTTCCGCGCATCGTTGAGCGGGACGACGATCAACTCGCCGAGAATCGTCTCGCCCACCACCACCCACGGGCGCTCCTCACTGCCGTCGTAGACGGTCGACAGCGGCCCTCCCCCAGCCTGGCCGAGCAGCCTGATCAGCGGACGCGTTGCGAAATCTCGGTCGCCACAGGTAGCAACTTCTTGTAGCTCATCTCGTGCTCCGATGCGACAGAGGTCACGAGTCCTTCCGCATACCACATAATCAGCGCACTCGGTACTTCGAGTTCCATCGCCGATCCGTCTTCAAGCTGAATAGCGTGGGTGCCTCCGTCCCAGGCGACAGCCTCAACGGTAGCGAGGGAGATTCGATGCTTGTATCCTTGCGCTCCTGTCTCCTCAAACTGTGACTCCACCATTTCATCTGAGCTCGCATAGCCAATGCCCAGGGCTTGCTGGACAATCGTCCCGTCGGCAAGAAACACTGCAAGAACACGCTGGTCCGTTGGTTTGTCCCCGATCGCAGAGCCGTCCGGTGCGGTCAGTTTGTCGTCCACGACAATGGTGTCAATTTCTCCCTCAATCGACTCAAGTCCGCGGGGAGCAAACCCAAGCAACGTGGCGGCTTCTGACAGGTCTGCCACGATAGTCCCGCTTGCGCTCAACTTCTCCCTGTAGGTGTCATCCGCGTCAGTGCCAAGAACGTAGGGGCTCTCTGTTGTCGGCCCTCCCTCGGTTGTTGGCGCGACGCGGGACTGATCAGAGGAGTCCCGGACGGCCTTCTCCGCACCGCCAGCACATCCAGCAGCTGCTGTGAGTGCCACGGTCAGCACCAGGAAGAGCGCGAGCCTTCTGCGAATTCCTTCCATGTCAGTCCTTCCTCAGTACGGCTTGGATTCAAACTGGACGTACCCGTTGGAGTAGTAACCATTAGTAGTAGATTTCAGGGACAGAGGGCGTCCAGTATGGTCGAACGCTCCAATTCAGCCATGAACCGTCGTAATCGCGGTACTTCATATTTGTGTACTTCGCGTCGTTGTTGGAACTCGGAACTGAATACCGGACTTCCTTGATGTCCAAGAATGAAGTATGCGGCACCCCCATAGGCATTGCCTACCGCAGAGAACACGAGTACCCCCGTGACGAACAACAGTGCGCGCTTTGCACTCAACCCGCTTCACGCGCTTCGGAAGACGTCCTTGATGCCCCGGCGAACCTGCCCTGTCGAGCCTTCGATGAGCACCCTGACCTCGAGCGGTCCGCACTCCGCGTCAGGCACTATCACCACCGTCTTGGATGTCTGCTCCTTCAGCGCGGCCGCGATGTTGTTGCCCGGGGTCACCAGCAGCGCGTGCGCCTGCGGGTGCACACCGAGCAGGTACGCCGAGGCACGCCCCGCCTCCAGCATCTCACGCATCGTGCGCTCCACGGCGATCCGCCGTGTGGCCGCCGAGAGAACCCTCCCCTCTCCTCCGCAACACGGGCACTCCTCGGTGATGACGTCAAACGCTCCCTCGGTGACGTTCTTGCGCGTCATCTCTACGAGTCCGAGCCGCGACATCTCTCCCACACGCGTTCTGGTGCGATCCCGCTCGAGCGCCGCCGAAAGGCGCGCCACTACCGCGCTGCGGTGCGCAGACTCTTCCATGTCGATGAAGTCGATGACGATGATCCCGCCGATGTCCCGGAGTCGAAGCTGGCGTGCGATCTCCTCGGCAGCCTCAAGATTCGTCCGGTACGCCGTGTCCTCGAGACTCTTTCGGCCCACGAACCGGCCGCTGTTGACGTCAATCGCCGTGAGCGCCTCCGTCCGGTCGATCGCGATCGAGCCTCCCGATGGCAACTCAACCGTGCGCCGTAACGCCGAGTCGACCGTCTCAAGCACTCCATGCGCCTCGAAAAGCGGCGTGCGCTCCCGGTGCAGCATCACAGCACGAACAAGTTCGGGGGATGATTTCTTAATAAAGGATACGAGCTTGGCGTGTAGCGCCTTGTCGTCGACGATGAGACGCTCGAAGCCCGCGGAGAACACGTCGCGCACGATCCTGAGCGCTAGGTCCATCTCGGTATAGACGACCTCGGGAGCCAGTCCCTCCTCGGCCTGGTGTTTCACGCGCTTCCACAAACGCAGAAGAAACTCCAGGTCGCCCGCGACCTCCTTATCCGAGACGCCCTCGGCGACAGTGCGAACGATCGCGCCCATCCCGTCGGGTACAAGCGGTATCACCACCGCGTGGAGCCTGTCGCGCTCCGCTTCCGGAAGTCGGCGCGACACGCCCACGGACGATGAGTACGGCATGAGCACCGTGAAGCGGCCGGGAAGCGTGATATCGGTGGTCACACGCGCGCCCTTGGTCCCCATCGGATCCTTGAGCACCTGCACCATTACATCCTCACCAGGAGCGAGAATGTCGGCAATCGAGCGGCGGCCACCCGCCTCCACGCCCTCAAACGCGACGACCTCGTCTACGTAGAGGAACGCGTTCTTCTCGAGTCCTATGTCCACAAAGGCCGCCTGCATGCCCGGCAGGACATCCTTGATCTTGCCGAGGTAGACGTTCCCGACAACCGAGCGACGGGGGCGCTCTACATAGAGCTCAACGAGTGCCCGGTTCTCGAGCAGCGCGACCCGAGTCTCGTGCGAATCATGCGAGATAAGCATCTCGCGCCTAAGTGCCGCCATGGCTGTCTCCCATCAGAGGGGACGCCGCGGACCGTCCTCGCCCTCGATGAACGTGCCGGTCCGCGTCACTGATACGACAGCGCCGTCGCACCGCGCTCGGGATAGGGCCGTCTGGCAGAGCACCTCGGGTCTGAGCGAGCCTTCCTGGCCCATGCGTGTCGTTAGAAAGACAACGATCCCAGACCCACTCGGCCTCACGCTCACCTCGTTCGGGAGTGTGCGCGTAAGATCGAAAACCTTGGTCTTGCTCTTGTGCTCAACCTCAAGCCACCTATCGCCGGTCACAGCGTCGAGCGCCTCTCCCACCTTCTCCGCGCTCACCCCCTCACCTTCGATTGCCACCTCATACTCCGCGAGCGTAACCGCCGCACTCAGCGACGGCTCCTTGGGCCCGACGTACGCCACCCCAGAGGCTGCCAAGTCCGGCGGCGTCGAACTCCGCAGACGCCGGAGGACCTCACCCGCGGGCACGTATGTTGTCAGCCACACATCGTAGTGCTCGGCGAGTCCAGCGGTCCCGACCGGCAACGCGGGACCAAAGGCAAGCTTCATGTGCGGCGAGAACCCTTTTGTGACAGCATACGGCAATCCAGACCGGCGTGCCGAACGCTCGATCGCCCGCATGACCTCGAGGTGGGAAAGAAAGCGCACGGGGCCAATCTTCTGGTAGCGAACCCGGAGCCGGAACTCACCCGGTGCCACGGCGGTCACCACCTAACACAGTGTCAACACCGAGGCCGGTGCAAACGTCACATCCAGTGCACACAGAAAACGTGCAATCCTCGGTTGATGCCCCGCGTTGCGCACGTTCAAGCTCGCGCCACAGGTAGGTGCGCGACACGCCACACGAGATGTGGTCCCAGGGCAGCGCGTCATGGGCGCCGTACGACCGGCCAGCCACCGCCTCCGGATCGACCCCAGCCGAGGAAAACGCATCGAGCCACACGCGCAGGTCGAACCGCTCGGTCCACGCGTCGAAGCGCGCACCCGCGCGCCACGCCGCCTCGATCGCGTCGGCAAGTTCGCGCCCGCCGCGCGCCATCACTCCCTCAAGGAACGAGACCTCCGCGTCGTGCCACGCCAGATCGACACCCTTGCGCGGCATCGTCGAGCGCAAGACCTGCTGACGCCTCCGCACCTCATCGAGTGAAACCTGGCCGAGCCACTGGAATGGGGTATGCGCCTTGGGAACGAGGGTGGAGACAGATACGGCGATCCTCACCGATCCGCGCTCATCTGGCTTTACCTCGGCACGAGCGCAAGCCAGCACCCGGGAGACGAGGTGGCCGATTTCCTCGATGTCAGCGTCGGTCTCGGTAGGCAACCCGATCATGAAGTACAACTTCACCCGACGCCACCCGGACTTGAACGCATGGGTGATGGTGGTGATGAGCTCATCTTCCGTGACGTTCTTGTTGATGACATCACGCATCCGCTGGGTTCCGGCCTCCGGCGCGAGCGTGAGTCCCGACGTGCGCCCGGCGCTCACCAGTCGAGCCATCTCGACGCTAAACGCGTCGACGCGCAGGCTCGGAAGCGAAACGCTCACGCCCGTGCCGTCCAGTCTGTTCGTCAACCGGCGAACCACCTCTTCTATCTGACTATGATCGGTGGTGGACAGCGAGGTGAGCGAGACCTCGTCGTAACCGGTGTGCGCGAGGCCAGCCATGACGTCGCGCACGATATCGTCAGCGCGGCGCTCACGTACCGGACGGTACACCATCCCCGCCTGGCAAAAGCGACACCCTCGCGTGCATCCACGGAACACCTCAACGCCAACCCTGTCGTGGACGACATCCATGAAAGGAACGATCCCGCAGACCGGCGGGGAGTGAGCACCGAGATCGGACACGACCCGCTTGACCACCACGGACGGTGCCGGATCCGCCGCTCGCAGGCCGCCTTCGCCATCAACCTCGTACAGTGACGGCACGTAGACGCCCGGAATCCTGGCGAGGCTTGCCAGCGTGTCTTGACGGCTCAGACCCGCGTCGCGCGCATCGCGATGGCTCCTGACAACATCGAGCACAACATCCTCGCCCTCCCCGATCACGATCGCGTCGAAGAACGGGGCGAGCGGTTCGGGGTTGTAGGCGCACGGACCGCCGCCTACAACGAGCGGATGTCTATCCGTGCGATCAGACGCGCGCAGCGGGATGCCCGCCAGATCGAGCAGCTCAAGAATGTTGGTGTACGTAAGCTCGTAAGGGAGGGTGATGCCCACGATGTCGAACTCGGCCACCGGCGTAACGGACTCGAGCGAGAACAGCGGAATCTTCTCCCCGCGCATCTCGCTCGACATGTCCACCCACGGCACGTACGTCCGCTCTGCCGAGAAACCCGTCTTAGCGTTTATACGCGCGTACAAGATGGCGAGCGCCTGGTTGGATTGACCAATCTCGTAGGTGTCGGGATACGCGAGAACCGTACGGTGCGTGGCGTCGCGGTCCCTGACACTCCCCCATTCGCTGTCTATATAGCGTGCCGGACGCTCGACTCGTGAAAGGACACGCTCCACACGCCGCCTGAGCGCCACGCCGGACTCACGCACCAGCGTCCGCTCGCTTGAGGCGCTTGACAGCCGCGTCACGCGCCGCAACCGCTGTTCGAGCCACGCCAGTCAAGTCGCCCCCGTGCTCAAAATACGTGATTGCCGCCCTGCCCATCGCCACAGTGCCCACGTACCCGAAACCAGCCTTGATGGCCCATCCAAATCCCGGTACGAACCCAAGTATCTGCCGAGCCACCGTTCTGAGCGCAAACGCTCCGCCCACGAGGGCGAGAAGCTCCTTTGCCCTCTCGGTGCCGAGAGACTGACCGTACGCGGCGGCGATCTGAAGGAGCATCTTTGCCTGGTTGAGCGTCATCAGCGGCATATCGGCACCGGGCACGAACGCGACCGCGCCAATGAGCGCGTTTTGAGCAGCAGTAGCCTTCACCGCTTCCTCAGCGACCACGGCACGCACGAACGGGAAGTTGTGAGCGAGCGCGAGCCGCTTTCCATCGAGGCGCTCGACGAGCCACCCGGCAAGCTCGACATCGACAGCGTGAGAGGCTACCGGTGAAGCGACGGTGTCGGCATACGGATGACCTGCGTTCAAAGCGACCACGTGGCGATCGTGAGCAACTCCGATCACGACGGCAGGCACGCTCCGCTCGCGTGCGGCGGCCATCACCTCATTGAGTCCCACTGATCCGCTGCCCGCGACTCCAATGACCACGTCACAAGCGGGGTCAAAGACCCGTGTGCGGCCAGGTTCGGCGACATCTATGCCGAGACTCGCGGCGGCCGTTGCTGGCCTCAAGCGGTCACGCACCGCTTCGATCAGCTCGTCTGGCGCATCGGCCTCGATAATGATCTCAATCCGCAAAGGTTTCTCGCGCTGCGCGCGAATCTCGGCGGTTGACCGGACGATATCTCTCAAGTTGACGGGCAAAGCCACGACTGAACCCTCCTCAAACGAGTACCCTCAGACGCCTTTCCGCCTGGCCCACACGGACATGAGCATACCCGTTCCGGCCAGGTTGGTGATCATGAATGACGAACCATAGCTCATAAATGGCAGCGGTATGCCCGTGATCGGCATGAGACCTATCGTCATCCCGATATTCTGCAGAATCTGAAAGGTCCACATACTGATAAGACCTATTACGATGAGTGATTGGTACAGATCGCGCGCTGATGTCGCGATTTCAAGTGATGTGACGAGCAGCCCGAGGTACAACCCGAGCAGCAGTACCGCCCCGAGGAAACCGGCCTCCTCGCCTAGCACCGAGAAGATGAAGTCGGTGTGGCGCTCCGGCAGAAAGTTTAGATTGGACTGCGTCCCCTGCCCGAGACCCTTGCCCGCAAGCCCGCCGGAACCAATCGCGATCTTCGACTGGTTCAAACTGTACCCCGCTCCCTTCGGATCGAGCGAAGGGTCGACGAATACAAGAAGCCGGTTGCGTTGGTACTCGGCCAAGAGATCAGTTTGAAGGATCACCCCCACCCCAACCGCTCCAACCAACGCGATGATGAGAAAGAAGCGTCCCTTCATCCCACCCACGAGCAACATACCGAGCGTGATCGCTACAAACACGAGCCCAGTGCCAAGATCAGGCTGCGTGAGGATCAACCCGAACGGTACAGCGAGATACGCGAGCACGTGCGCAACATCTCGACCCCGTTCGATCCGGCCTTTGAAACGCGCGATCACGATCGCCATGATTAGGATCGTGATCAGCTTTGCGGGTTCTGACGGCTGAAAGAGACGCACGCCCGCGATCTCAAGCCACGCGGTCGCTCCCTTGGCCTCAGCGCCCAGACCCGGGATCCTCGGTGAGAGTATGAGAAACGCGTTGAGCACGACAAGCGGGCCGAGCCACCCCTCGATCCTGCGGTAGTCAATCTTCCACGCGAGCGCGAGAAGGACAGTGCCGATGCCGATGCCAAGCAACTGGCGCTGGAACATCGCCTCGCCGTACGAGAAGCCGGATGTCGCGGAGTGGACCATGAGGGCCCCGAAGACCAGCAGGAGCGCCACTACCGCAGCGAGCGGGAGATTGACCTTGTCGCGCACAAGTTCGATCCGGCTACCCATCGCCGGTCACCTCGACACGTCCGTCGCCGTGACGCGGTCCGTAGGTAAACCGAGCAGTTGTGCGAGGATCGAGCGTGCCGCGGGTGCCGCGTTGGCGCCTCCGCCTCCACCTTGCTCGAGCACGATTGCCACCGAGTAGCGAGGCTCACTCGCCGGCGCGTACGCGGTGAACCACGCGTAGTTGTCGCGGCCCGCGACCTCCGCTGTGCCGGTCTTCCCGGCGATAGGGGTGCCGAAACCTCGAAATGCGCTCAAGCCGGTGCCGTACTCGGTCACTCCGACAAGAGAGTCATGGATCGCACGAAGATTCGCCTCGGACAGACCGATCTCGCGTACGACCTCCGGCTCGAAGGCACGAACCGTCTCTCCCTTAGCGTCTATGACCTCCTTGAGAACGTGCGGACGCATGATGGTGCCGTTGTTACCCAGGCCCGCGAAGACCGCCGCCATCTGGAGCGGGGTCGTGAGCATGTCACCCTGGCCGATCGACAGGTTGATCGTGTCGCCGGGAAGCCACCGGCGATACTCGGGATAGTCGCGGTTGAACTCAGCCTTCCACGCTGCGTCAGGAACGCGGCCGCTCACTTCTCCGGGCAAGTCAACGCCGAGCGTGGCGCCGAGACCAAAGTTGCGAGACCACGCCTGAAGCTCTTCCGCGCCGCGGCTCTCGAGCTGATAGCCGATATCGTAGTAGACGATGTCGCACGAGTACGCCATGCCGCTGAAGAAGTCGACTTGCCCGTGACCACGCAACTCCCAGCAGTTCTTCCCCCACTGCTCGCCAAAGCCGGTCCACCGGCCTGAGCAGTAGTAGGAGTGGCCGGTCGAAGTGACCTGGTGCTCCAACCCGGCCGCCGCCGTCACGACTTTGAACGTGGACGCAGGTGGGTACGCGGCGTGTATCGCGCGGTTGTTGAGGGGGTACTCGCTCTCTTTCGCATTCAGCCGCTCCCACTCGGCCGCTGCGATACCGCCGATAAACGCGGCGGGATCGTACGTCGGCACGCTGGCCATCGCCACAATCTCGCCTGTCTTCACGTCGAGCACGACCGCGGCACCCGCACGCGCGTTGGGAAACTCGTCCGCGCGTGCCGCGGCGAGCGCGTCGACGAGCGCTTGTTCCGCGACGGCCTGGACGTCGGCATCGATGGTGAGCACGACATCGCGACCCGCAACCGGCTCAGCCTCTTCGATGACCTTTCTGGGCGAGCCAAATGCGTCAACCTCGAGACGCGTGAATCCCTTTACGCCCTGCAGCACTGACTCATACTGCCGCTCGACACCGGTCCTACCCACGATGTCGCCAAGCGCGTACCTGCCTATCTCGGACTCTTTGAGCTGCTCATCTGTGATCTCGCCCGTATAGCCAAGTACGTGGGCCGCGAGCGTCCCGTGCGGATAGTCGCGAACGGGTATCGCCTCGACCTCGATCCCGGGAAACTCAGCCTCGTGCTCGGATAGATATGAGACGGCCGTCATCGGGACATCGACGGCGACGATGCGCGGTTTGAGCGGGTCGTCCCTCACCGACATCGCTCGCTCCAGCACGGAGTCGAGCGTCACTCCGAGGACGACCGAAAGACGGCTAAGCAGCTCCTCGTCGTTCCTGGCCGCTGGAGAGATCGTGACAGCTAGTGCGGAACGGTTGACCACGAGCGGGACGCGATCACGATCGAGGATGCGACCGCGAGGGGCGTCAACCGAAACCTCCCTCACCCTGTTGTTCTCCGCCGCTGTCGCAAACTCGTCCCCATGAAGCACCTGCAAGCTCCACAACCGGATGAGCAGTACCCCAAGCACGACGACAACCGCCACGCCGAGCACGGCGTATCGCTGTCGCAACTGTTCACGGAAGGCAGGCAATGGGTGTGTTCTCCTCGGCCGCTACTTTGGCGGTCGAACGGCAGACGCGGCTACGACAGCCGCCTGAACATGTTCACGGATCGCTCGTCTCGCAAGAAGCGGGCCAGCCACGGGTACACGAGCACGGCCACCGCGACATTATACAGCGCTCCCGAAAACATCACGCCGGCAAACCCTCGGAATCCCGATCCGCTCTCGCCAAGTACCGCAAGCGATAGAGCGTACGCTCCTTCGGTCGCCAAGCCGGAAAAAAACAAGATTACGAGCGGCACTGACCATCCCTCGGAAAACGTGTTCTCGGCTGCAGATCCCGCAAGGAAGCCCACCACACACAGTACAAGCGCGCCAGGACCGATCGGGCCCGTGCCAACGAGGTCGAAGAGGATTCCACCTGTAAATCCCGCGATCATGCCGGCGCGAGGTCCCTGTACCAGGGCAAGTGTGACGACGACCAGCAAAAACATGTTTGGCACCACACCACCGATCGCGATATTTGGAGCAAGTCCCGCCTGCAAGAGAACGGCTCCGGTAAGCGCGCCTGCCGCGGACCAGAATCTGTTCACTGTCCGCCGCCTCCCTCTATCTCGGCAGCGGCGCCCACTAACACGACTGCCTCCTCGATGGCAGGTAGCGACACGTTTGATCGCACCGTGATCACGGGATGGAGGTCGGCGTCGGTGAGCCGGTAGCTCGCGACTTCGCCAACAAGCAGGCCGCGTGGGTACACGCCACCGAGCCCAGACGTGAGCACCGGCTCGCCCACGGTGACCGTCGCGTCACGGCTCACGAACCGCATCACGAGGTCACCATTGATGGATCCCGAGACGACACCTTCCGCGCGAGACGCCTGGAGCATCGCCGCAACGCCGCTGCGCTGGTCGGTGATCAGGCGCACGCGGCTTGATCGCTCGCTGGTTTCGACAACGTATCCGAGCAGTCCGTGCACAGTGAGCACAGGCATCCCTGGGGCGACTCCGTCAGCCCCGCCTCGATCGATGGTGACGACCGCCTCCCACGCCGTCAGCGGCCTTGCGATGATACGCGTGCCAACCGCGTCGAACTCGCGGCCATCTACGAGACCGACCAATCCCCGTAGACGTTCGTTTTCGAGTCGTGCCTCTTCGAGATCAACAACGCGCTGTCTCAAGGTGGCGTTCTGCTCGCGCAAGATCTCGATCTCCTCACGCGAGATTGTGAGTCCCGCAAACCATCCGCCCACCGCTCTAATCGGCGACGTGACAAAGGCGCCTGCGTGAGAGACCGGCGTGATCACCGCGTGAAAGACCCGCCTCGTCGACGTGAGCGGTCCGGAATCGCCCTCACGATAGTAGACGGTCGTGAGCAGAAATGAGGCGGCGATGAGGGCGATCAGTACCCAGCCGCCCCGCGATCTCTCGCGGGAGGAAAACCTCATATGCGTGTCCTAGCGTGCGCCGGTGAGGATCTTTTTGAGAGCGTCAATCTCCTCAAGAGCCTGAGCGGAACCATCCACGACGTTAGTAAGTGCGTTTTCCGACACGTGTACCGGCATCCCGGTCTCGTGCTTGATGCGATCATCAAGCCCCTTGAGAAGCGCGCCTCCACCAGTAAGCACGATGCCGTACTCCATGAGATCGCTGGCAAGTTCTGGGGGGGTCTTTTCCAGGGTGCCCTTGACCGCCGCCACTATCGCCGCGATCGGCTCCTCGAGAGCCTCCCTGATCTCCTCGGACTCCATCGTCACCGTCCGCGGCAATCCTGTGAGCAAGTCGCGTCCGCGAATCTCGACGTCGATCTCCTCAAGCAGCGGCCACGCGCTACCGATTTCGAACTTGATCTCCTCAGCGGTACGTTCGCCGATAAGAACATTGTACGTGCGCTTCACGTGACTGATAATCGCTTCGTCGAACTCGTCCCCGGCGATGCGAATAGACTGCGACACAACGATTCCACCGAGCGAGATCACAGCGACCTCTGTCGTGCCGCCCCCGATATCGACAACCATGTTTCCGGTAGGTTCCTGGATCGGTAGCCCGGAACCGATCGCGGCCGCCATCGGTTCTTCGATGAGGAAAGCCTGCCTCGCACCGGCCTGCATCGTCGCCTCGAAGACGGCACGCTTCTCGACCTCGGTAACCCCACTCGGCACGCAGATGACAACACGAGGTTTGGGCTGCCACGGAAAGCGCTTCACGCGCGTCTTGTTGATGAAGTAGCGCAGCATCGACTCGGTGACTTCAAAGTCAGCGATGACACCATCTTTGAGCGGACGGATCGCGACGATGCTCCCCGGCGTACGGCCGAGCATTCGCTTGGCCTCCATGCCTACGGCAAGCACACGCTTCGTATCCCTTTCGACCGCGACAACGGACGGCTCTATGAGCACGATCCCGCGACCCCTGACCGAAACGAGCGTGTTGGCGGTCCCAAGGTCGACAGCCATGTCGCCGCCCCACGAGTTGAAAAACATATCGATGAGCGACACGGTCGCCTAGACTCCTCTCGCACGCGAAAGCCCCTGCTCTCAGAGCCGGATAAGTGTAGCACAGCACATTGGTCGATACGCTCGTCCTCACGTGACGGTTCCGTGTCATCCGTTCATGGAACCCGCTACATCAGGCCGAGGTCACGCAGGGACGCGTGCTCGCCGCCATCGCCGATGATCACGTGGTCGAGCACCTCTATCCCAAGGACGTCTCCCGCACGCACAAGACGCCGGGTGAGCTGAATGTCGGCGCCAGAAGGGGTCGGGTCTCCGCTTGGATGGTTATGGACGACCACCACGGACGCTGCCGAGCACCTCACCGCATCTTTGAACAACTCCCTTGGGTGCACTATCGACGCGTTGAGACTCCCCACGGATATCTCGACCATTCTGACTAAACGGTTCTTCGTGTTGAGCGCGAGCGACCAAAAGTGCTCGCGGTCAGCACCCCTCAATTGGAGCCCGCACAACGCGACCACGTCTTCGGGCGTTTGTATACTCGCGCGCTCTTTACAACGCCACACTGACGCACGCCTGCTAAACTCCAACCCCGCCAGAAGCCGCGCCGCGCTTGCCGGACCGATACCGGGCAGCCCCGTCAAGTCCTCGGCGCTCACCCGCCACAGAGCGTCTGGGACCGGATACGCCTCAAGGACTCGACGCCCTCCCTCCTCGCCCTCGTCCCCGATGAGCACGGACAAGAGTGCGGCGTCAGACACCGCGTCAACATGACCCGAGAGCACCAATGATCGCGGTGTGCGCTCGACACCCATCAGGCGAGGCGCCATCGACACCCACCTCCTCTACTTACCTACCAGCAACCGACAGAGTGAACTGGGGGATGCGGGAGATGAGGAGACGGGCGGAGTATCCGATCGCGAGCCCGGAGGGCAGGCTTAGGGCAAGGACAAGGGGTGCCAGCGCCAGTGGAGCAAAAGAACCAACAAGCAGACACGCAGCAGCAATCTGCGCAACGGAGTGAGCCGCCGCGCCCGCGACAGCCCAGCCCACGACTGAAAACGTGCTTCCCCGGGAACGGAGGAACATCATCGCAACAAGCGCAGCACACGCTCCGGCAAGCGAGAGCGCGACTGTCGGTCCGCCCAGCGTGCCCGTAGCAAGACCGACGAGCGCTACACGACCCAGTGAGACGATCATGGCCCGGAACGGATCGGTTATGGCCAGAGCGATTACGACAGCGATGTTCGCGAGGCCGAGCTTGGCGCCCGGTACCGGCATGGGGATGGCGATGAGCGTTTCCACGTATCCGAGAACAGCCCCCAGCGCGAGCAACATGGCGGTGTGAGCGGACAGCCGTGTGTCAGCGCGATACCGCATCGAGCACTTCACCGCCTTCTCCGCGAACAGTCACGCTGACACCGTTAGGAGCACACACGACGGGTCTCCCGGGACGGGCGTAGCCGGCGCGGACACACAGCTCGTCAGGGCAGCACGCATCGACCACCGAGGCTCGCCCTTCAGCGACTTCGACGACCACAACTCCCAGGCGGCCTTCGACACGGTACACGGCAGTACGTCGAAGAGAGACGTCGCTGACACCTTCCGGACCACCGATCGTCACTGAGTCGCCGTCAAGGGGAGCTAAAGCGGCTATCAGCAGGAACGAGAACAGTGCAAGCGCGAGGAGTGCGGCAACGAGTATCTGGTCGCCCCTGGTCATGACGGCTCCTCGCGAGCGATACCCACAGCGAAAGCACCTTGAACGCCTAGTCCATCGAGTGTCGCGGCAGGGGCATGCGCGGCTCTTCCGGTAAAGTCGATACACTGTTGAGGGCAGACGGCGACGCACGCCCCGCAGCCCGTACACCTCTCGAAGGACACCACCGCAAGCAAGTCAATGACGTGGATCGCGTCGGCGGGACACGCGCGCTCGCACTTCTTGCACGCGATGCAGCACTTTACACAGTAATCCTTGCGAGCCTTTGGACGATCATGCGAGTTGCATCGGATGACGACGGGTCCGTCCTCGGGCACCATCTCGAGCAGACGGGCCGGCCCTCGCGGGCACTCACGAACACAAAGCTCACACCCTGTGCAGCGATCGAGATCGATCACCGGAAGTCCGCGCGCATCGATAGTGATCGCGTTGAATGGACATGCCGCAACGCAGTCACCGTAGCCGAAACACCCCGCCGGACATTCGATGACGCCACCGGCGAGCCGTGACACCATGTTGCATGAGAGAACCCCCGAGTACTCGTAGCGGCGGACCGCGGCGCTGCCCCCTCCGCAGCGCCTCACTGACACGACCTCGGCGACCTCGCACTTTTGGATCCCAAGCACGTCGGCGATGGCATCCGCGACCGCTCGTCCACCCGCCGTGCAACCGGTCAGCGCCATCGTTCCCGCTACAAGCGCCTCGGCAGCCGAGAAGCACGACGGATTCCCACACGCGCCGCAGTTGGCGCCGGGAAGAGCGCTGAGCACGCGCTCGATCTGCGGGTCAACCTGCACTGTAAACGTGCGCGCTGCCATGGACAGCAGTGCGGCCGCGACGAGACCGATAAGACTCAGCGCAAGTACCGCGTTCACTATGAGCGTCAGATCCACCCGGACACACGCCTCACAATCCAAACAAGCCGGCCAAGCCGACGTAACCGAAGGAAAGTAGACCCGCCGTGACAAACGCGATCGGGGTGCCGCGCATGATTTCTGGAACCGGGGCCACTTCGAGACGTTCTCTCAACGCCGTAAACGAGATGAGCGCGATGCCAAAGCCTAGCGCCACACCGAAGGTGTAGACGAGCGCCTCTCCGAAGCCGAACCCGTAGTCAACTCCCATCTTGAAAAAGCCAGGGCGCACCGCTTCTGTCGCGGTCGCGAGCACGGCACAGTTTGTAGTGATGAGAGGCAAGAAGATGCCTAACGACCGGTAGAGCGCAGGGCTCGCCTTGCGCAAGTACATCTCCACGAACTGCACGAGCGCCGCGATGACGAGTATGAACGCCGGGATGTAGAGGAACTCACCCACGCCGAGCGGCTGCAGCAGCGCATTCCAGAACACCCACGTGGCACTCGTGGCGAGCGTCATCACAAAGACCACCGCGCCTGCCATGCCAAGGCTCGTCTCCATCGAACCCGAGACCCCGAAGAACGGACAAAGCCCAATGAATCGCGTGAGCAATATGTTGTTCACGAGCGCACCGCCCACAAGCAGTAGCGCGAAGTGTTGGAGGGTCTCCACCCCTACCGCCCTCCCTCTTCCACCCTGCACTGAACGGGCGTCTGAACCGTACGCACTAACGTACGCTGGTTGTTGTACCACCTCATCGCCGCAACGATGAATCCAAACACAATGAACGCACCGGGGAAGAGCACGAGAATGCCGGGAGCCGGGTACCATTCGGGCATCCCGAGTACTCGAGTGCCAAAGAACACGATCTCCCCGCTCCCAAATAGCTCCCGTATGAACGCGAGCACGACTATCACCATCGTGAACCCGCTTCCCATTCCCAAGCCGTCGGCTATCGCAAGCCGTACGGGTTGGTGGTACGAGAACGCCTCGGCACGCCCGAGAATCATGCAGTTAACAACGATGAGAGGGATCCACACGCCGAGGAAGCTGTAGATGTCTGGCACGAACGCTTTCATCGTCAGGTCGACGATGGTGACAAATGACGCGATGATCACGATGAACACTGGAATGCGGACCATCTCGGGGACGAGGTGACGAAGGCTCGACACGATCGCAGCCGACATGACGAGCACAAAGATGACCGCAAGGCCCATGAAGAGAGCGCCTTCGACCTTGGTGGACACCGCGAGCGTCGCACATAAGCCGATCATGAGCACGGTCAGCGGGTTATCGACCGCCAGCCCACGCTTGAACACCGCAACCCACTCACTCAAGGCGCATCTACCTCCTCCCGCCCACTCAGCGCCGCGGACCACACCCGTCCAGCGGCAACCACGCCCTCACGAACAGCGACCGACGACTTTGTCGCACCTGCGATCGCGTCAAACTCTCGCGCCGAGGCGTTGATATCCGCTCCGCTCCACCCGATGAACTGATCGAGCCACCCGTCGACCGTGGCGATCTTAGTTCCCAGACCTGGCGTCTCGGTCATGGAGATGATACTGACACCAAGGACTTCCCCATCTCTATCCAATCCCACAACGAGCTGGATAGGACCGGCGTAGCCCCGTGGCGCGACGCGCACGCCCCACGCAACGACGTTTCCCTCAGGCCCTAGCGCGCGATAGACGGCGGTCACGGCGATTTCCTGCGCCGCATCGACCGACTGTTCAAGCACGTCGTCAGCGACCTCGAATCCCTCGGCATCCGGAACCACCGCCCTCAAAGCGCGCTCCTCAGCCGCTCGCTCCTGCGCGGCGATCCGGTCACGAGTGACCTCGTAGGTCAGCGCGAGTGAGGTAGCGGCGACCACGCAGGTAAGGAGGACCGCTCCCACCATGTTGAAGGGTGTCGACTGGGCCCTACGCATCGCCCCGCCTCCAACCGAACGTTCGTGGCCGCAAACCTCGGTCGATAAGGGGGACAAGGCCGTTCATGAACAGGATCGCGAACGTGGTCGCCTCGGGCATCGGCCCAAAAAAGCGCCCGACGACGTTGAACACTCCGCAGCCGACCCCGAAGACAAAACGGCCGAGGGGCGTCATCGGCGAAGTAACGTAGTCGGTGGCCATGAAGAACGCTCCAAGCATGAGCCCGCCCGCAAGCACGTGGAACACCGGATCGGAGCCAAACGCCCACGATAGCAGCGCAACCGTGCCGATATATCCTGCGGGAATACGCCAATCGATAATCCCACGGATGATAAGCGCTACTCCGCCGAGCAACAGAAGCGCCGCCGAGACCTCACCAAGGCATCCTTCCAGGTTGCGGAAGAGTAACGCGTCGTAGTGGCCGGAAAGGTCGAACCCGTACGCGCCTCCCGCATCCCGGTCAGCGGCGGCGATGGCGAGCCGCGTCGCACCGCTGATGGCGTCGAGATCCGCCGTGCCCGGGACATCGATCGCGCTATACCATCCCCCGGGATACGGGCTCACTTCAGAAAGCACACCCGCCCAGGAAATGGAGATGAAGGCTCGCCCGACGAGCGCCGGGTTGAACAGGTTCCAGCCCAGTCCTCCAAAGATCATCTTGCCGAGCGCGATCGCGACGATCCCGCCAGCGACCGCGATCCACCACGGAGTGCGCGGAGGAAGTGCTAGCGCGAGCAAAAGCCCTGTCAGCAGCGCGGACCCGTCGAGAAGTGTCTGAGGACGCCGCGCAAGCCGGTTCCAGAGCCCCTCGGTGGCAAGCGCTGAGCCTATACACGCCGCAAGCAGCGCCACGGCGACAGAGCCCATGTTCCAGATTGCCCATGCCGTCACGGGCATCAGTGCCCCTATGACCCAAAGCATCGTCCCTCGGCACGTGCTTTTCGCTACGACGTGTGGCGCTGGCGCGACGAGGATCGTCGTGGCTTTTGACGACTGAGCGCTCACGGTCTGGCCACTCGCTCGATCAGAACTTGCTTCGCCCGGCGGATGAGCTGCACGAGGGGCCGATTCGTGGGACAAACGTAGGCGCAGCACCCGCACTCGATACAATCCATCGCATGGAGGCGATCCGTCGCATCCCACTGCCTGCGGTTGGCGTAAATGCCGAGCGCGTACGGCTCAAGCGACATGGGACATCCAGCCACGCACCGCGCGCACCGGATACACGGCTGATCGCCTTGGATCGCCGGTGCCACGCTCCTGGCGGGCAACACGACAACTCCCCCGGTCCCCTTGACTACCGGCACGTGGAGATCGGCCAGAGCGATGCCTGTCATCGGCCCTCCAGCCACCACGCGCCCCGCGCCCTCGATCACGCCGCCGACCGCCTCGAGGAGATCGGCCACAAGCATCCCGATTGGCACGATGTAGTTGCCCGGCCGAGCCACCTGGCCCGTGACGGTCACAACCCGCTCCATGAGCGGTTTGCCTTCATCGAGCGCATCCGCTATGGCTGCGGCGGTGGAGACGTTGTGGACGAGCGCTCCCACCGACGCGGGAAGCCTTCCGTGCGGCACCTCCCTGCCAAGTACGGTGTGTATAAGCTGCTTCTCGGCCCCTTGCGGATACCGGGTGGCGAGCATGAGCACCTCCGCCGAGGCGCCCATGGCGGATCGCATGACATCGACTGCGTCGGGCTTATTGGCTTCGATGCCTACGACAACGCGTGACGCTCCGAGGGCGCTGGCGATGTGGCGCGCGCCGGAAGCAACGCTGGCCGGACGTTCGAGCATGGTGCGATGGTCGCACGTCAGATACGGCTCGCACTCGCACCCGTTCAAAATAAGCGTCGACACCGGAGAGTCCGCCGGCGGTGTGAGCTTGACGGCGGTCGGGAACGCTCCGCCGCCGAGCCCTACGACTCCCGCCGCACGAACTGTGCGCACGACGCTCGTCACCTCGACCCGCACGTAACCGTCCCACTCTTGAACCGGATCAGGCTCGATATAGACGGCGGGGACGATAGCTCCGTTAATGGTAAGGGTGTCGCCGATCGAAACGACCACACCGGTTACCGGCGAGTGAATCGGAGCGCTCACCACATCACCCGCCGAGGCGATCAGCTGTCCGCGCCTCACCGTGTCCCCCACGGCGACAACTGGCGCATTGGGCACGCCGAGGTGTTGAAGTACCGGCACAACGATACGGCGCGGGACAGGCAGCCGTGCAGTGTGCTTGTCTCTCGTCGATTCCTTGTGGTCGTGCGGGCGTATCCCGCCCCTGAACCCGTGCGAAAGCACGTGGTGTGTCCCTCCCGGCATCAGAGAGTCCCCTGTGATGTGCTTGATTCTAGAGCTCGGCCCTCGTTCCTCTCAGCCCGCGCATCACGCCGATACCTGGCAAGCGTGCAACCGGCGCACACCGCCAAGTCACGTCGCACGTTTAACCGGTGAAGAAGATGGCGATCTCGCGCTTCGCTGATTCGGGGGAATCTGAGCCGTGAACAATGTTCGCCTCCAGGCTGAGGCCAAAATCCCCGCGAATGGTGCCCGGGGCCGCTTCACGCGGATTGGTGGAACCCATCAGCTTACGGCAGACCGCAACGGCTTCGGGACCCGAAATGACCATTTTGACAACAGGTCCCGATGTGATGTACTCGACAAGACTCTCGTAAAATGGTTTGCCCTCGTGCTCCGCATAGTTCGCCTCGGCCTGCTCGCGAGAGACCATGCCAAGCTCGAGACGCTCGATACAAAGCCCCGTCCGCTCAAATCGAGCAATCACCGGCGCAATCAAGCCGCGAAGAACGGCGTCGGGCTTGATCATGATGTATGTGCTCTGATCCACGTGTGCGCCTTTCATCATGGTAACTTCGATGTTGACGAGCGAATTTCGCGCGCCGGTCGGCAGTATCGCTTATGAACCGCCGCCCGTCGACCTCCAGTCGTTGTCGACTCCGTTCACCTTCCAGCCCACGCCCTCACGCACAAGAGTCACCTGATAGTAGAGTGGTGCGCCGCTCTCAGGAGTGACAGTCACCGTGACCGTTGATGTGCGCGGCGAACGTTCGACGTCGCCGAGCGCAAACTCCTTCATCGGCGGAAGCTTCGCCATCTCCTTGTCTACATCGGAGGTGGGGACCGCCACCCAGTACTGCGCAACTGGCTGACCCGCCGCCCGCGCCTCAAGCATCGCAGTGACGGTCATCCTTTGAGTGGGGTATCCGAGTCCCAGCGCGAACGCCGCCGCAATACCCCCGCCAACGATGGCGACGACAGCCACGATCACGCCTACGAGCGCCCACGGATTGCGCTCCGCGCGCCGAGCGTCACGCTCCATGCGCCTCGCCGCCCGATCCCGTTCGCGCATCTCATCGTCGGTCATCGCAAAGAAGCTCGACACCTCCTCTTGATCGCCCATCCGAATAGCTGGAGGCGTCGGCATGAGCGGCCCGTCACTCGGCCCAACCGGTTCGATCGTCTCTTCCAACAGCGGAGACATCTCGCCGGTGCTCCAGCCCTCAACGGTCTCCCGGCGGCCGGGCGTAAGCGCATGCGCGCTCTTCTCGAACTCAAGCGCCGCCGAGGCGGAAAGGGAGTAATTATGCAATCCCGTGGCCTTCTCAAACGCGCGCACCGCCTCCTCGTGGCGACCGAGTGCGTGGTACGCCTGGCCAAGATTGGCGAGCGTCTTGCCCCGCGCCTCGTACGTGTCGAATCCGAGGGCGGCGCGGTACGCCTCAACGGCGTCACCGGGACGTCGCATTGCCATGAAGCACAAGCCGAGGTTGTTGAGCGCTTTGCCGGGGTCGGGATTCTCGGAATCCAGCGCCGCCTGACGGTACGCGATGGCCGCGTGCTCAATCTCACCCATCTCACAAAGCGCTGCGGCCTTGCCCTGCAGCGCGCGATGCACGCCGGTATAGGCGGGATCGTCGATAGCCGCCTGATACGACGTGATAGCTTCAGCGTACTCACCAAGCTCGGTGAGTGCCATGCCAAGGTTCACGTGCACCGCGGCACGCTTGTCGTAAACCTCATCGATCAGGGCATGGCGATATACCGTAACCGCGTCGCCAAACCTGCGCAGCCGAACGAGCGAGTTGCCAGCCATGTGATACGCGGCACCGTTACCATCCCCGCGGTCCGCCGCCGCGATGAACGCCTTCGCCGCCGCGCGATACTCCTTGGCCGCGTAGGCCTGCTTGCCCTCTTCGAAGCGTGCGGTATCCACTTGCGTCCTCGTCCCTACTCGGCGCGTTCGATACGCACACTCTGCATCACGTCACCAACTGCAATCGCGTGGACGACGTCGAGACCCTCAATCACCTGACCGAACACCGTGTACTGACCATCAAGAAATGGCTGGGGACCCAGGCAAATGAAGAACTGCGATCCCGCCGAGTCCGGACTCTGACCGCGCGCCATCGACACGGTACCGTCGAGATGCAGACGCTCGTTGAACTCTGCGGCAAGCGTGTAACCCGGCCCTCCTCTACCGACCATCGGGTCATCGGTCTTGGAGTACGGATCGCCTCCCTGGATGACAAAGCCCGGCTCCACACGGTGAAACTTCACTCCGTCATAGAAGCCTTTTTCGGCAAGCTCGATGAAGGCGGCGACGTGATTAGGCGCGTCTTCCGTAAAGAACTCGAACCTGATGACGCCCTTCGACGTCGTGATGACGGCGACCTCGTTGCCTGCGGGTTTGTACGTAGGCGTGTACAACTCATCCTCCTCGGTAGCGGGCAGAGCGGTCGGCGGTCCGGCCTCGGAATCCGACTGGGCAACCTCACCCATCTGTGGCGAATCCATCTCCGGAGAACATCCGGGAACGAGCAGGACCGCAGTCAGCAACGCACTTACAAGTAGCAGCGTTATCACTGTGGCGCGAATCGAACGAATCAATTGCGAGTCCTTCCGAATCCGAGTACCCGGCGTGCCGGGAGACCAGACACGGTTTCTCATTCTACCAGGGTGGCCGAGAGGCGAGAAAGGAGTATGCTATCGGGACGGGTTGCATCCGTGCCAACCGCACGGCTCGAGTTCCAGGAACGCACTTCAACGACGTGAGACATCGAGGAGGAGATGCACTTGGGCGCACCCAGCACCGACAAGGTCCGCAACGTCGTGCTCGTCGGGCACGGAGGAGCGGGCAAGACCTCCCTTGCGGAGGCCATGCTCCACGTCGCGGGCGTGACGACCCGCCTCGGATCGGTAGACGAAGAGCACTCGAATCTCGACTACGACTCCGAGGAAGTCCGTCGCAAGAGTTCTGTGAACCTCGCTCTCGCACCGCTCGTTCACAACGGCATCAAGATCAACGTCATCGACACCCCGGGGTACGCCGACTTCATCGGTGACGCGATCGCTGGACTTTCCGCCGCCGAGATGGCCCTGTTCGTCGTCGACGCCGTCTCGGGTCCACAGGTTCAGACCGACCGGCTCTGGAAGCTCGCCGGAGAGATGGGCGTGGCCAGAGCGATCCTCATCAACCGGCTCGACAAGGACAATGCGGACTTCGAGGCCACCATGCGCAAGCTCGAAGATCGCTACGGTCACCGTATCGGCGCGGTGCAGATACCCATGGGTGCGGAATCCGGATTTCGCGGCGTCATCGATATCATCCGCATGAAGTCCTACCACCACGAGGGGGACCACGAGGTGGTAGAAGATATCCCCGCCGAGTTCACCGATTCAGCGGAGAGCGCCCGCGACAAACTCACAGAGCTCGTCGCCGAGGCGGACGACGACCTGATGGAAAAATACCTGCTCGAAGGTGAGCCACTCGACCAGGGCGAACTCGAAACGCTGCTTAACAAGGCGATCGCCCAGGGCATCTTCATACCCGCATTTGTCGCCTCGGCCATTTCCGTCCAAGGCATCGAGGACCTGCTCGATGAGATCGTCACCTTCTTCCCGGAGCCCACGGCTCACGGGCCGATCCCCACTGCAGACGGCGGCACTCGCGAGGTCACCATCGACGGCGCCGTCTCGGCGTTCGTGTTCAAGACGGTGTCCGATCCGTATGTGGGACGCCTGAGTCTCGTCAAGGTCGTATCGGGCACGCTGACACCCAGCAGTGAGCTCATCAACAGCCGGACCGGCAAGAAAGAACGCGTCGGGCACGTACTCAAAATGACCGGCAAGGAAACGGTTGACGTTTCGGCGGTACCCGCGGGAGACATCGCGGTGCTTCCCAAGCTCTCCGAGACGCTCACCGGCGACACGCTCTCAGCGGACGGTTCGGTCACCTACCAGCCCATGCCGTTTCCTGAACCGCTTTACCCAGTCGCCATACAAGCCAAGACCAAGGCCGACGAGGACAAGCTCGGTGTGGCGCTCAACAAGCTCGTGGAGGAGGAACCCACCCTCAAGCTCGTCCGCGACGAGGAGACCCACCAGACCGTTCTTGCGGGGCTCGGCGATGTGCAGATCGATATCGCGATCGCGCGTCTCCGCGACCGGTACCACGCTGACGCGGAGACCATTGACTTGAGGATCCCGTATCGCGAGACGATCCGAAAAACGGCACAGGCCCAGGGCCGCCACAAGAAGCAGACCGGCGGTTCAGGCCAGTTTGGCGACTGCTGGCTGCGCCTGGAGCCCAACCCAGGGGGCGGGTACGAGTTCGTCGACGAGATCGTTGGCGGCAGGATCCCTCGCCAGTTCATCCCAGCGGTAGACAAGGGTGTGCAGGAGACCATGGTGCAAGGCGTGCTAGCCGGGTACCCAATGGTGGATATTCGAGTCGCTGTGTACGATGGCTCCTACCACAGCGTTGACTCCTCCGAGATCGCATTCAAGACGGCCGCACGCATCGGTTTCCGATCAGCTGCCGAGAAAGCCGAGATGGTTCTCCTCGAACCGATCGCGACTCTCGACATCGAGGTTCCCGACGAGTATGCGGGCGCGGTGATGGGAGATATCAGTTCGATGCGCGGACGGATTCTCGGCATGGACAGCACCGAGGGACGTCAGCATATCCATGCCCAACTCCCCTACGCGGAAGTCGTCCACTACTCGCCGCACCTTCGCTCACTGAGTAGTGGAACAGGAAGCTACACGATCAAGGTCGAGGGCTACGAGCAAGTCCCTGGCGACATGGCCGCTAAGGTCATCGAGAGAGCAAAGGCTGAAAGGGAGTCTTCGTAGAACACGCGCGCGCCGGGGCGGCCGCACACCGCCCCGGCGCGCGCACTCGACCGGTCAAAACACACGGTCGCGCAATCTGACGTGGTGCCCTCGACAGGACTCGAACCTGTGGCCTTCTGCTCCGGAGGCAGACGCTCTATCCACTGAGCTACGAGGGCGCGACACCGAACTCTAGCATACCGTACGTACAGGGAACAGAGCGCCGCGCGCAGCAGCGCTCCCACGGCCGAGGAGGGTCGTGTGTCACACGGACGCACACTGGTAATCATCAATCCAACCGCCCGTCACGGGATCACACGGAGTCTCGTACCCGTCGTAGCCTCACTTCTAGAGGGCCATATCGATCACGACACCGTTCTCACCGAACACCCAGGCCACGCGGCCGAGATCGCATCCGGGTCAGCCCAATATGACACCGTGATCGCAGTGGGCGGGGACGGAACCGTCCATGAGGTGCTCAATGGACTCATGCGCATCCCTGCCAGTGACCGTCCGATCCTCACCGTACTTCCTACCGGGTCAGGGAACGACTACCGCCGCACCCTGGGGATACCCTCTGATCTCACTAGTGCCGTCCGCGAACTTCTCGATGGCGTCCGGGTACGTCTGGACGTCGGTGTGGTCAACGGCGTGTACTTCGCGAACTCCATAGCGATAGGACTCGATGCCCGTGTCACCGCGCGCGCCGCGGAGATCAAGATGTCGACCGGCTGGTCAGGACTCCCGCTCTATCTTCGCGCCCTGATGTACATCCTGCTGCGGCGCTTCTACTCGCACCCGGTTGTGCTCTCAATCGATGGCTCGCCGCCGCAAGCCGTTGAAATCCTCCTGATCGCCATCACAAACGGACCCACGTACGGCGGTGGATTCCGCATCACGCCCGACGCCGTTCCTGATGATGGCTTGCTCGACGTGTGCACGATCGACCGGGTCGGGCTCGGCTCGGCACTGTGGCGCCTTCCGTTTGTCATCACGGGTAATCACACTCAAATGAGCCCCGTGAAGATGGGGCTCCATCGCTCCATCCGCCTCGAGTCGGAAACACCCCTCGAAGGCCAACTCGATGGAGAGGTCATGCTTTCTACCGTCTACGACATCCACATCGAACCAAGCGCGGTGGAAGTCTTGGTGCCGAGGCGGTGGAGACCGTGAACACTTCGCTTCTCGCCCTTATCGCTGAGGCGGGTTTGGAGCGAGTGCCCGACCTCATGTGGCCGGCGGCGGCGATGTTCGTGCTCGCGTATCTCATCGGCTCGATACCGTTTGCATACATCATCGTCCGCGGGATTACCGGAGAAGACATTACCGAGCACGGCACAGGCAACGTTGGCGCGATGAACGTGAGACGCACGACCGGGTCGTGGACATGGTTTACCGTCGCGATGTTCGCTGACGCGCTCAAAGGGTTCCTTCCCACCATCGCAGCCACCACTGTGCCTGCGATGTTCCTCGATCCGTCCCTTCCGGCGGGAGGCGCGGCGTGGAGCGGCCCTGCGGCGGTCGCGGTCGGCGCCGCGGTGATTGGGCCGCCAGCCGTTGTCTTGGGCGCGGTGCTCGGGCACAACTACTCGCTGTGGCTGAGCCTCGGCAAACGCAGGGTACTCGGCGGAAAAGGGCTCGCTACCGGCGCAGGAGCGCTGCTCGCGTACGATTGGCGCTACTTCCTCGTGGTGTTGATCAGCGGTCTTCTCGTTATCGCGCTGACACGGTACATGATGGCCGGTCAAGTCGCGGCGACACTCGCGCTGCCGCTGTATGTGCTCATAACCGGACAGCCCGACCTGCTGTTCGTGCTACTGCTATCCGGGATCGTCTACGCGCGGCATCACCGGCGATTCGCCGGACTGATCAAGGGACGAGAGCCCAAACTCTACGTCGACGACGGCATGGGACCGCGCGGATGACAGAGGGCCGGCACGAAGCCGACCCTCATCGCTATCATCCGGCGGCTCCTGCGACTACATCGAGATGGCTTCACTCGGACAAACATCGACGCAGATGCCGCACTCGGTACAGTCATCGGGACGAGACAGAACGGCTACGTCCCCGAGGTCATAACAGCTCTGGGGACACTCATCAACACAGATGCCGCAAGCGGTACAGAGATCCTTGTCAACGACTGGGAGAGCCATAGGTCCGTCTTCCTTTCTCCGGGAGGCCAATGGCCACGCGTGCGCGAGGTGCGATGCATGATATCACGCGAACACCCGCTCCACACCGAGTCAGGGCGCTACGCGCACGATTCGCTCGATCTTCTCCGGATCCCAAAGAAAGTAGGGGTACGTCCGGTCAGTGAGCACCTCCGCCGTCGCCAGCTCAGCCCTCAGCGCGTCGCGCCGCTCGGCAAGCGTGGCCGCGTACGGTGCCAAAACGATCGCGAGTTCGTCGTTTACGGCCCGGATTCTCGCGCCCAGGCTCCTTCGGTTCGCTCCCGGCGCCGATATCGCATCGACAAGCGCACGTTTCTCGGCGGCGAGGCGAAACGCGTCCGCGCTTGCCTCGACGGACTCAAATCCCGCCTCACCGAGGAACTCATCGGGCTTGCGAGTGATGCGGGTTACCGCCCGCGTCGCCTCGGCGATCGCCTCGGCTGAGACCACGGGCATGCCTAGCGGCGCATGCATCGTCAGTGTCACGGCGGCATAGGGCTGAATATGCTCGCCCCAGTATGACGACGCGACCGCGTCGGTCACCCTGTCGTATCGCGCGCCTCCGATGCCGTGCACAAATAGATCCGCGAGCATGGTGCGAGCGAACATGGTGAGCGTGAGAGCCCTTGGCGCCAGAACATGTTCTTCTCCTGCGAGAACTTCAGCGAGCAGATCGCACCTGCGGGGCACCTGCCTGGTCACAGAGCCGGCAACGAGCTCGATTCGGCCTCTGGCTTCACGAACGAACACCCGCTCGCGACGCCCGTCGACAAGCAGCCAGAAGGGCGCCTCAATAGCGTGGTCCGCGATCTTCAGATCAGGAAACGGTTGTGCCGCGGTGCGAATGCCGTGTCGTTTCCGATACTCAGCGAGGACCGAGTTATGGACGTGGGCAAACCGTCCTGCGTCCGAGATCAACGCGGCGGCGAACTCGAGATACGCGGCAGACCGGGACAGCGAAGAGACGGGCAGTTCGAGATAGGTGTTGCGGTCCCCTTCGTACCTCCTTCTCGTGGCGGTCAAAAACGATCCCATGTCGCCGGCGCTCACACTGGCGGCATACATTGCGCCGCTAAAGCGTTCGAGGCGTTGATGAAGAGCTGTCGCCTCAGGAAAAGTCTTCAGCGTCGTGCGCGCCTGCGCTAGAAACTCCGCGATCGAACGCTCGCCGGGAACGGATGTCGCGCGAGGATACGTCCCAGTGGTCGCGCTGCAGAGTCCGATCGCGGTTCGAGACACTTCCCCATCCGCACGCGGCAGGGTGGCCGAGATCTGCTTGACTGAGTCCGTGTCGACAACGAGGTCTATCGCGATGGCACCGGTCTCATCGGAAACGCGTTGAATCGCAAAGTACTTCACCCACACTCCGGGATGGACAAAGCCGGGCTGGTGTCCGGCAACCACTATGGGCGCCCCGGCTGCGAGGGCGGACTCTGCTCCCTCACTACCACCGCTTTGAACGACTCCGAGACCACTTGAGTACGAAAAGGCAAGTTTGACGAGTTCCAAGCGGGCGTCGGCAATCGCCTCGGTTACCGGGCGTCCGCACACCTCGAAACCTGACGATCGGGCGGCAAGCAAACCCTCGCTCGCACGCGCCCCCCACGTCCCAATCGGCGGAACCGCGGCAAGCTCGCCGTTGGCCGCGGGGACCTCAGGAAGCCGGTCCACATCCACCTCACACGAGCGTCTCGATCGAGCGTACCCCGATCAGCTCTTCGCTGAAGAACGGCTCACCTGCCGCCACTCCAATCATTGCGCCCCACGCCCTCGCGGCGGCCTCGATCGAATCGATCGCACCAGCATTGCGCTCGTTGGCGACAAATTGAGAGCGATAGGCACGCAGCGCGAGAAGCTTCGCGTCTAGGTGCGCCGAGACGTCAAACACAAACGCTGGCGCACGAGCGAGCCGCAGGTGGACCGCCAGGTAACGGTAGAGCCGCGGCACATAGTGAGGCTCGCCTGTCATCGACGTCTTGGTGAACTTGGCATAGAAGCGGGCACCGTCCACGATCGCCGCCGCCGCCACATGGTCGGGATGAGCGTCAAGGGGATACGGCGCGAACACAACACGAGGCCCAAGTTCGCGTAACACCTCGGCAAGCTCGATCCGGGCCTCCACAGAGTCGAACACATAGCGGTTGGGGAGCGTGAGCGTCCGCCGCTCCGTGACGCCGAGCAGACGCGCGGCCTCTTTCGCCTCGGCGATTCGTGTCTCGACAGAGCCAGCCGGAGTAGGCTCACCATCGGTGAGGTCGATAAGCGCGACCTCGTGACCTTCGGCGACCAGCGCCGCGATCGTGCCGCCCATCCCTATCTCCACATCGTCGGGGTGTGCCCCGATACACACGATGTCGACCACGCTCATCCCCCTTCTCCGTCATCGCCGAGAAGCGCTGTGTTCCACACGCGCATGTAGTACTCCATCCGGGTTCGAGGGTCGTCGAGCGCACCTCCAAACGACCGGCTATGGTCACGGTAGATGCGAGCGATCGGACGCTCGGTGACTCGCAGTCCCTCCCGGTACGCCTTCGCCCACAACTCGATAGGCATGGCGTACCCCGGTTCCTTGAGAGAAATCGAGGCGAGTGCGCTAAGCCTGTAGGCCTTGAAGCCACAGAACGCATCGGTGAGTCCCCACCCGGTTACCCGGTTGATCACCTCGGTCACCTTCTCATTGACGGCGCGCCGCTCCGCAGGAGCATGCCCGAAAGCCTCGCTTCCGGGCAGATACCTGCTGCCGGAAACCACATCGTAGCCTTCATCGAGCACAGACAGGAACTCCCGTATATGTCCGGGCTCATGTTGACCGTCACAGTCCATTGTCACGACCCGGCTCACACCGCGCGCTCGGGCCACAGATATCCCCTCGGCGAGAGCACGGCCATAGCCGAGATTTTCCGGGTGCGTGATGACCGAGATGTCCTTCCTTCGTCCAAGGACTTCGACTGTAGCGTCAGTCGATCCGTCGTCGATGACGAGGATATCTCCGTCGAAGTGACAAGCGACAGCGTCCAGAACCGAGTCGACCGTCAGCTCCTCGTTATAGACCGGAAGCACAACAGCATCAGACATCGCGAAACAGTCCCGGCCTCCCCGTGATCACTGCTGCACGGCTCCCTCGGCCAGCGCCTCCCTGATCTCGAACGTCGTCGTCATTCCGACCTGGGGTCCAAACATGCCCTTGACCGAGCAGTACTTCTCCTCTGAAAGCTCGATGGCGCGGCGCACCGCCTCAGGGGCCACGCCGTAACCCGTCACCACAAAGTGGACTTCGACACGCTCGTAGTATCGCGGATACTCCTCGGCGCGCTGGGTGCCGTTCACGCGCACCTCAAGCCCGGTGATCGCCTGGCGCTTCTTCTCCAAGATCGACACGACGTCCATGGCGGTGCACCCGGCTAGCCCGTACAGGACCATCTCGATGGGCCGCACCCCCGTGCCTTCACCAGCGTACTCGGCGGTCGCGTCCATAACCACCCCGTGACCAGCCCTATCCCACGCGACGAACTGCCGGTTCCCACTCCAACGCGCGGTAATCGTATCCATGACGATCTCCATCCTGCCGCATCGCGTTGCCTCCGAGGAGCGGGACAGCGTCCGCGCACGGCACCGTATGACGGCTACAGCTTGCGGCCAACCATCTGCGCGAGCTCACGCGGACTCTGCGCCTTCGCGATGGCCTCCTCGAATGTGATCCTCCCCGCCTGCAACAAGTTCTTGAGGTGCTGGTCGAGGGTTTGCATACCAAGTGACGCGCCTCCCTGAATAATGGTGGGCATCTGGTGAGTCTTGCCCTCACGGATGAGGTTCGAGATCGCCGGAACGCCGAGCATGATCTCCATCGCGAGCACGCGAGTCCTCCCATCAGTGGAGCGGAGCAGGACCTGCGACAACACGCCCTCCAACGTGCTTGAGAGCTGCATCCTGACCTGTTGCTGCTGGTGTGGCGGGAAGACGTCGATAATGCGATCCACGGTCGCCGGACCGCCGGTTGTATGAAGTGTCGCAAGCACAAGGTGGCCCGTCTCGGCAGCCGTGATCGCCGCCGAGATGGTCTCGAGATCGCGCATCTCACCGACGAGAATCACGTCCGGGTCTTGACGCAGCACACGCTTGAGCGCCGCCGCGAATGACCGCGTGTCCTCGCCGACCTCACGCTGATTGACGTATGCCTTCTTGTTCTTGTGCATGAACTCGATAGGATCCTCAAGGGTGATGATGTGTACCGCACGGTGCTCGTTGATGTGGTCGATCATCGCAGCGAGCGTGGTCGACTTCCCCGAACCCGTCGGACCGGTGATGAGAACGAGCCCGCGGGGCCTCTCGGCCAGATATCGGGAAACCTTGGGCAGCTGGAGCTCACTGATGGTCGGGATTTTGAGCGGGATCACCCGGAAGACCGCTCCGAGCGAGTTGCGCTGCTGGAACACGTTAGCTCGAAAACGCGACACTCCCGGAATGGTGTAGGCGAAATCGAGCTCGAGTTCGGTCTCGAACTTGCGACGCTGGTCCTCAGATAGCAACGACAGGATCATCTCGGTGGTATCGCGCGGCTCTAACACCTTCGTGTTCTCAACAGGAACTATCTCGCCCCTGAGACGGATTCCGGGTGGGCTTCCCACGGAAACGTGGAGGTCGGAACCGTTTCGATCGATCATGAGCCGGAGCAAGTCGTCGATGTGCGGAGCGCTCGAGACGGCCGGTGCGCCAGGGCGCGTCACTCCCGTCGAAGCCGGTGTGGACGCTACGCGATCTACCGAGACAGGAACGCCGTATGCGCCCTGAGGCGAAACCTGTGGGGCGGGAGCCGGAACGGATGCGGCGACGGGCGGCGTGATCTCCTCACTTCGCGGCGTCGGCGTGTCATCCGCTCCGGCCGCGCCCATCGGTGAAGCGACGCCGGGCCGCGGTTCCTGTGGGATAGCGGGAGCGTCTGGGGCACTCGCGGCCCCATTTCCATCCGTTCTGAGCAATTCGAGAAGCTTGGCGGAGAGGGTGCCGTATGGAGCGGTCGACGGCAGGTGTGCCGCCGCGCCTACTTGCCTGGCCCTGAGCGCTGAGGACTCACTCGGTGCGAGCGCGACGATGACCACGGGAGTCGCCGCTCCCGCCGGGTCGGACTTGATCTGACTGGTGAGCGCAAAGCCGTCCATCCCCTCAAGGTCCGCGTCTACCACTATCACATCAGGCTTGTGCGTACCGAGCAGGCCGAGCGCACGCGGACCCGAGAGTGCGCTCATGACCTCGGCCTCGGATCCCGCTACTCGCAACGCTCCTCGGACTTCCTCGATGAATCCGGCATCATCGTGCACTATCAAGACTCTGTTGCCTGACATGCCACGGCCCCTCTCGGATCATCGGGCGGATCTTCCACCCCTCCGCTCAACACCACTCGCAAAGCAATACATCTATAACTATCGGCACGTTGCGCAACGCGTGCAAATACGTGCACCTTTGTGTGATGCTACCATGCTCGCGACGCGACCGCCGCTCACCCGCACGCACACGCATCTGCGCGCCACGTCCTTCGGAGCTTCCAGTGATATCGGTAATCATCGAAAGTCTTGCGTACGGTGGCGACGGGGTTGCCCGCCTGCCCGGAGGACGAACCGTGTTCGTCCAAGGAGCGTGTCCTGGAGACGAGGTCGCGCTGGCCGAGATCGAGGAACACCAGAACTGGTCGCGCGCCACAATAGATCGCGTCATCGTTCCCTCACCTGACCGGATCACTCCTCCGTGCCCGTACGCCGGGGCGTGCGGAGGATGCCAGTGGCAACACATTGCCTACGAGCGCCAACTTGATGCCAAGCACCGTATCGTGGCCGACGCGTTTGAGCGCATCGCCCGCCTGGATGGCGTCGTGGTCGATGAAGTTCGCGCGTCTCAGTCTCCACTCGGCTACCGCAACAAGATCGAACTCGTCTGGGACGTTTCCAGCGGCAGGGCAGGTCTGGGATACCATCGACCCCGCTCCGAGGAGATCGTCGCAATTGACAGGTGCATGCTCCTCCCTGAGCGCGCGCAGGGACTCCCCCGATCGTTGACCGGAGCGCTCCGCTACCTTTCAGGTCGGTTCGGGGACCTCGGCATACTCCGTGTGGGAGTGCGCGCGGCCGCGAAACGCGGCGACCTCGAAATCGCACTATGGACGCGTCCGGCGTCCTTTCCGCGAGCAGCGGTTGGAGCCACACTCACCGACGCGGCAGGGGCAACAAGTGTTGTCCGTGTGCTAGCTCGAGACACTGAGGCTCGCCGCCGTATCGCGGGCGTCGAGGTTCTTACGGGTCGCGGAAACTGGGTTGAGACACTCTCGGGATTTGACTACGCGATTTCAGCTCCATCGTTCTTCCAGGTCAACACCGCGTCAGCGAACTTTCTTGTTGAACTCGTCATGAGCGGACTCAATCCAGCCGCGACCGACCGCGTAGCCGACATGTATGCAGGCGCTGGCACGTTTACCCTGCCGCTCGCTCAAGCCGCCGGTGAGGTGGTGGCATTCGAGGGCTCACGCCATGCCCTTGCCGACCTGCGCCGTAACCTTGATCGCGCCGGTCTTCCCGCGGACATCGTGGGAGGGGACGCCGCGCGTGAACTCTTGACTGCCGGAGCGTTTGACCTCGCTGTCGTCGACCCGCCCCGACAAGGCCTCAGCCCCGAAGCGCTTCGCGCTGTGGTCTCGGCAAACCCGCGCGCCATCGCGTATGTGTCGTGCGACCCCGCAACGCTCGCGCGTGACTCCCGGGAGCTGGTAAACCGGAACTACCGGATCACACGCGTCACGCCAGTTGACATGTTTCCTCAGACGTACCATGTCGAGACGGTCGTGATCTTCAGGCAAAACGGCGAGCGGCTACCTTAGACGACTGTTCCTACTACGGGAAAGTCCAATATGTGCTCGTCGTGCGGCGCGTCTTCGTGCTCGCCGGTGAGATCGGCACCGGCGGCATGCATCGCCTCGTGGTCACCCTCATCCCACATCGCGCTCTGCGTGAGATCGTAGACCGTACCCTTGTATGCGACGAATGCGGGCTTGCCGTCCTTACCGTTGAACGCTGCGAGTTCTTCGAGTGTGAACTCTTTCATGAATCCCTCCTGGCCTCGGCGACACTGCCACATATATCCCCAAACGCGTCAGCGATACATGGCGCGCGCGACATGCGGCAGTGCGGCATCACGACTCGTGCAACGGCGTGAGTTAGCCTTTCCCGCAGTCAGGCGGAACCCATGCGCTCGCGCAGCGCTATCACGTCAACGACGAGCGTGCGACCTTTCGACCGTATGATGCCGTCTTTGGTGAGCGCCGAGATAACCCGGCTCGCCGTCTCGCGGGACGTTGCGGCCAAGGTGGCGATGTCGTAGTGCGTCATCCCCTTGACCATTGGGATACCTTCCGTCTCATACCGGGCGGTGGCGATGTTGAGCACAACGCGCATGACGCGAGCGGTCGCGTCGTTGAACGCGAGGTCCTCAAGCCTGTCGACGAGCTCGCGAATCCGCCGCGCTTGCGTCGCGATGAGCGAGAGCACAAGCTCAGGTTGCACCCGCACGGCCGCTACAAGGTCCTTGGCGTCAAGCGCAAAGGCCTCGACATCCGTCATCGCGATCGCATCGAATGACCGGACTTTCTCGTCCACGAGCGCCATCTCGCCAAAGTGCCCGGGTGCCTCCATGTGCTCTAGCACAATCTCCTTGCCGTCCGGCGAGGCGACCGAGAGCTTCACCCTTCCCGATACAAGCAGGTACATGCATGTGCCCGGATGACTCTGCGTGAGGATGAACGAGCCCTTACGGAACCTGCGCAACACGACGATCCCCGCAAGAACTTCAAGTTCATGGCGCTCTAACGCGGCGAACAGAGAGTTCGCGCGCAATCTGTCTTGGGTTCGTATGTCCACCGTCGTTGACTCCATACGCAAGATATCGGCCCGCCTCGACTGTGACTTGAGACACACACGGCCACATCGATCGCCTCATCGATCGCCTCGCACGCACAGTCGCGCTCAGGTACCATCGTGTACGGATGAGGTTCTCACGCCGTCTGTCGCGGCGCCACCCACCATCGGAGGTTTGAACCCCTCATGCAAGGCATCTTGTTCGACCTCGACGGGACACTGCTCGACATCGACCTCAGATCATTTATCGGCCGATACTTTATTGCCCTCAGTAACGCGATGCGGCGTATCGGCCCACAACACGGCACCGGTGAATCACTCATGCGCGCAGTACACGAAGCGACCGAGGCCATGATGCTCCCACACCCCGGTACAACGAACCAGGAGAGATTCAACCAGGAGTTTGAGCGGCTGACCGGGGTCGATCTCAACGAGTATCGCGACGTGTTCGATCAATTCTACGATGAGGAGTTCCCCGCGCTGCGCGACGGCTATGGACCGATGCGTGGAGCGCACACCGCCCTGCAAACGTCACGCGAACTCGGGCTTAGAATCGCCGTAGCTACAAACCCCCTGTTCCCCCGCAGGGCCGTCGAACACCGTCTGGCATGGGCCGGACTTGATGGGTTTGAGTTCGACGTTGTCACAAGCTACGAGACGATGCACGCGTGCAAGCCGTACGCCGAGTACTTCAGGCAGACCGCCGAAGCGCTCGGCGTCGAACCAACCAGCTGCCTCATGGTCGGCGACGACCGCGTCCTCGACCTTCCCGCCTCCGATGTCGGAATGAAGACGTATTACGTAGGCACGGATCCTGATGCGCCCGCTGACTACCGAGGCGACCTCGAAACTCTGGCTATCACTCTGCCATTCCTCATCGAGCGCAGGTAGACACGCTGCCACCGGCAAAGCGGCGCTGTCACTCCGGCTTGCGTCTGATGAGTGCGACCCATGCGCCGTCAGTGCGCCGATCATAGAAGTACTCGAACCTCCCGCGAGTCTCCTTGCGCAGGTCGATTCCGTAACCAAGAGCTACCGGCTCATGATCACAGATCACCACGAGACTATCTCTGGCATCGAGCTGGAGTAGTTTGTCAACGATGCACACGACAATCTCTCGGCGAATGGCGGGAGAGCACCCGCGAACATCGACAACGAGCCTGCTTCCCACGCCATTAGGGGGCGAAACAGAATCGTGCAACACGTCGGGGCTCCATTCACCGGTTCACGCACGGCCAAAATCACAGTGGTATCGTGGCTAAGGCCGCTCACATCCGTTAATCTATCATATACCGTGGCCAACTTTGGCGGGCGCAAGGGTTGCGGGTAGAATACCAGTATCGGGACGGGGGTGTTCTCGCGAACGCACGTGTTCTCACTGCATAATGCTGACTACTTTCCGCTCGTCCCGGGGGGAAGGAGGTGTGGCCCTCTCGTAGCCTGGGGATTACCGCGACAATGCGCGCGATTACTCCCCGGCGTAATCTGTTCGCACTCTATCGACGGTACAAGGAGGTGTATAGCATGGCGCATGAGGACCACGACGCGATCTACGATCTCCTGGCAGCACGGGGGGTGTCGCGTCGCGATTTCCTCAAGTACTGCGGATCGATCGCAGCACTACTCGGGCTCTCGGAAGCATACGTCCCCCAGATCGCTGCTGCGGTCACCAAGGGCGCAAAGCTTAAGCCTGCGGTCTGGCTCCACGGTGGCGCATGCACCGGTTGCACCGAGTCGGTCGCTCAGGCTGACACGCCCGATGTGGCCACCATCGTGCTTGAGCTGCTCTCGCTGAACTTCTCGGCGACGCTCTCGATGGCGCAGGGTCAAGACGCCCTCGACGCGGCGGAAGCAGTATTCGAAGAGCCTGGCTACATCTTGATTTACGAGGGCTCGGTCATGAAGGGCTTTGACGGCAACACGCTGCGTGTCGGCGGGAAGACCGGTCTTAAGGAACTCGAGCTCGGCGCACCCAACGCGGCGGCGATCATCGCCGTCGGTTCGTGTGCGGTTGACGGCGGATTCGTGATGGCTCGCCCCAATCCCGCAGACGCAACAGGCGTGTCGATGTACCTGGAGGAGAAAGGCATTGCCACCCCGGTCATCAACCTGCCCACGTGTCCAGTAAACCCCGAGTGGGTTGTCGCGATCGTTGTTGACGTCCTTCTTCTTGGTTCGCTCGAAACTGGCGCGATTCTGAACAAGCTCAACCGCTTCGGCCAGCCTAAGTACATCTTCGGGCAGACCATCCACGACAACTGTCCACGTCGCGGCCACTTTGAGAACGGAGCGTTCGTCTCGGAGTTTGGCACTGAAGAAGAGGCGCTCGGCTACTGTCTATACAAGGTCGGATGCAAGGGGCCGCAGACATTCACCAACTGTCCGATCGTTCGATGGAACCGCCGTACGAGCTGGTGCGTCGAATCTGGTGCTCCATGCATCGGCTGCGGGAGCCTGAACTGGGTCGACGTCGGCGCCCCCTTCCTCAACCGCCACCGCGACCTGCCGTTGCCAAACATCGGCAACACACGGCCGGTTACTATCGCGGGAGCTGTTGCCGGTGTCGCCGCGGCTGGCCTCATCGCTCATGGAATCGGGATGAAAGTGGCCGGACGTATGGGCGACGGAGCGCCGTACGAAGCGGCGAAGGAGCACGATGCGAAGCGGATGAAGAAGGGAGGCGGTAAATAGTGGCCCGCGCGGTAATTGATCCGTTGACCAGAATTGAAGGACACCTGCGTTTCGAGGTCGAGGTCAACGATGGCGTCGTAACCGACGCTTGGGTTTCCGGCGGACTATATCGCGGACTGGAGACCATCCTCCTCGACCGTGAACCCGCCGACGCATTCTACATATCACAGCGCATATGCGGCGTGTGCCCGATCTCCCATGGTCACGCGTCAACCATGTCGACCGAGAAAGCGCTCGGAATCACCATCCCTAACAACGCCCGGATTATCCGCAACCTGATCGAGGCGGCGCAGTACATTCACAGTCACATCCTGTGGTTCTACACGCTCGCCGCGCTCGACTACGTGGACCCCGTAAAAGCGCTCACCGCTGACATTGCCGACACCTACGCGCTTGCGCATGAGGCTGGTACCGGCGTGTCGGACTTCGGAGCGGTGGCCAGGCGTCTCCAAGCGTTTGTCGACAACGGCCAACTCTCGATCTTTACCAACGGCTGGTTTGGCCATCCGGCCTACGCACAGGACATGCCAGCGGAGCTGCACCTGATCGCAGTGGCGCACTACCTTGAGGCACTTGAGATGCAGGCCGTCGCAGCTGAGGTCATCGCCATCATGGGCGGCAAGTTCCCACACTTCATGACTTCGCTTCCGGGCGGCACGACATTCGTCCCGACCGAGCAGAAGCTCGACGACATTCTCTTCCGTCTTATGCGCCTCAACGACTGGGTCACCAACACAATGATCCCTGACACACTCGCGATCGCCCCGTTCTACGCAAGCGCGCTCGAGTACGGCGGCGGCCATGGCAACTTCCTTGCCTGGGGTGTGTTCAACACCGAATCACCTGAGCTTACGGACCGCTACATGCCAGGCGGTGTTGTAGTGACCAGCAAGGGCCTGACGGTGGAAGACCCGGACGAGACAAAAGTCGCCGAGTACATCGAACACGCGTGGTACGACTCCCCCACCGGTCTTAACCCGGCAGTGGGAGAAACAAATGCCATGTTTGACGAGTACAACACGGACGCACGCTACTCATGGAACAAGGCGCCCCGCTACGACGGCCTGCCTATGGAAGCTGGCCCCTTGTCGCGGATGCTTGTGGCGTACCTAAGGGGCGTCTCTCCCGTTCAGGACATCATCGACAGCACGCTCACCGCGCTCGGCGCTCCTGGCAAGCCCGAGGTACTCGTCTCATTGCTCGGCCGTGTCGCGGCACGCAACCTTGAGACGAAGGTTGTCGCCGACTGGTCGCTCCAGTGGTGCCACGAACTCATCGCCGCCATTGCTGGCGGCGACTCAAAGTACTTTGAGCCCAGCAACGGCGGCGATGGTCAGGGCGGTGGCCTGTGGGAGGCGCCTCGCGGCGCGCTCGGTCACTGGATCGACATCAAGGGCGGGAAGATCGACCGCTACCAGGTCGTGACCCCGTCGACGTGGGACGTCTCCTCGCGTGACGCTGACGGCGTCCGCGGGCCGATGGAAGAAGCACTTATCGGCACCCCGATTGAAGAAGTCGAACGGCCGCTTGAGGCGTGCCGCGTCGCACGCAGCTTCGATCCTTGAGTAGGGTGCGGGGTTCACGTGTTTGAACCCAAGACCGGCAAGGAAGCCACCGTCTACACCAAGCCGATGGGGGTGAGGTAGAGATGGCTCATCCCGCGCACTACCGGGAGGCGCATCCGTTCATCTTCGTGATGACTCATTGGATCAACCTGATCTCCATAGTAGCCCTCGTAATTTCGGGCTTCTACATTCACTATCCGTTCGTCGACGGCTTCATGGGTGTCGCCCGCGGTATGCACTTCGTCTTCATGTTCGTGCTCCTCATCAACCTTGTCGTGCGCATCGTCGCCGCCTTCTTCGTGAAGACAGCCACACGTCTCGGCTCGCGTGAGATGGACACGGACATCAAGAACTGGCTTCCACAGAAGCTCAATAGACACCAGTTCATCCCGTGGCTCAAGTACTACCTGTTCCTGAAGAAGGAACACCCGATCGGAGCCAAGTACGGCGTGTTACAGAAGATCGCCTACATTGCGACCGTTCCACTGACGCTGGCGGCAGCCTACACTGGCTTTGCAATCTATGCGCCAGTGATGAACTGGGCTATCTTCACGGTTGGCACGGACGCTGTAGGCGGACCGATGCACATGCGCATCATCCACTACTACATCATGTGGGCGTTCATCGTGTTCACCGCGATCCACGCGTACCTGGCCAACGTCGAAAGCAGGGATCCCTCCAAGCTGATCTTCTCCTGGAAGGAGAGTGAGGGCCTTCAGTTCGACGCGGAGGGAAAGGTCATTGGCGGTAAAGGCCACTAGCCCTGCGCGCTGAGCCCTACCGTAAGCAAGAGAGGCCCCGGAGCCACATGGGTCCGGGGCCTCGTACGGGCCACTGCCGGAGACACTTGCCCGCACACCGGATGAACTTTCCAACAAGAATGTGAGAACTGCATGATCTCTGAACGGTTGATCACCGGTGCCCTCCGAATCCTCAACCCGCGCTACCTAGAACTGAAACCCGATTCGATCACTTCACTTCCCGGACCCGTCGAAGGCCGGGCGTACGTGCTCTACGCGCACGTACCGTTTTGTGAGCGCCTCTGCCTGTACTGCTCGTTTAACCGCTTCCTCTACCGGGAGGACCGTGCGCGCACCTACTTTGGCGAGTTGCGCCGCGAGATGCGCATGGTCGCTGATCTCGGATACGATTTCCCATCCCTCTACATCGGCGGGGGCACACCAACGGTCCTGCTCGACGAACTCGCTGAGACTATCGATCTTGCTCGTAGCCTTTTTTCGATCCGCGAGGTGTCGTGCGAGACAAGTCCCAACCACCTCGGTCCGGATCTCGTTTCAGTCTTGTCCAAACGGGTGCAGCGCCTCTCCGTGGGAGTTCAGAGCTTCGACGATGGACTCCTCCGGCAGATGGACCGATACGAGAAGTATGGGGACGGACGCGCCACGCTCGACCGGCTCCGTTCTGTCGCCGGCGAGTTCCACTCGCTCAACGTGGATATGATCTTCAATTTTCCATCCCAAACTGAAACCATCCTCGAGCGTGACATCGCATTTGTGAAGGCGAGCGGCGCCAACCAGACGACGTTCTACCCGCTCATGGCCTCACCCGCAACACGCGTCGAGCTCGCCCGCGCGGTAGGACATATCGATTACGCAAGAGAAGCCCGCTACTACCGCCTAATCGCAGATCGTCTGGCCGGTCACTACGTTCCCGCATCAGCATGGACATACTCCCGCGATGTCGATGCAATGATCGACGAGTACATCGTTGATTACGGGGAGTACGTTGGAATCGGTTCTGGCGCGATCTCTTTTCTCAACGGAAGGATGTATGCGAATAACTTCTCGCTCAAAGAGTATTCTCGCGCAATCACCGAGGGCCGAATGTCGGTGTGCAAGTCTGGACGACCCTACTCTGCGACCGCGCGCCGACGCTATCGTTTTGTCACCGATCTTTTCGGGCTCAAACTTGACAAGGAACGTTTCCGCCGCGACTTCGCAATGCCTGTCGAACGGGCGCTCGCCCCGGAACTGGCATTCATGTTCGCAGCGGGCGGAATCGCCGGTGACGACGGGCGCTATATCACGCTCACGGAAAAGGGCCGCTACCTGCTTATGGTCATGATGCGGGAGACGCTCGCATCCTCAAACGACCTGCGCGACAAGGCCCGAGAAGCGCTACCTCTCGAAGAGCGGCTACTCCTGTTGGAAGGCGAGACCTGCTACTCACCAACGACCGAGCGAGCCGCAGGCTAAACTAGGACCGATGCGGATAGGGAGTTTTGATGACTGAGCGTACCCTCATTCTTGGCATTGGCAACCCGCTAATGAGCGACGAAGGGGCTGGCGTGCGCGTCGCGGAACTCCTCATGAACGGTTTCGACTTCCCAGATGGTGTCGAAGTCGTAGACGCTGGCACGATGGGGCTTGGCATGCTCAACATGTTCCGGGACACCCGGCTCATAGTGGTGGTAGACGCAATTGATCGCACAGGACACCCCCCCGGGACGGTCGTGCGGCTCACGCCCGAGGATCTCGCACCCAATCAAATCATGCACTCGCTGCACGACATCCGTTTCGTCGATGTCCTTCAGGCAGCCGAGTTGTGCGGCCTGAAACCCGACGCCGAGTGCGTCGGCATTCAAGTCGGCAGCATGGAGCAGTGGGTCACCGAACTGACACCTGAGGTTGAAGCCGCGCTTCCAACCGCGGTCGATGCGGTCATCACCATTCTGGCCGAGCGGGGAGTATCCGCGCGGCAACGCACGAGCCCCGCTGCGACCGATGATGGCGCGATCATCAGCGCCATCAGAACGAAAGATCAGATGCCCAGCGCTTGATTCGGTGGGCGCTACCGTTTGCCCAGAGCGTCACGCACGGTCCTTGCGATCCCCTCGGCTGACATGCCAGCCGTCGCGAACAGATCGCGTGCCGGACCGCTCGACTTGTATGCGCCGTGACCGATTCGAATTAAGGCACGCGCATGGCCGCGCAACGCCAGCCACTCCGCCACCGAACCTCCGAGGCCGGTCCTGACGTGGTGGTCCTCGACGGTGACGAGAAGTGGGGTGGCAAGCGCGCGCTCCATTCCAAGATCATCGAGATCGAGCGGTGAAGACACGCACTCGACTGCGATATCGAAGCCTTCCTCACGGAGCTTGTCCGCGGCCAGCACCGCCTCGCCGCATGGAGTGCCTGCCACCAGGATGCATGCTGCGGCTCCTTTGCGCGCTGGAGTCATGCGTCCATACTCGAACTCGCGCAAACCACCAAACAACGGCGTCCCCTCGCGGTCACAGATGACCGGAAGCCTGCTTCGCCCCATCGCAATCGCGACGTTACCTGGGACGCGAGCCATCCAGCGTATCGCGCGGTCAGTCTCGTTGGGGTCGGCTGGAACGATGACGCGCCATCCAAACATGTTACGCAGCAGCCCGATGTAATCAAGGCAGTGATGGGTCCGGCCATCCTCGCCCACGTCGACACCGCAGTGGGTGAGGACGAGCTTGAGCGCGGCGCCGTTGATGTCGTTTAGCCGCTGCTGGTTGTAGGCTTCATCGATCCCAAAGACGCCAAAGTCCGCCCAGAACACTAAGGTGCCGCTCGCCGAGGCTGCGCCAGCCGCAGTCGCGGCGTTGTGCTCTCCCACGCCGCATTGCACGAACCGCCGAGGAAAGCGTGATGCAAACGCCGCGGTCTTGACCGACGCCGCGAGATCACAATCGAACACGAGCATCGGCACGTCCGGATTTGCCTCGGCGATATCGAGCAACGCCGCTCCCCACGCTGAACGATTGTCTGTCAGATCGTCAGGTGAGTACTCCCTTGGCGGACCGGCCGCAAGATCCGGCGGCGCGACGTGGTGAGACACCTCCGAGACCTCGAGCGCGCAATCTCGCCGAGTCTTCGCCACGGCGAGGCGCGACGGAAGCCCAAGTTGAGCCATCGCCCGCTCATACTCTTCGTCCGTCAGGCCGCGACCGTGGTACTCCTCATCATCGAGCATAAAGGAGACTGGCCACCCGATTCGCGTTCGAGCGAGGATCGCTACCGGCCTACCGGAGTCAGATACCGCCTGGGAAATCGCTGAATGAAGAGCGGCAATGTCATGGCCATCGACCTCGATCACTCCCCATCCGTCCGCCTCAAAGCCCGCTTTGATGTTTACCGGCATGACCTCAGCGGTTCTGCCGGAAATCTGAATGCCGTTGCAGTCGATGAGAACCGTCACGTCCGATAGCCCCTCGCTCACCGCAAGTCGGCGAGCCTCAGCAATCTGACCCTTGTTCTGTTCGCCGTCGCTCATGACCACGAAGGTATGCCAAGCGTGCCCGGTTACCCGTGCCGCGAGCGCCATCCCTATGCCAGCGGACAGCCCCTGTCCCAGATTGCCCGTGGACCACTCCACCCCCGGCACGCTGTGCTCGATGTGACCCTCAAAGATGCTGCCAGCTTGACGGAAGTGTGCTTCGACCTCGGCTGGATCGAAAAAGCCCGCCTCGCCGAGCGCGGCATACAGTCCTGGTGACGTGTGACCATGACTCACCACTATTCGGTCACGTCCGTCCCACTGAGGCCTGTCCGGCCGCAAACGTGCGCATCCCAACAGGACGGTGTAGAGCTCCATTGAAGAAAGCGAACCGCCCGGATGCCCGGAAGCGGCGACCGTAGTCGCCGTCAGCGCAACACCTCGCGATCGTAGGGCGCGGGCCGAGAGTTCCTCGGCCGCCGCGGGTGTGAGTGAGTGGGCGAATCCGCGGTTAAACATCCGCTACCTCCATGACCTCAGAAACAGATAGACTGAGCAATCGACCCCGCTTGCTGCAATCATTGCGCCTTGCGAGCAGGAACACAACGATCTTAAGGCCTTCATCCATAAGGAGGACGTGGTGCAAGAGGAGCTCGCAGCAGTTATCGCGGCAGCTACAGCGGGGGCTGACGTCATCCGTGCCGCCGACTCGGACAGGAAAGTGACGCGTTCGAAGAGCTCATCTATCGACCTCGTCACTGAGACGGATATCGCCGCAGGTGTCGCCGTGTGGGAGGCGATCGTTAAGCGCGACTCTCAGGCGCGCCTCGTGATCGAGGAGGAAGAAGTATACGGACTCGCGAGCGCCCGTCGTGGTTCGCTCGACGACGACGAGGTCTGGTGTGTCGATCCACTCGACGGAACGACATCGTTTGTGCATGGCTTTCCGGCGTATTCGGTCTCGGTCGCCCTGCTCCGACGGGGAACGCCCGTCGCGGGAGCGGTGGTAAACGTGCCATCTGCCGAGATCGTTGCGGCCGCCGCCGGCATCGGTGCCACCCGCAACGGGGCACCGATCCAGTGCTCTGCAGCTGGCGCGCTCGGCGAATCGCTACTCATCACCGGCTTTCCCTACGACCGCGGTGCGCCTCTCGACCGTCAGCTCGCAATTCTGGGGGCGTTCCTTCGCGTTCCCGTGCATGGGATCCGGCGTACCGGCTCCGCGGCAATCGACTGCACTCACGTTGCAGGCGGACGTGCGGATGGATACTGGGAGTTTGGCCTCAAGCCGTGGGACATGGCCGCGGGGGTCATCATCTGCGAGGAGGCAGGCGTACACGTCACCGGCATCAACGGCGAGCCGTGGTCGGTCGCGTCAACCGGAATCATCGCTGCCAACCCGAGTCTCCACAAACGGATGACCGCTGTCATCCTGGGGGGCTGAAGACCGCCGCGCGACGCCCGGAAACGACTGCCGCTAGTAGTAGCGCTTGGGCTCCTCAGAGTCCTCGGCCATGCTCATATTCCACTCGCCGAGAACCTTGCTTACGCCCGCCTCGCCGCCCTCGATGCAGTTGGGAATACCCACGCCCCGGTACGACCCGCCACCGAGCCACAGTCCCGGAATCTCGCGGGCACGCGACTCGATCGTTTCGACGCGGTCGAGATGGCCGATCGTGTACTGCGGCATGCCAAGATGCCACCGGTAGACTCGGCTAAACAGCGGGTCGCCCTTCACCCCCAGGATGTCACGCATCTCTGAGAGGACTATCTCGACGAGACGCTCGTCGCTTTCCTCCATGATCGACTGATTGTGAGGACCACCCACAAAGCCGCGCAACAGCACGCGACCGGCGGGCGCGCGACCCGGCCACTTGGTCGACGAGAACGAAGCTGCCATCATCTGACGGTTCTCCACGATCGGACAGAGTAGTCCAAACGCGTTCATGTCGATGCCGACCTCGTCTTCCTTGAAGCCAAGCGAGATCGTCGCCGAGGAGGACGACTCTATGCCGGCAAGCGCGTCGGCGATCTTCTCATCGACGGTACGCATGAGGGGCTCGGCAGCCCAACACTCAGTGGCCACAATGACGGCGTCGCCTTCGACGCGCTCACCGTCTGCCAAGGTCACAACCCACCGATCACCGTTTCTTTCGACCGCAACGACCGCCACGCCGATCCGCATAGAGTCGCGGCCAGCGCGGTCGGCCATGACGTCAGTAAGGCGCTGCATGCCAGAGTCAAACGAGGTAAAGAAGGTGCGTGGCTTTGCGCCTGGCTTGGGCGGGTACTTCATTCGAATCTCTTCGACCTTCTTGCGTGCCGCAAGAAAGCCTTTGATCATGCCGCCGTACGTCTGTTCCATATCAAGCAGCCGCGGGAAGGTGGCTGCAAGACTCATCTTGGCCGGATCGGACGCATGAACCCCGCCCACGAGCGGTTCGGCGATACGGTCAAGACACTCACGCCCCATCCGGCGCACGACAAAACTCTCAAGTGTCTCATCCCTGCGCTCGCCCACCGGCCATGTCCTTCGGGGGATGAACAGGTCCAGGCCCATTCTGATCTTGCCCGGCCACGAAAACAGTTCTGTCGTCGCGAATGGGACCAGTTTGGTTGGCGCGAACATCATCACGCCGTCAGGAAGATCATGAAGCTGTCCGCGCGAAAGGATGTGGGTTCGCTTGCGTGCGTCATCGGTCGGCAGCTCCTCGTCGAAGATGCCAGCAAGCTTGGCGATACGGTGCACTCCGGGCTTCTCGGTGAGAAAGCAATCGGGGCCCCCGTCGACTATGAAATCGCCCGCACCCTCGGGGTCAGCGACCATTTCCGAAGCGATCTTCCCGCCAAGACGTGGATCCTTCTCGATGAGTGTGAAGGTCACGTCGTGGCCTTCCTCGGCCGCACGTTTGACCTTGTACGCCGCGCCAAGACCCGCAGCGCCCCCACCGATCACAATTATGTGCTTCATGGACGCCTTCTCCTTCACGCTCCAAACGGTCGGCCGTCTTCGATCACTGCCATTCCGCTACACGAGCGGCTCCACCATATCCGTGATCGCGTCGAGAATCAGCGGATCATCGTTGGGAAGGGCTGCTCTGCTGTACTCGATATCCGCTCCGAGAAGACGATCGGCAGAGGCGACATCGAGGTCGTACCGAGTCTCCATGTTGTCGATCGCAAACCCTATAGGACACAGCGCGACACCCTCAAAGCCCCCCTGTATGGCGGCACCTATCACATCATCGAGATCTGGGCCGAGCCAAGGACCTGGCTTACGACCCTTCGACTGATACGCGAACACCCAAGGCTGCGGATCGCCGAGATTGCCGTACGCCTCGATGCCCGCAAGCTTCTCCGAAGCGCCATCGAGCTCAGTTCCCTCGGCCATCAGGAGTCCGGAAACGATCCTGTTGAGCACGCTCCGAAGCTGGACGACGTACGAATCGTCGTCATCGATGTCGGACACGGGCAGACTGTGCGCCGTGAAAATGACGAGTTTCGAAGCAACGTCCTTGAGCTCATGGATCGCGGCGGCAGCTCCGCCGATGAGTAGTCCGCTGAATGCGGGAAGCGTGTGCAGCAGCTCGGTGGAGATCACTTCCATGTCTGCCAATTCCGCACACGCATCGTCGATCGCATCACGGCACGCACCCGTCGAGATCGCGGACTCGTACGGAGAAAGCGACACCGTGACGACCTTGCGAACACCCCTCTCGTACATGGCGCGAAGAACATCTCCGATCATCGGAGGAGCGTAGCGCATGCCGATAGCCACCGGAATTTCGTGACCCCGTGTGAGAAGTCTCTCTTCGACGCCCTGGGCGATCAGCTGAGCGATCGGAAGCATGGGGGAGCAACCGCCGATCGTGAGATATCGCCGCTTGACCTCCTCTAGGAGCTCCGGTTCGGGAGTCCTCCCCATGAGCCGGGCGATGAAGGGCTCGACCGCGTCGAGGCAGTGGGGACCTCCGTAGCCGATCAACAGGACCGCACTCGTGGACACACTTCCGTCAGCCGCTATCAACGACCGCTCCTGATACGATCGGAGTGCTCGTGCACGAAGCGAATCATAGAGCGGGCCTTCTCCGGATCGCTCGTCTTGTGGATCCCATGGCCGAGGTTGAAGATGTGACCAGGCCGGGTTCCGACCGCCTCGAGAATCTCGACCACCATCTTCTCAAGCTCATCGTCGGGCGCGAACAGTCCAACCGGATCGATATTGCCCTGGATGCCAAAACTCGGATCGATGATGTCGACGGCCTTCCTCATATCGATTCGCCAGTCAACACCGATGATATCTCCGCCAGCCTTCTGTGCGAGATCGAGCATCGAAGTGGCGCCGTTGGGAAAGTGGATGACCGGTACGCCTCCGTCAACCACCGCGTTACCGTGCGCCTTGACCTCGGCGAGAACCCGCGCGGTATGAGGCAGCACGTAGCGTTCGTAATCTCGCGGAGCCATATATCCGATCCAACTGTCGAACAACTGCACCACTTGGGCGCCGGCGTCGATCTGCGCCTTCAGATACGCGATGGTAGTGTCGCCAAACTTGGTCATGAGCAGGTCCCATGCGGCCGGTTCACCCCACATGAGTGCCTTCGTGTACTCGTAATCACGCGTGCCGTGACCCTCGATCGCGTAGCTTGCGAGCGTGAACGGGGCACCCGCAAAACCGATCAGGGGCACCTTGTGCTCGAGCTCGCGCCTGAGCATCGTGATCGATTCCATCACGTAGCCGGTCGCTTCGTAGGGATCGGGAACGACGAGCTTCTCGACGTCGGCGACACTGCGGATGGGGTTGTGGATGACCGGCCCTTCTCCCTTCGCGAACTCGAGGTCCAAACCCATGCCCGGGAACGAGACCAGGATGTCGGAGAACAGGATCGCCGCGTCGACACCCACGAGATCGACAGGTTGCAGCGTCACTTCGACCACGAGGTCGGGCGTTCGGCACATTTCGAGAAAGCCATACTTGGCGCGAATCGCTCGATACTCCTCCATGTACCGGCCAGCCTGACGCATCATCCATACCGGGGTGCGCTCGGTAGATTCAAGACGTGCAGCACGCAAGAACAGGTCGTTGAACGCCATAAGGGAAGTCTTCCTTTCGCATCGCGAAACTCACGTAAAGCCGCACGAAAGTCTATCACGAACCGAATAGCCGTGGGTGTGGTACGCCGCACAGAACGCCGCACAAAACAGACCCCGGCGCGCCTCACGGAGGAGGTACCGCCGGGGTCCGTATCCCGCTGACTTCGACTACGGGTTACTCAGCGGGACGCGTGTCGAGAATCGTACGCACGATCGCGGGATCAGCAAGCGTCGAAATGTCACCAAACGCTTCCATGTCCGTCTCCCCCGCCGCGATCTTGCGCAGGATCCGCCGCATGATCTTTCCGGAACGGGTCTTGGGCAACTCGGGGACAAAATGAACGTGGTCGGGACTCGCGATCGGCCCTATCTCTTTGCGAACGTGGCCGATGAGAATCTTTCGCAAGTCTTCCTCGACGGCATCGACTCCTCCCTTGAGAATGACGTACGCGTAGATGCCCTCACCTTTGATCTCGTGCGGAAAACCAACAACCGCGGCCTCGGCTACCGTCTCATGGCTCACCAGCGCGCTCTCAACCTCGGCGGTGCCCATTCGATGACCTGACACATTGATGACGTCGTCGACCCGGCCAAGGAGCCAGTAGTAGCCGTCTTCGTCCTTTCGAGCACCGTCTCCCGTGAAGTACATGCCGGGGAACGTCGAGAAGTAGACCTCCCGAACCCTCGCGTTCTCAGGATCACCCCACGTGCCTCGCAGCATGCCAGGCCACGGGTACTTGATGCACAGGCGTCCGCCGGATCCCGCCGGAGTCTCGCTCTTGTTCTCATCGAGTACGATCGGCTGTATCCCGAAAAACGGACGAGTAGCCGAGCCGGGCTTCATCGGGGTCGCACCTGGCAGGTTCGTTATGACGTGACCGCCTGTCTCGGTCTGCCAATACGTGTCGACGACCGGAATCCGCTCACGGCCTATGTTGCGGTAGTACCACATCCACGCCTCGGGATTGATCGGTTCACCCACCGTGCCGAGAACTCGCAGACTCGATAGATCGTACTTCGCGGGCCACTCCTCGCCTAGCTTCATCAAAGCTCGAATCGCAGTCGGCGCTGTGTAGAACTGGTTCACGCCGTGCTTCTCAACGATCGCCCAGAACCTGCCGGCGTCCGGGTACGTAGGAACACCTTCAAACATGAGCGAGGTGGCCCCGAGGCTCATGGGACCGTACACCACGTAACTGTGTCCCGTGACCCACCCGATGTCGGCCGTGCAGAAGAATACATCCTCATCGTGGTAGTCAAAGGTGTACTTGAACGTGATCGTCGCGTAGAGGAGGTATCCGCCGGTTGTATGGAGCACGCCCTTCGGCTTTCCGGTAGATCCCGACGTGTAAAGGATAAAGAGCGGATCCTCGGCGTCCATCCACTCGACGTCGCAATGATTCGAGATGTCGGCCGCATGAACCTCCTCGTGGTACCAGTGGTCTCGACCGGGCTCCATGTCAACACGCGTCTGTGCTCGAGAGACAACGATGACCGACTCGATCGATGTGCACTCCAGGAGCGCTTCATCGACCATCGCCTTGAGCGGGACAACTCGGCCACCTCGGATGCCTTCGTCAGCGGTTACCAGCAGCTTCGCCCCGCAATCCTGAATTCGATCACGCAGCGCCTGAGCGGAGAATCCACCAAAGACGATCGAGTGGATCGCTCCGATGCGTGCGCACGCGAGCATGGCGACCGCGAGCTCGGGAATCATGGGCATGTATATCGCGACGCGATCGCCCTTCTTCACTCCGTGCTTCTTCAACACATTCGCGAATCGGCATACTTTGTAGTAGAGCGACTGGTACGTGAGAATCTTCGAGTGACCTTCATCGGACTCCCAGATGAGGGCCGCCTTGTTACGCCGCCATGTCTTGAGATGTCGATCGATGCAGTTGTACGCAACGTTAGTCTTACCGCCTTTGAACCATTCGACCCGAGGCGTGTCGAACTCCCACTCGACGACCGAGTCCCACTTCTTGTGCCAGTGGAGGTACTCCTCAGCCATCTGAGCCCAGAACCCTTCCGGGTCTTCGACGGAGCGGGCATACATCTCCTCATACTCTTCCATGGACTTGATGTGCGCCCTCTCGCGAACCCAGTCAGCTGGCTCAACGACGCGCAGCTCCTTCATCAACGATTCGATCGAAGTCTTCTCATCAGACATTCCTGAACCTCCCTGTCATCAGTCAAATCGCACGCATGAACTTGATTCCCGGCCGCAACCCTTACGCCGGTTCAGCGGCTAGGACGGTCCTCGGCGATCGACGCAGATATGTGCCCAGCAATCGTAACGGTTCATTGGTCGCGAAATACCCTTCACATCAGGTAGACGGCCCTGATCGTTCGGTGGGCGGCGATCAAACCGAAATCGCACACTCCTCAGACGGGACAGCGAACGATCGGTGCCATGGTAACAGGCCCAGAAATCGAAAGAATCTTGTAACAAATGTTGCAGTGAATCCAATCATCAGGTACATTTCGCTCAGAACGGTTTCCCTTCCCAGCAATGCTCTTCGGGGGATCCGAAGAGCGACAAGAGGCGGGCGTCGGCGACCGGCATCCCGATTCGCGGTGGACAACCAGGCTGTTGACCGTGGTGGCCCGCAGAGACTCAGGGGTAAGCAGGGGAAGGAATGTGAAGATCCCGGCCCGAAGGCCGGGATCTTCGTCTATTCCGGCATGTACGGCTTGAGCTGGAGCGCCGACATAAACGCCGCCGAGAAGCCCTCACCCGCGGCAAGGTCAACATGTTTGGCGGTCTGCGCGAAATGCCGCGCCGCCTCAAGAGCACAGTCAGACACGAGCATGGCGGCCGCTCCAGACAAGACGGCGTCTGGCATGACCACGATGTTGCCCGCCACGCTACTCGGCAGCAATCCCAGTCTCACCAGTACCTCACTGTCGATCGCGGCGCCCAACGCCCCCGATACTATGGCTCCTTGAGCAAGCTGGTGTTCTCCGGCGGCGTCAAGCACCCCCGAAACCGCCACCGCGACCGCCGCTTTTGCTGACTGAACGGTCCGAATGTCAAGCTGCGTGAGGTAGATGGACCTGTCTTCCGGCTCCTCTCCCAGCGCAATCGCCCGAATCCCATCGCTGGCAAACAGACGGTCCGCGAGCGGTCCGCGAGGCCGCAGAGTGCCGTCGGCGTCAAGCTGCCCGCAACTTCGGAGTGCATCAAGCGCGGACAGCATTCCAGAAGATGTGAAATGAGTCGCGACGAGACCTCTCGTCTCAAGGGCTATGCGGCTCCCGTCGATGCTGACTCGCGTGATACCACCCGGACCCGCGCCTCCGCCGCACGAGATCCCTACGCCCTCAAACGCCGGACCAGCCGGGGCCGAGGCGGCAAATGTCGCATGCGGAAGCGCAAACGCGACCTCAACGTTCGTGCCGATGTCAACGTAGAGCAATCCATCGGCCCCCTTGGTGAGTCCCGCCGCGACTGCGCCTGCCACAAGGTCACCGCCTACGAACGCGTCGATGGCCGGAACAACATGCGCTTCGGTGACTCGCAGTGATCGAGCAAGCGCCGCCTCGTCGCCATCTTGCAGCGCCACAACGAAAGGGTGTGCCGCCATCGTGCTCACATCGACACCGAGAAGGAGCGCCGCCATCGCGGGATTTGCCGCGATCAGCATTTTGTCGAGCAAGACGGTGTTGCCGTTAGGCACGTCCATAGCAGCCGCCAGCGCCGACATGATAGAGCTCCTCGCCGCTTCGGCAAGCGGCGCCGCTTCGCCCGAGATGGCCGCCTCGATGCGGCTCACCACGTCCGCACCGTATGCTGCCTGGCGATTCGGCGCGTCACCGTCAGCGAGAACACTCCCGGACCGCATATCGATGAGACGTAGAGAGACGTTGGTCGTCCCCAGGTCGACAGCAGCGCCGATCGCGCCGCCGACCCCGTGCCTCACTCGCGAAACCACCCTCGCGTCCCCCTGCGACAGGAGTGGCATCACTGTGACCGGGCGATTCCCTACGAGCGCTCGACACGCGAGCCGAATGCGCTCATCGCGTCGTCGAGTCTTCGCGAGGACCGCCGATTCCACGTCTCCGGGCGCATCTAGTTCCCCCTCCACGACCCGGACAGCGCACAATCCACACTGTCCACGGCCTCCGCACGGTGCCACGAGCGACACTTCGGCGGCTCTCGCTGCGGCAAGCAGCGGTGTTCCGGGTACGACGTCCACCGTCGAGCCACATGGCAGGAAGGTGACAGGCACTGCCTCGGACGGCACGCTTATTCCTCAGGAGGAAACACGGCCGCCCGGACGACGCCGGTGTGCGCAACTAACACCGAGCCGTTCTCGAGAAAATGAAGCGCACTCACGCCACATCGCTCTCTATCGCCACCGTCGTCTTGATCGGCTCCGTCATGGCGCAAGCTCAACCATGCCGTGCGACATAGGCGCCCCGCCGATCACATGAACGTGCAGATGGCCCACGGTTTGGTTGGCGTCTGATCCGTTGTTCACAATGACACGGTATCCGGACGCAGCAACTCCTTTGAGTCGGGCGACCGTGGGAACCGCCGCAAACAATGCCGTGAGCACCGAGTGCTCCACATCATCGGACAGGTTTTGATAGTGCGCCTTGGGTATCACGAGCGTGTGCACTGGCGCCTGCGGGGAGATGTCATCGAAGGCGAGCACGAGATCGTCCTCAAACACCGTTTCCGCAGGTATCTCTCTTGTTGCGATCTTGCAGAACAGGCACTCGGTCACCGCTACTCCCTCCCCTGGGTGAGGTCAGCTACACCCGCTGATCATCGCCTTCACCGGTGTCAAGCTCGCCGAGGAGCATGGTCACTTTCTGCTGGGCGCCTTCGAGCTTGCCCTGCAGCGCCTTGAGCAGCACAACTCCGCGCTCGTATCGGCTCATACTCTCTTCAAGTTCGAGTTGACCGCCTTCGAGTGCGCGGACAATGCCCTCGAGCTCCGAGAGGGCATCACCAAACGTCATCTCGTCCGGGCTGGGATGTCGTTCGTCACTCATGACAGAGTTCCTTCCTCGGTAGAATCCACGATACATCGTAGCCGTCCCTCACGCACGCGAACCCGGACGACATCGCCGGGAGCGACCTCGGCCGCAGAGCGGATCACCGTGACCTCGTCCGGCCCGAAGACCACGGCGTAGCCTCGGCCGAGAATCGCAAGGGGCGACAGGTCGTGCAAGCGAGACGCGTTGCGGCCGATGTCTTCCCCTGCTCGGTCAATGAGGCGGGGACCGATCCGGAAAAGTCCCTCTCGTGCGTAGCGCAGCCGGTCCGCATCCCGCTCCATCCTTATGGGAATCGCGCGAGCGAGGGAGGCCTCCGCCTGGTCTACGGCTTGCATCGCCGAGCCAAGAAGCGCTACCGGTTCACGAAACACAGGCCTGTCAGCGAGTAAGCGAACACGGTGCGCCACGTCACGCACCTTTCGCTCCAGCGCTCTAGCTAATTGGCGGGACACCGCGCCAAGCATCGACTCCAGCTCTTCACAAGAGGGCACCACCGCCTCCGCCGCCGCGGTGGGCGTCGAAGCCCTGAGGTCAGCGACGAGATCAGCGATGGTCGTGTCTGGTTCGTGTCCAATCCCCGTGACGACGGGTACCGGACACGCGACGATCGCACGAGCTACCGTTTCATCATTGAACGGCATCAGATCCTCGTACGAACCGCCGCCACGAACCAGCAATACCACATCGACGTCCGCGCGAACCGCTGTGGCAAGACCCTCGCAAATGCAGCTCGCCGCTTCTACACCCTCAATGGGCACTCCCGCGACGAGCACTTCAGCAAGCGGATACCGGCGCTTAAGCGTGCGAATCACGTCGTGTACAGCTTTTCCTCGCGGCGAGGTGACAACGGCGATCCGCTCCGGAAGTGCGGGCAGTTGCCGCTTTCTCACCACAGACATGAGGCCCTCTGAATCAAGGCGCCGGGTGAGCTCTGCCACGCGCATTCTGAGGTGGCCTTCTCCTGCCAGCGCAATCCTGCGAGCGACGAACTGCATCCGCCCCTTGGGAAGATACGCCGAGAACTGCCCGGTCAGCTCGACAAGCATCCCGCAGCGCAGCGTGATCCCGGAAGCCCGGTACGCGTCTTGCCACATGAGACAGCTCATCGACGCTCCTGCGTCGCACACCGTGAAGTAGGTCGCCTTGTAACCGGGCTTGTCCGAGAACTCCGAGACTTCACCGATGACAGTAAGCGTGATCGACTCGAGCGCCCTTTTCGCGACAGACATCGCTTCGGTCACGCTTAAAGTCCGCTCGTTCGTCACGCCCACACCTCCCCCTTGTGTGGCACGGCCGGCACCACAGAGGAAACCGAGTCGCGCACGACGGCTCTCCACGCGTTACGGCTAACGGCGCGCCAGACCCAAGAAATAGAGCAGCTGCAAGACCGCAATAAGTGTAGCCGCGACGTACGTAAGCGCAGCTGCGGTGAGAACCTTACGAGCGCCTCTGACCTGATCGGCTGGCAACACGTTGCCAGCCGTGAGGGAGCTGAGCGCGCGACGCGAAGCGTCGAACTCGACCGGCAGAGTCACCAACTGAAAGAGAACCGCACCGGCAAAGAGAAGCACGCCGAGCGACATCAAGCCAGGAATCGCCATGAACGCGCCGAGCAAGATAAGCGGAAGCGCAGCCTGAGACCCGATGTTCGCAGCGGGAACCAGCAGTTGACGCACGGCCGCAGGTGCGAACGACCGCGCGTGCTGTACTGCATGCCCAGCCTCGTGTGCCGCCACGCCAGCTGCGGCCACGCTGCGCCCGTCGTGCACATCCTTCGACAAGCGCAGTACCCGAGCACGCGGATCGTAGTGATCCGATAGGTGTCCGGACACCCGCTCTATTCCGACACCATGTAGCCCCTCGGCATCGAGCATCGCACGAGCCACCTCGTATCCGCTACGTCCCGTCGCGAGCGGAACCTTAGCGTAGCGCTTGAACGACGAGCTGACGTACCACTGGGTTAGCACGCCCAACCCAACAGCCAAGATCAATATGTATAGGTAAGAACCGAACATCCTTAGTGACCTCCGTAGACTCCGTACCCGGTAGCAGAATCGCCCCCCAATGCGGGGTCTCCTTCTACTGTGCAAACGTCCTGCCAGAGCCCGTGCGGAACGTCGGGCTACACAGCGTCATCACAACCCATTTCCTCTACCACAAGCTTTCCTTCTTCAAGGCGTAGAGCCAAACGCCCGTCGAGAAGGTCTATAAGTTCTTCCCCAACGATCGACCGTCTCCACGTCTCAAGCAACGCATTTCCATCGCGTTCTCCGGCGGCGAGGTTCTTGAGATCGTCGCGCGAAGCGAGCAGGGGCGCCGCGACGCCGTGTTCTTTCGCCCGGAGACGCACCAGGGCAGCCATAAGATCAACTGCGGCATCGATATCGAGCGGGCGGCGGCGGCGGCGTTCGATGTGCGGCAATCGCTCATCGGGCAGGGCGAGCCCATCGGTGACGGCCTCAAGCACTCCGGGATACGAAGACTTCCCGAGCTTGTCGCCAACTCCGCGGATCGCACCGAGCTGAACGGCGTCAAGCGGCACCCTGCGTGCAATCTCCACCAGGCTCTCGTCGCCAATGATCCAGCGCCTGGGAACGTCCCTGCGCCGGGCCTCGTTCTCTCGCCACGCGGTCACGCACATCAGCACGCCAAGCTGCCGAGGGGTGAGCGACGCGACGCGCTTCACCCTTCTGAACTGCTCCTCAGGCAGTAGATCGTACGTCGCTGGGTCGACCATGCGATCGAAGTCGGGTTCGAGCCATGAGAGGCGATTCTCTGTCTCAAGGCGTCCGCGCAGCTCGCGATAGATCATCGGAAGGTAGCGCACATCGTTGAGAGCGTATTCGATCTGATTCTCCGAGAGCGGACGGCGAGACCAGTCAGTGAATGTGTCTGATTTGTCGAGCTTGACACCGAGCATATTTTCGACGAGCGCACCGTACCCAACCTGTGTCGGGAAACCGGCGAGAGTAGCCGCGACTTGAGTGTCGAACACAGGAGCCGGAACCCGCCCCATAAGTTGCCAAAATATCTCGAGATCCTGCGAACCAGCGTGCAAGACTTTGGTCACGTGAACGTCCGCCAAGACGGAGAGCAGGGGAGATAGCTCACGCACCGCCAGGGGATCGATGATCGCCTGCATGTCGTCCGTGGCGATCTGGATCAGGCACAGGCGCGCATAGTACGTTCTATCGCGCATGAACTCGGTATCGAGCGCGATGAACGGCGAACTCTGAATGCGGCCAATGCATTCGCGCAACCCCGCCGCGTCACGTACGTACACGCCTCACCTCCGTTTCGGGTACATCCAACGATAAATCACAGGTCTGACACGACACGATATAGCATGTAAGGCCAGAGCGCTGGCAAACACACCACGCGCACTCGACAACTCGGAGGACGATCCCGTGAGAGTACTCATGGTCGTTAACCTCAGGTCCGGCCAAGGTGACGCCGGCTTGTACGACTATGTGCGAGCCCTCGGGCGCGCAGACGTGGAAGTAACCATGCGCTTCCTGGGCTTGGGGGCGGACCTCGCACACCTGCTCAGGGACGCTGACGCGTTCGACCGCGTCGTCGCCGCTGGAGGCGATGGCACCGTCTCCGCCGTCTGTTATCGCCTTGCCCGCACAGGCATACCAGTCCTCGCTTATCCGGCTGGAACCGCGAACCTCTTGGCCTTGAATCTCGAGATCCCGTCTGATCCCCTCGAACTCGCCCGTGTCACCGTGGAGGGCTCGACGACCGAGATCGATCTGGGAGAGATCACCTACGAAGACGGAAGCACTCCAACCGGTTTCATCGTCGCCGCCGGGGCCGGCTACGACGCCGAGGTAATGGCGACAGCCGAGCGCTACAAACCAACTCTCGGCCCCCTCGCGTATCTCGTTGGCGCCTTGCAGCACTTCGCCCCGACGATCTCGCACTTCACGCTCGACCTTGACGGGCGAACCGTTGAGAGCGAGGGCATGGCTGTCCTCGTGATGAATGTCGTCAAAGTACAGTTTGACCTCGCGCTTACTCGTTCGAGTGACCCGAGTGACGGCTTGTTCGAAGTCGTCGTGCTGCGAACACGCAGCGTGCCCGAGCTGATTCCTGCGGTCTGGGGAGCGTTTCTCGACCGCTTCATCGACAACCCCGACCGCTCCGCCGGACTCGAGGTTCACACCGCGAGCACGGTGCGGCTCGTCGCAAAACCAGCCCTGAAGATTCAGTACGACGGCGAAGCCGTCAGTGCTTCAACTCCGCTAACGGTACGAGCACTTCCACGTGCCACACGAATGATCGTGCCGTGATCAAGATCAAACCGGCATCACCGCGTGGTGGCTGAACAAGATCACTCGCCGAGGTAACCCGCTGTCGCAAGTATCTCAGAGAGTGCTGGCTCATTCGAGTACGACTGACAGTAGTTGATATCGACCCGCGGATCATCGACGTAGATAGTCACGAGGCCTACGCCTGTCGTCTGAGAAAGCGAGTCGAAGATGGTTTCGGCAACCTGTTCTATCGTTTGCCCTTCTGGAACCACCAGAGGCGCCGTGAACTCAGCGCACTCGTCGACCGTCGCCATCGTCCGGGAGATCTTCCCGTCGACAATGCGAACGGTGCCCGCATTAGTGCTAGCTATGAACACGATAGCAATGATCACAACCACGAAGGCGATCGTCGCTGGAACCATCGGAATCTTCTTCTTGGCAGGAGCGGCCTCCACAGGTTGTGACTGTCCGGACCCGTTTGTCTTACTCTTGTTCGAACCCACCGCACACTCCTATCTCGACGGATGACACATACGACACGTAACTATACCAGCATGGACTATGCCGTGTGTGGACCTCCTGTGATGCCTCCCTGGTAAAGCAGCACATTGACATCTTCTACAGTGATGAGTCCGTCACCGATCATCGCGGCGTACACCTCGGCGAGCGCGGTGATCCTGTCGGGGACATCTATCACTTGCACTACCACGGGGAGGTCAACGGACATACGCATGCCGTGCTTGGCGTGCTCGCGGCTCGTCGCGCCAAATCCCATCATGCCGCGCAAGACCGTCGCGCCGGCGCACCCTGCCACCCGCGCCGACTCCATCAACGCCTCGTACAGCGGCTTGTCATCGTACCGGTCAGCTTCACCGATATAGACCGCGAGCCGTTTCGCGGTGCCTGTCAGCGTCATGAGGTCGCTCCTTCCTGTTGCGCGCGTGACGAGCGTGTCGCGCGCCCGCCCGCCACCAGCGCGCTTAGCCGATCACAGATAACCTTCGCGAGCAAACGCTTGGCCATCTCTGGAACCTCCTCGACACCTTCCGCCGAAACGAGCGTAACCGTGTTGCGCTCCGAAGCAAACCCGAGTCCTTCAAGCGTGATGTCATTGGCTACCACGAGATCGAGCCGTTTGCGGACGAGCTTGTCACGCGCAGAACCGATAAGGTCGCCGGACTCGGCGGCAAACCCAACGAGTACACGCTCACCTTTCGATTCACCCATCGCGGCGAGAATGTCGACAGTCCTCTCAAGCTCGAGAGACCCTGCCACCTCGTGCTTCTTGAGCTTGCCGCTCGCAACGTGAACAGGCCGCGCGTCGGCCACAGCGGCAGTCGCGATCACGGCGTCGGCTACCGCGAACGCCGCCATCGCCTCCTCGTACATCTCGGCGGCCGTCTCGACGCGCACCGTGCGCACACCAAAGGGGTCCGGCAGTGAGGTGGGGCCAGAAACCAGTGTGACTTCGCCCCCCCTGCGCGAAGCCTCCTCAGCGATGTGGTATCCAGTCTTGCCAGACGAACGGTTACCGATAAATCGCACCGCGTCGATCGGCTCGTACGTTGGCCCGGCGGTCACGAGGAGCCGCACCCCGTCGAGGTCACGGACGCGGACCACCTCGGCAAGTATCGCATCGGTGATGTCGCTCACCGCCGCAAGACGCCCCTCTCCAACGTCTCCGCACGCAAGCTCTCCCGCGGACGGCGCCACTATGACGGCCCCCCGCTCGCGAAGCACCGCGAGATTTGCGCGCGTGGCCTCGTCACGCCACATGTGCGTGTTCATGGCGGGCGCGATCACCAGCGGCGCTTCAGTGGCAAGAGCGGTTGTCGTGAGCATGTCGTCGGCGATCCCATGCGCGAGCTTCGCGATAACGTTCGCCGTGCAAGGAGCGATGACGAAGACTCCGGCTTCCTCGGCAAGCGAGACGTGAAAGACGCGACCCGCGGTCGGCTCGTCCCATAGCGAGGTCGTGACCGGCTCGCCAGTTAGCGTGCGCAGCGTGAGCGGGCCGAGGAACTTAGCGGCGGCCTCAGTCATCACGGCCTTCACGCGCACACCGGAACTCGTGAGCGCGCGAACGATCTCGCACGCCTTGTATGCCGCTATGCATCCCGTCACGCCGAGCACAACCGTGACGCGTGGCTCTGTCATCGAATCCCTCTCTGTCCCAAGTGGGCGCGTGTGCCGCCATGCGCCGGCCCGATGAGCGCGACCACTTTTCCCGCCGATTATCGCACGCGGCGTCATCCCTCGACGAACGGGAATGAACCACACTGTATCCGTCCGGCGTAGCGCCGCATCGCACATCGAGCCACGTCCGGCGTCCACCAGCCCGCGCCCGGCAGGAAGGTACGACATGTCAGACCACGCGCCCGATACTCCTGAAGTCCGTATCAAGATCGGAGGGCCGGCGGGCTTCGGAATTAAGGCGGCCGGCCAGACACTCGCCCGCCTCTTCGTGAGGGCAGGATATGAGACCTTCGATCTGACTGAGTATCCGTCACTCATCAAAGGCGGACACAACAGCTATCATCTTCGCGTTTCGGCCGAGGAGATTCACAGTCACGTCGAGCCAGTCGACGTGCTCGTCGCCCTCGACAGGCAGAGTATCGAGCTGCACCTTGGCGAGCTGACCGAGGGCGCCGCAATTATCTTCGACCCTGGCGCGGTAGACATAGAGACGATCGCCGATATCCCCGAGCTTGTGTGTGTCGTCCCCGTGCCGCTCGACGACATCGTGCGAGAGTCTGGCGGCAAGAAGATCATGCGCAACACAGCGGCGCTCGGCGCTGTGCTCGGCTACGTCGGATTTCCGCTCGAACACCTTACCGACTCAATTAGGCGGCAGTTCGCCCACAAGGAACCTGAGATCGCCGAGCAAAACGTCGCGTGCGCGACAGCGGGCTACGTGTACGCCGCGAAAAACGAGTGCGCTTTCCCGTTCGCTCTCGCGCCGCGTGAGCGTAACGACGAACGCATCCTTGTCGATGGCAACGAGTCAGTTGGTCTTGCCGCGCTCGCCGCTGGAATAGGTATGTACTGCGCGTATCCGATGACACCCGCGTCCAGTCTTCTTCACTTCATGGCACACCATGGAGAGCGCGACGGAGTCATCGTCAAGCACACGGAAGACGAGATCGCAGCGATGAACATGGTCGTCGGGGCCGCCTTTGGCGGAGCGCGCGCCATGTGCGCCACTTCCGGCGGCGGATTTTCCCTCATGGTCGAGGCGTTCGGTCTGGCGGGCGTGAGCGAATCAGCGGTCGTTGTCGGGCTCTTCACCCGGCCCGGACCCGCGACCGGGATGCCCACGTGGACCGAGCAAAGCGACCTGCGATTCGCCATCCACGCTTCGCAAGGCGAATTCCCTCGCGTCGTGCTCGCTCCCGGCGACCATGACGACGCGTTCACCCTCACCTGGCACGCCTTCAATCTCGCCGACATCCTGCAAACTCCCGTCATCATCCTTGGCGACACATACCTGTCGGACAACCGGCGCTCAACAGCGCCCTTCGATGCATCGAACGTCGCAATCGACCGCGGCGAGCTCATCTGTGAGGGGGAGGTAAGCGATTACCTGCGATACCGCGTTACCCCGTCGGGAGTCTCCCCCCGTGCGCTGCCGGGGGTGCGTGGCGCTGAGCAGATCGTCAACTCCTACGAGCACGATGAGTCTGGCTACGGTGCCGCCGGAGAGATCCCTGAGAACCGGATCGCTCAAAACGAAAAACGTATGCGCAAACTTGCTCTAGCACGCACGCTCGTCCCGCCTCCAGCCACCTTCGGCCCCGAAGACGCGGACCTCTCGGTGCTCGTCTTCGGCACGACAAAAATGCCGGTTCGAGAAGCGATGCGGTGGCTTGAGCGTGAAGGCGTAACCGTGAATCTCATGCAAGTCGTCACCGTCTGGCCGTTTCCTGCCGATGAGGTCTCGGCCTTTCTCGGCAAGGCGAAGCGCAGCGCGATCGTAGAAGGCAACTACACGGGTCAGCTTCAGAGTCTCGTTCGCGAGCACTGCCTTACCGATGTCGATCACACGCTCCGCAGATACGACGGACGACCGTTCTCGCCCGAACAAATCGTCGCGTTCGTAAAGGAGGTGCTTGGCTGATGCCTGAGGTCAAGGAGTACGCGTCGCCCAACAAACCTACGTGGTGCCCGGGTTGTGGCAACTACGGCATGTGGGAGGCGCTCAAGCGAGCTCTCGCTCAACTTGAGATGGACTTCACCGACTACTCGATTGTGTGGGGGATCGGGTGCCACGGCAATGGCGCCGATTTCACCGTGACAGCTGGCTTCCACGCGCTGCACGGACGAGCACTGCCGGTCGCCTCTGCGCTCTCGCTTGTTCGACCGGATCTCAAGGTCATCGTCGAGATGGGTGACGGAGATGGGTACGGGCTCGGGATGGGGCACTTCGCGCACGCTCTGCGGCGCAACGTAGACCTGACCTGCATCGCTCACAACAACCAAGTGTACGGCCTCACGACCGGGCAGGCGTCCCCAACTACCGAACACCTGATCAAGACCGTCTCCACTCCCTCGGGCGTTCTCGAACAACCCGCGAACCCGATAGGACTCGCGCTCTCGCAGGGCGCGCCGTTCGTGGCCCGCGGGTTTGCAGGTGACATTCCTCACCTCACAGAGCTCTACCGCAAAGCACTCAGCTACCCCGGCTTCGCCCTCGTCGACGTGTTTCAGCCATGCGTGACGTGGAACAAGCTGAACACCTTCAGCTGGTTCCGGGAGCGTGTTTACAAGCTCGAAGAGAGCGGCCACGACGCCTCTGATCGCGTCGCCGCTCTCACGCTTGCGATGTCTGCGTTCGACGAGATGACGTGCGCGCCCGACGAGTGCCAAATACCGATCGGCATCTTTTACTTCGACGCGGATGTGCCGAGCTACAACGCTGGAGTGCCCGCCGCGAGTACATCCGCATGGAAGCGTGCCGAAAGACCACGCGACATCGCTGCTGTCATCGACACGTTGCGGTAAGCGAGAGTGATTCTCGCGGCGAGGTGGAGAAGCAGCGCGCCGCCCGGATCACGCCGCTGGAAAGGCATGACGCCCACGCGGCTCGGGAGGGTGTACGGCTCGACGGACCACCGCGATGAGGGCTTCGCCGACGACCGGATCGAACTGGGTGCCCATTCCCAAATCGATCTCTTGCACCGCCGCATCCGCCGAGAGGCGCGCGCGATACGCTCTCGGCGAGGTTATGACATCGTACGCGTCACACGCCGAGATGATTCGCGACTCCAGCGGAATCGCCCCTCCAGACAAGCCGTCGGGATAGCCCGTGCCATCCCACCTCTCGTGGTGGGAACGTATCCATGGCGCGACATGCGCAAGAGCGGTGGAGGCAACAATCCGCTCACCAAGAACAGGGTGCTCCTGTACGCGAGCATACTCCTCGGCCGTCAATCGACCCGGCTTGCCGAGTATCGCGTCGGGCAGTCCGATCTTTCCTATATCGTGCATCAGCGCCGCTTGCTCAATCAGCCGCACGCGCTCGTCGTCGAGCCCTAGATCTCTCGCGACCAACACCGCGAGATCGGCGACCCCTTGGGAGTGGTAGCGCGTGTCAAGATGGCGGGAGTCCACGGCCGCCGCAAGCGATCGGACCGAAGCGACGTGGGCGTGACCTTCGGGGACAGCGGCCTCGCTCGACGGCACGACGGTCTTGCGTTGATCTTCCGAGAAAAACTCTACCCTGTCTTTTCCGTGAACCTTCGCCCATCGAAGCGCCGATGCGCACGCATCGACCAACTCGGCGGTCGCAAATCCATGCTCGGGGAAGACCGCCACGCCCACAGAAACCGTCATCGCAGACTCCTCGCGGACAGCGGCCCTGATCGACTCCGCGATTCGATGCCCTCCCCTTCGCTCGATGCCAGGAAACACGCACGCGAAGAGATCGTCTTCTAAGCGGCAAACCCGGTCCAGGGAACCGATGACCTCTCGTATCGCTTCTGCGACCTGCCGTAACAAGCGCTCTCCGCACTCCGCACCGCTTGTCTCCACGTATCGGTGAAAACCATCTATGTCAACGAAGAGGACACTCAGAGGGGCGCCGTGACGGTGAGAAAGATCGAGCTCGCGGGCGAGCGTCTCGTGAAAGTGCGCGACACTGTGCGCGCCGGAGACGCGATCGACGGTGACCGCCCGCATGATTCCGGCAACTTCGTACCCGCACATGATGAGCCATGCGCCGAGAAGGACGAGCATGATGGTGGCGGCAGACGCATAGAGGGCCTCGTCGAAGGATCCGCTGGGCGCAAGGACCGCTGCCAGGGCCAAGAACCCCGCTACGGCAATCGCGCCGCAAGCGAAGACCGTGGCTATCCACACACGCCCGTAACCTGTTGGGCCGTATCGAATGAGCGGCGCGTGGTCCCTGCCGTCCCCCAGACGGGCGACCGCGGCCGCGAACACGAGTCCCGGACCGACCATGAGCAGCGTTTCGTGAAGCTGTGAGTACGGAGACGGGGCGAGACGAACGACTACGTTGTAGATTGGCGTAAGCGCGAGTGTAGATCCGTAGACGGTGAACGCGGCGACAAACAGCTTCTCCCATGGTCGCCACGCGGATACGTTTAGCCACATCACAGTCGCTGCCGTGCCCAGGAGCATCCCCACACCGATACTCCCGTGCAAGCTCAACCGCAGCACGTGCGTGACCTCGGCGGACTCCCACGCGCTGAAGAGCGGACGGACAAACATCACTAGGTAAGCAACAAATACGGCGGTGAGCACGATCAGACCGCCGACGATGAACTTCAGACGCGCTGGCCAGGCAAGCTCGTCCATCCGCGTCATCGTTGCAATCAGGATGAGAAACAGCGTTGCTGGAAGAATCACGAGGAATAGTGATGCGGTTGTGCCGTCGGTCGGCGGAGGGTTCCCTTGCCACACGGTGAAAGTCCACGGCAGGTCGTATACGAGCACGAACGTGCAGGCAAGGGTCAGCAGCGACCAGAACAGTCGATCCGACACGACGCGCAAAGCGGCGATCCCTGCGCCTACGACCGCAAGCGCCTGTGCGATCGTGTAGAGCACGAGCTCAAACCGGCTCCAGGCAGACCCGTACGCAACGTCGAAAGGAACAGCGATGTGAGCGGCTACGAGTACCCCCACGCCGAGCAAGGCAGCCGTGACAGGCGCTCCCGACGCGTGCCGGTCAAGCGGCCCAGACTTCGTCACATCACCCGCCTCTCCGCGCGAGCCGTCACACTCCGCCGCGAACGGCGCGCGCGGAGCACAAGATGTGGTACTGACCCGCAGTATACGACAACCGAAGAGCGCTGCGCGGCATTGTCACGCGATCAGACCGAGTGCTGAGCCAGCCTCTGCAAACGCGTCGAGCGAATGTCTGATGTCCTCATCCGTGTGCGTCGCCATCAAGCACGTACGCAAGCGATCCATCCCGCGCGGGACAGCCGGATGGACGATGGGGCACACGAACACCCCTCTGTCGAAAAGCATCCGGGTCAGATCCATCGTTTGCGCCTCATCGCCAACCAAAACCGGCACCACGCACGTCTCGGAATCCATCGTGTTCCAGCCTTGCGCTTTCAGGCCGACGCTGTAGCGACGCGTCACGTCATGAAGTCGCGCAACGCGCTCGGGTTCATCCTCTATGACGTCGAACGCTGCAAGTGCGGCGGCGGTTTGCGCAGGCGGAAGGGCCGCCGAGAAGATGAAAGGCCGAGACATGTGGCGCTGGTAGTCCACCAGATCTGATGCGCCAGCAAGGTAGCCTCCAACACTCGGGATCGACTTGGACAGTGTGCCCATCTTGAGGTCGATCGAGCCCACCATGCCGAAGTGTTCCTCGATACCGTGACCGGTAGCTCCGAGTGATCCGATCGAGTGGGCCTCATCAACCATAAGGCGAGCACCGTAGCGATCACACAGCGCCCGTGTGGCAGGCAAGTCCATGATGTCGCCGTCCATCGAGAAGACCGAATCCGCAACGACGAGAACCGTGTTGTACTCGCCGGCGGAGTCCGCAAGCAACTTCTCAAGGTGCGCCATGTCGTTGTGACGATAGGTGCGCCACTTCGCACCCGAGAGCAGGCATCCGTCAACGATGCTGGCGTGATCGAGCTTGTCCATCAGCACGAGGTCTCCGGGGCCGGTGAGTCCCGTGATGATCGCAATGTTTGTTACGTAACCGCTCGAGTAGACGCACGCGTCCTCACGGGCGCAGAACCGGGCGATGCGCGCTTCGAGCCGCTCGTGAAGATCAGTCGTGCCTGTCAGCAGGCGCACACCGCCAGCCCCCGTGCCGTAGGTATCGATCGCCTCCCTGGCGGCGGCCTCAATACGCGGATGTCCGATCAGCCCGAGGTAGCTGTACGAGGCGAGCTGGACCATCTCGCGACCGTCCACCATCCGCACCCGATGATTGGTGCGTCCGGTCGTCGCCTGCAGATAGAAGTAACGATCGGCGTCCTTGAGCGCATCACGACGCTCAACAAACGCGTCTACTCGGGCGTTGATGCCGTCGCTGAGCGCGATCACGGAGTCCGACATCGGGCGTCCCCTCTCTGTGGCCTCGGCATGCCGCTTCGCCATGACGGCGCGCGGTGTGTACAACATTGTGCACAACTATACCGTAACCCGACGCCCTTCGGAACACACGTACGCACACAGCGGGTGCGTTAGCTAACTACCGCTCCCTCCGGCGAGATACTCGATCACCCTCGCACGGTCATCGTCGGAGATCTCCAACCCGTTCGACTCCATCCGGGTAACGACGGCTTCCCAGCCTGCCCGGTCATATTCAGCGGCCCACACCTGCGCCAGATCGTGACAGCCGGAACAGGTGCTCTCGACAAGTGTCCTGTCGGGATTTGTGTCCATCGACTCAGAGTCGGCATCATCTTCTTCCTCAGGTGCCGGCGACTCCTCCGTCTCGGGCGACTCCGGTGCGGCGTTCTCCCCTCCACCCTCGGCACATCCCACCGCACCCAATACAAGCGCCGCGGCAAGACTCATAAGCAAGACCGTGCGGATCCTCGACACATACACCACAGCCACCACCCTAATTCCGGCTCACGACTCCTTGATAGCGTGAGTTACCGTTTCGCAGTTTGTACCCACGCCAAGGCGTGAGAACCGCTTCGAATCTGACGAAGTGCCACGCGCGTGCAACAAAAACCGCCCCGTTCGAACATCTCTGCGGATAATCCGGGGCTTCCTCTCACGGCTACTCTCACAGCCAGTGCGGCGCGCCCCAGGCCGCAGTTGTGAGCGATGATCGCGGGTCAGCCATCCGCCGAGTGAGCCCACATGCGTCTTATCACCGTCGCGCACACCGCTCGGCGAAGGTGGCTACCCGCCGAGTGACAGCAGCTGGCACGCTCCTGTGCGGATGACCTCACGGTCTTCGGTGATGAGTTCGCAGTCGAGTTGCAGCGCGAGAGCGACGAACACTGAGTCGTAGACGGTGAGGCGATGCTCGGCGGCGACGTGCGCCGCATGCGACGAAAGCTCGACCGTCAGATCGAACCACGCAAGGGCGAAGTCATCGAGCGTAGCGGCAATCATCGCGAGATCGGCCGAAGTGGCTTTGCGCTTCCAGAACCCGTTGAGTACTTCGAGGCGCAGGAGGGTGGGCGCAGCCAGCGTGATCGTCTCTGCCCGATGCCGACCGAGCAGAGCTCGGGCGGGGTCAACCCCCTCCTCGGCGGCCTGAGCGAACCACTTGAAGGCAACCGAAGAGTCGACCACCACGAAGGCGCTCACGTGTCGGCACCCACGCGCTCGTCCCGGTCGCGGTCTTCCCGGACTGATGCCATCGCATCGAATGAGCCGAACTTCTCCCCAAGAGCCGCTGCCTGCTCCAGTGCCCGATCGATGCGCTTCTGTCGCTCGGCCCGAGTTCGCTCCTCGGTCAACGTCGCCACGTACCGTGCGGTTGCCTCGGCAACGAAGCCGCTCCGGGATCCATGCAGCTCGACGGCGATGGCGTCGAGCTCTTTGAGCAGGTGGTCAGGAAGACTGATGTTGATCTTGGCCATGTCAGTAGCTCCAGATAGTAGTGCCGACTAGTAGTGCTACCGAGTAGTCTACCATAACTGTCCGTGCGCGGACGGAGACGGGTGTGCGTGGACTCCCGGGCGACCGCAGACGTCTTTGCCCGTCATGTTGCCCCAGGCAGCTTGGGCGAGGATGTCGACGATCTGGGCCTCGGTGAACCGTGCTTGTTTCAAAGCGGTCCCTTTGAACGCAGAGCTCACCGACTGCGCTATCGGCTCCTGCCAGCTAAAACGCCCCTTCGAATATCTCCGCAGAGATCCCGAAGGGGCGTTTCATCATCCATGGTGGGCGATAGAGGATTTGAACCTCTGACCCCTTCCGTGTCAAGGAAGTGCTCTCCCCCTGAGCTAATCGCCCATGGCACGCCATCAAGCGCGACGACGGACATTGTACCAACTCCCGGGCAGAGCGCAACGCGAATCACGCAACCGCCAAGCGCCGGCAGGGTCGCTCGGTGGGATGTTTACTGACAAGACGCTCGTGGTGGTCCGCCAAACGGCAAACCTCGCTCCCAGAAACCAAAGCCCTCAAGCGGCGGCGTACCAGCACGAAACCTGCACGAAAGCGGCTTGCCTCGCCGGGGGGCGATTGCTAGACTACCCTTTGCGCGGACGTAGTTCAGTGGTAGAACACCACCTTGCCAAGGTGGGGGTCGAGGGTTCGAATCCCTTCGTCCGCTCCATCGATTCCATACGAAGGCCGGTCCTGGAGGCTTCATAGCGACACACGGGGTCGGTCTTTTCGGTAGTACGATGTCGCTGGACATCGTTGATGGCGACGTGGCCAAGTGGTAAGGCAGGGGCCTGCAAAGCCCTCATCCCCGGTTCGAATCCGGGCGTCGCCTCCAGAACAGCGATCAGGCCGCCCGGAGTGGGCGGCCTGTCTCATTACTGGGTGACCGGGTCAATCTCAGGCGGAATACTTGATCTGAATCCGCCTCGACTGTTCAAGCCTGAACAGCCCGCGCTCGACGTCACGCGGATCGGCGATGTTCTCGATCGCCCACTGGATGATCTCGGCGGGCACAAGCGGGAAGCGCTTTCGCGCCTGCGACAGGGTCATGCTGCCACCTCCATGCTACGACTAATGCTGCGACGTTTAGTGCTACTGCGAGTACTGAGCGACTTCTATTGGACCCTATGATCGAATATTCTGACGCGATGAGCCTGCGCGAGTCAAGTTGCTCGCGCTCATCCACCCCAACGATCGAACAGCTTATGTTCGATGCCAAGCACGTCGAACACTTTGCCGACAACAAAATTCACCTGATCGTCGAGGGTCTCAGGCCGATGATAGAACCCCGGTGAAGCGGGCGCGACGATCGCGCCAGCTTCCGTCAGCACGGTAAGGTTTCGCAGATGCACGAGCGAGAATGGTGTCTCACGCGGCACAAGAACCAGAGGGCGGCGTTCCTTGAGCATGACATCGGCGGCCCGTTCGGCAAGATTCGAAGCAATTCCCGAGGCAATCGCCGCGCAGAAACCCATCGATGCAGGAATGACCAACATCCCGTCAACCCGGTAAGAACCCGACGCGATCGGGTCGAACAAGTCCTCGCAGCTCGCTACCCGTAGCAGTGCCGCAGACGGCAGCTCAAGAAAGCGTGCCAGAGCCGTGCCCGCGTCCTCAGCCGGCAGCTCGAAACCCGTCTCGTAAGCGGTGACCTCCCGGCCCGCTTCGGTCATAAGAAACGTGACCTCATGGCCCTGTTCGAGCAGTCGCTCGACAGCACGAAGACCGTACACACTACCTGATGCCCCCGTGATCGCCACCGTATACCGACCCATCACACTCCCCTTCCAAAGACTCAGGCGATGAGCCGATCGACAAGCACTCCCGCAAAGATGACCATCGCAATCACACCGTTAAACGTGAAAAACGCGGCGTCCACTCGTGACAGATCCTTGGCCGAGACGATCGAATTCTCGTATGCGAGCAAGACCGCCGCCACGGCGACCGCGCCGAAGTAGGGCCAACCCGCCCCGACCATGACTCCGGCCCCTACAAACACTACCACGGTGAGCACGTGCAGGGCGCGTGTCATCAACAACGCCTTACGGATACCCAGATTTGCCGGCGCGCTGTGAACACCGTCGCGAACATCACACTCGTAATCCATCGTCGCGTAGATGATGTCGAAGCCAGCCGTCCACACCATGACCGCGAGGCCAAACAGCCATGGTGCGGGGTGCGCGATCGGCGCACCGAGCGCGACCCAACCGCCCACGGGCGCCAGCCCGAGACATAGCCCAAGCCAGTAGTGGCACGCCCACGTGAAACGCTTCATGTAGGGGTACGCGATGAACGCCACAAGGGGTATGGGCCAAAGCACGCGTACGATAGGATCGAGCTGCCAGACCCCTGCCAAATACGCTGCGAGCATCACGGCCGCAAAGGCCCACAACTCTCCCGCTTTGATAAGTCCAGCGGGCACTGCGCGGCCGGCGGTTCGCGGGTTGCGCGCGTCGATCTCCTTGTCAACCGCCCGGTTTACGACGAATGCGAACGCTCGCGCACCGACCATCACTACGGTGATCCACCCAAGCGCGGCTACCGGCGGCCATGCCGCCGCGGTGTGTGCCGCGCCGTATACCGCGCCAATATAGGCGTACGGAAGCGCAAACACCGAGTGCTCGAACTTGACGAGTTCGAGCAGCATGCGCGTCTTCTCGGCAAGTCTACCCAAGGCCGAGTTCGTCCCACATCGCGTCTACCCGAGCCTTGACCGCAGGCGACATCTCGAGCGCCTCTGGCCACTCTCGCTCGTGACCTTCCCCGGGGAGCGGTTTGGTAGCGTCGATGCCCATTTTGTAGCCAAAGCTCTCGAAATTGCTCGCGTGATCAAGTTTGTCGAGCGGCCCTTTGCTTATGAGAATGTCACGACTCGGATCCACGTTGTTAAAGCAGCGCCACGCGACTTGGCTGTAGTCATGGCAATCGACATCCTCATCGACCACTATCACGTACTTGGTGAACATCATCTGCCCCATCGACCAGGCGAAGTTCATGACGCGAAATGCCTGGCCAGCAAACTCCTTCTTGATCTGGAATATCGCGCAGTTGTGGAAGACTCCTTCGAGCGGAAGATCATAATCGATCACCTCGGGCATCATCGCGCGAATGACCGGAAGAAATATCCTCTCGGTCGCCTTGGCCATGAAGCAATCTTCCATTGGTGGACGGCCTACGATGGTCGTGGGATAGATTGCGTCGCCGCGCATGGTGATCGCCTCGATGTGGAACACGGGGAATTGGTCGGCAAGCGAGTAGTACCCAGTGTGGTCGCCAAATGGACCTTCAAGCCGAATCTCGTGGACAGGCACGTAACCCTCCAGCACGATCTCTGCGTGAGCGGGCACGAGGAGGTCGTTAGTCACGCACTTCACCACCTCCACCGGCTCTCCACGCAAAATGCCGCTAAACAGGTACTCGTCGATCATGGGCGGCACGGGAGCGGTGGCCGAGAAGATCGTGACGGGGTCGGCACCAAGCGCGACGGATACCGGCATGCGATCGTGCCCCGCCGCTGTCCACTCGCGCAGGTTCTTCGCGCCGTCGTGGTGCTCATGAATGTGCATTCCAGTTGTCTTGCCATCAAAAACCTGCAACCGATACATCCCCAGGTTGGGACGGCCTTTGAGGCTTCGAGTCACCACGATCGGCAACGTGATGAACGGGCCGCCGTCCCCGGGCCACGTGGTAAGTACCGGCAACTTTGTCAGATCAACATCGCCGCCACGTAGCACGACCTGCTGGCACGGAGCTTTCCCCTGCCTGATCTCCTTGGCGCCCGCCCCCGCGAGGTCCTTGAGCCCCATGAGCACGCCCAGCTTGTCCTTCATCGAAGCGGGCATATCAAGGGGCAAGAGCTCCATGAGCTGACGACCCTTCGCGTCAAGATCGCGCCACGTACCAGTCCCGGCGTCGACCCCAAGCGCCCAGGACATGCGGTCGTAACCACCCATAAGATTGATTGCGACCGGATGGCCGTAGCGGCGACCACTTGCGCGATCGACGGGGTTTTCAAAAAGCAGCGCCGGCCCGGCCGCCTTGCTCACGCGGTCGGTGATCTCACCGATCTCAAGCAAGGGATCGACCTCGACTGAAATCCGTTTGAGCTGCCCTTTCGACTCAAGCAGTGCAATGTACTCTCGCAGGTCTCGCAGAGCCATGGTGCCCCTTTCTTGGTGCGATTTCACCCCGGAGATACGCCGCGCGCACTGCCGATACCCTGCACGTCGAACTATACCGGCAGTTCGGCAGGTACATCCACCCAACCCAGCGAGTACTCGAGCAGATCGAGCGTCGCAAGCGCGCTGCCGTGACGGTCGATGCCGTGACGGTCGATGAGGACCGGTCGCAAGCCTGCCGCACTCGCCCCGATAATGTCGGCGTAGTGGTGGTCGCCGACATGAACAGCCTCGTGGGGCAGGACACCAAGTGCCTCACACGCGTGCTCGAAGATGCGCGGATCGGGTTTGTGCAGTCCAACAGCCGCCGATGAGACCACCACGTCGATCATCCGCCCAAGACCCAGTTCCGCAAGTATCGACTCAAGTCTGCTGTCCCAGTTTGAGATGATGCCGATGCCAACACCGCGCGCGCGTAGGCGCTCAAACGCCGACGCAACATCGGCATACGGCATCCACCTAGCAGGATTCCCGAACTCACGATATATCCGATCCGCGAGGGCGGCCGCCACGGCCTCATCTTGTATCCCGAGTTTTCGCGCGAGGAGTGAATACATCCCGATCCACACCTCAGCGGTTCGATTCTCATCGGCCCAGAACGTGTCGTCGCGTCCGTACGCGTCCTCGTAGTACTCGTCGACGAGAGGCATCAATCCCTCGATGTCGGTACGCTCCCGGTCGTGACCAGCGTCGGCGAAAACCTCGCGGCACACCTCGGCCACGCTCGGGTACGGAAAGAGCAAGGTGTTGCCAACATCAAAGAAGACTGCGCGGACCATTCGATCAGTCGAGATACTCGGCGATGTCGCTCTTGTGCGGAGGCGATACAGGCTCGTGTTCAGCGCTGTACCCGAGTGCGATGATCGTGACGATCTCGTGGTCTTTCGGCACGCCAAGGTGTGAAGCAAGCTCGTCGCGCACCCAAAATGCGAACGTGATGTTGCACGCGGCAAGCCCGATGGCTGTCGCCGCGAGCAGGACGTTTTGAATCGCGGCACCCACAGATATCTGCTTGTTGAGTCGTCCAAACGGATCGTCGGCTTTGGGCATCGCGCACACTATGACGACTGGAGCGTTACCGAGCTCTGAGTACCACCGGACCGCTTCTGACATCCGTTCGGGTCCGATCAAGTCTACGTACTCCTCAAGATGAGTGGTCGACTGCGCCATGATCTCGCCTACCCGCCGGCGCGTCTCGCCACTAGTCACATAGAAGAGCCACGGCTGCTCGTTGAGAGCTGACGGAGCGAGAGCGGCGGCCCGCATGATCTTCTCGAGCGCCTCACGCGGTACCGTGTCGGACCTAAAAGCGCGTACGGAGTGCCGCTTCTCTATCGCCTCGAACAACTGCATCGTATCTCTCACCTTCACTTTGTCTCTGTCCGCACTTCCGCGAGAACCCGCTCACAGATCGTTTGGGACGCCGCTGGTTTGCCGAGCGCCCCGGCGTTGTCTTCCATCTGCTGCAGACGTTGCGGGTGTGTTGCCATGAAACGTACCTTCTCGACCACGTCGTCTTCGTCTCGGCACATCAGGCCAGCGCCGTAGTTAACGAGGAAGTCAACATTGTAGAGTTCCTGCCCTGGAACTGGATTGTATATCAGTAACGGAAGCTTCAACGCGAGCGCTTCGGAAACCGTGAGCCCACCCGCCTTTCCAACCAGTATATCGGCGGCTTGCATGACTCTGTTGATATCTTCCACGTAGCCGAACACTCGAACGCGGCTGCCGCCTCTGGCGACGGCATCGAGGCGTTTCTTCAGGCGCTCACTGGATCCGGCCACCGCGAGTACCTGAACCCCCAGATCCTTAAGTGCAGACGCGAGGGATACCGCGTCTGATGTTCCCCCCGCTATGGGAGCGAGCATCACAGTGAATTCCTCGGCTAAGCCAAGCGACGCTCGCGCGGCGCTCTTGCCAGCCTGTTCGGCGAAGCGCTCCCTAATCGGTATTCCTGACACGACAACCCGCTCGTGCGCGATGCCCCGGGCAACGAGGTCATCGCGCACCTCGGAACAGGCCACAAAGTAGAGGTCGGTCGCCGGGTGAAGCCACGTGCGATGAGCTCCAAAATCCGTGATGACCGTCGCGGACACGATCGGCCTGGTCTCCTTCAAATCGGCCACCACACCTCCGGCGACCGGGAACGTAGACACCACCGCGTCGGGATCCCACGAGTCAATGAACTCGGCGGCGCGGGCAAGTCCCATGATACGCAGTTCGTGGACAACAGGGTTTGCCGGAAGTTTGTTCGACAGATCGAAAAAAGTTCCGTATGCCACTGGCAGGAACTGGATGGACTGCTGGTACGCGAATTTCGCGAGCACGTTCAGGCTCGGCACAAACTCCTCGAAAAAATCGATGACCTTCACCTCGACGGAGTCACCATGATGCGTAGCGAGATACTCCTGTACCGCCCGCGCGGCGGACCAGTGACCTCCTCCAAAAGAGGCGCTCAGCACAAGTACGCGTTGTCGACGAGGCACGTTTTGGACTCCTTCGCAGGTCGTTAGACGCCCACGCTACCGTAGAGCACTGGGCGCGTCGACCGCACGATGCTTCACGAGACGCACGGTAGTCCCTCCACCTTCGGCGGAAGCGAAACAGACTGAATCCATGAGCGCCCTCATGAACATGACCCCCCGTCCCCCCACCGCATACAGATCGTCACTGCACGTGTGTTCACCGTCGAACCCGCTACCCATGTCCGTGACTTCGAAGACAACCCTATCGGTGTGAACTGCAATCGCAACAGTCACCACCGCACCATCCTGTCCGCGCGAACCGTGACGCACGGCGTTAGCGAGCGCCTCGCCAAGGGCTACCTGTATATCGAAGAGCGCTGAGTCGGAAAAATCGAGATCCCGGATCAAGGCGACAATCCGTTCTCTGGCTTCGGCGAGACGCTGCACGTCGGCCGCGATACTTAGAGAGTGTCCCCGCTCGACCTCGGTCGTGTCCGAGACCGTGTCGAGGCACGCCATGGCGCTCGCGAGATCATCGGTCTCCTCGAGACATCCTGTAGCCAGGAACAAGCCTGAGAGCTCGAAGATCCGCTCGACATCGCGATTCGCACCCGCCAGAACCGCCTTGCCGCTCCGCGGCTGCAGCTGATGGTCAAGCCAGACCAGCAAGCCGAGAGCGGAACTGTCCGCGTACGTCACGCCGGTCAGATCGATCACGACATTTGAGCACCCGGTCTCTATCACCTGGTCGAGTGCCTGGCGTAACTCAGGCACCGCTCCCAAATCGATGTCGCCATCAACTCGTACCACGCACGCGTGATGCTCTTCTCGGCGGTCGATCGAGTAGTCCATGTGCTAGCCGTCCTCGTGAGTCTAACCTTCGCCGGGCGCGAGCTTCGCGCGGATACGCACGGCTAACACCGCCGCGTCGTCACGGATGGTACCCGGCACGAACCTGTCGAGCGCGGCGAGCAGCTCCTGAGTGACTCCATCGGCATCCCTGCCCCGCTTGAGCGCTGAGCGTACTCTGCCCTCGCCAAAGAACTTATTCCCACGGCGAGCTTCCGTCACTCCATCGGTGTAGAGGAGTAGCAAGTCTCCCTCCTCCACCGCGACGCTCTCTTGTTCGTACGGTGCCAGAGCCATGGCCCCGAGAAGCGGACCCGTTGGCGGCAACCTCAAGATCACACCGTCGGCTTTGCGAAGCAGTGCGGCAGGATGACCGCCGTTCGCGTAGTGAAGCACCCTATTGTCTGTGTCGATTGCTCCTATCCACAATGTGACAATGTCGCTCGGATCACCACTGCTCGCAACCGCCTTGTTCACCTCACTGAGCACGCGCGCCGGCCCGAGTCCCGCGGCCACGAGTCCACGGACCGTGTACTTGATCATCGATGTCTTGGTTGCGGCGGCGACACCTTTCCCGCACACGTCTCCCATGACCGTAAAGATCGATCCCTCTGGACCGCAAAACAGATCATAGTAGTCACCACCGATGTCAGCCTCCACGCCTGCTGGCAGATAGACGCTGCTCGATTCAATTTCTTCAAACTCCGGAAGCGTGTCAGGCAGGATCGATGCCTGGAGCACGGATGCCACCATGTGTTCCTTGCCGTACAGCTTAGCCGTGTCGATCGCCAGCGCGGCCTGAGACGCAAACGTGTGCAGGAGGCCCATGTCTTCGTCCGAGAATGCGCCTTTGGCGGTTGAGAATACGGTCAGCACGCCTATGCTGCGGCCCCGGGCGAGCAGGGGTACTGAGATCAAAGAGCGCATCCCCTGCTCATGGGCGAGGGTGCATACTTCACCACCGTGGGTGATGAGGTCATCGACACGCACTGGCTCCCCTCCGGAAAAGACCTGACCTACTAGGTCGGTCCCTGAATCGGCCGCGTATCGAAGGATCGCAGATGAGACGAGTCCGCGCGCCATCTCAGTACGTAGCTTCTGCGCGTCCGTGTCGTAGGTCATGAGTGAAACCGCATCGGCCTCAAACACCCGCTGCACCACATCGAGTACGCGGTTGAGAACGACCTTAGCCTGAAGCGACGAGCTAACCACCTGACTGATGCGGAAGATGGTCTCAAGACTTTCGGCCTTCGATCGAGCCCGTTCGTAATGAAACGCGCTCTCAAAAGCCAAAGAGACCTGGCTCGCGATCGCGGCGGCGAGCCGATGGTCCCGCGCTGTGAATCGGCGCTCGCCGCGGCGGGCAAATGCGAGAACCGCGCACGGCTCGCCATCGAACTCCACCGCTGCGACAAGCGCTCTTGATGCCTCAAACCCGTCGAGGAATGTGTCGCTTGGACCGGCTTCGCCCCGTTCGAGAACTACCGTCGGGCGACCCGGCGTCGCAACCTGGCGCCACGCCTCCGTAAGCATCTGCTCACGGACGGTGTCACGAGCAGCGGGCAATCCAAACGCCGATCGCTTGAACACCGCCATCGCATCACCGGACGCGCCGAGCAGAATCGACGTCGGCTCCCGTACGCTCCTCAACGCCGCGCCGAGCGCCTGGGGTCGCGAAAGCTGCTCGGCAACCGCGCGAAGCACCTCGGCCTCGGTCCTGGAACGTGTCTCAATTTCGAAAAGGCGGGAGTTATGGACGGCAACCGCCGCCTGCGCGGAGAACGTGCGGATCATCTCGGTCTCCGCGTCAGTGAAGCCGTGACCGGCACTCTCGATAACCACTACCACGCCAAGCGGTTCAGTCCCCACGACGAGTGGGGCGGTCAACACGGTGACTGACCTGCCATACTCGCCGGGAACAAGGGAGGCCATGTCGGCACCGAGTGAGAGGCGCACCTCAGGACCGCTCGAATGCATAGCGTCGACTAGCCACGTGTCGGCCGCGAGGGGAATCGCGGGCGGGCTACCCCCCGCGGACGCGTTGGAACGAGCGAGCGACAGTGTCCCCGACTGGTCGTCAACGAGGAAGACAGCGACGCTCGCGCTACGAACAAGATGCCCGATCGTGGCTACGATCCCGTCGAGCACCTGATCCAACCGAGACGAGCTCGCGAGGAGCTGTGCGAGGTCGTGCAGCGCATTGAGCCGTACGGCAATCGCGTTGAACGCCTCGGCGAGACGACCGACTTCGTCGGAGCGATCACTCGCGAGCTGATGCACGTAGGCGCCGGTCACCGCTTCTCGCGCACGCTCCTCGAGTCGAGTGAGCGGCGAGACAAGTTTGCCTGCGAACACGGCTGCGAGCACAAGGGAGAAGAGTCCGCTCAACGCGAGCGCGACCACCGCAGGAGTAAGGGCGCGCACCGTCGCGAGCACCATTACCGATCGCGGCTCGAAGATCAGCGCACGCCACTCAAGACCTTCGTATTGCGCGATGTCAGCCCACCGCCCCCACACCACGGAACCATCGTCCACTACCGCTGAAACCGTGCCCGAATCCGCACCAGGCTCCTCGGGCGTGAAGACGACGCTTTCCCGCATCGGCGCAGCCATTCCGCCGCTTTGTGCGACGGTCACCCCGTACGGGGTGACGAGCATGACACTCCGTCCATCTGCGGCATCGGAGAACCGGTCGACGACAAGCTGGACGAAACCGCTACGAACACGCGCGAGCATCACGAGGTCGTCGTGTCCGGCCACGGAACGAGCCACCCACAACCACGACTCCAAGCTTCCCGGAACGCGCTCGTAGTGGTAGATGGGACGGTCTGGCACCGCCGCGGCGACGACCGGATTGTCGATTCCTTCGCGAGGCGCCTGAAACGCTGGGTGCGCACTGATCACCGTACCATCGCGTTGCACGAACATCAGCCTATCAACGTACTCGACGCCCGTGTCGAACTGCGCCGCTAGCGCTCCGCGGTCGATCGCTCCGTCACGGGGATCAACCGCGACAGATATCGCTCGAGACACGAGACGGCCTGCAGGATCGAGCCGTAGCGAAACGTCGCCAACAACCGCGTGCAGATACGCGGTGTGGCGCGCCGAAACCTCCCCTCGCGCCAGATCGTACACTCCTCCGAGCGCTGTGAGGGCACCCATGGTCACTGTCAGCGAGACCATCAGCAGTGTGAGCAGGATAATGTTCGAAGCGAGGGTTCCGCCGCTGCTACGCCGTCTGAACAACTGCTGTCGACCGCTCTCTTCAGGTTCGACTACGCATGCACATCGTACGTCACCTGAAGGGCAAGGCCAACCTTGGAGCGTTCACGAGCCGGTTAGGGGGTCAAACCGGGAAACGCCCTTGTGAGCACTGACACGAGCGCCGACATCGTACCGCTCACTATAAGCACACCCACGGCGATCAGTAGCGCTCCGGCCACCCTGTTGACGGTAAGCGCGTGACGATTGAGGCGCGTGAGCAGCGGACGCACGGAGCCAAACAGTAACGCCGTGGCTACGAACGGCGCCCCGAGTCCAACTGAATACGCAAGGAGCAGCGTCGCGCCCTGAGCGACATCGCCTGAGGTTCCCGCGAGCGCGAGTACCGCGCCAAGCACAGGCCCCACGCATGGCGTCCATCCAAATGCGAACGCGGCTCCCATCACAAACGCGGCTCCTCGTCCAAACGCACCAGCCCGGCCAAGATCGAACCGGGCCTCACCATACAACCACGGCACTTTAAAGATGCCGAGCATTAGAACGCCAAGCCCAATGACAGCAAGACCGGCAACTCGCTCGATAGTCTCGCGATGATCGACGAGGTACCCTCCGAGCACACTCGCTGAGGCGCCAAGAGCTGTGAAGACGACAGAAAAGCCGGCGACGAACAGCAGCGACGGGACAAGAACCCTTCGGCGTGCCTCGCCTCCAGACAGGTCACCGACAGCCATGCCCGTCATGAATGAGAGGTAGCCCGGTATGAGCGGCAGTACGCACGGAGAGAGAAAGGACACGACGCCCGCCGCGAACGCGGCGGCAAGACTCACCGAAGCAACATCCATGGGGCGAATTCCCTGTTCTGTCGCGAATTAACCGTTAGAGAGCTGTGGCATCATAACCGATCGACCTGACCGCCGCTACGATCCCGTCGATGTCGATCGCCTCCGGGTCGAAGGTGACTTCGGTCGTTCCGGATGCGTACTCGGTCTTGACGCTTCTCACGCCGGTCGCGTCCTCAAGTGTCATATCAATCAGCATCGCGCACGAGCCGCAGTGCATCCCTGTCGTGGCGAGGCGCACGGTCTTGGTCTCGGACATACGAGGTCACCTGTTTCTTAGAAGCGGAGTGTTCGCCCGGCATCTACCGGATGACTGACGTCGCGATCCAGCATCTCGCCGCAGTATGGACACAGACGCCACCCCGCCACAAGCGGCGCTCCGCACGAAGCGCAGGGGCCGCCGTCCAGATCAACCTCGAAGTCACCCCCGACAGGACGGGAGGCAAGGAGCATGAGCGTCGTCACGCCGACGAGCATCCCGCTCGCGAGCGCCGCGCCAAATGTGCCAATCTGCGCTCCGGAACACGGTCCAAGAGCAAACACGACGGCGAGAACTCCAAACACCGCCGCGCCGATCGCGGCGGCGGTAAGCAACGCTTGAGGCGAGCGAAACCAGCGAGACACGTGGGGACTCCTCGGAGGGGCTGTGTTTCTTTCATGGAGGTGCAAGGGGTGTGCCAAATTCGCTACACTCCGAGCCGCTGCATCCTGGCCTCAAGTGTCTTGGTTGTCAGCCCGAGAAGCTTGGCCGCCTTGGGTACGTTGCCACCAGCGCGATCGAGCGCCTGGCGGACCAGATCGAGCTCGACCTCCTCGAGATCAACACCCTCCTCCGGCAACGTGAAACCTCCCGAAGCGTCCGAACAAACACCGCTGTTGAGGCGAATTTCGAGCGGAAGGTCTTCAACTCCGATCTCTTCGCCGTGGGAGAGGATCACGATGCGCTCGATCGTGTTTTCAAGTTCGCGGATGTTGCCCGGCCACCGGTATGCGAGTAGGGCTTCCATCGCTTTTTGCGAGATAGTCTTGGCTCCCGCGTTGAGCTTCTCAAGAAAATGTGCGACGAGTAAGGGGATATCACCTGATCGTACGCGCAACGGAGGCAGGGTGACCGGAACTACGTTGAGACGGTAGAACAAGTCCTCCCGGAAGCCACCATCGGCAATGAGCTGTTGGAGGTCACGATTGGTTGCGGCGACCACCCGCACATCGACTTCGACCGTCCTGGTTCCGCCGAGGCGCTCGAATCGGCGCTCCTGAAGGACACGTAACAGCTTCACCTGGACCGCTGGCGTGATGTCACCAATCTCGTCTAAGAAGATTGTCCCGCCGTTAGCCATCTCAAAACGGCCGGGCTTGGCACTCACCGCTCCCGTGAATGCGCCCTTCTCGTAGCCGAACAACTCGCTTTCGAGAAGGGTCTCGGGCAGCGCGCCGGCGCTCACCGAGATGAACGGCTTGCCGTCTCGCGACGACAGGCTATGGATCGCCCGGGCGACCAGCTCCTTGCCTGTTCCCGACTCACCGTAAATCATCACGGTCGCGTTGGTGGGAGCCACTTTGCGCACGTTCTCAATGACCGCCATCATTGAGGAGTCGGCCGCGACGATCCCTTCAACGTCGTACTCCTTGTCGAGCTCTTCGCGCAATCTCTCGACCTCGGCCGTGAGATCACGGACCGCAAGCGCCTTCTCGATCGCGAGCTTAAGTTCCTCCAGATCGAAGGGCTTGGTCAGGTACTCGCTCGCCCCCGCCTTCATCGCCTCAACCGCCTGGGCCACGTTACCGTGCGCGGTGAGCATGATGATCGGGAAGGTGCTTCCCTGCGCCCGTAGCCGCCTTAGAACCTCCATCCCGTCGGGCCGGGGCATGCGATGGTCGAGCACCATCACGTCGGGTTCACCCTCCGCTACCGCCGCGAGCGCCTCCTTGCCGTCAGCCGCTTGCACGACCTCGAAACCTTCACCCTCGAGCGCCTGCGCGAGTACCCATCGCATGTTCTTCTCGTCATCGACGACCAGTACACGTCCTGTCACAAAAGCTCCCTTACATCCCCGTTGACGGAAATCGGCAGCGCCACAGTGAACGTGGAGCCACCCGCTCCGCTTTCGACCTCGATATGTCCGCCATGCTCATCGATGATCCGATGAACGATCGTCAAGCCGAGGCCCGTACCGTCATCCTTTGTCGAATAGAACGGGTCGAACACCTTAGACAATTCCTCGACGGGTATGCCGGGGCCTGTGTCACCCACCGACAGCGCCACGTAGTCACCCTCTCGACGAGCCGTCAGGGTGATGGTACCCGACCCGGCATCAGCCATCGCTTGGACAGCGTTGGTGACGAGGTTGAGAAAGACTTGCTTGAGTTGATCTGGGTCGGCCATGACGAGTGGAAGTCCCGCAGGCAGATCCTCTTCGATCCTCACGTCGGCCTGGCTAGCGAACCGCCCTGTGAATAGCACTACGTCCCGCAACACCTCGACTGGGTCGGTACTCATCATCGTAGGCTTGCTCGGCCTGCCAAAGTCTAGGAGGGCCTTGATGACTTTGTCGAGACGATCGATCTCGTGCTTGATGACGTCGGCGGATTGCGCGATCCTTCCGGCGTCACCTCCAGCGTCTTCCAGCAGCTGGACACTCGCACGGATGATGCCGAGCGGATTGCGCACCTCGTGGGCGACGCCGGCCGTCAACTCGCCCATCGCGGCGAGCCGGTCCGCCCTGATGAGCTGGTCGGTGAGAGCCTTGATCTCAGAGACGTCCTCGATCGTTACAACGGCGCCAAGAATGCGGCCGCCCACAGCCCGCATACGCGATGTAGACACCTGGACGTGCACCTCGCGACCGTTGACTGTAGTGACGGTCACTTCGCGCAGGGTCAGAGGTGCGCGCCCCGAGAGCACCTTGCGCACATCACCTTCTATGCCGCCGTCACTTCGGAAGAGTTGCCCGATAGGCTTGGGCACCATGTCATACTCGGACATACCCAAAAGACGTTCCGCCGCGGGATTTACGGTGGTCACCGATGCGTCTGGGCCAACAGTGAGCACTCCCGAGGTGATGGATCGCAGGATCGACTGCGTGTAGTCCTGAATGTTGATGAGCTGGATCGCGCGCTCCTCAAGCTTGCGATAGGCATCTTCAAGCCGAGTGCTCACCTGTCGTAAATCGTCAGCTTTACCTTCCTCAAGGTCACGCAGAGCTCCAAACAGCACGCCGACGACAAAGTACATGAGCACCTCGAGCCCGTTGTCCACCAGGCTCGATGGCGGTGTCACTCCAAGATCGACACCGACGTACATCACAAACGGCACGCTCGCCGCCAGCGCCGCCAGCGCGCCCCCCCGCTTGCCAAACACGAAAGCCGCGTAGAGGATCGGCACGTAGTAGAAGCGGCGGTACAGTTGATGGAGGGCCTCGGATGTGGTGTACATGTCGGCATGAAGGTGGAGAGCCGTGACAACCGCCAATAGCACCGTGATGATCGCGGTCGCGCGGACGGTGCGTGTACGCCGCGCGGCGGGAGCGCTCGCCGGAGTATCGCCGACAGGAATCATCTGCGCTTCCGCGCCCACGACGGCTCGATCCGCAGCTCCTCGCGGTACTTGGCGACGGTGCGCCTCGCGACGGTGACACCCTCGGCGGACAGAAGTTCTGCGAGTCTTTGGTCCGAGTAGGGTTTCACGGGATCCTCCTCGGCGACGATCTCCCTCAGGCGCTGTTTGATGCTCGTAGACGCCACGTCCATACCGCTTGTGGTCCGGTAGCCGCCTGAGAAGAAGTGCTTGAGTTCGAAGAGCCCGTACGGAGTGGCCATATACTTTCCAGTCACCCCACGGCTCACAGTCGAGAGGTGGACCCCGATCTCGACAGCGACATCTTCAAGACGCAGAGGACGCAATACCCCGGTGCCGTTCTCGAAAAATTCGTGTTGCACCTCGAGAATGATCCGAGTGATGCGGCTTACCGTGTCCTTGCGGCGATCGATGTTCTTGATGAAGCTCTCGGCGTTGCGGATCTTTTCTCTGAGGTAGCGCCGTGTCTGATCGTCGGCGCCAGATCCGCTCCTGAGCATGGAGCGGTAGCGTGAGTTGACCTTAAGGGTGGGAATCGAGTCGCTGTTGGGGATGATGAGCCAGTCGTCATCGAAACGCCGAATCGTCACGTCAGCAACGATGTAGCCCGGTGAGGGACCCGGCGAATACGCGCCCGCGGGACGCGGGTTGAGCGTACGAAGGATACTGACTAGGCGACGAACCTCGGACTCGTCGATCTTGAGTGCGCGCGCGATCTTGCGCATATGACTAGACGCCACATCGTCTAAGTGCTCGGCGATGATCCTTTCAAGCATCGGTTCGTCGAGTTCGAGATAGTCCATCTGGATGCGCAGCGCCTCGGCAAGATCACGCGCGCCAACGCCTGGCGGATCGAACTGCTGCACCACCCGCAGCCCCGCTTCCGCCTCCTCCCTGGTCACACCAGCGACAGCGGCTATCTCGCGGCAATCCCCGCGAAAGAATCCATCTTGGTCAAGCGATCCGACGACCGCGCTCGCCGCGGCGTACACAGCGGGCGTGAGATCGAGTAACGCCAGTTGGCCGTTGAGATAATCGTCGAAACTGACGATGCCTCCAACGAACTCCTCAGTGTTCGCACTCTCAGCGTCAGGATCTCTTGGACCGCTGAGCTCACCAGAATCAAGATCGTCGTACATGTCGAGCCACTCATCCCACGCACGTTCCTCTTCCGCGCGCTCGACAGGCTCTTCAGGGGTCTCACTGGAATCAAGATCGATATCGTCAAGCTCAAGTACCGGGTTCTCCATGAGCTCGGCCTCGACCAGCTGCTGAAGCTCAGCGACAGGCATCGCAAGGATGCTGAGTCCCTGGTACACCTGCGGGGACAGGGTGACCTTCTGGCGTAGCTCAGTCCTATGCCCGAGCTCCACTGCCGTCTCCTCACATACCGTTCGACCTGCGAAAACGCGTCGCACCTTAGCAAAGAATATACCACTCGCGATGAGTCTTCGCGCCTATGTCCCTGGTGGAACGTCAATAGGTCGTCTCTGCTCGGCCCTCCCCGGCGCCTGCACAATCATTATTGCGACGAGCACAAGTGCGCCGCCGAGCAGCTGGCTCGCATCGAACACCTCGCCTAACAGCGCAAAAGCGGTGAGGCCAGCGATCACTGGCTCAAGGGTCGCGACGATCGTCGCCCTCGTGGGATCGATGAAATGGAGCGCCTTCAGAAACGCTCCAAACGGCAGTATGGTGCTGACCACGGCGATAAACACCACAGCGGCCGCAGCTTCAGCAGAGCCAAACGCCGGCATCACGCCGTCGATACCTCTCAGATAGAGCAGCCAAAAGACGCTAGCGAAACCAAGTCCGTACGCAAGGAGTGTCCACGGCGAGTAGCGTGGAGCGGCGTACCGGCCCATCAGTGAGTAGCCCGCGAAGAACACCGCGGCGGCTAGCCCCCATGCAAGGCCTGCCCGGGAAACAGACAGGCCTCCCTCGCCCGCAACTCCGACGACAAGTGCGCATCCTGTGATCGAGAGCGCAACGCCCACGGGTAACGCCACTGTCAGCCGCTCCCTCAGGAACACGACCGTGAAGACGAGCACGAGGATGGGCGCCAGGTATTGAAGCAGGATTGCGGTAGCGACATTCGTGTGCGAGATCGCCTGGAAGTAGGTGATGTGCACGCCGGCAAGACCGACCACCCCGAAGACAGCAAGAAAGGGCACGTCCCTCGACGTGATCCGCAGCGCATCGCGCTTCATGAGCACGATGTAGACGATCAGGACCATGAAGGCCATCACGGCGCGGGCACCCGCTAGCGTCACAGGATCTACAGTAATGCCGAGCGGAGGCACCCGCCAGGCTAGCGTGTCAGGCCCGGCGGCCGTGAACATCCACTTAGCGGTAGTGCCCCCCATCGCCCACGCGATGGCAGCGACTAACGCGAGCGTGTACCCCTTCCACGTGTCCGTGCGGCGGTCCAAGCCAGAGCGGCCTCTACTCACCGGCCGACTCCCACTCGGCTTTGGTCTTGGCGGCCTGATAGGCGTCGAAGGGCTCGACGTGCACGATAACGTCGACAACCTGATTGAACGCGTCGCACACCGCACGCTCGACCCGTTCTGCGATAGCGTGGCCGACCTCAATGGTTTCCTCGGCAGCTACTTGCACGTGCAGGTCAACATAGACTTCCGCACTCGAACCGCGTGTCCTGACACCATGGCAGCCAAGCACGCCGGGTACCGCGCACGCGACCGCCGCGATGTCGGCAGCAGGGATGCGCGCGGCGTCCGAAAGCGTCACGCCGGCTTGACGGAAAATCCCCCACGCGGCGTACGCGATTGCACCGGAGACGAGAAGCGCTACCAGCGGGTCGGCCACAGGGTATCCCGCTCGAACGGCCACGAGCCCGCCAATGACGCCAAGGCTCACGAGCGCGTCACTGCCGGTGTGCCTCGCGTCCGCGAGCAAGATGTCGCTTTGCAGACGCCGGCCGGCCGCTCGCTGGTACAGGGTGGTCGCAACATTGATCGAGAGCGTCACAAGCATGACCGCGAAGAGTGTGCCTTCCACGCGTGGGGGCTCGCCGCCCGTAATGATGTGCGAGATGGCCGACGACCCGACGTTGTACGCGGCAAATGCAAGCATCGCGCCGATGCCCGCGGACGCGTATGTCTCGTATTTCCCGTGGCCGTATGGGTGATCGCGGTCAACCGGGCGTGCCGCCAAACCGAGTCCAACTAAACCGACCACGTTTGAGACGCCGTCGAATAGCGAGTGGAAGCCGTCCGCCTGCACGGATATCGAACCCGTCAGCGATCCCCACACGAGCTTAGCGACAGCGACCGTGACGTTGAGCCCGAGTGTGATCCACAGTACCCGGCGCACCTGACGCACCCGAGCGACTCCCGCGCTCTTCGTGGATTCTCTCCGAAACCCCATCTCTTCGATCTAGCCCCTTGCCCTTCATACCCCCTGGGGGTATGATACGCTGGTAAGACAGACCCAGATACGCTGTTCTCGAAACCTTATGGAGGCCTCGACATGACTGACATCGAGCACCCCGCAACCACCGACGCTGAACGAAAGCGCATCATCAACCGCCTCAAGCGGCTTGAAGGCCAAATTCGAGGCCTTCAGATGATGGTGGAATCCGGGAAAGATTGCGAGGACGTTCTCACTCAGATCATGGCCGCAAAATCCGCCCTCAATCAGGTCGGTCTACATATCATAGGGCACTCGATGAAGCGATGTCTCATCGACACAGAGAACCGCACCCGTGACGAACTAATCGACGAGGCGATCGCGGTCTTCATCAAGTACTCGGCGTGCGTGAAATAGGCTTTCTCCGCCGCGCGGAGCTGCGAGTGCGGCAGGATATGTCCCATCGTCGACGGAGTCACCGCTACCCAGTGGCTCCGTCGACGATCCCAATGACGGTTGCCTCCACCGCTTCGACAACCTCGTCGAGGCGGTGTTCAGGATAGACAGATCCAAAGACCGTGGGCCTCAAGGCCGCGACCACGCTCTGACCGTCCTCTTCGTAGATATTGATGCGACAGGGCAACACGAGTGAGAGCGGCGCCTCACTTGGCTCCTCGGCGGGTCCGATCTCGAGAATGACCAGCGGTCTGATGTTGAATCCTTTAGCGCCTACGGTTCCCCCGATATCGTACTTACGGTGAACGATGAAGCCGTGGACGCGCACCGAGCGCTCCACCGCGTCGATGGCATCTTTGAACGAACGTGCGGATCGACGCTTGTAAGCGTACTCCACGCGTCCAGTCCCCTCATCCAGGCTGTCTCGACCAGACAGCGTTTCGTCACCCTCAAGCAAACCCGCTGGCGCCGCACCCCCCGCCGTCGCTTGACGGACTCGAAGCCCTCAGGCCGAGAACGCCGCCTCCGACACCCGTGCGCACGGCACGCGAACCGCAACACGAACAAACCTTGTCCTCGTCGCGCAACAAGCGTGTGAAGAAGCGCTCTGTGCGCTCTCCGCAATCCTCGCATGTCAGATCATACGTCGGCAACGTATCACACCTCCAGTCCGAGTCCGGTCGCGATCGCGTCAGCAGGCCGTGCACCCACCACGGTCGCTGTCACCGAGCCACGCTCGAACTTGCTGATCGTCGGAATACTCATCACACCAAACTCCATGGCGATCTCACGATTCTCATCGATGTTGACCTTCACGAACTTGACCGTACCCGAAGCACGCACGGCCAGCTTCTCGATCTCGGGTCCGACGACCCTGCACGGACCACACCACGGAGCCCAGAAGTCAACGACAACGGGCATTGTCGCATCGAGTACCTCTAAGGCGAACTCCTCGCTATTGACGTCCTTCACCAGATCAGTCATCCGGCAGTCCTTTCGTATCTGGCCACAAGTCAACGTACCGAATCTATACCCACAGGGGTATCGGTTAAGCAAGCGGCGTGCCTCTCCGCCAGTCCATGCGTATTTCGCTGTCCATCCTGCGTTGACGTGCGCAGAAGCGCTCATCTTCGACTTCTGCGATAGCTGCCTGCGTCTACCCTCGGGTATCATGTCCCCACCGTCCCGACAAGGAGTGAGTGATGCACCCATTGCCCTGGGCCGGGCTTGTCCTAGCGGCCGTGTGTGCCGGCGCGTCTGTGGCGGGACTGCTCGTAGTGCGGCGCACCTTCGAGGCCATGATGGCAGTCTGCGGCATGGCGTCAATAGGCGCGCTTACCTATGCGTTCTACCTCATCATCGCCGCGGACGGACGCCCTGTCGTCTTCTTAGCAGGTACAGGAATTGCAGCCGCGGGCTTCGCAGGAGGGTTCGGGCTTGTGTCCGCCGTTCTTGAGACGGCCCGCACCACCCGCAAACGTGCCAACCCTGCTTTGACGTTCCAACCATCCGATGCTGATTCGACAGCGGTGTTCTTGCTTGCCGACATCGAAAACCCTACCTACGGTCCGGGAGACGTGACCGCGGAGATCTCCGATCTTGTCGATGCCGGCGTCTCCGAGCCCAGTATCGGTTCAACGCCGTTCGTCTACGCCGCGCAGAAGGCGCGCTATCGCGCCGTAGGCGACTTGAGTCCTGAATATGACCAAGCCCGCGCGCTCTGCGAAAAAATAACACCTCTTCTGGATCACAACCGTTTCGACTCTTGCCACCTTGTGCGCTGTCGAGACGGACGTGCGCTCACCGACGCAGTGGGCGCCGCCGTAGACAGCGGATACCGGAATGTCGTCGTGGCCACGGCCCACGTTGCGGAGTCGTTCCGGATCGACCGCGAGAAAAGCGGTGTGGACCCCATCTCGGGTACTGGTGGCGTCTGGATCACCTACACCCAGCCCCTGTGGGCTTCCGTCCCGCTCGCCAAACTCACAGTCGCGCGGATCCTCTCAGTGATTTCCTCGCGATCTGACGCTGGTGTTGCGCTGGTGATGAGCGGACAACCCGGAGAGCGTGAACGTACGTACGCGGCGTTCGACGTACAGGAGAACGCGTTCGTGAACCGGGTGAAGCTCCTGCTCACCGAGGCGGAGGTTCCGGCTGCGAACATCCGTACCTGCTGGCACGATTGGCGCACCCCCGACGTGAGCGAAACCGTGCGCCATTTGGCCGCACTCGGATGCTCGCGCATCGTGGTCTGTCCGGCGTGTTTCCCCTTCGAGAACCTGGCAACCTTGCTTGATTTCCCGGTCGCCATCAGACAGGCGCGGGTACCCGGCGAAGTCAGCGTCGTCCAAGTAGCGCCATGGCGCGACGACGATGTGTTTGCCGAGGAAATCGCCGCGGCAGTACACGCAACCCATCAGAGGTGACGCGCCTCGCAACGGTCCCAGTTCCAGACGTGTTGGCGGTGAATCTTGCGGATGCTACGCGCATACTTGAGCGTGAGACCGAGACCTCCAGGACCCGTCTCGGCGCGAGTCTCAAACCGGTCTATGCTCACCCGAAGGTCCGCGGCCGAGGAGCCCCGGAAAAGCGTATAGCCCGAGCCGATCCCCTGAAGCACGTGCGCATCGGAGCCACCGGTGGCAGCGATGCCGTTGCCTCCCGCGAACACCTTGGAGGCTATGCGATTCGCCCACCCGAGATACGGAATCGAGTTGTAGACCTCGAGCGCCTGAAATGCGAGTTCATTGGCGGCCTCACGAAACATCGTGCGTCCAAACGGACCGAAGACGCCTTGGTTGGAAAACGGGTGCGGAATCATCACGATGCCGTCTTGCTCACGGATGCGAGTGATGGTCTCGACAAGAGACAGGCCAGCTGGAACATGCTGTTCGAGGTACAGGCCGATCACGTGTCCGGAGCGAGAGGATATCTCTTCGCCGACGATGACCTCGAAGTCGTACATGTCCTCAAGAGACTTCGCGAAAAGCGCACCCTCGATCGTGTTGTGGTCTGTGATCGCGATGACACGAAGATCGGTCATCTCCTGCACGTGATCCATGATCTCAGGTATGCGCGCCAGCCCATCGCTGTGATTCGAATGGATGTGCAGGTCCGCCTTACTCCAACACTCGCTCAAAGAGACTCCCTCCCGGACGGCGTTTCCGCCCGAAGGTGTCGGCCTGTGCCAGGGAAATTAGTGCAACTGGCGTGCCGGTTCTAAATCACCAAGCATCCGCGTACCCGGCAGGCCCGGTCTTCCCGACTGATCCAGTATACGCATCGGCACCATGTCGGCCAAGCCGAAGCCATTTCCGACAAGCGGAACCCACACGTGCCAGCCCACGCGCTCATCTGCGGGCAGCCGCCCATTCCACGAGACGCGAAACGCCTTCGGCAAGGCGGTCAAGCGATGTGGCGTAGCTGAATCGAAGGAATCCTTCTCCTCCAGGCCCGAAGTCGATTCCCGGCGCACACGAAACCAGCGCCTCTTCGAGGATACGCCTTGAAAGCTCAAGTGAGTCTTGTCCCCACGCACGCGCATCAGCGAAGACATAAAAGGCGCCCATGGGCTCGGATGCAATTGCCAGTCCAACCTCGTCACGGAGAGCGGGGATGAGGTAGCGCCGCCGCTCGTCGTAGATCTCGCGCATCCGGGCGACCTCACCTTGGGCCTGGGTAAGCGCTACAGTTCCCGCCACCTGTACAAAGTGGTTGGCGCATAAAAAGAAGTTCTGCTGGATCTTCTCGGCGGGACGAACGAACTTTGTTGGCGCGATGAGGTAACCAAGACGCCATCCGGTCATCGCGTAGGCCTTCGAGAATCCGCTAAGCACGAAGGCGCGATCGGTGAACTCAAGTATCGAGCGGCTCGGACCTGAGAAGTCTAACCCGTGGTAGATCTCGTCGCTGACGATCCACACCCCGGTCTCCTCGGCGATGGCCGCGAGCGCTTGAAGGTCTTCGGGCGGCAAGACGGTGCCGGTGGGGTTGCACGGCGAGTTGACCATGATGGCCCGGGTGCGCGGAGTGATAGCCGCGCGAACCTCTTCGGGACGAATCCTGAAACCCTCCTCTGCCCTGACGCGCACCGTCACCGGAACACCGCCGAGGAAGTTTACGTAGTTGGGATACGCCGGGTAGCACGGATCAGTGACAATGACCTCGTCACCCGGGTCGAGGAGCGCGCCAAACACGAGGAGCATCGCCGGCGACGTTCCCTGAGTGACGACAATGTTATCCGGGTCGACGCCGACTCCGTACGCCGTGGAGTAGTGGTGACTAATCGCGACACGCAGATCGGGCAAGCCCGCCGCTTGCGTGTAGCCGGTATCTCCCGACTCCATCGCCGCCTCCGCGGCCTTGGTGACGACCTCCGGCGTGGGCAGGTCAGGATCCCCGATCTCAAGGCGCACAACGTCGTGTCCCGACGCGGCCAGCACCTTAGCGCGCGCGACAACATCCATGACGACAAACGGGCGGATCGCCTCAGCCCGTCGCGAGACTCCCATCGACATCCTACGCTCCTCCTCTGACGCGCGACGCACGCGCACGGTAGTGATCCATCAGTGCGTTGCCGAGCACCTCCAAGCGTCGCATGTCCGCAAACGAAATCTCGGCGGTCCTGATTACCTCGTGCGGCGGCTCGGAGTCAAATACTAGTTCGTGATCTTTGGCGTTCTCCCACAGGTCCGTACCGGGAAGAACGTGGAGAGTAGACATTTGGATCGCACCGGGATCGAGAGCGAGCACGAACCGCATGCCCGCAAGAACATCTGAGACGGTGTCACCCGGGAGACCGATTATGAGGTCGCACTCAACGCTGATACCGGCTCCCTTAAGGGCGGCGACACCGGCGGCAAAGCGATCTTGGTCGAAACGGCGTCGGCATATCTCGAGCGCGCGGGCTCCCACCGATTGCGGACCGGTCTCGACCGAAGCGACGCCTGCGCGCGCGAGCAGTGCGGCCTCTGGTGGTCCGATGCGCTCAATGTCTACCTCGATGGTCTTGAGGCGCACCCCGCGTGCGGCGTAAGGCGCGAGAACACCCGAAAGCCACTCGAGACGCTCTCCGTTAAGGTTGAACACCGGGTCGATGAAGGAGAAGGAGTGTATCCCGGGAACGCTCGTGACGTGAGCTATCTCAGCCTCAACGCGCTCGCGCGAGAAGTGTCGCACCCGTTGCGTGCCCTTGCCCTCGTAACAGTAGCCGCACCGGTGAGGGCAGCCGCGATACGTCTCGATGTAGGCGCCGGTCGCCGCAGGCTGCATCGTGCCGGTAAGAAACGGCGATGGGAGGCGATCAAGGTCGGCGAAGAGACCGCGGTCTGGTGCGCTAATCGGTGCACCGTCCTTTCGTGCGGTGACGCCGTCTACCCGCCAAAGCGCCCTCCCCTTGCGAATCGCGTAAAGCAAATCGGCAAACGTCTCCTCACCTTCACCTCTGACGACAGCGTCTACGGAGGGAACGGCCCGGATGACGTCCTCGGCAATGGGTCCGGGCTCTGGCCCCCCGACAATGATCCGCACCTCAGGCGCAATGCTGCGGAGCAGTCGGCACGCATCGTAGACGATGCGTGCGTTCCAGCACACGACCGAGAACCCCACCACGTCGGGCTCGAGCGCGGCAACCCGATACGCCACCCACCACGGGTCAACGGCAACATCGAGGTCGAGCGTCACGAAGCCGACTTCGCCTGCGAGGCGCGGATCTGCCTGAGCGTAGGCGCGCACATACCCAAGCGCGAGCGATCGGTGCCCGATGGCGTTCACGCCTACGAGCGCAACCTTTACGGCTGGCACGCGCGCCGCGGGCGTCACCGGACCACCTCTGTGAACGACATAACGTCGGTCCCGTGAAGAGCGCCTTTTCCGAGAAACTCAGTATCGAGAGCCGCAACCGCGACCCACACCCCATTTACCATACCTGTCTCGCACGCCGCGTGAACCTGCTCAATTGCCGAGCGCGGCAACGAGCCCCGAACTCGAAGCTCGACGCTCGCGGCTCCCCACGAGGCGAAGGTCACGATCACCTGGGGGAGAATGGGGGTTGTGTGGGCGCAGACATCGACGCGTCCTCTGACCGCGACCCGCACTTCCGTTTCCTCGGCCGCGTCACGGAAGCGTCCTACGCCCGCGCGCGATGCCTCGAACGCACCTTTCTGACCTGCGTAAGCGTCGTGTGTGGCGGCATCAGGGCCGAGCAGGGGAATCTCGATCACGCGGACACCCGCCCCGATCGCGCCGGTCGCATTACCGCCCGCGATGAATAAAGCGGCTGAAGTCGAGATGCCGATCCTCTCGACGCCCGCGTCGGTCGCAGCGGAGATGATCCGCGGAAGTGCGGGGTGTGCAAGCGGTTCCAGCCCCGTGAACAACACCCCCGCCGACAGATCGACAGAGCGCGCTGCGATGAGCTCGGCGATAATTTCCTCTGCGGGGCGGTAGCCAGCCGCCGCCGTGCCTGAAAGAGACGCAGGCGCGCATTGTCCGCAGGAGACCGCCTCACCCCACCCCACTGCTACCCTGCCAAATGACAGCACCGCCACGTTCCTTCCGTATCGTCGCCGACGACGACCCAAGAATAGCCCATGCGCTCCACCTGTTGAATGAGCGCTGAGCGCGTGCCACGATGTCGCTATCTGAATGATGATCAGGGGACCACATGACACTGCCCGAACGCCTGCAAGGACAGCGAACATCGCCCGCGATGTACGTGGCGATTCTCTTCGCCGCGATCACGGGCCTTGCCGTGGTGCGATCAGTCTTTGGCTACCTGATGTTCCACTCGGTAGTCGAGATATTCTCGATAGCTGTCGCGGCCGGCATGTTCATGATCACGTGGAACTTAAGACGCTTCTTCGACGCGGGATATCTGCTCGTGCTGAGCGTCGGCTTTTTCGTTGCGGCGTGCGTAGACACCCTCCACACCTTTTCGTACCCAGGGATCGGTATCTTGCCGGACGCGACCGCGAATCTCCCCACTCAGCTGTGGCTGATAGCACGGTACCTTGAAGCGGCCGCGCTCGTCGTCGCACCCGCGTTCGCCATCCGCAAGGCCGATGCAGCCCGTGTGCTCGGTGGATTCGGGTTCGCAGGCGCCGCACTCCTGGCCACGGTGTTCGTGTTCGATGTGTTTCCAGCCGCGTTCATTCCCGGCACGGGATTAACGCCGTTCAAGATCTGGAGTGAGTACGCGATCATCGCGACGATGGGCCTCGGGCTTGTCGCGGTGCACCGCCATCGCTTCGCGTTCCAGCGTGAAGTCTACGTTCTGCTCTCAGCCGCCATAATCGCCGCTATCGCCTCAGAGATGGCGTTCACCCTCCACGCCGATCCGTACGGCACATGGAACCTCATCGGTCACCTGCTCAAAGTAGCGACATTCTTCCTCCTGTACCGTGCGGTCGTCGAGACGGCGTTGGTGCGCCCGTTCGACGTGCTCTTTGGCGACCTGAAGACACTCACTCACGACCTGAGCGAAAGCGAAGCTCGCTTCCGCACGACGTTCGAACGCGCCACCGTCGGCATCGCACACATCGACATGCAGGGTGAGTGGATACGGTACAACCAACGACTCGCGGCGATCGCCGGATACGAACCCGATGAGCTCGCTCACCATCGGCCCGACGACATCACGCACCCCCAGGATCGAGCGGAAGAACGGCTCCTCATCGAGGGCCTCACCGCCGGGGACATCGACGAGTACCAGGTAGAAAAGCGGCTCATCACCAGGGATGGTTCCACGGTGTGGGTCGAGGCGAGCCGTACTTTGCTCAGAGGCGACGATGGCGCACCGCGATACTTCATCGCGACGCTCGAACGCATCGACGCGCGTAAGGAGAGGGAGACCGAGCTGCGCAGGTCGCGTGATCTGACAGAGGCGGTCAACCGGATCGACACGCTTATCAGCGCGACCACCGATGTAGGAGAGATAGCGCAAATCTCCGCCGAGGAAGGCGCTAACGCCCTCGGTGCCGAGAGCGCGGTGTTCATGACGGTCCACCGGCACACCTGGTCAATCGCGCACCTCTACCGTTTTCCTGGTCATCCCGATGGCGTCGAAGGTCCGTGGTCGGCGATCGACGGCGCGGACATCGTCGCCAGTCCAGACACGTTTTCCGACGACCGGTTCGATCGCGCGCTCACGCGCCGTTGGAACGTGCGCGCGGTGCTCGCCGTGCCGCTCGCGCTCCGGGGAGAAGTGCTCGGCGTCATCTACTTCGTGTACCACTCCGCGCCGCACCGGTTCTCCGACTCCGAGCTTGAGTTCGCGCGCAAGCTCGGAGTCTCGATCGCGCTCGCGATCGACACCTCAAGGACGTTTGAGTCTCAACGCGCGATCGCAGATGCGCTCCAGTCGGCCCTTCTCTACATGCCGGACAACGTACCTGGGCTCGAAATCGCACACGTCTACCGCTCGGCGACTGAACTCACGCGCATCGGGGGCGACTTTTACGACGTGTTCGACGTGGCGCGCGACGTGGTCGCGTTCGTGCTCGGTGATGTGTCCGGCAAGGGACTAGAAGCCTCGACGTTGACCGCGATGGCCAAGAGCACGATCCGCGCGTTCGCATACCAAGACCACCGCCCCGCCCATGTCCTTGAAGCCGCCAACTCCGCGATCTCATCCCAAATCGATGATAGCCGCTTCATCACAGCGGTCTACGGCACGATCGACATGACGACCGGCACTCTGCGCGTTGCGTGCGCTGGCCATCCACCCCCGCTCGTGTGCGTCGATCGATTCTGCGTTGAGCACCATATCGAACGTTTCCCGCCACTCGGCGTGTTAGCGGCAACGACGTACACCGAGCATGAGATCACCTTGAGCGAGAACACGATCGTGGTGCTCTACAGCGACGGGCTGATCGAAGCACGCAACGGCGCGTCATTCTTCGGTGAGGAACGGGTCGCCCGCGTCATCGAGGATGTAGCGGCCCAAGGCGTCCAGGGGGTCGTCGACACGCTCGTACGCGAGGTTGAGACGCACTCCGGCGGCCAGACCCGAGACGACGTGGCGATCGTCGCAATGCGCTACCTGGGCAGGAAGTAAGGGACAGCAGGGGTCCGGGAGCACCTCGGCCGTAAACGAAAGCGGCTCCTCTCCTTGAGAGAAGCCGCTGATCATTCATGGTGTCCGAGGCGAGAGTTGAACTCGCACGTCCCTAGGGACACTAGGCCCTCAACCTAGCGCGTCTGCCATTCCGCCACTCGGACGACTTGCCACGCCCGTGAGCGCGACGGACGACAGTATAACGTACTCATCGGGGGCGTGCCAGCGGGATTTCAGGCCGGGATCTCTGGCGGGACACGCTATGGCTCGACCCCGTCTGACACCCACTCGAGGACGTGGCGCGCGTCGGCAAAACCGATGTGCCTAATCGTGAACGTCGCAGGCGCAGGACTTGACGGGATGCGAACGGCGAGCGTCCCGAGTCCCGCTATCCTCTGCAATGGGTTCTGGCTCACCGAGACCGACTGTATCCGCTGCCGCCGGATCAGCACGGAGGTGCGCGCCACGTTGCGGTAACGGAGCGCGAGCACTCCCCCGTGCACGCTCCATCCAGCATCAGCGTACGCGAGCGCACCCCACGCGGCCGCGGCGACGGGAAGAACGAGCGAGAGAGCTCCCCACGGGCTGAGCGCAGTGAGCACCGCGGCGAGGACAGTGGGGCCAACGGCGGAGGCAAGCACGTAACGTCTGCGCGCGGCGCTCGGCAGTCCTCGAAGAGGGGCGGCACTATGGCCTGGCGCCATGAGGTCGGCAAATCGCACGGCGTCGGCCCGGACGATGAGCGGGTGCAATATCGTCGGTCCCGAGCTTTGCCCTTCGGAAGCCGCGGCGATCCCCGCTGCGTCGACGCCCACGGTTACCCGGCCGAGTGCTTGACGCAACGGGCTTTCGATCAGCCGGACCGCCTGAATCCTATCGAGAGGCACGCTCCTGCTCTCACGCTGCAAGAGGCCACGTTCGACACGTACTTCGTCACCCGCCCGCTCTGTCGCAAACTCCCAGTACGCAAGTGCGGTCGATACGCTTCCCACGACCCAACCGATGAGCAACATCACCGCGAGCATCCCGCCCGCGAACAGAAAGAACATCGGTGATCCAAACGGCGTAACAGCCGCAAGAGGCGTGTCCGCAAACAGCACCGGCGCAAAACCTCCAACTATCGGCATCAACGCTGCGAATGCAAGCATGCCCGCCGAGGACGTCGCGCCAACGAGCAACGTCTCTCTCGTCGACAACCGCCACACAGGTCCGGACGTGCGCGGGGTTGCCTCGATGCTGCCGTCGCCGCCGGTCGCCAAAGACCGCATGCTCTCGCGGACGCGCAGCGCGGCTGTGAACCCGCGTGCGTCCTCCTCGGTCAGCGCCGGGATAGAGACCTCTGGCGCGCTGCCTCGGCCCGCGGTGTGAACGTTGACGGTAACGAGACCAAGAACGCGAAAGAGCAGGTTGGCCCTCATGTCGATCGACTGTATGCGCTCGGGCGTGAGCCGTGTGCTCTTGCGAATGATGAGTCCGTGCTCGACTCTAAGCGTCCCGTCCTCGATATGAAAGGTGAAGCGGTACCACTCCGCCCACGCGAGCGCCACCGTGCCAAGCAACCCGAGCACGATCGCGGCTGCGATCGCCGCTACTGCGAGAAGAGGCGCGGCGCCGTCACCTCTTCCTCCACCCACAGACGCCATCAACACTACCGCCGGCGCGGCTAAAAAGCCGAGGAACTTGGCCGAATAGACGAGAACGCCAGCGGGATGTGCGCGTCGGGGCTCAGACCACATCTTCACTCACCCGGGCGAGCGTGGCGATGCGGTCACGCAGATCGTCAGCCACTTCATCTGCGAGAGCCGGTATCTCATGTTCGCCACCGGCCGTCGCTACCGTCACGCTGGAGAGACCGAAGGCTCGCAGAAGCGGGCCGGCCTTCGTGTCGACGTGTTGAACGCGGGTCATCGGGATCAAAGTACGGGTGCGCACGATGAGCCCGTACAGGAGGTATATCTCGCTTTCGGTGACCTCGTAGCGCCATCGGAGCCACCTCACCCTCGGCACGATCGCCACCGAGATCACCGCCACGAAGACTGCGACGGCGGAGACGGCCAACGCGACCCATATCTGAATGAGACCCGCTGCCGCCAATCCGTACGCGACTCCGGCAGCAATGGCGGTTACGAGCGTCTCAGCGGCCCCTGAGACGCGCCACACGGTTACTGCACGTGAGTCGATTCTCTCGGCTGGATCCGGGCGCACTGGCGTCTCCTTCGCATCGTGGCGTATCCGCACGTAAGTCTAACGCGTCTGGCCGCCGTGTACCTGCCCGCCTAGCGGGATGGGATTCGGGGATGCGAAGTGGCACGCGGCTCGATGTCCAGAGGCAACCTCGCGAAGCTCGGGAACCTCGTCGCGACACCTCGGCAACTGCGCTATCGGACAGCGTGTGTGGAATCGGCACCCGGACGGCGGGTCGATGGGACTGGGCACGTCGCCTGAGAGGATAATGCGTTCGCGCGTCTTTTGCTTCACGGGATCGGGCACCGGCACAGCTGAGAGAAGAGATTGCGTGTATGGGTGGTGCGGGGAGTCATAGAGACCCCGCCACTCGCCGATCTCCACAATCCTGCCGAGATACATGACCGCAACGCGATCCGAGATGTGACGTACGACAGAGAGATCGTGCGCGATGAAGAGGTAGGTGAGTCCGAAGCGGTCCTGAAGATCGTCGAGCAAGTTCACGACCTGCGCTTGTATCGAGACGTCGAGGGCTGAGACCGGCTCGTCGCATACGATGAGCCGCGGCTGTAGCGCAAGAGCGCGTGCGATGCCGATGCGCTGACGCTGACCGCCGGAGAACTCGTGCGGGTACCGGTTGATGTGCTCCGGATTAAGACCGACAACCTCGAGAAGCTCCTTGACGCGGTTGCGCCGATCATCCCGCGTGCCAATGCCATGCACCACGAGTGGCTCCCAAACGATCTCCCCGATCGTCATTCGCGGATTGAGCGAGGCATACGGATCCTGGAAGATGATCTGCACGTCGCGGCGGAACGCCTTGAGCGCCGCACGCCTCATCGAGCCCACGTCCTGGCCGCCAAACGTCACCGTGCCCGAGGTAGGCTCAAGCAGGCGCATCACGCATCTGCCGGTTGTCGACTTGCCACATCCCGACTCCCCCACAAGGCCAAGCGTCTCTCCCGCGTTCACCGCAAACGAGACGTCATCGACCGCGTGTACCTTCCTGCCGATCCTGCTGCCGAGCATCCCCTGTTCGACTGGGAAGAACTTGCACAGGTTATCTACTCGCAGCAGCTCAGTCACGCGGAAGTCACCTCCGGCTCGCCGCACGCGACAGCGACCCCACGGCGAAACTCAGGGTCGCTTGAGAAGTGACACGCCGAGACGTGCCCGCCGCTCACGTCAACCACGGGAGGCTCGGTACTCGCGCAAATCTCCTGCGCGTAGGGGCACCGAGGATGAAACGCGCAACCCGGGGGCACGTTGATGAGGCTTGGGGGGTGTCCGGTTATCGGATGGAGCACGCTCTTCTTGTCAACGTCGTGCCGGGGAAGACTGTCAAGGAGGCCCCACGTGTACGGATGGAGGGGGTCGTAGAACACCGAATCCGCTTGACCGTACTCAGCTTGTCTGCCGGCGTACATCACCATGACGTCGTCGGCCAGGTCGGCCACCACACCCAAATCGTGAGTGATCATGATGATCGCGGCACCCGTGCGTTGCTGCATCGCGACCATGAGTTCCAGAATCTGCGCTTGGATCGTCACGTCGAGCGCGGTGGTAGGCTCATCGGCAATGAGGATGTCGGGCTCGCACGCGAGGGCCATCGCGATCATCGCACGTTGCCGCATTCCTCCGGAGTACTGATGCGGATACTCTTTGGCGCGATCCCGTGGATTAGGGATACCTACCACGTCGAGCAACTCGACCGCGCGTTCGAACGCCTCCGCACGGCTCATCCCCTTGTGAAGAATGAGTGATTCACCGATCTGCCTGCCCACTCGAAACACGGGATTGAGCGAGGTCATCGGATCCTGAAAGATCATCGCGATACGGTCACCGCGCAAGCTACGGACACCGGCGTCGTCCATCTTTAGGATGTCTTCGCCTTTGAAGAGCACCGAACCGCCAACGACACTGCCCTTCGGTCCAGCGACGAGACGCATGATCGAAAGCGCGGTGACGGACTTGCCCGAGCCGGACTCGCCAACAACCGCGAGGGTCTTCCCGGGCTCAAGGGTAAACGTCACGCGATCGACCGCCTTGACGACACCGTCGCGAGTGGTGAAGTGCGTCTGGAGGTCTCTGACCTCAAGAAGTGCGGGCATTTGCTCAGTCCTTCATCTTCACATCGAGCGCGTCGCGCAGCCCGTCGCCCATGAACACGAACGCGAGCACGGTGGTCAGAATCGCGAACCCGGGCCAGATAGTGAGCCATGGAGCGGCAAACATAAGCGATTTGGCATCGGAGAGCATCAGGCCCCACGACGGCGTCGGAGGCTGGACACCCATCCCAAGAAACGACAGAGCGGCCTCGGTGATTATGGCTCCACCTACACTCATCGTCCCGTAGACGATGATCGGAGCGATCGCGTTGGGCATGATGTGGCGAAACATGATGCGGACGTCGGAGGCCCCCATCGCACGAGCAGCGTCGACGTACTCGTTTTCTTTGACTGAGAGTATCGAACTGCGGAAAACGCGCGCGATACTCGGCCAGCCGAGTATGCCGATCGCGATAAAGACGTTTCGGTAGCTCGGGCCGAGCACCGCGATGAGAGCGATCGCGAACAGGATGTAGGGAAACGCAAAGAACACGTCGGCTGAACGCATTACGAGGGTGTCGACGAGGCGACCGTAGTAGCCAGAAAGCGAGCCGAGTAGCAGGCCGATTACGAGGGAGATCGAGACAGCGAGAACGCCCACCGTGAGCGAAATACGTGCGCCGTACACCACCCGCGAGAACACGTCGCGGCCGAGCTTGTCGGTACCGAACGGATGCTCAAGCGATGGCGGTGCGAGGCTCGCTCCTGGGGTCGTGTTGACCGCCAGCGGGTCACCAAAGGTCTGCGGCACCCACAGGTCGGCGCTTAACGCCATCAAGACTACGAAAGCGATCCACACAAGCCCCGCTATCGCGAAGGGGTTCGTTCTAAGGCGCCGCCACGCATCCCCCCAGAGCGTGCGGCTCGGTGCCGACGCGACCGTCATCGCCCGGCACCTCCTCCGTACCTGATGCGTGGATCGAGCAGGGCGTAACTCAAATCAACGATGAGGTTGATGATCATCACGATGAACACGATGACAATCACCCCGCCCATCACTATCGGCCAATCACGCTGGCCTACAGCGAGGAATATCTCGCGTCCTACCCCAGGCCAGCTAAAGACTGTTTCAGTGAGAATGGCCCCGCTCATCATGACGCCAAAATCGATTCCGATGAACGTGACGACAGGTATGAGCGCGTTTTTGAGCGCGTGACGAAAAACCACCGCGCGCCTGGTGAGGCCCTTTGCCTCTGCGGTGCGTATGTAGTCCTGGCCCATCGCCTCGAGCATCTGGCTGCGCATAATGCGCGCCACGTACGCTGTCGAGACCGACGCCAGGGTAATGGCCGGAAGGATAATGTGGACCCAGTCAGGGAACTGATTCGATGACATCTGTGACATAGGCAAGAAAAACGCGCCGCCTGTCCACTCTTTGAGTTTGATGCCGAAGAGTATCTGAAAGAGCATCCCGAGCCAGAACACGGGAACTGACACGAGTACCGACGTGGACAGCGTCAGGAGGACGTCAAGGAATGAGTACCGCCGGATCGCAGATATGATCCCCGCCGCAATGCCGAGAATGATCTCGACAAATATGGCGGCGAGCGCAAGCCGCAACGTATTTGGAAACTTCTCCGCGAGGATATCGAGCACGGGTCGGCCCCGTTGGAACGACTCGCCCAGATCACCCTGCAGGAGATTCTGCACGTAGATGGCGTACTGGACGTACAACGGCTCATCGAGGGCGTGCTTGGCGACGATCTGCTCGCGCAACGCTTCCGAGATCGCGCGCTCACCGGTGATCATCCGGACCGGATCACCGGGCAGTACGCCAGGCGCCCTGAGTATGAAGAGTATGAGCGTGACCCCGATGAGCACCGGGATCATCTGAAGTATGCGCCGAACAGCGTACGTAAGCATGTATCGCGACTCGTTTCGAGATGTACCGCGCAAATCTTACTAGCGAACGACGCGCCGGGCCGCCCAGACGGGCGGCCCGGCATCGTCACTCACGCGCAAGCGATGACGGGATTGGGTTCCATCCTCGCTACTGCTTAAGCCATACCTTATCGAAGTCGAACAGTCCCTTGGGACTATAGACGCCATCCATTACACGGTCTGACGCGATATGGAAGTGACGGTAGAACATCAGCGGGATGAGCGGGGTATCCTCGCCGAGCGTGCGCTCGATCTCGCGATAGAGTTCGATGCGCGCTGCGTCGTCGGTGGTACGACGAGCCTCTTCAAGTTTGGCGTCAATATCGGGGTTGCTGTAGCCGGTGTAGTTGTCTCCGCTGTCTGACTTGAAGAGCGGATAGAGGAAGTTGTCCATGATCGGGTAGTCGGCGATCCAGCCGAGACGACCCATCTCGTAGTCCTTCGCATCGAGTTTGTCGAGGTACTGCGCCCACTCCATGCCCTCGAGCTCGGTCTCGATCCCGATCGCCTTCAGGTCGTTTTGGACGAGCTGCAGTATGTCTTCGTGTCCGGCGCCCGTGTTGTAAGCGAGTGCGAGAGTGGGGATACCCTCACCACCAGGGAAGCCAGCCGCCTCAAGCAAAGACTTGGCCTCTTCGACATCGTACCGTGCATACGCGAAGCCATTCTCCTGGAATCCGAAGATGCCCTCGGGCACGATGCCGGTGGCAGGCTCACGGGTGTCCTCAAAGATCGTCGTGCAGATCGCCTGACGATCTATCGCAAGGGAGATCGCACGGCGCACGTCGACGTTGCTCAACGCCTCCACCTCGTTGTTCACGAGCAGGAAGTACGTCGCGAGCTCGGTCCCGAGCGTCACCTGGTTGCCAGGATTGAGGGTGTAGCCGTCCAGGCTCTCACCATACTGATCGACGGTCGCCTGGATTTGACCGGTGGGGATCTGCGTGAAGTCTATGTTGCCCTGCTGGAACTCGAGCCACGCGGTATCTGAATCAGCGAGGATTTTGAACTCGATTCCATCGATGTAGGGCGCATCGCCGTAGTAATCGGCGAATCTCTCGACCTTGACATACTGATCGTCAGCCCACGGCTCGCTCATCATGAACGGGCCGTTACCTATCGGCATGCGGCCGAACTCTCCCGCATCGACCGCCTCAGCGGGAACCGGGGCGAGCGCGGGATGGCCAACGACGTACTCGAAATCGGCGAACGCATAGTTAAGCGTTACCTCGAGAGTATAGTCATCGACGACACGCACACCCGAAAGCTCGGTGGCCGTACCATCCTGCATCTCATCGTATCCCTTCACCGGAGCAAGGTGGTACGAGATCTCCGATTCGTTCACAGGGTTACAGATGCGTTCCCATGCGTACTTGAAATCCTGTGCGGTCACCTCACGGCCGTTGTGGAACTTCGCGCCCTGGACAAGGTTGAACGTCCACACGGTCGCGTCCTCGTTGGACTCCCACGACTCCGCTGCAGCGGGCAACACCTCAGATGTGAGTGAGTCGAACGTGACCAGGCTATCGAAGAGCACCTGGCCTACCTGGGTTCCCTCGGACTCCTGCAGATTCACAGGATCGATATACGCGGGCTGTGAGATGTAGTACACGAACGTCCCGCCAGCGACCGGTTCCTCGGACGGCTCTTCGCCGTTCGCCGGCTCCTGCGGCGCGGTGGGTGCACACCCGGCCACGCCAAACACCGAAAACACCAGTCCAAATACGAGCAATAGCGCAAGCGACGTGCGATATCTGCCAGACAACGTAGCGCCTCCCTTCCTTTGACGAGCGGCCACTGCAGCCGCTGCCCCTTCGCGTGGTGAACTCCCCTTCTGCTGGGGACGATCACCGGGTACCACCGAGTCCACACGCGGCACCGTCGCTAAGTGTCTACCCTGTATCGTCCGAAGGCAAGCGCGACGCTCGGAGGGAAAGTGGAGGTAGACGATCTAAAGCAACCGGACCCTGAGTAGGGTCCGGTTATTGATGCGATGTAACGTAAATCGATGCAAGCGCTAACCACCTGGCGTGTACGTCACCATGAGTAGCAGCGTAGTTACCGTAAACGTGACCGCAGCGGCGATGGTTAGTCTGTCGAGGTTCTTCTCGATGATGCCGGTTCCTGTCGCGGTGGCAGGCATGACTCCCGAGAACATCGACGAGACCCCGGTTCCCTTACCCGAGTGAAGGAGGATGAGCAACACGAGCGCCAGTGACGCTACGATGTGGATGATGAGCAGCAGGCCGACTAGGACATTCACGAATCTCTCTCCTTGTTCGCGTTCGATTGCGCCGCAACGCCGTGGCAAACGCTTAGTATACCAGCAGATTGCGGCCCGTCCACTCCTGGGGCGCTTCTATGCCGAGCAACGCGCACACCGTCGGGCTGACGTCGCACAGTCGGCCCCCGTCAGCCAAAGCGCGCGCCTGCGTACCGACGGCGATCAGCGGAACGTCTGACAGCGTGTGCGCGGTAAACGGACCCGATCCGTCGGATTCGAGCATGCACTCCGCGTTTCCATGGTCGGCCGTGACAAGCACGGCGCCTCCCTGGGACCGCACCGCCTCGACGACCCGGCCCACACACGCGTCGACCGTCTGAACAGCTGCGACAGCCGCATCGAACACGCCTGTGTGACCCACCATGTCGCAGTTGGCGTAGTTGACGATGTAGACATCAGCCTTCGCGTCTTCGATCGCCCTGACAAGCGCCTCAGTGACCTCAGGAGCGCTCATCTCTGGTTTGAGGTCGTACGTGGGGACTTTGGGGCTAGGGATGAGGATCCTTTCCTCTGCGTGCTTGGGGATCTCGGCGCCGCCATTGAGAAAGAAGGTGACGTGCGCGTACTTCTCAGTCTCTGCGATATGGAGCTGACGGAGCCCTGAGTCGGCGAGCACGTCGGCGAGCACGCACGACGGAATGTCTTTTGAAAACGCAACCTGCGCGGGGATCGTGGGATCGTACTCAGTGAGACAGACGAAACGTGTCTTTGGCCTGCGTGGACGTGCGAAGTGGTCGAAGGACGCGTCCACGAACGCACGCGTGAGCTCCCGGGCACGATCGGGCCGGAAGTTAAAGAACACGACCGCGTCACCTTCGCGCACAACCGCAACGGGAGCGTCGCCATCGTGCACCACTATGGGAAGCACGAACTCATCCGTCACTCCCGTGGCATACGAATGCTCAACAGCGGACAGCGGATCCTCCGTCGCCACACCCTCGCCTAAGACCATCGCGCGCCAGGCCTTCTCGATTCGCTCCCAACGTTCGTCACGATCCATCGCGTAGTAGCGGCCCATGACGGTTGCGATCCCGCCCGCACCCGTGGTCGCGAAAAACTCGTTGAGATCGGAGATGAAACGTGCACCTGATGTCGGCGAAACGTCACGCCCGTCGAGGAAGCAGTGAACGGCGATGCGTTCGGCACCTCGACGCGCAGCCATCCGCACGAGCGCGTAGAGGTGCTCCCTGTGGGAGTGGACCCCACCGTCAGAAAGGAGCCCCATGAAGTGGATGGCGTTACCGGCGGCAACCGTGGCGTCGATGGTCTCCGCGAGAATCAGGTTCTCAAAGATTGAACCGTCCTCGATGGCCGCGTCGATCCGAGTGAGTTCCTGGTAGACGACCCTCCCCGCACCGATGTTGAGGTGCCCGACCTCTGAGTTGCCCATCTGACCGTCAGGCAATCCGACCGCACGGCCCGAGGCGCTCAACCGCGTATGCGGCTCACTCGCGAACAACCCGTCGAGCACGGGGGTGTGCGCCGCCGCGATCGCATTTGCCGGCCCGGGATCGGCCAGACCGTACCCGTCCATGATGATGAGAACGAGCGGCTTGTGCCCGTACGTCACCGAGCAGCCTCGGCGATTGCCGCAAAGGACCCAGCGTCAAGCGCGGCGCCACCCACGAGCGCGCCGTCGATATCAGGTTCAGTAAAGAACATCGATGCATTCTCGGGCTTAACTGAACCGCCGTAGAGTACACGCGCTGAGAGCGCCGCCGGTTGACCGAAGAGCGCTCCGACGGTGGCCCGAATGGAGCGGGAGACGTCGTTGGCGCTTTCAGGCGTGGGCGTGCGGCCAGTGCCAATCGCCCATATCGGTTCGTAGGCGATGATCACTCGCGCGGCCTCCTCGGCGGACACACCCGCAAGAGCCGCGCGAACCTGAGCTCGCACGTGCGCGTCTGTATCGCCCGCCTCTCGAGTGGCGAGTGACTCTCCCACGCACACGATCGGCACCATCCCCGCCAAAAACACGGCGCGCACCTTCTTGTTCACGCTCTCGTCAGTCTCGCCAAAGTACTCTCGGCGTTCAGAGTGGCCGACTATCACGTAGTCGCACCGAAGATCGACGAGCATGCGTGTTGAGATCGCGCCGGTGAACGCACCGTCGGGCTCCCAGTAGACGTCTTGTGCGCCGAGGCCCATCGTAAGCTTGTCGAGCTCTATGACGGTCGAAACACTCTTGAGCGCCGTGAACGGCGGGCACACCACGACATCAACATCGTCCCAAAATCCGCTCACAAGCGACTCGATGTTCTGGGTGAGGATCGCTCCTTCCCCGGCGGTCTTGTGCATCTTCCAATTGCCGGCAACCATCGGTCGTCTCGCCACCACGTTCCTCCTATGCGTCGAGAAGAGCCTCGATACCCGGTAGCACCGAGCCCTCCACCAGTTTCATCGATGCGCCGCCTCCCGTTGAGACGAACGTGACGCGCTCCTCCAAGTCGAATTTCTTTAGGGCGGCAACGGAATCCCCGCCGCCCACCACGGAAACCGCGCGGGTGTTGCGCGCTACCGCAATCGCTATCGCCTTCGTGCCGGATTCAAACGGCTTCATCTCGAAAACACCCATCGGTCCATTCCAAAAGACCGTCTTTGCGTCGGATATCGCTCCTTTGAACAGCTCTACTGTGGTAGGTCCGATGTCGAGTCCCATCGAGTCCGCTGGTATCTCCTCACGGCCGACAACCACGGTGTCAGCATCGTCGGAAATCTCATCTGCCACCACGAAGTCAACTGGGAGCATGAGTTCGACACCGTTCCCGGCCGCTTTGGCGAGCATCGCTTTGGCCGGCTCGATCCACTCTTCTTCCACAAGGCTCTTGCCAACATCGACACCCTTTGCCACGAGCAGCGTGAAGCACATGCCGCCTCCGATGATGAGGGTGTCCGCGCACTCGAGCAGGCGGTCAATCACTCCAAACTTGTCCGAGACCTTGCTGCCGCCCAAAATGGCGACGAACGGACGCTCGGGCGTCAGGAGCATGCTTGAGAGCGTTTCCACCTCGCGCGCGAGCAACATACCCGCATACGCGGGAAGATACGACGCCAGTCCCGCGGTAGACGCGTGCGCTCGATGGGCCGCGCCAAATGCGTCGTTGACGTAAAGGTCGCCGATGGACGCAAGCTCACGAGCGAAGGCGGGGTCGTTTGCCTTCTCGCCTGGGTGAAAACGGACATTCTCAAGCATAAGTATCTCGCCGTCGACCATGCGCTGGACCGCTTCGACCGCCTCGCCACCCACTACCTCGTCGGAAAACGCCACGTTCCGGCCGATGAGGTGCTGCAACACCCTCCGGACCGGCCGAAGCGAGTATCGGGCGTCGGGCGCTCCGTCAGGACGTCCAAGGTGACTCATCACGATGACGCGCGCGCCGTGGTCCACTAGATAGCGCAGTGTGGGAAGAGATGCCCGTATCCGCGTGTCATCGGCGACAGACCCGTCGTGAAGGGGCACGTTGAAATCTACGCGAACAAGCACCCGCTTACCGCGGACATCGACGTCCTTTACGGTCAACTTGTCAAACATCACACCTCCGGCACTACGCGACGAGCAGCTTCACGAGATCCTTAACCCGATTGGAGTAACCCCACTCGTTGTCGTACCACGACACGCACTTCACGAAGTTGCCAGAACCACCGCCCATGACCATGGTCTGGAGGGAATCGAAGACCGAGGAAGCGGGGTTGCCAACAACATCGACCGAGACGATCGGGTCGGTGCAGTACTCGAGAATCCCTCGCATCGGACCGTCCGCCGCCTTCTTCATCGCCGCGTTGATCTCCTCGACGGTGACATCGCGCGCAAGTTCGGCGACAAGGTCGACAACGGATCCATCCGGGGTAGGCACACGCATCGACATCCCGTCGAGCTTGCCCTTCATGTCCGGCATCACGAGACCGATGGCCTTGGCCGCCCCGGTCGATGTGGGGATGATAGACGCCGCCGCGGTGCGTGCGCGCCGTAGATCCTTGTGCGGCGCGTCGAGCGTGACCTGGTCGTTGGTGTAGCTGTGGATGGTGTTCATGAAACCACGCACGAGGCCAAACTCGTCACGGAGCACCTTGGCAAACGGCGCGAGGCAGTTGGTGGTGCACGACGCGTTCGAGACGATGTGATGCTTCGATGCATCGTACTCGTCCTCATTGACCCCGATGACCACCGTGATGTCCTCATTAGTCGCCGGTGCCGAGATAACCACCTTCGACGCGCCCGCGTCGAGGTGTGCTCGCGCCTTTATCCCGTCGGTGAAAAACCCCGTGGACTCAACGATTACTTCAGCACCGAGCGCTCCCCAGGGGAGAACGGCCGGATCGCGCTCTGAGAGCACTTTCACAAAGCTCCCGTCGACACTAAAACCTTCATCGGTGACCTCGACGGCGTTGCCAAAACGCCCATGGACCGAGTCGTACTTGAGAAGGTGCGCGAGCGTCTTCGCGTCGGTGAGGTCGTTTACCGCCACGACCTCGATGGCAGGATCGGCCGCACACGCCCGGTAGACGAGGCGGCCTATCCGCCCGAACCCGTTGATGCCCACTTTGATCGCCACAGTGACTCCCTCCTTGTCGGAGTGGCCCTCGCTCTCAGCGTCCGCCACTCGAGCGTCCGCCGCGATCCGCGCGCGAACACCTGCCTGCCGAGTTCTTGAATCTCATACCCTATTCCCGCACTGCCCCGTGTTTCGACGCAAGCTCCTCGAGACGCCGAATCCTATGATATACCGCCGATTTCGAGAGGGGCGGGTCCGCAAGTTCGCCAAGCTCACGCAAACTGACGTCGGGATGCTCCAACCGAAGCTCGGCCAGCTCGCGAAGTGCGGGCGGCAGCGTGCCGAGGCCGCGTGTCGCCTTGAGCACCCGTATCGTTTCAAGCTGCGTCATCGCGGCCTCAGCAGATTTCTGGATGTTTGCGGTTTCCGCGTTGACGAGGCGATTCACCTCGTTTCGCATCGACTTCATGATCCGGACATCTTCCGTGCGAAGGAGCGCGCGATGCGCTCCCACGAGTGCGAGAAACGTGACAATCGGCTCGGCACCCTTCAGGTATACCGCTTGAAGCCCTCTGCGTTGTGTGATCTTAGCGTGTATCCCGAAGCGACCCATAAGAGCGGCCAGGTCGACCGCGAGCCGCTCGGTCTCTGCGGTGAGTTCGAAGTGAAAGTCACCGTGCGGATTCGCTACAAACCCGCCGCCGAGAAACGCGCCGCGCAGGTACGCGATCGCACAGCAATCGCGGCGTACCAGCCGAGGGGTGATGCCATACGTGAGATTTGTCGAGTCATCGAGAATCCCCAGCTCGTTTAGCGCCTGCGGAAGGCGCGGTTGGCTGACAACGGTGATGAGGTAGTTGTTAGTCTTGTGAAGCACGCTGCGGCGGACTGTGAGTTCGGTCTTCAGGTCGTATATCCCGTGGAGGAGCTTGATCGTCTTGCGGGCGACCGGAGCTGTCTCTGTCGCGATCTCAAGGCGATACCGTTCGCGTCCCGTGATATGGAGCGTACCCTCGACACGGACGAGCGCAGCCAGTTCAGCCCGCGGACAGCACTGCCGCTTGGGCTCGACACGTGAGAGCTCGTCTTTGACTTCGGCGGTAAACGACACGTCAGGCGATAACCTTCCCGATGGCTCTGCACAACTTGGCGCTCGAATGCCGACGGCGGTCAACCGGGTCGACCACGTCGCCCGCATACACCCGCACTCCAAGCTCCTCGATCCGTGTCTGGACATCAGGAGTGCCCACGACCGGTTCGCACAACGTCTCAAAGTCATCGTAGCGTAGACACCAGTCTTCCGCGCCGGGAACCGATTCCGCAACGTGAACGATCGCCATATCGATCGCACCACTGAGTCCGTGGCTGAGCAGCGCGTTGACATGATCCGCCGCGTCCATCCCGCCCGTCTCTCCACGCTGGTTAGCGACGTTGCACACGTAGATGCGAGTCGCCGCTGACTCGCGCAGTGCGTGAGCGACTCCGTCAACGAGGAAGTTAGGCAGAATGCTCGTGAAAAGTGATCCCGGACCAACCACCACGACGTCCGCCTCCCGGATCGCCTCAAGGGCGGGCGGGTACGCGGATGGGTACGCGGGCTCAACGCACACCCGCTCGATCGGTCGCTCGCTCACCGCAATGGCCGCCTGTCCGGCAATCGGCTTTCCGGCCGTGTCGGTCGCCTTGAGCCGGATGTCGACGAGGGTCGAGGGCAACACCCGCCCCCGCACGCCCAACAGCGCTCCAGCCTGCTCCACGGCTTCCGGAAACGAGCCACTCATGTCAGCCAACGCTGCAAGTACGAGATTCCCGAGCGCGTGCCCCGCAAGACCGCTCCCCTCAGCGAAACGGTACTGAAACGCGGACGCGAGCACGTTCCCGGGCTCGGCAAGCGCGACAAGACAATTGCGAAAGTCGCCCGGAGGGAGAATACCGAGTTCCTCGCGCAGCACCCCGCTCGAGCCGCCATCGTCGGCCACCGTCACGACCGCCGTGGTGTCAAAGCCGCTCTCGACAAGGCAACTCAAGACTGCCGGCAACCCTGTGCCGCCCCCGATCGCCACTGCACGCCGTGCGCGAAACGTGCTCACCGGCGTTCCCGGTCCTTACCGATATCGCGATGGGAAACGACCGCGCGATAGCCGAATGAGCGCAGGAACGCCGCGGTCTCCTCGGCGAGTGCGACGCTGCGGTGCATGCCGCCGGTGCACCCAAGCGCAACCGAAAGGTGCGACTTCCCCTCCGCGAGATAGCCGGGGGCAAGCACCTCGAGCAGCGCGAACCACCTCTCGCGAAAGCGCGTCGTCTCGGGGTGTCCCAGGACGAACTCGCGCACCGGAGCGTCGAGCCCGGTGAGCGGGCGGAGCACCGGGTCGTAGTGAGGGTTGGGCAGGAAGCGAACGTCCATGACGATGTCGGCATCGACGGGCTGCCCGTACTTGAAGCCGAACGAGGAGACAGTGACCGACAGCGAAGTCGCGGGACCGGGTGAGAACGCTTCATGGATAATCGAGCGCAGCTGACGCGGTGTGAGAGCGCTCGTATCGATGAGAACGTCGGCAGCGCCGCGGATGTCCTCTAAGAGTTCACGCTCCGCCGAGATACCCTCCGAAACCGAGCCACCCTCCTCGCACATCGGATGACGGCGCCGCGTCTCCTTGAAGCGCCGAACGAGCGCGTCCTCGTCGGCGTCGAGAAAGACGAGCTTGTGGGGAACGTTGGCGGCGGCAAGGCGTTCGAGTTCGCCCGCGAGCTGCTCGAAGAACTCCTTGGCGCGCACATCGCACACCACCGCGATCCGGCGTATGCGACTACCCGGAAGCCGTGTCAGGTCGACAAGCTGGCCGATGAACGCCGGCGGCAGGTTGTCAATGCAGAAGTATCCGAGATCCTCGAACGTGTGAATCGCCTCGCTGCGGCCAGCACCAGAGAGGCCGGTGATGACTACAAGCTCGAGAACTCGTTCTGCGGTTCCGGCGGATGGTTCCGTATGCGAACCGCACTCCTCTGTCACGCCGATCAGTCCTCAAACGCCGCGGAAAGCACGGCGGTGGAGATGGAGATGATGAGTGCCGCTATCAGCGTTGGGAAAAACCCGTTTGTCTCGACGCCCGGCACAACCAACGCCACCAGCATGATCATGAGCGCGTTCAATACGAGAGCGAAAAGTCCAAACGTAAGAATCGTGATCGGGAGGGACAGGAATCCAACCACCGGACGGACGACCGCGTTGACGAGCGCGAGGACAATAGCGGCCCAAAGCGCGGCCATGAAACCGTCAACCTTAAGTAGCCAACCGCCCGACAGATACGCTACTCCAAATATGACGACAGCCGATATGAGCAGCCGGATCACGAATTTCACGGGAGACCCCTCACTGTTGTGCGGAGAACGTCTCAAGGATTATACCCGCCGGTGACAGCGCAGGTCGTTGGGAAGCGCTACAGGCCAAACACCGCCTTCCCAAGCGTCGTGAACAGCGGAATGCCAATCGCGAGGGCGACCGGAGTACCCACCCCGGTCGAAGACCCAACGTAGGCGGCTGGGTTGGCGCTGGGTATCCCTCCTCGGAGGGTGGGAGGCCCGGAGACGTCTGAGTTCGACGCGGCGATTATCGCGAGCATGATCGCGCCGCCAGGGCTGAGTCCCGCCACCACGTGGGCCACGTAGCCGAGCCCGAAGCCCATCAGGCCGTGCACGAGCGGCGCGATGATCGAGTAGGCTATGTACCAGTGAGCAACGCTCAGCAACTCCCTTAACCGCCGGTAGGCGTCCATGCCGAGAATGAGCATAAGCACCGAGAGGAATCCGCGAAACAACGGATCGTAGAACTCCGCAAACACTCCCTCAGGCCGTGAGAATATCCCAAGGACGAACCCGAGAATCAGCGCGGTGAGCGCCGCTCCCTGGAGACACTCCTTGATGATCGGCCAGATGGCTACCTTCCCGTCAGCGCCGTGCTTACTCTTGTGGATGAAGAGGTTTGCCAAGACGATCGCGGTGACAAGCGCCGGAATATCCATGAACGGGTAGAGCGCGGGGATCCAGGCCTCATAGAAGATGCCCTCCTCGTCCAAGGCAAGCATTGCCGCAACGACCGTGCTCGCACTCACCGCGCCGAAGAGGCCGGATGTCGCGAGGGCATCCTCCTTGCGCACACCCGGCAGCCGCGCCAGCGTGATGGACCCCAGGATAGGGATGCTGATGCCGATGAGCGTAGCCGACGCGAGCGGCAGCAGCATCTCAAGTGGATTTGCCTCCCGAAGCGTCATGCCGCCAGCAAGCCCTATTCGCATGAGTAACATGAACACGATGAAATGATAGATGGCGTTTGGAATCTGGAGTTGGCTGTTCAGGGCCGCGATCACCATGCCGGCTATCAGGAACGCGAGCGTCGGCGTTTGCAGCTGTTCTGCGAACCGGACGACAAAATCTGCCAGGAACTCCACGGATGCTCCTCTCAAAGATGCGTGACGCTAGATTTTGGACTCGAACGCGTGTTGTTCGTGAGATTCTGCATGAACTGCGGTGTTGCATCAACCTCGTTTGCTCATTCCCTCTCAGATCGCGCAGATTGATTCACAACAGCAACGATCTCCTCGGCGACATCGCGCGGAATACCTGGCACTGCGGCGATCGCGTCGATGCCAGCTTCTCGCAATCGCTTCACCGAGCCGAACGCGCGCATGAGCGCCTTCTTGCGCTTGGCGCCCACCCCGGGGATGTCGTCGAGTACGCTCGCCGTCATCGCCTTTCCGCGCAACTCGCGGTGGTAGGTGATCGCGAATCGATGCGCCTCGTCGCGGATACGCTTGACGAGGTAAAGAGAGGCCGAGCCCGTGGGCAGGACGACCGGCTCGTCGAAGCCGGGCACAAACAGCTCTTCCTCGCGCTTCGCGAGCGCGGCGAGCGGGACGTCGGTGACACCCGCCTCGGCGAGCGCGGCACGGGCCGCCGCGAGCTGCGGCTTTCCGCCGTCGACGATGACGAGTCCGGGGCGTGCAGCCGCAAAGCGCCCGTCTTCGGCGTGTACGCCGGAGAAACGGCGCCGGAGCACCTCGGCCATCATCCCGACGTCGTTGGCTTCGCCGGACTCAAGGCGCACGCGGAAGCGGCGGTACGCCTTCGAGTCGGCGCGGCCGTTCGTGAACACCACCAACGAGCCGACCGAGTGTCGTCCATGAAGCGTCGAAATGTCGTAGCACTCGATACGCAGCGGCGCTGAGGGCAGCGCAAGCGCGCTCTCGAGCTCGATGAGCGCGCGGTTGATGCGCTCCTCGTCGTAGCGCGTGCGCACCTTGTGGCGCAAGAGCGCATGACGCGCGTTCGTCTCGGCGTTCTCGAGGAGCCGGCGTTTCTCGCCGCGCAGGGGCGCCATCATCCGCACGCGTGTGCCGCGCAGCCCGGAGAGCCACTCTTCGACCGCCTCCGCCGCGCAGGGCAGCTCGGGCACCACAATCTCGCGGGGGACCTGCTCGGCCTGGTTGTAGTAGGTAAGCAAAAACCCCTCGACGAGCTCGGGTCCCGGCACGTCGAGTCCCTTGTCTAACACAAACTCATTACCGATGAGCACTCGCCCCTCGCGCACGACGAACACGTGCACGCCGGTGATCGTTTCCTCGCGAAACAGCCCAACGACGTCGATGTCAAGCTTGCGCGCGGAAACGACCGTCTGCTTTTCCAGGATGCGCCGCACCGCCTTGAGCCGGTTACGAAAGCGCGCGGCACGCTCGAAGTCAAGGTCTGCGGCGGCGGCGCGCATCCGCTCCTCGAGCTCCTCGGCCACACCCGAGTGCCGGCCCTGCAAGAAAGCGATGACGTGAGCGACGTTTTTCGCGTAGCGCTCTGGCGTGCACGCGCCGACGCACGGCCCCGGACCCTTGCCGACGTTGTAGTCAAAGCAGGCCTTGCCGGCCGGCTCGCCGCCGCGAGCGTTCACCCGCTTCCACTCCACACACTGCGCCGAGCAGATCGGGTAGATCCGGCGCACGGTGTCGATCGTCTCCCGGGCGGCCCGAGCGTCGGTGTACGGACCGAAGTACTTCGTGTCCGGCCGGTGCTTCTCGCGCGTGAACTTGATCGCGGGAAACGGGTCGCCCACGGTCACGGCGATGTAGGGGTAGGACTTGTCGTCGCGATATCCGACGTTGTACGGCGGCGCAAACTGCCGGATGAGATTCTTCTCGAGGATGAGCGACTCGACTTCTGTGCGGGTGACAACGTAGTCGAAAGTGGTCGCCTGCGCCATGAGGAGCGGCACCTTCTCGCGGTCGTCCTGGCCGAGAACGTACTGCTTCATCCGCTTGCGAAGCGACTTCGCCTTGCCCACGTAGAGTACCGCGCCCGCGTCGTCCTTCCACAGGTAGACGCCAGGTCCGTCAGGGACCCTGGAGACCTCTTCGATGAGCGTGGGCATCGTTTCACTCATCGCGTCACTCCAACGGGAAGGTCGCAAGTACCCTCCCGACATCAGCCGCGTCGACGAGCGCGGCCCGGCGGGTCGAAAAGCCCCAGCCGAGAAGCGACGTGTCGGTGAGGGCGACATCTCCGTCGATGCCCGCCCTCCAGTATATGCGCCCGTCGGCACGGCGGTAGCCCGTCCAGACCTCCGGCTGTACGCTGCGGGTTGCGCCATCAGCGGGGTCGGACCACGTAAGCGTTGGCGGTACCGTACCGCCCATCCCAGCCCGTTCGAAGACGCGAGCCGGTAGCGGGAGCGCGGAGGACCACAGCGCCCAATCCACAGCGGGAACGCGCTCAAAGAGATCGATCATGCGCCCGGCCTCGGGCGCGCCAGGATCCTGCGCCGCGACAAGCACCGCGTCTGACACCGCCCCGGGCACGAGTGACGCGCTCGCGACCTCCTGCGCGAGCGCATGCGCATCCGCAAGCACCGAACCGAGAGGCTCCGGCGCTGCGAGCGCCTCAGCAACCGCCGCCCAGCCGCGTGCCAACGCGACCTCCTCGCGAGACGCGTCAGGAGCCGTCTCGACGAGCCAGCCCCGAAGCTCGGCCGCACCTTCGACCAGGCCGTTAGCTCCCTCGAGCGCGGAGAGCGCCGATGTCGCGCGCGCGGCGTGGAGTTCAAACGCACTGTCGCCGGGCCGCGGAGCAGCGATGCCGGGTGAGTCCTGGCGCATCTGATCCGTGAGATCCGCAAGCCGCCCGGCCGCCGCTCCGAGAACTCCCCCATCGCCGAGCAACCCCGCCGCGCGGTTCTTCGCATCGAGGTAGGCACCGCGAGTACCGTCTCGCTCAGTTGCGGCCGCTGCAAGATCGGCCGCCTGATCGACTGGAATAAATTCCGCGTAGGCATTTCCAATCCGCGCGACCTCGACCGCACGGATCAGAGCACGTGCATCGTCGTTGAGAGTGGCAGCCCTCACCATCTCCCCATTTCCGTGAAGCTCGACGATGACCTGGCCACGCCACACCAGAGTCACGGCGTACTCTTCTGCGGCCGGCCATGCCGAGACGAGGGTAGCGAACATCGCCTGATACGCGATCTCGATGTCCGCTCGCACCGACAGTTGCGCAATCTCGACCTCCACCCGTGCGACGTCCGCATGCCGGGATGTTTCCGCGTTCCCGAGACCGGCGAGACGCGCCGATCGGGCGACCGCCTCAGCGGGAGAAGAGGGCGCGAGCGGATCGGGCGAGCCGAACCAACGGGTCTGAACCGCCGCTGCGGCGACGAGCACGAACACGAGCGCCACGGCCGCGACCGCACTCCGGCGGCGCGTCCTAACCGCCCGCCCATCACATCCGGTGCTCGCCACACAGCCTCCGCTCGGCGTGGCTCCGTCACGCACCCTTCGCGCCACCATCGCCTCTCTCCGGCATCACTGTCGCTGGGCCGCCCGCAAGCACCGGCGCAAGGAAACGGCCCGTGTGCGACCCAGCGCACGCGGCGATTTCCTCGGGCGTGCCCGCCACAACGATCTCGCCTCCCGCGTCTCCGCCCTCGGGGCCGAGGTCGATCACATAGTCGGCGCTCTTGATAACGTCGAGGTTATGCTCGATGACGAGGACGGTGTTGCCACCCTCCACGAGGCGTTGCAACACGTTGAGCAGCTGCCTGACATCATCGAAGTGCAAGCCCGTCGTGGGCTCATCGAGAATGTAAAACGTCCGCCCTGTCGAACGGCGCTGGAGCTCACTCGCGAGTTTGACCCGCTGCGCCTCTCCGCCAGATAGCGTGGTCGCGGGCTGGCCGAGCCGCAGATAGCCAAGACCCACATCGTAGAGCGTCTGCAATTTTCGCTTGATCGGCGGGATGTTCTCGAAGAAGTGGAGCGCCTCTTCGACCGTCATGTCGAGCACTTCGGTCACCGTCTTGCCGCGATAGGTCACCTGTAGCGTTTCGCGGTTGTAGCGTGCGCCTTTGCAGACCTCGCACGGCACATACACGTCTGGCAGGAAGTGCATCTCTATCTTGATCTGCCCGTCGCCCTTACACGCTTCGCACCGCCCGCCTTTGACGTTGAAACTGAAACGTCCCGGCGCGTAACCGCGCGCACGTGACTCTGGGGTAGACGCAAAGAGCGCCCGGACATCGTCCCACACGCCCGTGTACGTCGCTGGGTTCGAGCGAGGAGTGCGTCCTATGGGCGACTGATCGATGTCGACGACCTTGTCAACCGCCTCAAGCCCTTCGATACTCTCGAACGTGCCTGTCCTGCGGCGCGCACGGTGCACACGGTTGACGAGTGCCGGCGCCAGCGTATCGGTGACAAGCGACGATTTGCCCGACCCGGAGACTCCCGTCACGAGCGTGAGTGAGCCGAGCGGTATCTCGAGGTCGACTCCTTTGAGGTTGTTCGCAGCCGCTCCGCGCAACACGATCGCTCCCCTGCCCGGCTTGCGCCGCCTTCCCGGTACAGGGACGGATCTGCGACCAGAAAGGTACGCCGCCGTAAGTGACTCATGACACTCAAGCACCTCGCTCGGCGTGCCTACACAGACGATTTCTCCGCCATGCTCACCCGCGCCCGGACCCATGTCGATGACAAAGTCCGCGGCTCGGATCGTCTCCTCATCGTGCTCGACGACGATGACCGTGTTGCCGAGGTCGCGCAACCGCTCCATCGTTGCGATGAGACGGGCGTTGTCACGCTGGTGCAACCCGATCGAAGGCTCATCAAGGATGTAGAGCACTCCCATGAGACCCGAGCCGATCTGTGTCGCGAGCCGTATCCGCTGTGCCTCGCCCCCCGAGAGTGTCGCGGTCGCACGCTCGAGAGTGAGGTAGTCGAGGCCTACGTCGACGAGAAAACGCAAGCGCTCGACGATCTCTTTAATGACGCGCCGCGCAATGCGCTCATCGCGCTCGGTAAGCTCCACTCCCTCGAAAAATTTGAGAGAAGTCTTCGCGCTCATCGTCGTTACCGAGTGGATATCTAGTCCACCAAACGTCACCGCAAGTATCTCCGGTCTGAGCCGCGCTCCGCGACACGTCTTGCACGGCGTAAGCGCCATGTACTCCTCAAGCTTCTCTTTGACCGCCTCGCTCTCGCTTTCTTCGAAGCGGCGCATGACGCTGGCGAGCGCGCCCTCGTACCGCGAGTACCAATGCGTCTCACGCCCATCGCGCGTGAAGTAATCGATACGAATACGCTCATCGCCCAATCCCTCGAGCAGCGCAGCGCGCGCGTTTTCAGGCAGATCGTTCCAGGGAACATCAGTGGGCACGCCGATGTGCTTCGCCGCCGCTGCGACGAGTTGCGGGTAGTAGTTGGTACCGCTCGAAAACGGCTTGATCGCGCCTTGAGCTAGTGAGCGCGAACCGTCGGGCACCACGAGATCCGCATCGACTTCGAGCCGAGACCCCAGACCGGCGCACTCAGGGCACGCGCCGTAAGGGCTGTTGAATGAGAAGTCCCTCGGCGCGAGCTCAGCCATTGACACTCCGTGCACTGGGCACGCGAGGGCCTGCGAGAACGAGAGTTCCTCGCCCCCTTCCACCACAACGAGGACGCTACCACCGGCAAGGCGCAACGCGGTCTCGACGCTGTCCGCGAGCCTCCCTCGCACGCCGTCCTTCATCACGAGACGATCAACCACCACTTCAATGTCATGCTTGTACTTCTTGTCGAGAGAGATCACCTCGTCGAGTGTCCGCCTCTCCCTATCGACCCGGACCCTCGTGAATCCCTCGCGCCTCAACTCCTCAAAGAGCTTGCCGTGCTCGCCTTTGCGTCCCTTGATGACCGGTGCAAGCACCTGAAACTTCGTGCCATCTTCAAGTTCCTGGATGCGGTCCACGATCTGGTCCGAGGTCTGCCGTTCGATCGGGCGACCACAGATCGGGCAGTGCGGGATACCCACCCGCGCGTAGAGCAAGCGCAGGTAGTCGTAGATCTCTGTAACCGTTCCCACGGTCGAGCGCGGGTTTTTGCTGGTTGTCTTCTGGTCGATCGAAACGGCTGGCGACAACCCCTCGATGTTCTCCACGTCTGGCTTGTTCATCTGCCCGAGGAACTGTCTCGCATACGCCGAGAGGGACTCTACGTATCGACGCTGTCCCTCGGCGTATATCGTGTCAAAGGCGAGCGAGGACTTGCCGGAACCCGAGAGTCCGGTGATGACGATCAGTTTGTCGCGCGGGATGTCGAGGTCGAAGCCTTTGAGGTTGTGCTCGCGGGCGCCTCGGATTGAGATCGATTCGAGTGACACGGAGTGCGACCTGCCTTACGCGGAAGAGGGGAATCCGGGCAAGTCTCTATTCTACCCCGCCACACCAACGAACGCGCGCTCACCCGAAGATGCGGGCTATCATCCCGGCGGGCATCGAGCCAAGCATCCGCGCGACGCATGCAATGCTTTCAATCATCGCGGCGGCGCCGCGTGCCGAGGGAGCGAACGCGTCCTCACTCACCTGCTTGAACGAGGTCGGCAGGTGGGAGACTCTAACCTCGACCCGTGCTCCAGGGCCGTACGACTCCCAGGCGATCAGCTCATGAGAGAGCGCCGGAGCGTACGCGCACGACAGGCCGTATACGATTGGATGCGAAACGCCAGTCACCGTGTCCAAGACGTGCACTTGACTCAATCCGTGCTCCCATGTGGCGTACGCTACCATGTTCCCGTAGATTGAGGGCCACTCGGCGCCCTGCAACGCCCCCGGCAGACGGGAGCGTCTTCCGCTCGCCAGATCGAGCCGTTCCATCGTGCCGCTTGACGCGTAGATGAGTGTGTCTTCGCGCAAGTCCGAGGTGGTACCCATTTCGACGGTCACGCGAGGCGCAATCGCGCCGCTTCGAATACTGTACTCGATCAACTCACCGTACGTGCCGTACTCCCGAGTCCAGACCACGCGATCGCCCCAAACGACGGGCGCGTGGTCGTGCGGACCGGCAGAGATCGGCTCGCTTGCCCCTGTCTCCATATCGTGCAACACAATCACGCTGCCTTTTTCACGCAGCTCCTCCCACACAACGCGGTCTGCATGAATGTCAGGTGCGTGTGAACTCCACGAACCTGACAACCTGCGCGAAGCACCTGAAGCAAGATCTCTCACCCAGATACTGCTAAATGAGCCCTCGCTCGACACGTAGACCATGCGACCGCCATCAATCGACGGCCGTAAGGTAAGCGACGAGGACGCCGTAGCGGGTTTGACGGAGGGTTCGTGCGCGTGCGCCGAATCCGAGAACAGCAGCGCGACCCCCAGAAGAGTGATCGCGGTGAACGCCAACGTGCACCAACGCGTTGCGCGTTGAGCCCGCTTCCTTCCCATTGGCGTATCCACCATGTGTCGCATCATTTGGAGGCCCCTTGGCACGGCGACAGGCATCGCCCTCATCAACGCCTTACCCTAAAACATCGGCATTTCCAATGAAGGATTGAAGACTTCCGAAGCCAGACCGCGGCTTACGGGTTGCAGTGATCGCAAACACCCGCATCGGCGTACGAGTGGCCGGGCCGATCGCGGACTATCCGATGCGCGCACCTCACGCACGCCCACACCTCGGCCTTGGTCTCGCGCGTTGGCGCACCGCATTCACTGCACGGAAGCCCAGCTACGCGCTCAACCGTCCCAAAACCCGGTGCGCCGCACTCAGGGCAGACAGAGACGAGCCGCGCAGCCAAGTCTTCGGCGGCACTGCGAATAACAGCCATGCGTGTCGGGTTAGCGTGCGCCCGAAGGTCTACCTCGACGAACACTCGTCCGTCAGCGGACAGCCGGGCCGCCCAAGAATGTCCCGCTTTGAGCGCCGCCCAGTCCGTTACTCCTTTCAGGATACGCGGATCCTCCGAGTCCTCCGGCCTCACCACGAGCTGATGGGCGGGGAAATCCACGCTGCGGGCAAACGCCTCGATCTCCTCCCAGCCCACGACTACCCGGTGGGCGCTGACAGCATGACCTCGAGCGCTGCCTATGACCTCGATCCCGAGAACGTCATCGAGAAAGACGATGACCTCCGTGTTCCAGGGAAGCAGCCCCGTGAATGGGTCCGGACCGAAACTGCCTTCGCTGGCAAGTCCGTGGCTCATCCCGGAAAGCTCCATGCCGATACGCGCCTTCTTGCGAGCGGCTTCGATTTGCGTGCCGTCACGAGGAACATCCCTCGTAAATGTGCCGAGCCGGTCAGTGTCAAACCCTTCGACCAGCTCAATGTGACAGTGAAGCGCTGACGCGAGCACCGGCGCAATCACTCGCTCCTTGCCGTGCTGAGTAAGGAGCGCGACGCGGGTGCCGCGGTACGCCGAAGGCTCGGATGAACCCGGCAGCGGCACCGGGAACCCAGTGTCGATCAAACGATTCACGAGGATACGGCTCCAGTGTCAGCGATGTTCGATGTTCAGCAGCTCCGCAGCTTCCTCGGTCATGAACTCTTCGAATGCGTACGCGCCCTCCTGGGCTTTCTTCGCCACCGTGATAGTGTCGGCGGGCGAAAACTTCAGGTTAGTGGGGCAAGGCGTGTAAATCTGCACGTAGGTGGGCCCGATCTCCCGCGCGACGAGCACGGCTCTGCGAACAACATCGCCGAGCCGTCGAGGACTGGCTACCGTCACCTTGGCCACGTAGGCGCAACCCGAGGTCTTCGCGATCTCGAACACGGGAATCTTGGCGAAGCGCTTGCCCTTGGGCGCCATGTGAAACACCTGACCCTGCGGAGACATGCCGCTCTCTTGTCCGCCAGTGTTACCGTACACCTCGTTGTCGAGCATGACGGTGGTTATCTTCTCACCCCGAAACCAAGAGTGCAGCGTCATATCCAGCCCTATGTCGGCGATGCCGCCGTCACCTACCATCACCACCACATCTTTCGCGTGTGACGGATAGCGAATCTGGAGCATCCGCTTGAGTCCGGACGCAACGGCGTTCTGATTGCCAAATGCGGTGTTCGAGTAGTTCAGCGCGGTTTGCGCCAGCGAAAAGAACGAGCAACCGGGCGTTCCAACCACGAGCGTATCCTCCGGCGAGGGCAGCGAGGCGACCGCCAGACGCACGCCGAGTGAAACGCCGCAACCGGCGCAGTGGGGGTGTTCCTCGGTCAGCTCTTTGAACGTGCCGAGATCTTTGACTCCGAGAGACCTTCCGTGCGGACCGTCCTCGACCAGGTCACGGTACTCAGCGGGAAGGATATCGGCGAGGACCGGAACGGGGGTGATGATCTTCTTCGACATGCCTAAGCTCTTCTCTCGGGCGTTGTGCCCGCCATGGCCGCTTTCACTTCATCGACAATCAGCCACGGCGGCATGCTCATGCCTCCGAAGACGCGCGGCCCCGCAACGACACGGCGGTTGCGATCGAGAGTCGACTTGACCTCCCTTGCTAGCCAGCCACCGGCGTTGAACTCGGGCACGACGATGATCTCAGCCCGCTCGGTAGCCTCCGTCAACTCCTCCGCGGGGAAGGGCCGTATCGACTTGACCTTGATGAGCCCCGCGTCAATCCCATCATCCCGCAGCAGGCGTAGCGCTTCGCGAGACTGGGACACGGCGGTGCCGGAGGCGACGATGAGCACACTGGCATCCGGATTCTCGACGTCGATCAATCCTCCCATGTACCTGTCGATATGCTTACGGGCCCGCTCGGCGGCCGCTAACACCTCCTGATGCCAGCTGGCATTAGCCGAGCCACTGATGAAGTTACTCTTGTTTAGCAACGGGTCGCGAGTGATGCGCATCGGCGGGGTCTCCATGTCGAACACCGGCACAGGTGAGCACCCAGGATCGTACGGCGCGAGCGTACACTCCTCCGCGGGGAGGAGGACTTCTTCTTTGGTGTGGGTGACGAAAAAGCCGTCGACAAAGACACCCGCGGGCAGGTGGACCTCGGGCTGCTCGGCGACTAGATACGCCTGCAAGATCATGTCGAAGAGGTCTTGTCCGTTCTCCGCGTGAAACATGAGCATGCCCGTGTCGAGCAACATCCCCATCTCGATGTTCTCGGGTTGGATCGACGGGGGAAGTGAGACGCCGCGACACATGAACGCGCAGACGATCGGCTGCCTGGCGCCAGCCCATACCGGGAACATCTCCATGGCCCGCAGGGTGCCTGGTCCGCTCGTGGCGGTGAACACCCTCCCGCCGCCCAAAGCCGCGCCGTGGACCGCGGCCATGACCGCAAACTCATTTTCCGCCCGGTAGTAGTCCTTGATGTAGCCCTGTGCAAACAGTTCTCCCACAAGATGCATACTCTCCGACTGTGGCGTGATCGGATACGCGATCGCCATGTCAACCGACGCGCGCTTGACCGCCTCTGCCACGGCCTCGCTTCCGGTGATGAACCCTGCTTCTCGCGGGCCGCACAACAGGCACTGAACAGGGTTGCTGTGTCCATGATCACAAGTGCGCAAGGCTATCCTCCTGATCCGCGACACGGCACTCCCAGACCGCTGATCCAGCAGCCTCAATCAGCTCCATATTCTTCTCGATCATCTGGCTGACCTTAGCGAACTTGCTCCTGACCGCCTCATCAAGCGCGGCGGTGGTGCCTGACGCGACAAATCTGCCACCGCCAAATCGCTCCGACATGGACTCTCTCAGCGCTTCTGTCGAAGTCAGGTTCCGGACTCCGTACACACCACCGAGCATGGCGATATTGGTTGACAACTCCGACCCCGTGACCTGCATCGCAAGCGTGGTTGCTGGCACGTAGTACAGCTTCGCTCCCAAGCGGCTCAGGCGCTCGAGATCCTCCTTAGGCAGCGCAAGCGGTTCTTCCGAATTGATCAGCAGGACACCGTTCTCCTGCAAGCCGTCGAAAAAAGGCATGGTGTAGCACTTGCCCATCGTTATCACGTGCGGATGGAAGATCATGATGATGTCCGGACGAAGCACCTCACCTTTTTCGAAGATCCTCTCGGTGGAGATCCGGACGTAACTTTCCGCCGGCGCCAGGCGTTTCTCTGCTCCAAAGAAGGGGTTGACCACACTTTCCAAACCATCTCTGTTCGCCGCTCCGCCCAGGATGTGCGCCGCGGTGACGACCCCCTGCCCGCCGAGCCCAGACATGCGTATGGAGGTCCGGCTGATCGTGCTCATCGAGCTACCTCGCATTTTGACTCGAGCACCATCTCTCGCAGACGTCCGAGGTGTTCGATCCCGGCGTCGCGCAGAGAGATCATCGCGTCTTCATGACCGGCCTCGGCACACAAAGCGATCGTGTAGCAGCTTGTGCCACCCCGGATGATCTTAAGAGCCACGTTGGCGTAGTGGCAGTGAACGCCGATGAATAGGCACACGTCGATCTTGTTGTGCCAGATCGTCAGGTTTGGGTGGTTGGGATTGACCTCGACGGCCGGATCGATCATCGGGTACTTGGGGCGATAATCCGGCATTGGAATGATCTTCGCACCGACAGCCTCGGCAAGAGCCTTGAGCGCTACCGCCTTCTCCGCTACCCCTGGCTTCCAGTCCCAAAGGATGAGCGGGCCGGGAAAGAACACCGGATTAGCAGCCGAAAGTAGCTTGTCCACGATTGCTTCCATCGCGACATCGGGAGCAACGGACGCCCCTTCCAAAATCGCGTGACCGGGATCAGGGAGCGTGACCCCCATCGTAGCCGCGGCGGGTGGCAGGAATCCTTCTGGACCGGCCACGACCTTGTATGGGGAGTGCCTCATCCATCGCCTCCTTCTGAGTTGGTCACCAGACTCGCGCCCTGACCCGCGAGGGCATCGGGCACGGGATTGTCCGAAGGGGCTACATTCCGGAGCTTGTGACCATTGCGACAGCATAGCCGACTCTCTCCCAAGTTTCACGCCTCGGACATCGACGGGAAACACCCGAGAAACCTTACTCCCATAGCCTCTCCTCAACGCTTAGGGATGTCGCATTCAGTTGACCGCCACTTTCGGCCGGATGCGCGCGACAAGGATTGGAAGGGGCCACATGACAGCGATCGATCACGGGGATACCGCATTCGTCCTCATGTCCACAGCGTTGGTACTCTTTATGGTGCCGGGGGTCGCGCTGTTCTATGGAGGACTCGTTCGATCCAAGAACGTGCTTTCGACGATGATGCACTCCCTATTCGCTATGGGCATCGTCTCTGTGACCTGGGCGCTCATCGGCTACACAATCGCCTTCGGTTCGGCCGAGTGGGAGCTAGGCGCGCTTATAGGCGGCTTCGGCCACCTCGCTCTTGCAGACACGATTGGTGGCGTCACCGGCACAATTCCAACGCCGGTCTTTGTCGCCTTCCAAGGAATGTTCGCGGTAATCACAGCCGCGCTCATCTCAGGAGCCCTCGCCGAACGCATGAAGTTCAGTGCGTACGCCGTCTTCATCGGCGTGTGGAGCATTGTGGTCTACGCACCGCTCGCTCATTGGGTCTGGGGCGGCGGCTGGCTCTACGAACGGGGGGCTCTCGACTTCGCGGGCGGTACTGTCGTGCACATCGCCTCGGCGGCGGCAGCGCTCGCAGGCGCCCTCGCTCTCGGCAAGCGCAATGGCAATGGCAACGGTAGTGCAGACTTCACACCACACAACCTCCCAATGACCGTTCTCGGCACAGGCATGCTGTGGTTCGGCTGGTTCGGGTTCAACGCCGGATCCGCGCTCGCCGCCAACGAACTCGCGGGGACGGCTCTCCTCGCTACGCACCTTGCCGCCGCCTGCGGCATGCTTGGATGGCTCGCCATGGAATCGCTCAAGCGAGGCAAGCCCACGACACTCGGAGCCGCGTCCGGTGCGGTTGCGGGACTCGTCGGCATCACGCCCGCAGCCGGGTTCGTCACACCGATGGCTGGCATGGCGATAGGCCTTGCCGCAGGCGCGCTCTGTTTCCTGGGAATCTCCCTCAAAGAACGTCTCGGGTTCGATGACGCGCTCGATGTCGTGGGGATTCACGGTGTTGGCGGGACAGTCGGCGCGCTCCTAACCGGCGTCTTCGCGACAGCACTCATCGCCCCAGGTCTCGCTCCGACACTGGCGGAGGGCCGCGCCGCACTCATACTCGAACAAGCGGTCGGTGTCGGCGCGACCATCGTGTTCTCGTTCGTCGCCAGCGCCGTGATACTCAAGCTTATCGATGCCACTATCGGGCTGCGCGTCGATGAAGATGCCGAGGAGAACGGGTGCGATCGCTCTGAGCACGCCGAGCGAGGGTACGTGTGGTAGGCGGCGGACGGATCGATCATGCTTGGCGCCAGTATTCGCACAACTCGCTCCACACTACGTGAGAAAGGACTGCGAGTAATGAAGAAGATCGAGGCCATCATCAAGCCCCGCAAACTTGAGCGCGTAAGGGACACCCTGAACGCCCTCGGCGTGACTGGACTTACGACATACGAAGTCAAGGGGTACGGCCGTCAAAAAGGGCACACGGAAATCTACCGAGGGGCCGAGTACGCCGTCGACTTTAGACCCAAAATCAAGATCGAGCTGGTGGTCGATGATGAACTGGCTCCCCGCGTCGAACAGGCAATCATTGAAGCTGCGCGCACGGGGATAATCGGCGACGGGAAGATATTCATCTACGACTGTGAGGGAGCCGTACGTATCCGTACCGGCGAACGCGGCTCAGAAGCTCTCTGACCCCAACTCGGCAAGACGTGCGCGCCGCCGTCCAAGGAGGACTATCCATGACAGGCCCCATTTACACGCGACACGGAGACACCGGAGAGACCTCACTCGCAGACGGAACCCGCGTACGCAAGAACGATGTCCGGGTTGAAGCGTACGGGACGATAGACGAGGCCAACTGCGCGATCGGTTTCGCTCGCGCTTCGATTCAGAACGAGCCGTCCCTCACTGCGCTCGACGCGGAGCTCGCTTTCGCACAAAATCGCCTGTTCGATTGCTCAAGCGTCCTAGCCACGCCCCACGAGTCAGTGAGCGGGCGTGTCCCCAGCATCACCGCGGCGGATACGGCACGTCTCGAGACCGCCATCGACACGATGACGGCATCCGTGGGCGAAATCTCCCGCTTTGTGCTGCCCGCCGGGTGCGAACCAGCCGCACGCCTTCATATGGCCAGGGCCGTCATCCGGCGCGCCGAACGCCGGGTGCTCGATCTTGCGGCATGCGAACCAGTGGAACCCGGTGTTCTCGCCTTTGTCAATCGACTCTCAGACTATCTCTTCACCGCAGCGCGCTTCGCTAACCACATGTGCGAGAACGGAGACTGTCTCCGGACACCTCGTCCAGGCTAGACACCCCGGGCCGCGGCATTCGTGATTCCCCCACGCACCCTCCTACTCGCGCTATACTTGAAACCTGCTCACCTCTGGGGGACACCGTTTGGACGCTTCCGCGAAATACGACCACCTGCGCGAGCACATCGCCGGTCTCGGCACTTTGCTTGTAGCGTACTCGGGCGGAATCGACTCCACACTGCTCGCGTTCACGGCGAACGCTGTCCTTGGGAGACGGTGCCTCGCCGTACTTGCCAGCTCAGACACGTATCCCGAGTCTGAGGCGACGGAGGCCAAACGGCTTGCCCGAGAGCTCGGATTCGCGGTGCACGCCGTCGAGACCCACGAGCTCGTCGACCCGCAGTTCCGCGCAAACACCCCGGACCGCTGCTACCACTGTAAGGTTGAGCTCTTCGGCCTGCTGCGCACCCTCGCGGACAGCCGTGGTCTTGCCCACGTGGCTGACGGCTCGAACCTCGATGATTTGGATGACTACAGGCCAGGCAGTAGGGCCGCCAAGGAGTACGGGGTCATCAGTCCGCTACAAGCCGTCGGGATGACGAAAGCGGATGTGCGCGAGATAGCCCAAATGCTCACTTTGCCCAACTGGGACAAACCGTCGATGGCGTGTCTCGCGTCGCGATTTCCGTACGGTGAGGCGATAACCGAGGCGGGTCTTCGCCGAGTGGCTGATGCGGAGGCAGCACTCCGCGCTCTCGGGCTTGTGCAGTTCCGCGTACGCGCGCACGGTGATGTCGCGCGCGTAGAGGTCGACCCTGACGAGATGGAGCACGCGTGGTCCCGGCGTGGTGAGATGGCCTTGGCGCTGCGCGACGTCGGCTTCGCGTTCGTGGCGCAGGATCTCGAGGGGTACCGCAGCGGGAGCCTGAATGAGACTCTGGCCGAGTCAGACTTAAACGCCCGGGCCACACCGCTTTCCGGGTAGCGGCGACCTGTCTAGCCTATCGCACGTACTCCCTCAAGGCCGCCCGCAGCGCGCCCGGAACACGCTCGGCGATGCGCGCGGGACGCGTCATCTCGGCCGCTATGAGCTTCGTCGCGAAAGGTCGCGCCGCTTGCGCGATGTCAATCTCGGGATAGATCGCCCGCGCGACGCCCTCGACTGTAACGAGCGCTTTTACGAGTAGACCATATCCTGGTGGGATAGGAACGCGGGAGTCAGCCATCACGCCGAGGAAGCCAATCGCAAACCCTCGCACATCCGCCGGGTGTCCGCCATCTCCCAATGTGCGCTCCATCAGCGCGTTGACCCGCGAGCGCACCTCTGCTTCACGCTCCGGTGGGACCACAAGCCCGAGCTCGGCCGAGTAACGCAGGGCGCGATCGGCGTCGCGGTACACCGTCGCCGCGAGCACCTGCGCGATGGCGAGACGGTCCTCTGGGCGCGTCACCCCCACGATCCCGAAGTCGAGATAGCATATCCGCGAATCAGGCGTGACAAAGAGGTTTGCTGGATGGAGATCGGCGTGGTACCGGCCGATGACAAGCACCTGCCGCATGAAGACCTCCGCACCGTGCAGGGCAAGCTTGTACGCGTCGATCCCCTTCCGAACGGCGTCATCAAGTTCGGTGAGGCGCCACCCATCGACAAACTCCATCGTCAGTACGGATCGGGTGGTCAGGGGCCACGCGACGCGAGGCGCGAAAACGAGCGGGTCGTCTCGGAAGTCAAACGCGAACCTGTCAGCTACCCGCCCCTCGTTTCGCAGATCAAGCTCACTGTCGAGCGACGCGGCAAACTCCTCGAGCAGACTCGGTGCGTCAAGGTATCGCTTGAGGCCGAAGCGGTGCGCTCGCGCGATCAGCCGACGCGCCTCGACCAGATCGGCCGCGATACTCGCGGCGGCTTCCGGCCGGACTACCTTGACCGCAACCGTGGTACCTTTTGGCAGCACCGCGCCGAACACCGGCCGCACATCGCGTGCCAGCGTGGCACGATGAACCTGAGCGATCGAGGCTGCCGCAACCGGCACCGGGTCGAACTCAGCGTACGCGTCAGCAAGGGGCCGACCGAGCGAGCGGCTCGCCGCGCGTTCGATGTCGGCAAACGCGACCGGAGGGCACGCATCCTGCAAACGCTCCAGCTCGAAGATGAACTCCGGCGGGAGCACATCCGGCCGCACCGAAGCGACCTGCCCGAGTTTGATAAACACTGGCCCAAGCTCTTCGAGCGCAAGCCGCGTCGCGCGCGCGAACGCGGCCCTGCGACGCGATCGCGAACTCGTGCCGAGGCGCGCCTCAACGCTTGCGCGGACGAGATGGCGAGCTAGTGACGTGACGACTCTGCGCGAGCGGCGTGACATCAGCGGCGATCGACGTCCGCTGCAGCCGCGAGCGCGTCGATCGAAGCCTGCAGCGTCTCGATGCGACCACGCAACTCGCCCATTTCAAACGTGAGACCATCGAGTTTCTCGGCCAGTGCGCCGGTGGTTCCGCCCGATCCGTCGCGGCCCTCAGCGAGCTCAGTCTTCAGGCGCTCCTTTTCCTCTGCAATCATGGCCGAGAGCCCGTCGACGAATGCCTCCGGACCCTCCTTCATCTCTGTGGGTTCCTGCCCGCTTCCCCTTGCGACCGCGGCCTTCCAGCCGTCGTCGGCGGTCTCATGTACGAGCGCCCACGCCGCCATAAACCTCATGAACCGCTCGCTGTCCACTCAGCATCGCTCCCTGTCGCTGTACACGTCGCTTTCCTCGCGGCTTTCTCTCCCCGTCTCCGGGAGTCTCCGCACTACACGAACTCTAGCTCACGAAGTACCTTCCACTTGAGGTCCGGAAGTCCTCCACTTATGACGGCGGTCCCGCAACAAACGCATTCCGTTGAGAATCACGAGCAGCGACACTCCGGTGTCCGCAAACACGGCCATCCATAGTGTCGCATGTCCACTCGCTGCCAGGCCAAGCACCGCAAACTTGATCACGATGGAAGTGGCGATGTTCTGCTTAATGATTCTGACCGTGCGCCGCCCCAAGTCGAGGAAGCGCGGCACCTGGGTGAGGTCATCGGACATCAGCGCGACGTCTGCGGTCTGGAGCGCGGTGTCGCTTCCGGCCGCACCCATGGCAATGCCAAGATCGGCGGCGGCGAGCGCGGGAGCGTCGTTGATCCCGTCGCCGACCATCACCACAGTGCCGTAGCGGTCTTTGAGCGCGCGAACCGCGTCGACCTTCTCGGCGGGGAGGAGACGTGCTAGGTACTCCCGTACGCCCGCATAGCGCGCCACCGCCGCGGCTGTCCGGTCATTATCGCCAGTAATCATAACGACGTGCTGTATGCCGAGATCGCCAAGCGCCTCAACCGTTGCGGGTGACTCCGCACGTACCTCGTCAGCCACGCCGATGAGTCCGATGGCGCTTCCGTCGGCGACTACGACGAGCACAGTGCGCGCGTTACTCTCCAAACCCTCCACCTCTGCTTGAGCGGTCTGGTCGAGAACGCCATGCGCGGCCGCCCATCCGGGGCTTACCACGGCATACCGGGTACCCGCGATAACACCGCTTACTCCTTGGCCAGGAATATCCTCAAAACCGCTCACCTCCTCGCCCGCCGGAACAGAAGACGCTTGAGTGACGCTGCCCTCATCCCCGCGAGCGGCTCGGACAACCGCTGATGCGAGCGGATGTGTCGATAAACCTTCGAGTGCCGCGGCCGTTTCCAGGATCCGAGACACAGCCGCACCCCGCAGCGCGATTACATCAACAACCTCTGGTAAGCCGCGCGTGAGTGTTCCCGTCTTGTCAAATGCGACTGCCTTGACCCGGGCGGCAGTCTCGAGGTGCGCGCCTCCCTTGACGAGCACGCCATCACGTGTTGCACGCGTGATCGCCGATACGATCGAGACCGGTGTTGAGATCACGAGCGCACATGGGCACGCGACCACAAGCATGACAAGCGCTCGGTAAAACCACTCGTCGAAACCACCCCACTGCTGTCCGGCAAGCATTCCCGCAATTGGGGGAACGAGGGCCACACACGCCGCAAGCGCGATCACGGTTGGGGTGTATACGGAACTGAAGCGGTCAACAAGCCGCTGTACCGGTGCCTTGGAGGCCTGCGCTTCTTCTACAAGGTAGATGATGTGCGCCAACGTGGAGTCCTGCGCGCGAGCGGTGACGCGGATCTGAAGAACCCCTGACGTGTTAAGGGAGCCAGCCCAGACCGGGTCATCCGGACCCTTTTCGACCGGCAGTGACTCACCTGTGATCGGACTCTCGTCGAGCGCGGACGATCCCCGGACGACCTCGCCGTCGAGGGCCAGCCGTTCACCGGGACGGACGCGCACCAAGGTGCCGGGAACAACATCGGCCGCAAGGCGCTCGATCTCACGCCCCTCTTCAATAACGCGTACAACCGGGGGGGAAAGGTCCATGAGGTCGCGGATCGAACGTCGCGTGCGCTCGAGCGAGCGGGACTCGAGCATCCCCCCGAAGGCGAACAAGAATACTACCAGCGCTCCTTCTGCCCACTCGCCGATCAGAGCGGCACCGATGACCGCGACCGTCATCAGTACATTCATGTCGAGTGAACGTGCACGCAATGAGACGATCGCGCGACGCACGACGAGCCACCCCCCCGTCGCGATCGCAAGCACGTACAGGGCAACCTCGACAAAGGAAGCGCCCGGGAAATGCGCAAGCCCAACTCCCCACGCAAGCGCGAGCAGTCCACCCGACGCGATAGTCGATGCGAGGTGTCCGTACTGGGTCCACCATGACGTGGGTGTCGGACTCTCAACGGTCCGCACACCGGCGAGCGGTTCGACACGGTGTCCAGTCGCCCGCACGATCTCGAGTGCCCGCTCGCGGGGGTCGGTAGCGGGGTCGTACTCAAGCACCATGGTGCCGCTGGCAAAGTTGACCTCGGCACTCACCACTCCCGCGACCCGCTCTACCGCCGCACCCACGGTGCGCGCGCAATCCGGTCAATCAAGTCCGATCAGCCGGTAGATTGCTGTCGCGACAGATGTCGACTCGGCGGTGCTCACGCCCTCTCACCCGCATGTTCGCGTCCCTGTTCGAGGAGTGTGGCGACGTGGGCGTCTGAGAGGGTGTAGACCGCGCGCCTCCCGTCACGGGAAAACACCACGAGGTCCCGGTCCCGCAACAAACGGAGCTGATGACTGACTGCGGACTGGCTTACGCCACTGACCTCAGCAAGGTCACACACGCACAGATCGCGTTCGGCGAGCGCCGAGAGGATTTTCAGTCGCGTGGGATCCGCAAGCGCGGAGAAGATGTCCGCCATCACCTTGAGGCAAGCCGTGGCCGGGAGTGCGGCTTTGGCGTCTCGTACAGCATCGGCGTCAACCAGGGTCACGTCGCACCCGTCGGCGCACTCTACAACTTGTCTGTTATCTGAGCGTGTGTTCATATGTTCATCAATACCGCACGGCTGACGTTCCGTCAACGGGCAACCGGGAATACTCACCACGTGGGAGGCATGGGAGGCTCGCGTGCCTGACGACACGATCATCACCCTCCACGAAGCTGCGAAGCTCGATGCGTCGGCCGTCGGCGGCAAGGCGGCCAATCTGGCTCGCCTCGCAATGAGCGACCTCCCCGTTCCTGCCGCCTGGGTGGTTCCAGTTTCGGAGTTCGCGCGCTTCACGACCGAGCCCGAAATCGCCTCGGCGATCACCGCCCTCGGCGACCAGGCACTCGACACGCACGCGCGCTCACTCGCCGCTGACGCGGTCCGGGCGGCGATTGTCGCGACCCCGGTTCCCCTCGCCCTGGCTACGCGACTCGCCGAAGTTTTCGCTGAGCTCAGCACTTATGGCGGCGGGATCGTCGTGAGGAGCTCGGCAACCGTGGAAGACAGCGCGTCAGCGAGCTACGCCGGCATGCTCTCGTCGATCACCGGCGTGGACAGTCCCGAGGGGCTTTACGCGGCGGTGAAACGGTGCTGGGCATCGGCGTTCAACCGGCGTGCGGTTCACTACGCCCGAGACCTTGGTCACGATCCGCGCAAGACCGAGGTCGCCGTCGTTCTTCAGCGCCAGATTAGCTCAGAGCGCTCCGGCCTCGCTTTCGGACGTGACCCCGCACGTCGAGAGGCCGACGTCGTCATCGTCGAGGCGATACAGGGGATGGCTGAGGATCTCGTGTCCGGAGAGGTTACTCCCGAGCGCTACGAGTACTCCCCTGCCGATGGGCGAGTGACGCTGATCCGTGGCGGCGGGCCCTCCCGTCCACGCAAGCTCGCCGACGGCGAGGTCGCCCTGCTCGCCGGTTGGACACGCGAAGTCGAACGGCTTTTCGGCGCTCCCCAAGACATCGAGTGGGCGTTTGCGGCGGGACGCTTCTACCTCCTACAATCACGCCCACTCGTCTTCTCGCCGGATGAAGCGATGATCTTTCCTCAGATCGCCGAACACACCGTACTCCTCCGGGGTATCGGCGCGAGCCCCGCTGTTGGCTCCGGTGAGGTCGTGCACATCAGGAGCAACGAGGTCGAGATCGTGCCGCGCGGCGCGGTGGTCGTGGCGCGCCGACTCACCAACGACCTCGCGGTGCACCTGCGTCGCGCGGGTGCCGTGGTAGTCGACGAAGGCGGTGCGACGAGCCACGGGGCAAACATCCTGCGCGAGTTTGGTGTCGCGTGCGTCCTCGGAACCGGCTCGGCGACGAGTGTGCTTGCGGAGGGAGACGTCGTCACGGTCGACGGATACCGCGGTGTGGTCTACGAAGGCGACCTCTCGATCAGCCCTGCCGAGACGGGCGGCTTGCCACCTACCCGAATGAACGTCTTTGTCTCGGTTCTTGTTCCGGCGCAAGCGGCCCCGCTCGCCCCTTATGCCGATGGCGTAAGTTCGCTTCGAAACGATTACTTCCTGCTGCAAACCGGCGTACACCCTGGAAAGATGGTGCGAACAGGCAAGACGCGAGCGCTTGAGGAGGCCATCACCGACGGCATCGTTGAAACGTGCCGCATGTTTGATGGAAGGCCCGTATGGTACAAGACCCTCGACGCACCGACTGATGAGTTCCGGCGGCTCGACGGCGGGGACGAAGAACCTGACGAACGCAATCCCCTTCTCGGCTGGCGCGGGATCGGACGTGAACTCGCTGAACCTGAGCTATTCTCCCTCGAGTTGCGGGCGATACGAGCCGCTCTCGACGCGGGCGCCACCTCCGTCGCCATCAAGCTGCCGTTCGTTCGATTTACTCACGAGTACGCCGCAGCGCTCGACGCGATCCGTGCGTCCGGCCTCGAGCCGCACGTAGATGTCGGCGTGGGAGTCTCAGTCGAGACCCCGGCGATGGCGATGCGGCTACATGAGGTGCTTGCGCTCGGTGCCGACTTTGTGAGCGTGGGCGTGAGCGACCTCGTGATGTGCGTGCTCGCGCTCGACCGCGAAAGTGAACGAGTGGCGCCCCTCTTCGACCCGGCTCACCCGGCCGTCGTCGAACTGCTTCACCGCGTGGCACAGACCGCACGCGAGGCAGGGGTATTTACCTGCGCATGCGGCGAAAGCGCACGGCACGAAGTACTCCTCGGCGAGCTTGTGTCCACTCGCTACGACGCTGTGGGTGTGTCGCTCCCATTCTTCGCGGACACCAAGCGCCGTCTCGCCGCACTCGAGGGCACGACCTCCGATCAGGCATAAGGAATCCGCACAATGCGGGGCACTTTCTTACGCGACGTCGCGGCGCATGAAGCGCACGAACGTCACGGCAAGCGACGTAACCACCACGCCAGTGAGCACCCACCATACCTCCGCGCCCACGGTCCGGTCGTTGATGATCTCGGCAGGCCGCCAATACTTGAGAAGATTGAACGGCTCAAACCACTTCGCGACCTCAGAGACTTCGGCGAGCATGTGCGCGAGCCACATCGCCCCGAGTACGCCGCCCGCCACCGCGACAGGCCTGCCAACATCCCGCGCGCCAGCGGAAAGCGCGAGCGCGAACCCGCCCACCGCAAGAATGAACAGGAATCCAGCCCCGTACAGCAGCGCGAACGTCCGGGCACCGAGGTCTATCCCATACATCGGCCCAAATACCTGGATCGTGCCGAAAGTCGCCACGGTCAGCAGCGTGCTCACCACGATCAGACCGGCAATGCGCGCCAAGATGAAGCTCGCGCGTGAGACTGGCTGCGCGAGCGTCAACTCGAGCGTTCCCGCCACCACCTCGGAGGCGACCGCCTTGACCGAGTAGAGGATGACGGCGCTCGAGACGATGAGTATCCACATGAGACCGAGGTACTCCGTCTCGAAGTAACCGCCAAGACTCCCGAAATCCTCCGCAGAACTGCCGAGGAGCGCTATCAGCTCGGGTGGCATGTTCTCGAGCAGCTCAACATAGCCCGTCTCACCAAACTGCGGCCAGAACCACACCATGACCCACGAGTAGAACATAAGTCCCAGCGAGTACCACAGCATGCTCCAGCGGCGCTGGCGCAACGTCGCGCGCAGTATCGCCCAGCTCATCTCGGCTCACCCTCTCCAGCGCCCGGCGCGTAGTACTCGCGGAAGACTTCCTCGAGTTTCGCATGCGCAATGGAAAGATCAGCGAGCCGATGATGCGCGAGCTGTTTGACTACCGCGTCGACCACATCCCCTCTCACACGAGCGGTGAGTGTTGACGTACCCGAGACAGCTACGCTAGTGACCCCGTCGATTCCGTCGAAGAGCCCGGTGGGCACATCGCCGTCGAAGGTCACGGCGAGGTCACGCACGCGCTTCGAGATGAGGCCGCCCACGTCCTCCTCGGCCACGAGACGTCCCTCGCGGATGATTCCCACCCTCTCGCACACCTGCTCGACCTCGGAGAGGATGTGGCTCGACAGGAACAGTGTCGCTCCTGCCGAGACCCGCTCGCCCACGATGTCGAACACCGTCTCTTGGTTGAGCGGGTCGAGTCCGCTGGTGGGCTCATCGAGCACCAGCAACTCCGGATCGTGCATGAAGCCGAGCACGAGAGCGAGCTTCTGCTTGTTGCCCTTCGAGAGTTCCCGCACCTTACGGGACGGGTCGAACTCGAGACGATCGATTAGCTCATCTGCCGATCGCGGCGAGCCAGCCCTGAGCCGGGAGATATGCTCGATGTGCCAACGCCCTGTCTCACGCTCGTAGAGGCGCACGTCCCCGGCCACGTAGCCTATACGCTTCCTGATCGCCGCACCGTCCAGCGTCACCCGTTCGCCAAAAACGCGCGCCTCTCCGCCGGTCGGTCTCAACATGCCGAGCAGACAGCGGATCGTAGTGGTCTTGCCGGCGCCGTTGGGGCCAAGAAACCCGAAGGTCGTCCCCGGCTCGATCCGAAGAGTCACCTCCTCGATTCCGCGATTGGCGCCGTAGGACTTGGTCAGCGCGTCACATTCGATCACGTGTGTCACACCGCTCTCCTCTCTCGACCTCCTCGGAATGTACCCTCGAAAGGAGCCCGCGTGGTGGCTCAGCTATGCGCTCCGCGCTGTGCCTGCTACCGGCGGCGCTTCCTCTTTCCGTACGCGCTCCCCTTTCGCGCGCCTTCTTTGAGTCTGCCAAGCACCTCGTCCGCTGACGTCGCCTCAATCTCAGAACGAAGTTTGACGACCTGATCGCGAAGACGCGCCGCAGACTCGAAATCGAGAGACTCGGCCGCGGCGGCCATGTCCTCTTCAAGAGTCGAAATAAGCCGCATGACCTCGTCTCGCGGCAGCTTCGCGAGTTCCCGAGCGGTTTCGGCAGCCGTGGTGAGCTGGGCGTCGCCTTCACGGACGTACTGGACGATGTCAGCGATTGCCTTGCGGATCGTGCGCGGCTCGATGCCGTGCTCCTCGTTGTGGGCGACCTGGATCGCTCGGCGGCGATTGGTCTCGTCCATCGCGAGACGCATCGACTCGGTGACCTTGTCCGCGTACAGGATGACCTGTCCTGAGACATTGCGCGCCGCACGCCCAATGGTCTGGATAAGCGAGCGGTGGTTGCGCAGGAACCCTTCCTTGTCCGCATCGAGAATCGCAACAAGCGAAACCTCCGGCAAGTCGAGTCCCTCACGCAGCAGATTGATGCCGATCAGGCAGTCGAACACACCCATCCGCAGGTCACGTAAGATCTCGACCCGCTCCAACGTGCCTATGTCCGAGTGAAGGTACCGAACCTTAAGTCCCTGTTCGAACAGGTAGTCCGAGAGATCCTCGGACATCTTCTTGGTAAGCGTCGTGACAAGTACGCGTTCGTCGCGCTCAACCCTCGTGCGAATCTCGTGGATAAGATCATCTACCTGTCCCTTTACGGGTCGCACCACCACTTCTGGATCTACGAGGCCGGTAGGCCGGATGATCTGCTCGACGACGTGGGTCGTAACAGTCCCCTCGTAGTTTCCGGGCGTAGCCGAGACGTAGACGAACTGCGGCACCTTTCGCTCGAACTCGTCGAAGCGCAACGGCCGGTTGTCGAGCGCGCTCGGAAGACGGAAACCGTGCTCGACGAGGGTCATCTTGCGGCTGCGGTCTCCCTCGTACATGCCGCGGATCTGCGGTATCGTGACATGGCTCTCGTCGATGACGCAAAGAAAGTCCTCCGGGAAGTAATCGATGAGCGTGTTGGGCGGCTCGCCCGCAGCCCGGCCGTCAAGGTGCCGCGAGTAGTTTTCGACACCAGAGCAAAATCCCATCGTCTCAAGCATTTCCAGATCGTAGTTGACGCGCATCTCAAGGCGCTGGGCCTCGAGCAACTTGCCCTCGGCCTTCAGTTCACCGAGACGAACCGCAAGCTCCGAAGCGATCGTGCCGAGCGCCGTCTTGAGACGATCAGGCGAGGTCACGTAGTGGGTCGCCGGCCAGACCGGTAGCCACTTGTAAGCCATGAGCACCTCACCGGTCACCAGATCAACCTCAGCAATGTGCTCGATCTCATCCCCGAAGAACTGCACCCGCACGGGATGGTCCGCATAGGGCGGAAAGACGTCGAGCACGTCGCCGCGGACCCGGAACGTCCCGCGTTGCAGCTCGTAATCATTACGGTCGTACTGAATCTCTATGAGGTCGCCGATGAGCCGGTCGCGATCGTAGCCCTCACCGAGCTGAAGGAACGCGGCCATACCAGCATAGTCCTCCGGCGAGCCGATGCCGTAGATGCAGCTCACGCTCGCGACCACCACGACATCCCGTCGCGAAAGCAGTGCCGCGGTTGCGGCGTGCCGGAGCTTCTCGACCTCCTCGTTGATCGAGGAGTCCTTCTCGATGAAGGTGTCGGTGGTTGGCACGTACGCCTCAGGCTGGTAATAGTCGTAGTACGAGACAAAGTACACGACCGCATTATCCGGCATGAACTCGCGTATCTCGGCGGCGAGCTGGGCGGCAAGGGTCTTGTTGGGGGCCATGATGAGGGTCGGGCGTTGGACCGCTTCGATCGTCTTTGCCATCGTGAACGTCTTGCCCGACCCGGTCACGCCGAGCAGGGTCTGGTACCGCACGCCATCTTTGACCCCAGCCGCCAACGCGTCAATCGCGGCGGGCTGATCGCCCGCGGGCTCGAAGTCGGCGGTGACCACGAAACGATTCTCGGTGCGCTCGCGCTTCAGTGCGATCCCCTTACTCGAACACGCCGGGATAGAGCTGTTCATACCGCTCTTTGGCGCGAACGACACGGACGACGAAGTGGCGCGTCTCCGGAAAGGTGATGGCATCCCGGATGTCTCCGCCTTGCGCCGCCCACGCATCGGCGTTGCGCAGCCCAGCATTGTACGCTGCTAGCGCGATCTCTACCTCGTGGTACCGCTCGATGAGGAAGCGCAGATACGCGGTCCCGTACTCAATGTTAACCGCCGGATCGGTAAGATCGCTCGTCGCTACGACACCGGAATCCACGATGCTGCGCAGCCGAAGCTCGTCAGCGGTCGCGGGCATGAGCTGCATCAGTCCAACAGCACCGGCGCGCGAACGGGCTTGTGGATCAAACCCTGACTCTTCATTGATGACCGCCGCCACGAGGTACGGGTTGACACGATGACGTGCTGCGGAACTCGCTATCGCATCCACATGGTCGAGCGGATAGAACACGCGCTGGAACCACTGCGGACCTCGCAGGGCAGTGAAGGCAAGCGCCGCGAGCGCCACTAGCAACGCCACAAGCGCGACTCGGTGCCACGAAAGCAGATGACTACGCCCCACCATCAACCTTCTCATCCCAGAAGCGAGCGAGCTTGATGAGGAACTCTTCAGGGGTTCCATCGTTGTCTATCACGAAGTCGGCGATCGCCTGCCGCTCAGCGTCAGTGGCCTGACACACGATCCGGGCGCGCACGTCGACTTCGGACATCCCGCGTGCAATCGCGCGCGCGACGCGTGTTTCGACCGAAGCGGCAATGGCAAGCGTATCGGTAGCAAGCTCAGCGAACGCCGGCGCCTCTACGAGAAGAGGGACATCGAGAACGACGACGCGCGGGGGGTTGAGCAGCAGGCCCATCTCCGTCAATCCGGGCGCCAACTCTCGCAGAACCGCCGGATGTACGATGGCGTTCAGCGCGTGGGCCCGCTCAGGTGAACTGAACGCCTCTCGTGCCAGGTGGCGGACGTCGATCGAGCCGTCAGGGCCAAGTATGCTCTCACCAAACTCCTCGACGACTCGCTGATAGACCATAGTGCCGATCGCGAGTTGGCGACGGGCGATGTCATCAAGCGAGAGCACGACTGCTCCGCGCCCGCGGAAGTACTCCGCCGCGGTCGTCTTGCCGGCCCCAAGACCGCCTGTCACAGCCAGCACGTACATCTAGTCGCCCTTCTACACGTGGGGCCGGGTGCGGCGTCTCCGCCAAACCCGGCCCCATGATCTGCTCGGTGGTGCGAAGCGGCAACTACTCCGCTGGCTTCTCCTCGGTGACCGCCTCGGTCTCCTCGGCCTCGACAGCGTCGTCCGCCAGCTCTTCCGGGGCTTCCGGGGCCTCCTCGGCCTCGACAGCGTCGTCCGTCAGCTCTTCCGTGGCCTCCTCGGCCTCGACAGCGTCCGTCAGCTCTTCCGTGGCCTCTGGGGCTTCCTCGGCCTCGACAACGTCCTCGCCAGCTTCGCCCTCATCGGCACCCTCGGGAGTCTCGAGCGGGGTCACCTCGATCACCTGGCCGAGCGCCTCAGCGGCGTCCTTCATCGACAGCGATATACGGCGGCGATCAAGATCGACCTCCTTGACCTTCACCATGATCTTAGCGGCGACCGCAGTCACCTGCTCCGGCGTCTCGACGTGGATCTTCGCCATCTCGGAGATGTGCACGAGGCCCTCGATGCCGTCACCGAGCTCGGCAAACACGCCAAACGGCACCAGCTTGGTGACGGTGCCCTCGATGATCGAGCCGACAGGATACTTCTGAACGAGCTCCTGCCACGGGTCGGGCTGGGTCTGCTTGAGGCCGAGGGAGATGCGCTCACGACTCAGATCGACATCGAGCACCTTGACCTCGACCGGGTCGCCAACCTTGACTACCTCGGAGGGATGATTGACGTGGCTCCAGGAGAGCTCGGAGATGTGCACGAGTCCGTCGATACCGCCGAGGTCCACAAACGCACCGAAGTCAACGATGCTCGACACGTGGCCCGGAAGTATCTGTCCCTTGGCGAGCTTGCCAAGAATCTCGGCGCGCTCATGCTTGCGGCCCTCCTCAAGCACCACGCGGCGCGACAGGACGACGTTGTTTCGGTTGCGATCCATCTCGATGACGCGCGCGTCAAGACGCTCGCCGAGGAACGACTGCAGGTCCTTCACTCGGCGCAGATCGACGAGTGATGCCGGCAGGAAGCCACGCAGACCGATATCGATGATGAGTCCACCCTTGACAACCTCGATGACCTCGCCCTCGACATTCTCGCCGGAGTTGAACTTCTCTTCGATCTGGCTCCACGCGCGTTCGTACTCCGCGCGCTTCTTGGAGAGGATGAGGCGACCGTCCTTGTCCTCCTTCTGGAGAACGAGGGCCTCGACAGAATCACCTACCGACACGATGTCGGCTGGATTGGCGTCCTTGCGGATCGACAGTTCGCGCGCGGGGATTACACCTTCGGACTTGAAGCCGATATCGAGAAGAACTTCGTCGCGCTCAACCTTCACGACCGTCCCGCTGACGAGGTCACCTTCATCGAACTCAGTGAGCGTTCCATCGATGAGGGCGTGCATCTCCTCCTCGGTGTACTCCGTGTGCTCAATGACCGTGCCGTTGCCGTACTCGTTCACGTGGGGTGGCCCCTTCCTGCATCGGGGCCCACCGGTCATGTCCGTCGCCTACAGGTCCGCTGATCGTCGATTACAGAACAGAACAATCAATCCGTCGCCTACAGGTGCCATTACATGTCGGGGGCCAACATTACCTCGGCATGCCGAGCACCGCGCCCGGACAGCCGACCTTGTATATTACCGCACGAACGCGCGACATTCCAGATGTGTCGAATCCTCTTGTGGAGACCAACGTTTACGAAGCGTCATAGCGCTTCCCACGCTTCAGCGTATCGGTTCAAACTCCGGAATCGATGTATCGCCGCGCGCTACTGCAGCAATCTCCTGCTCTGTGATGCCCTCGGCAGTCGCATAGTATGCGAAATCCCAAGCGTCGGGCCACTCCCATGTTGCCAGCCGACTCCGGAAACGGGACATGGTAAACAGATCTCTCTCCCACTGGAACCCTTCTACGATGGAGGTACCATCGTCTTGACGAAGCAAAACACTCAGCCAGATATCGCCGTTCTGGGATGCAGTCCCAGCCATCGCGTCGAGCATGATGAAAGCGTTCTGATCGTCAAGTCGTGAAGACTTGAGGGCGATGCTGACGCTGAGTGCGTCCTTTGACTCGTTGGCCTCAACCGAAAGAAGCTCGTCGCCGAACGCCCCTGCAGCAGCAGAGCGAACGCGCTGCTCACTGTCTTGTGTGCAGCCGACGGGAATGGAGAGAGTCGCAGCGATCGCGATACTGAGAAGCAGAGCCAGGGCGGCGGACGGTGAATCACTTCTAGTAGCCACCCATGCCTCCCATCAATACCTCGCCACTGTGCGCGTCAATGAACGCGGCTCCTTCTGCACCAAATTCCTCATCGCCTGTCGAGGCGGTTGGTTAGCGCTCCTGCGGCGGGGTGGCCTGAGCTGGAGGCCAACTCAGCAGGTCTTCACTCTCACCGAGGTCGGGAAGGGGCGAGTCGGAGTCTGCAATCGCCTGGATGGCATCGCGCGACATGTGTTCCAGCAACACCACGGAGTCGAACCACAGAATCCCATCAGGAGACGGTCGTTCCTTAAATCCATGGAGGACGAGAACCTGCTCGGGATCCACCTTGTCGTCAAGTACCGTCATAGCCTCAGCTGTTCGGTTCCACATGAGCTGGAGAGAGCGGCCGGTCCCATCGCGTTGGGGATACGTAACGGACAACTCGATCACCTGGTCGTCCGATGCGTACTCCTCGACCGCGAGCAGTGCGCGAAATAGCCTGCGACGGTCGAAGTCTGAGTCCACCAGATACAAGCCTAAACGCATCTCGCCGTCAGGCTCAGCCGAATGCGACGACAGAATCGCATCGTCCTGGAGGCCGAGAGCCTCACTAAACGACTCCACAGCTGCTTCCAGCCTCGTGGGGGCGGACACGTCTTCCGCGACTTCGGTCGGGCCTTGAGTTGCCCTGTCACAACCGGCCAAGCACACGAAACACGCAGCGAGGACCAGGGCGAGACACGCTTGCCAACGCCTGTTGGCCGAAACGCTGCTTCTCCTGACGACGGTAGGCGTGTCCATCACATCCCGAGACTGAGCAGTTCCCCAGTGTGCAAGTCCACGAAGCCCTCTGCCCTGGCGCCAAAGTACTGGTCGCCCGTTTCGAGCACAACCCTGAGCACAAGATGTGGCTCACGGGTTGATGGCGCACGCCATACCATACGCTCGGATTCCTTGACCGTGTGAACCGGCATGTGTGCGGCCTTTGCCACGACTTCGATCGCGTCGCGGTCGCTCATCGCTGTCCGGCTCATGTCAAGCTCGATAGGCCCGTCACTTTGAAGGAACCCGATCAACTCACCAGTTTCTGCATTGAGGGTGAGTTCAAGGAAGTTGCAGGTGGGAAGTCCGTATCGATACTCTCTGAACGTGCACCGGATCGTTTTGTGCTCGCTGCCGTCCGTTCGTATTCCTTCCGAACGGTATTCGACAATCAGATTATGCCCCAGCCAGCGAGGGAAACGCTCGCTGGCAAGCTCTAGCGCGATTCTCCGGACTTGCCCGTCGGTCAGGTACTTCGCCTCACCAGCCGCGCCGCCCTGAGCAGACCTGTCGGAAGCTGTGATGCTGCCGTAGAAGACAACCTGACCTGACTTGTCATCCACGATGTAGATGTCGCCCGTAGCGCTATCGCGATAATCGGAAAAACCTAAGGAGTCGGCCCCCGTGCGCTCGAGCGCGACCTCTCGTCCAGCCACCTGAGAAGCCACTGACTCAATGGCTCCCGTCTGGGTTGCAAGATAGGGGTCCGAGGGACCCTCGTGAGCGAATGCGAGCAGAAAACCCCCCACGAGGAACAGGGACAGCAGTCCACACACCAACCCCAAGCGAATCATCCTGGACATTGCCCTCATCCTCGCATGAATCGAGGCCCCACTCACAGCCATTCGGATAGTCTGTCTCTGGATTCACTATCTGAAGAACAAACTACCCCCCCCCGCGACCAATGTCAATCGTGTGGCCTGCTTTGCCGCTTACTTCGCGCTCGCCCAGTCCGGCCCGCTCGCCACGCCGACCTCGAGCGGCACCGCAAGCTCGGCGACCCCGCTCATCGCCTCGCGCACCATCACGCCGAGCCGGTCGATCTCCTCGGCAGGTGACTCGAACACGAGCTCGTCATGCACCTGCAGGACCATTCTTGCCGAGAAACCCTCAGCCCGCAGCCTGCGGTCGACCTCAATCATCGCGAGCTTCATGATGTCGGCGGCCGTGCCCTGCATCGGGTGGTTCATCGCGGTGCGCTCGCCAAACGAGCGCAGGGGGTAGTTGCGGCTCGCAAGCTCGGGGATGCGGCGCTTGCGGCCAAAGAGCGTAGTCGCGACGCCGGTGCGGTGAGCCTCGGTGACTGTTGCATCGAGGTATGCGCGGACGCGCGGGTACGCGGCGTAGTAGCGGTCGATCATCTCCTGGGCCTCGGCGTGGCCGATCTTGAGCGTGTCGGCAAGCCCGTGCGCGCTCTGACCGTACACGATGCCGAAGTTCACCGCCTTGGCCCGCGCGCGCAGACCTGGCGGAACGTCGTCGACGGCCACGCCGAAGACGCGCGCGGCGGTCGCCGCATGAAAGTCCTCGCCGCTCGTGAACGCCTCGATGAGACCGGAATCCGCCGAGAGGTGCGCGAGGATACGCAGCTCGATCTGCGAGTAGTCGGCGGCCACCATGAGGTGGCCTTCCTCGGCGGGGACAAACGCCGCGCGGATACGGCGGCCAAGCTCCGTGCGCACGGGGATATTCTGCAGGTTCGGGTTGCTGCTCGAAAGCCGGCCTGTGGCCGCGACCGTCTGGTTGAACGTCGTGTGCAGCCGCCCGTCCTCGCCGAGGAGTCGAGGCAAAGCAAGCAGGTACGTCGAGGTGAGCTTCGCGAGTTCGCGGTAGTCCATGATGAGCTGGGCGATCGGGTAGCCCTCCGCGAGACCGCGGAGCACCGACGCGTCGGTCGAATTCCCGGTCTTGGTCTTCTTGGTGGGCGGGATGCCCATCTTCTCGAAGAGCACCTCGCCGAGCTGCTTGGGAGAGTCGATGTTGAACTCGACGCCGGCCTCGGCGAAGACCTGCGCACGGATTGTCTCGATGCGGCCCTGGGTCTCGGTCGCGAGCGCGGCGAGCACAGCGGTGTCAACGCCTACGCCGGCCCGCTCCATCCGTGCGAGCACCGGCACAAGCGGCATCTCTATGCGTTCGAAGACCTCCGTCGAGCCGTCTTGGGCGAGGCGGTTCGCAAGCACCTGCGCAAGATCGGCGACCGCCCGGGCCTCGATCGCCGCACGTCCATGCCCCTCATTTGCTACCTGCGAAAGCGGCCTGCCGAGGTAGTCGCTCGCGAGCGCGCCTACGTCGTAGGCGGAGCGGTTCGACTCGAGCAGGTACGCCGCGAGCGCGCAGTCGAACAGGCGCGCCGGGTCGGCCGCGTCGAAGGACAGGTCGCATCGTGCGACGGCCACCGGCGGGCACAACTCGTGCAGCAGCGCCTTCACATCACCAGCCGCCACACGTCCCCCGCCGAGAAGGACCGCGAACACGGTCGAGGCGTCGTCCCCGGCGACGAGCGCCACCTCGCCCGCGTGTGCGACCGCAAGGTCGCGGCGCTCGGCGAAGAGCGACTCGCTCGTGCCGTCGTCGAGCGCAACCCCTAGCCACCCGCCGCCGCGCACCCACGCACGCACCCGCTCTGCGGCCGCCGCTCCCTCGATAAGCGCCCACTCGGCGGTGCCCGCCGCAGGAACCGGCTCGAGCGCAGGGAGAGCGCCGGCGACCACCCCGCCACCCGCCGCCATTACCCGCTCGATGAGCGAGGTGAACCTGAGCTCACCAAACGCCTCGGCCACCGCCTTAGCGTCGAAGCGGCCCCACGACACGCTCGCAAGGTCGAGCTCGATAGGCACATCACACACGATCGTCGCGACGGTGCGGCTCACCCGGGCGTCCTCGGCGTGCGCGACGAGGTTCTCACCGAGCTTGCCCTTGATAGCGGGTGCGGCCTTGAGCACCGCCTCAAGCGAACCATACTCCACGATGAGTTTCGCGGCGGTCTTCTCGCCCACCCCGGGAACGCCGGGGATGTTATCGCTCGTGTCGCCCTTCAGGCCGAGGTAGTCGGGTACCTGCGACGGAGTCACCCCGTAGCGCTCAAGCACCGCTGCCGGGTCGTAGACGACGATGTCGGTTATGCCCTTGCGAGTGGTCACGACCGAGACGTGATCGCTCACGAGCTGGAGCGCGTCGCGGTCGCCGGTGACAAGGAGAGCGCGCATGTCGCCCTGCTCGGCCAAGCACGCCACCGTGCCGAGTATGTCGTCGCCCTCCCACCCTTCGACCTCAACGATCGGCACCCTCATCGCCTCAAGCAGCCGCTTGACCATCGGGAACTGCACTTTGAGCTCGTCAGCGGTAGGGGGACGGTGGATCTTGTATGCGGCGAGCGCTTCTGTGCGAAACGTCGGCTTGCCCTTGTCGAAGGCGACCACGACGCCATCGGGCGAAAGCTCCTGCACGAATTTGAGCAGCATCGAAATGAACCCGAACGCCGCGTTAGTGGGACGCCCGTCGGGCGCGGTCATGGTGGGCGGAAGCGCGTGGAACGCGCGGTGTAGCAGGCTGTTGCCGTCGATGACGGCGATGGTGCGCAGGGCCATCGGGCGGGCGCCTTTCGGGTTGTGGCCAGTGGCGTGCGGCGAGGCTGCGCGCCTGTCCGTCGCGTCGCGCTCCGCCGCGATTCGGATTGTACCCGAGTGCGTATGGCGCGGCGCCACGTGACTCGATCGCCGAAGACACGCGCACCATCTGGTTGTCTTCCGGGAACACTGTCACCAGTACGTAGACCTCAACGAGCGACAGGGCGCACGACATGGGCTTCTTCAACTGGGCCGCACCGATGTTCAACAAGGTCTCCAACCGCTGGTCTCCCGACACGATCAGCGAGATCGCAGGATGGCTCGACCCGTTCATGAACGGTGACGGCTCCACGCGCCACGTCCTCGACGTCGGCGGCGGTACCGGCGCACTCGCCGCCCGGCTCAACGCCGAGACCGGCGTACGCGTCACCGTGCTCGATCCCACGCCTGAGATGCTCGCCTACCTGCCCAGAAACGACGACATCACCGGTGTCCTCGGCGTCGCGGAGAAGATGCCGTTTGCCGCCGACACCTTCGACGCGGTGATCGTCACCGACGCCTTCCACCACTTCCGCGACCAGGACGCCGCAGCACGCGAGTTCCAGCGGGTGGTTCGGTGCGACGGCGGCGTCATCGTCGTCGAGCTCGATCCGAGCGTGTGGTTCATGCGGCTCATCGTCGCCGCCGAGAAGGCGCTCGGCGAACCCGGCGCGTTCTTCACGCCTGAGGAGATGTGCGCGTTCTTCGCCGGACACGGCATCGACGGGACGTGCGAGCGGCTCAAAGGCCCCTCGTACCGGTTCACAGGAGCAGTGCGGCGTCAGGGCTGAGCGGATGTTCGCCCGACATCCCGCTTCCGTCTACGCACTCCAAAGATATCCGACATTGCGTACCGTTTCGAGGCGGCGTCCGAGCTCCGCTCCGATCTTCGCGCGAATGCGCCTCACGTGCACGTCGACCGTGCGTGAGCCACCATAGTAGTTCGAGCCCCACACGCGGCGCAGTAGCACTTCCCGGCTGTAGGCCCGGTTCGGGTGGGTAATAAGGAACGCGAACAGCGCATATTCTAGGTACGTGAAGTCGATCGGCTCGCCATCCCGGTACGCCTGGTAGGTGGCGAGGTTGACGGTGAGGTCATCGACGCGCAACAACTCCTGAGAGCCAACCTCCTCACCCGGCCACATGAGCGTACGGGCCCGGACCACCATCTCCTCGGAAGATGAGCCGCGCACCATGAAATCGGCGGGCATGCGGGTAGGGAGCCGCAACGCCGACAACGCCGGGGGCTCGATCAGCACGAGAACTGAGGGTTCCGCGCCCTCAGTTCTCGCCTGCTCGACCACGCTTATGAGCGGCTCCGGATCTAGGCGACCCTCGATCAGCACCAGTGCGAACGGCTCGGCGGCCAGCGTCGCGGCAAGCTCGCTCGTTGCACACTCCGCAACAGTGACGTCGAGGGACTCGATCGCGGCGCGCGCCCATGCACGGGTGTGCACGTCATCGGATGTGATGAGGACCCGTTTCATGTGCATGATTGTAGCGCTCCCCATCAATTGAGCGACGCGCGAATCGACCGCTAGAACGTGCTGAGATAGCGATCGAGTTCCCACTTCGAGACGTGCTGAATGTACTGGGACCACTCGGCCTTCTTGTTGGCCGTGTAGTACTTATGGATGTGATCGCCGAGTATCTCGCGCATCGTCTCAGATTCCTCGAACTTCTCGATCGCCTCACCGAGGTTCTTTGGCAACGTTGTAATTCCGGCTTCCGCCAGCTCGGCATCGGTCATCTCGAAGATGTCGTTTGTCGCCTCGGGCATGAGCTCGAGGCCCTCCTCGATACCCTTAAGACCGGCGCCAAGCATGACCGCGAAGGCGAGGTAGGGGTTGGCCGAGGGATCCGGCGAGCGCAACTCGACGCGGGTCGCTGCCTCCTTGCCGGGCTTGTACATCGGCACGCGCACCATCGCCGAGCGATTGCGACGCGCCCATGAGACGTAGACCGGCGCCTCAAAGCCGGGCACGAGGCGCTTGTAGGAGTTCACGAGCGGGTTGGTCACGGCGCAGAACTCGGGAGCGTACTTGAGCAGACCTGCGATGTACTGCTTCCCGATTGTGGAGAGGTTGAAGCCCTGCGGATCGTTGGGATCAAAGAACGCGTTTCCGTTTGCGGTAAAGAGCGACTGGTGCGTGTGCATGCCCGAGCCGTTCTCGCCCTGAATAGGCTTGGGCATGAAGGTGGCGTACACGCCGTTGGCGTAGGCGACCTCTTTGACGACAAGCCGATACGTCATGACCGCATCGGCCATAGTGAGCGCGTCTTGGTAGCGCAAGTCGATCTCGTGCTGCGATGGAGCGACCTCGTGGTGGCTGTACTCGACCGGGATGCCCATCTTCTCGAGAGTAAGCACCGTCTCGCGGCGCAGGTTGCTCGCCACATCGAGCGGGGTGAGATCAAAGTAGCCGCCCTTGTCGAGCGTCTCGGTCCCGTGCTCATCGGCGAAGTAGAAAAACTCAAGCTCGGGACCGACATACATCGTATAGCCCATGTCCGCGGCCTTCGCGAGCACGCGTTTGAGCGCATAGCGGGGATCGCCCTCGAAGGGCGAACCATCGGGCTTGACGATGTCGGCGAACATGCGTGCGACACCCTGCTCCTCGGGGCGCCACGGAATGACCTGGAACGTGCCCGCGTCCGGGAACGCGACCATGTCGGACTCCTGGATGCGAGTAAAACCGTTGATCGAGGAGCCATCGAAGCCCATGCCCTCCTCGAACGCGTTCTCGAGTTCTGAATCGGTGACCGCAAATGACTTCAGCACGCCGAGAACGTCGGTGAACCAGAAGCGAATGAACTTGATGTCCCGCTCCTGCACCGTCGTTAGCACGTAGTCCCTGTCCATCATGGCTCCCATGCCACTTCCTCCTTGTCTGGATGACGTCAAACACCTTCGCGGCACGTGTGCAAAAGCACGCGTCGCACGCGTGAACATCAGAGTAGACGCGGATTGTTTCGGAAGCGTTTCAGGGACCTTTGGAATGTGGGAGGGAGCGATCAGATCGGTCTTACGAGTCATCCCGGGTAGGCAGTGACCGAGCCATGTGGCAGTATGCGCAATCGTCCATCACGGCCTCGTGACATTCGGCGCATGAATCCATCGGGGGGACCGAAGTTCCCCTAACACCTTCGTGTCCAGCACCCTGGTGGCAATCCATGCACGACATGCCTTCTCCCTCGACGTGCACCCGGTGGTTGACCCGAATTTGGCCAGAAAGCGAAAACACCCTGTTAAGCGAGTGACATCCACTCTGCTGGCATGACTCGTTAGTCACTTCTGAGGTGCGAAACAACGTGACCCGGCCGCCGGTGATCACGATGACGATATCTTTGTAGATCGTCGCCCGATAGATCGCCCGATTGATCACTCCGGGCTTTGCATGACAGTGCAGACACGTATAGGCCGCACCACGATGGCGGGATGTTGACCATGTCTCGTAGTACGGCCTCATAGCGTGACACGTCGCACACGCTCGAGGATTAGCGGTGAACGCGGCGGGAATCGTGTAGAAGACCAAGAACGCCACTCCTGCAATGATCCACACCTTGACTCTGCGGCTCATTCTCTTGCGTGGAGGAACAGCGGAAGATGCGGCATCCTGGCCCTCCGCTTTGTCGCTTTGAACGGTTGCTCCCGAGTCGTCGGAAACCATCGGTTCCTCAGGTGCGCTCGCGCCACTCTGTGGCGTGAAGCCGGTCACGGACGTACCACCTATCGGACGAACTCTACAGCGGGATCGTAGTTGCCCGGCGGGAGTTCACCGTGACACTCGATACAGAACGAATCTTCATGGCACACCTCGCAGTTGCGTGGAGAACGCGCGGCGACTATGTCCCGGTGCGCAGCTCGCCACTCTGAAGGATTGGTTCCCGTTCCGTGTGAACGCGGACGCCTCTCGTGACACTCCCTGCACCAGTCTTCGCGCCAAGCGTGGCATGTCTGACAGTCGATCTCAGACTGTCTCTCTGCGTGATCAACGATGAACGTCGGTTCCTGGTGGTTCGCGGGTATTCCTTTTTCGGTATGACACGCGTCGCACGCTTCGTCCGCTGTCACTCCGTCGTGACACGTCAGACATGTTGCCATCCGGGGGGTGGTAGAGATTGCCGGGTCGGCGTTATGCACGAGTTCACCGACGTGACACACGATGCAGTCGACCCCTAGCGCATCGACATGCGCGGTGTGCGGAATAAGCAGATCCCCAGCTGGAGAAACGCTCCTCAGGTCAACATGGCATCCATTACACGCTGCGGTAGGTGGCGTGCTCAGCGTCGCAGGTTCACGCAGCGCGGGCAGAAGGGCGAGATATGCCTCTCCGACCATGCGTACCGCATAGATCGACTGGGCCACGGGACCAGGATCGACATGGCAGCTCTGGCACGGCACGTTCGCATGGGTCGAGTTGGCCCATGTCGCCTGGTATGCGCCCAGTCCCTCAAAGCGCTCATAGAAGGATGGTTGATTAGCGGTGTAGCCTGGGCCAAGAACCAGCACAGAAAAGACCACGAGTAGCAGTGCGGCGCGCCAGTACCTCCGGGCATACGCGACGACGGCGCGCATGCCCCGGCCCGCCGCCTCTGCGACCCGTCGCACTCCTTGGTTCCTCTTGGCGCTCTCCGCTGACAACGTCTCTCCTCGGCAGTCAGAATGTCATCGTTAGTGGCAGTTCAGGCAGTACTGCTCGTCGTGACAGAACATGCAGCCCTCGCTGTTCGCGGCCGCTCGCGGCGCGTGCAACGTCTTGAAGTTGCCCTCGTGGCTGCGCGGCCGTTCTTGGTGGCACTCAGCACAGAAATCTGGTGTCCACGCATGGCACTGTCCACAGTCCTGTTTCGCGCTCTCTTCTTGATGGACCTGGAGCCAATCAGGCTGCAGATGGTCTTCGGGTACATCCTTTCGCGTGTGGCACTTGATGCACTCCTCGCCCGCAGTCTCACCGTCATGACACGTGTCCATGCACATCTCCATAGGCGGCCGATTCAGACCGAGGGGGTTCTCGTAGTGTACAAGCTGCAAGTGACAGTCGACGCACTCGACTTCGAGTATCTCGATGTGCGCTCGGTGCGGGATCAGAAGATCGCCATCCGCGGAGACCGTCCGGTTGATGGTATGACACCTCAGACACGCCTCCGTCGGGGGCGGACCAAACAGGTGCTCTTCACCCGGCCCGCGCAGGAGCTGCGCGTAGAAAGCGGGAACCGACTGAAAGCCATGAAGAATGTGCGGCCAGACACCCGGCGAAATGTGGCAATCCGCGCAACTCATGAGCGCGTGCGTCGATTCCTCCCAGAAGTGCATGGACTCGCGCAACTCCGGATAGCGCTCGTAGTAGGGCGACTGCAGCTTAACGATTCCCGGAAGAATGAGCAGAACCGCGACAACGAGCAAGGCGAGGAGGACTAGAACGGTTCTGCGCCTCTTCCCTGGCCGAGCGGGCTTCTCGCCCGCCACGAGCGTCTGGCCGTCATCGCGGTCCACTTACCGCATCTCCTTAAACTGGTCGTGGCAATGATCGCAGTATGTCTGCTCGTGACACGTCATGCACTGACCCTCAACCTTCACGGCATCCTGGTGAGCACCAATCCACATCCCCTCAGGCCCGTGTGATGCTGGCCGCTGTGCGTGACAGTTCTGACACGGCCCAAGAGAAATGTGGCACGTAAGGCACGCGGACTGATCGCGAAGCGCGCGTGGACCGTGAGTTCTGGTCCAATCCGCTTGTGCATGTTCCGCCTCGAGGGCATCGCGCTCCGTCTGATCCGGCACTCCCTCAAACGGCGACTCTCCCGTGGTGTGACACTGGCGGCACTGTGACACATCGTGACACAACTCGAGACATCCACCGTCGCCGCTTGTGAACACCACGCTTGGATGGAGTGTGGCCCACTCCTCCGGCTCCTCAAGCAGTGAGTGGTGGCAACTAGCGCATTCGTCCATGCGCTTCCATCCCGAGTGACATCCGTACGCCGAGCACAAGCCGCTGAACTCCATCGTCTTGTGCTCTTCCATGTATGGTTCCTGATGCGCCGTCCACTTATGACACTCGACGCACTCTCGTGTTTCCTCAGACAGCCGCAAGTGCGCAGGATGGGGAATTCGGGTGGTTCTCTCCGCGTCGGCACTCCAGGTTTCCTCGTGGCACACAATGCACGCGTCGGCGCGGGGTGTCTCAAACTCGATGTACGCGAGCTCAGTCTCCGGCGAAAGAACCGTGCGGTAGAAGTCGGCGACACGGGCAAACGTACCGAGCAAGCGACCGCGCGAGTCAACGTGACACTGACCGCATGTCATCCCGGTATGCATGGACGCCTGCAACGAGGCGCTGTTGTCTGTGAGCTCAGCGACCCGCCCGATGACGGCAGGCTGAGACATGAGCGTTGCGGGAAGCCCGATCGTGATAATCAGCAAAACCGCCACCAGCCCGACCAAGACCTTCACCCGTCTAGGCGTCTTGCGCAGGCGAGCGGCGCACTTCTCGAGGAAGTCGGTGATCACGGGCCGCTCACCCCTCTTTCGGTCACCGGTCCAGCCATGTGCGCCGACACGACCGGTGCCGTGCCACCTGGCGCAGGATACAAAGCGTGAGCATCGCCGTGCCCGTGAGCGTGCCCGTGGCCGTGCTCACTTTCCGGCTCCTCCATCGGCAGCACCTTGACCGCGAGCGTCACGAGAGCGATGCCGAAGGCAAGGACTCCCACCGCAAGCAGTATCTCGACCAGACTAGGCACATAAACCCCCTGGAACTGGCCGAGCGTGTCGTACACGAAGCCCATTCCCAGTAAGGAGTAGCGCTTAAAGAAGATCGCAACGACATAGAGTATGGCTGCCGTGATCTGAACGGAAGCCAGGTGTCTCGTAGAGCGACGCGACAGCAACACGAAAGATGTGAGACCAAGAGCGAGCACCGGCAGAAAGATCGGCGCATAGGCACCGGTGAAGAACTCGGCCATCCTGATAGAGTAATACGGCGAGGTCGACGTTCCCCAGAAGACGACGATCATCTCGACGGCCAACAGGAACAGGTCGATGATGATGACTGTGGCCAGCAGGGTGGACAGACTCCTGAACATTGATGGCTTGAACTTGTAGCCCGCGAAGTGCTGGACGATATACGCGAAGATAAGTAGCAGCGCGATTCCTGATGCTGTCGCGGAAGTCAGGAATATCGGAACCATGATCGCGGTATGCCACAGTTCACGTGACTTGTTGAGCGCGAGGACAAACGCCGTCGTGGTGTGCAGGTAGATCGCGAATGGTAACGCGATGAGCGTCATGCGATGAGCGAGTTTCTCTCCACCCTTGCGGGTGATCATGACCCACAGGTCGATGAAGCAGATGATCATATATATTGCGGCCGCGCTACCGGTGAAAACGAATGGAGCGGTAAAGTTAGGTGTGATCATGAACCACACCGCACGCCACGGGAGCTTCATGTCGCTCAAGAGGCCGAGCAAAGCGAGCATGACGAGTACTCCGGCCTGGAGCACCGCGAACCGCGCGAGAGGACGGTACTGTTCCGCGCCGAACAGATGAACGCTCGCGTACACCACGAGCCCGCCGGCTGAAAGGCCTACGTAGTACATGTAGTTCACGAACCACAGGCCCCACGGACTGGAGTCGCGCATCGCGAGCACCGCGCCGCCGTGCCTGAGCAGCTCCGTCCATGAAATGGCCGCTAGTCCGATGAAGATGCCGAGAATGGCCATAAATGCCCAGTACCGCGGACCCGCCGTCTTGAGCGCCCCAAAGTTCCAGTCGATCCCAATGAACCGCTTGACTCCTGGGCGCTTCACTACGATTTCACTCACGCGGCATCACCCTACGTACCAGATCATGGGCTCGCAACCGAGGCCCTCTTTAAGACGGAAAACCTTCTTGGTCTTGAGAATCTGTGTCACAGCGCTCTCCGGATCATTGAGATCTCCAAAGGTTCGAGCGCCGACCGGACACGCCTCAGTACACGCTGTGTTCATGCCATTCCTTGTCCGGTGGATACAAAACGTACACTTCTCGATCACCTTCGCCTTGTCCTTGTGCGGGACCTTCGGATTGATGTCGTTTTCCGGAATGTATGGGTACGCCCAGTTGGCGTGCCGAGCACCATACGGGCAGGTGACCAGGCAATTCTTGCAGGAAATACACTTCTTGTAGTCCATGACTACGATTCCGTCAGGCTCTTTCCACGTGGCCTTGATAGGACATCCCAGTACACAGGGCGGTATGCCGCAGTGCATGCACTGCACCGGGAGATACCAAAAATCCCTATCTCCGGCCTCCGTGAAATCGAGACGCGCATACTCCAGCTTGAGCGCGGCAAGCGGCATCTCCAGGATCTTGATGTACTGGAATCCGCCGTTCCGAGGAAGGTTGTTCTCGCGAACACACGCGTATACACACCGGCGACATCCCACACACGCGTTGACGTCAATGACCATGGCCCAACTCTGGTCGCCCGCTTTGTCTGCGTAATAGACGGGCTCGCCTGGATAACACATTGGATCATTCACGTCGCGGAAGTAGTCCAGCGGATCACCGCCCTCGGGAGCGGCCGCGCCAGCCGAAGAGGCGAACAGCGTAGCGAACGCCGGTACCGTACCTGCGGCAAACACACCGAGAAGCACGCCAGCACCCTTAAGAAACCCCCTCCGCGTCACGTCATCCGCGATCCGTTCGGCACGCGTTTCGTACGTCTCCTCAGCGCCAATGGCGGCCTCGGAATAGCCAGCGTCCGAGTGTCGCTCGTCAGTCATCAGTTCGACCTCCCTCGGACAAGTGCGATAGCTAGACCTGCGGCCAGTGCCACGCCAAGGATCGCGAGCACCTGAAGGTACTCAGGATCTCGATGACCGGCTTGCACAGGCGGTCCAGCCATCGGGGTAAATGTGGTGGACTCCGAAAGGATTGAGAACTGAAAGCCGTTGCCCACGAACGGGAGCAATCCCTCAGCGAAGATGAAGCCCGGCGTGTGCGGGTCGTGACAGCCGGCGGACGAACACTTCTGCTCGCCCGCACCGTGTATCCCCGCCTCAAACTCACGGTATATCGCAGAGTGGCACCGATAGCACACCCGCGACACATCGCCTGTGATAGCTACGAGCGTACCGTCCGCTAGCTTGAGTCTGCCGGGATCTCCCGCCGCAGTGTCATGACAGGCAGCGCACGCGGCTCTTCCCTCGCCGAGCGACGCGTGGCCATGCAGCGTGATCTGGTGGCGAGTAAATCCGTTGGGTAGCGTACGCCCCTGCTCGATCTCGCGCTGGGTGACGGGGTGACACGCGGAGCACGGATAAAAGAGTGGCTCGCCCGTGGCCGCCCTACCCGTCACCGGTAACGTCCCCTCGGCGGCTGAAGCGCTGCCGGCAAACGCAAGACATGCGACGGTGAACGAGAGTGCGACCCCGAAGATAGTGATCGATGTCCACCGACTACTCAGTGCACGTATCGGGTACTGATCAGACGTTGCGTGTTCCACTGCGTCTATGGCGGACACACCACCCTTCGTCACGTGGCGAGGAAGAGCGTCAGCCTCTATTAGCCGTTCTCCTCCGCTACCACACATCTTACACAAACACATTCTGCACGATGATGCGGCCCCTGACGTACTTTGCTAATTGCTTCACGCACCCTACAACACATTGTGCCACGATGCACGCAACAGCGTGTACGATACTGTAGGAAGACAAGAAGTCGCAAGCACTCTATCAATTTGCCCGTCGCCAATGAAATCACCCCGGCGACCGGTGACGCGGAGGCAGGATGCACGTCTCGATCCGGAGAAAACGCGTGAAGCGCTCGCCTGGGCGTTCTTGGCGTCCGCGGCTTCCCCGCGTGAGTGGCGCGCTCATTCTCGGCGCAATCGTGGGAGTCGTCTTTGCGGCGCTGCTCGCAACCGCCGCCCTCCTCGAAGGAGCCGGACGCTCCCCCGCTCTGGCCGGCGTGTGCGGCTCGTGTCATGAGATCGCCCCCCACGTCGCCGCGTGGAGAGCTTCTACGCATGCGAACACGGGGTGCCGCTCATGTCACACCGAGTACGCGTGGTACCAGGGTCCACTGTATCGAATCACCGCGCTTGCCGACGATGTCTCCAGATTCGTGTCCCGAGAGCCCACGCCAGCGAGAGAACCTGAGCTCCCCCGTCCGGCAACCCTGGGGATTCCCGATAACGTCTGCCTGCGCTGCCACTCGATGACCCGCGAGCCGAGCACGGGCGACCGGGTCATCATCGACCACGCCGATCATGCCGAGCGCAACGACGCGTGCCTGTCGTGTCACCTCAACACCACGCACCCTGACCCGGAGACCGACATCGTGCTCCTCATGATGGAGCAGTGCTACGAGTGCCACTCGCTCACCCCCGCCCCCGGCGAGCCTTCCGGGGAGTGCGCGGTGTGCCACCCCGCGCACTTGGAGCTGACACCCGCATCGCACGACCCGATCGGCGAGTGGCTCAGGCCAGCTCACGGTGACAGCGCCAAGACAGACACCACGCAGTGCATGATGTGTCACACCGAGCAGTACTGCGTCGACTGCCACGGTGTCTTGATGCCTCATCCGCCCACGTTCGCGCAGGATCACGGCGAGGAGGCCGCGCTGAAGCGCGATGCCTGCGACATGTGCCATGCCCCAGCAGCCGACATCGACCCGTGCAGCGCGTGCCATCATCAAGGATCCGAACCCACCCAACCCTGGGTCCAGCAACACATGTACGCCGTGCGCGACGCCGGACCTTCCGCCTGCTTCGACTGCCACAAGCCCCGGTACTGTGGGCGATGCCACGTGCGTGGCCGACCGAACGCTGGTTCGCTATAGTGGGAACGGATTTGGCTACGCATCGTGTTTCTGCTGGTAGCCAGCGGGGATTCGCGATAGCTTGGAGCTTGCGAAATGGCGTCTTCAGGGTCGCGACCCGCTAACCGGAGGGTTCGCATGAAAAGACCGGACATCACAGGGGCATGGAATCGAGCGCGGCGCCATCGCGGGGCGATGATCGCGATCTCTTTAGTGGGCGCCATGCTGGTGATCGTGCTCGCAACCGCCGCCCTCCTCGAAGGAGCCGCCCGCACCCCCGCTCTCGCCGGCGTGTGCGGCTCGTGTCATGAGATCGCCCCCCACGTCGCGGCGTGGAGAGCTTCTTCGCATGCCAACACAGGGTGCCGTTCATGTCACACCGAGTACGCGTGGCACGATGGCTTCAGGTATCGCGCAACAGACTTCGCCGATGAGGTCTCGCAGTACCTCTCGGGCGATGCCGCCCAAGCCGCGCAACCCGAGCGCCGAGGAGCCGTCGGTCCGATTGCCGAGACTCCCGATAACGTCTGCCTGCGCTGCCACTCGATGACCCGCGAGCCGAGCACGGGCGACCGGGTCATCATCGACCACGCCGATCATGCCGAGCGCAACGACGCGTGCCTGTCGTGCCATCTCAACACCACGCACCCTGACCCGGAGACCGACATCGTGCTCGTCATGATGGAGCAGTGCTACGAGTGCCACTCGCTCACCCCCGCCCCAGGCGAGCCTTCCGGGGAGTGCGCGGTGTGCCACCCCGCGCACCTTGAACTGACACCCGCATCGCACGACCCGATCGGCGAGTGGCAGCGGCCAGCTCACGGTGACAGCGCCAAGACAGACACCACGCAGTGCATGATGTGTCACACCGAGCAGTACTGCGTCGACTGCCACGGTGTCCTGATGCCTCATCCGCCCACGTTCGCGCAGGATCACGGCGTGGAGGCCGCGTCTCTCGACCGCGTCGTGTGTTCCGGGTGCCACTACGCAGCCCCCGATCCCTGCAGCGCGTGCCATCACTCGCTCGAAGGCGCTGTCATCGATACGTGGGGGACACAGCACTACCGTGTGACGCGGATACAGGGACCAGCCGCTTGCATGCGTTGCCACGAAGCGGTCTTCTGCGCGCAGTGCCACGGACGAGGCTCTACGCCTCAATAGCATGCCGAGGCGGGCTTATCCGCCGATCGGCCATGCAAGGGCAGGTGCCGCGTGCGTACGTCCGTGGTCCATGACCGCCAGCATGAAGGTCGAACCGTGTCCGAGCTCGCTCGCCGCGTCGAGTCTGCCGCCGAGTATCTCGCTCAACCGTCGCGAAATGGCAAGCCCGAGTCCGGTACCGGGATTCTTGGCGCCCTGCACCGCTTCGAGTTGCACGAAGTCTTCGAATACCCGGTCGAGGTCTGCGAAACCGATTCCGGCGCCTGTATCGGTGACAGATATCTCCGCACCCCCGGGAGCCGGGCGCACCGCCAGTGTGATGCAGCCGTGATCTGTGAACTTGACCGCGTTGTCGAGCAGGTTCCACACGATCTGCTCGATGAGCTGACGGTCGGTCACGAGCAGACACGACTGGTGTTCGCCGCAACCTTCGACCCGAAACTCAAGGTCTTGCTCCGCGCAACGCGGCTCAACATTTGTGGCCAGCTCCTTGACAACATCGCAAAGATCGACAACCGCTAGCGACGGTTTGGTGCGACCGGAATCGATTGCTGACACGTCGAGCAGATCATTCACGAGGGCAAGAAGGTGACGCCCGGACGACCGCACCATCGCGATCTGTCGCCGCTGCTCTGCGGTCAGGTCACCGGCAAGTCCTTCAGCGAGCAGCCCAGAAAACCCGATAATCGAATTTAGGGGGGTACGAAGCTCGTGACTCATGTTGGCAAGAAACCCGTCCTTTGCCTTCTGCGCCGCTTCAAGCCGGCGGTTGGTGGCGAGCAACTCGCCGGTCCTCTCCTCAACGAGCGCCTCCAGTCTGTCCTTGTGCTCGGCGAGTTCCCGCTCGACCCTGCGCCGGTCACTGATGTCGTGAATGATCGAGTAGAGCAACTTGCGACCGTCCACGTCAGCAGGCCCCGTGTATACCTCAACCTCGCGCACAGACCCATCCGCCAACCGGTGCGAGAACAGGAAGTGGGAACGCTCGGCTGCCGCCTTCGCCATCTCCGTCTTGACCTCTTCGGGCGTCAGCGTGTTGATGTCGATGATGCGCATAGCGGTGAGTGCATCATGCGACCAACCGTAGTAGTGCTCCGCCGCTTCGTTCGCGTCAACAATCGATCCGTCGCGCGGGTCTATAAGGAGCATCACCGAAGCACTGCGATGGAAAAGTTCACGGTAGCGCCGTTCACTTGCTGAAAGGCTCGCCCGTATCTTCTCGAAATGGGCCACGAGCACTGAGAATGCCGCAAGCAACGCAAGAAAGGCGCCTACGCCGTATCCAACTGGGGCGAACCAATCGACATCGCGCAGCAACGGATAGTTGAGGCGGTGAACGCCCCATACGATGAAAACCCATCCTGACAGTCGCGCCCAAACCCCAGCGGTCGCGCGAAGCCAGGCCAGACCCGTCACGATGCTCGCAAGCCCGAGAAAGACGAACCCCGGCATCCTCACCACAAGTGAAGTGGCGTCAACGAGGAGTCCCGTGACCGTCCAGGCCACAACAACACCAGCAGCCACGTACCATGCGTGAGAGATCCTGCTGCCGAGAAACTTAAGCGTACCGGCGAACAAGAGACGCTCGCCACGTTCATCACCTGAGCGCCCGCAAACAGCAAGTCAGCCTGTTCTGTGACGAGTGAGTGGGCTATGTCGAATCCCGCACGCGCGGCGTACGCGACCCACGCTGCAGTCCATAACCCAAGATGCGTCTCACGTGACGATGCGTACAGGTATCCAAAGACCGCAACCAGCACGATGGCACCGATCAGCACCGCGACCTGTGCTGGCGTCAACCAGTCCACCAGAAGTAACCCTTCTCGCGCTACGCCCTGACGCGTTCGACGAACTCCGCGAGCGTCATCTGACCGATGTCGCCCTCGGTGCGCTCCCGTACCGCGATTGCGTCCCGCTCGGCCTCCTTGTCACCAACCACGAGCATGTAGGGGATCTTTCGCTGCTGAGCCTTAGCTATCTTGACCCGCATCGGCTCGTTCTCAGCGTACGTCTCGACGCGCACTCCACATGCTTGAAGTCTTTCGCGGACTGAAGAGGCGTGCTCGAGGTGCCGATCGGCGATCGGGATGATGACCGCCTGCACCGGCGCAAGCCACACCGGGAACGCGCCAGCGTAGTGCTCGATGAGAATGCCGAGGAACCGCTCCATCGACCCGAGGATCGTGCGGTGCAACATGAACGGCCGGGCCTCGGTGTTTGAGGCTGTGCGATATGTCATGTCGAAGCGCTCTGGATTGTTGAAGTCGACCTGGATCGTCCCGGTCTGCCACGTGCGGCCGATGGCGTCACGCAGTTTGATGTCGATCTTGGGTCCGTAAAAGGCGCCGTCACCCTCGTTGATCGCATAGTCCATCCCGCGTGAATCGAGCGCGTCTTTTAGTCCAGCGGTTGCCACGTCCCACATCTCATCCGAGCCTATGGACTTCGCGGGTTTGGTGGAGACCTCGGCGGTGTACTCGAAGCCAAACACGCCATTTACGCTGTCGACAAGGTCAAGCATCTCGATAACCTCTGGTGTCACCTGTTCAGGCGTGCAAAAGATGTGCGCGTCGTCTTGCGTGAATCCCCGTGCGCGCATGAGGCCGTGCACCACTCCGGAAAGCTCGTGACGATACACTGTGCCAAACTCGAACATGCGCCACGGCAGGTCGCGGTAGGACCGGACGCTGTTGTTGTAGACCATGATGTGGCCGGGGCAGTTCATCGGCTTGATGCCGTAGTCAGCAACCTTGCCCTCACCCTCATCTACCTGGAAGAAGTACATGTTCTCGCGGTAGTTGTCCCAGTGCCCGGAGGTCTTCCACACGTCGGCTTTGTACATGTGCGGAGTGATGACCTCGTCGTAGCCGCGGCGGTAGAGCTCTTGGCGCATCCACTCCTGTATGATGCGCAACACTCGCGCTCCGTTGGGATGGTAGATGGGCAACCCGGCTCCGGCATCCTCGTGCAAGCTAAATAGATCGAGCTCTCGGCCGAGTCTGCGGTGGTCGCGCTTCTCGGCCTCGTGCAAGCGGTCGAGGTATGCGGCGAGATCTTTCTCCGTGAACCATGCGGTCCCATAGATGCGCTGGAGCATCGGCCGCGCCGAATCACCACGCCAGTACGCGCCTGCGAGTTTCATGAGCTTAAACGCGCCGATCCTGCCGGTATGCGGAATGTGGGGACCTCTGCACAGATCGGTGAAGGCACCCCCACGGTACACGGAGATGACCTCGTCTTCTGGCAACTCGTCGATCAGCTCCCGCTTGAACGGGTCGCTAGCGAACACGTCGAGCGCCTCGAGCTTGGTCACCTCGGCGCGCTCAAACGGGCGTTCCTCGGCGATGAACCGCCGCATGCGCTCCTCGATGACGGGCAAGTCTTCCGGCGTGAGCTGAGTGTCGATCTGGAAATCGTAGTAGAAGCCGTCTTCGATCGCCGGTCCCACGCCAAAACTCGCCTCAGGATAGAGCGACTTGATCGCCTCGGCCATGACGTGCGCGGTTGAGTGACGCAACAGGTGGAGCGCTTCAGGGCTGCGATCGGTGATGATGGAGACCGTGTCACCCTGCGAGACAACATGTCCGAGGTCGACCTCTCGCTCGCCAACAATCCCCGCTAGGGCAGCTTGCGCGAGACGCGGGCCTATCGCCGCAGCGACATCCACAACGGTTGAGCCTTTAGGGATCCGCTTCTCGCTGCCATCGGGAAGACCGACTGTAATCTCTGACATGAATGTTCTCCTTGGACAAGGAACGACGTCCCGCCAAGGCGAGACGTCGGCGGCGTTCATGACAATGGTACTACGCTACTGCTTGGTCCTGCAGTAAGGACACACGCTCCAGTTGAGCTTGAGGGCACGTTCGCACTCAATACACGGCTTGCGGAGCTTCTTCATGCAACTCGGACAAATGAGGAAATCATTGTCGACTGGCTTGTGACAAGAAGGGCAGCTCTCGAAATCTCGCTGGAGCTGCATCTCCTTCGCACGGATCTCAAGATCACGCTCCAGCGCGTCCTCCGCGAACTCTGGAGGCCGGACCACGAGGTAGACCACCCATCCGGCGAAGGGAAAGATGAGCGCGGCAAGAGCCCAGAACCATCCCATCGCGCCGCGACGCTCCGCGTCGCGATAGGTCCAAAAGACAAGTGCGATGTGGAGTACTACGAAAAAGAGGGTACAGAGCTGGCGCACGAGAACGAACTCGGCGCTTGCCGTGATCGGGTCAAAAATCCCTTCCATGTCCTCCCTCTCGCGTACGTGCCAACACCGTGTACGCTCCAGACGAGCGGCCGAAGCTCTCGAATGACACCGCAACGAGCTAGAGGGATTCTAGCAGAACAGCAGGCGCTAGCCACTGACGATGGCCTCCGCGGCGGTCCTGACGCTGCCGGTGACAACCGCGCCCGCTGAGTTTGCGGCCAGCGCGGACACGACACCTGCGGAAACGCTGTGGGCAACCTGAGGCGTCTTTCCGGTCACACGCACAATCGTGTTCGCGAGTTCGGCAGCCGGAAGAGCACGCGGCGACCCGGGCGCTACAGCGACAAAGCGTCCGCACACTCGCGCGAGCGCAGAGACGATGCCCTCAGCATCCTTGTCGGCCAGTACGCCGAGAACGACCGCCGGGCGCGCCTCACAGTCAGGCCATGCCAATGCAATAGCCGCGGCGAGTACCTCGGCGCCCTCCGCATTATGGGCGGTGTCGACGACGAGCCATGGTTCACGCCTCACCACCTCAAACCGGCCCGGAATCCTCGTCTCCGACGCAACACGGCCAACGATCGCTGAATCGAGCGCCCTGCCCAGATAGGCCTCCCCAGCGGCGATGGCGGTTGCCAGATTGGCGCCTTGGTACGACGGGCCGCGGAGTGCGAGGTTCCCGTACGCCGCCTCAACTCCCCAGACATCAACGATGGTGGCCGCATCGGGCGCGTCGGGGTTGCGCGTGACGGCGTAGCGGATTGTCTCGTCTTCGGCAACGGGACTCTCGGCGTGCTTGGAACGAACCGCGCGCAGGAGCGCGGCATCACCCACGGCAGCAAGTCGCCGCTGAAACGTTCGCTCGACTCCCCGGGTACCCGGCCCGAGAATCGCCATCGACCGCGCCTTGATGATGTGCGCCTTGTCACTCGCGATCTCACCGCGCGTCTCACCCAGGTACTCGGTGTGATCGAGCGCGACTCCAGTAACGACAGCCACCTTGGGTTCGACCACACTCGTTGCGTCCCACCGCCCACCCATTCCCACCTCGAGTACGGCTACCTCGACCGCGCACTCTCGATACGTCCACAGAGCGGCCGCGGTGAGGATTTCAAACTCAGTGGGCTCCACCCCGGCACGACGGGCCGCGTCGAGCGCCACCTTCACTCCCCGTGCAAACATCTCTTCGTCTACGGGAGTGCCATCTACTTCGATGCGCTCGGTGTAGGAGTGCAGCTCGGGACTGGTGTACAAGCCGGTCCGCAACCCATGAAACCGGAGCAAAGCTTCGATGAAACGCGCGGTGGATGATTTTCCGTTGGTTCCAGTGACTTGAACCGCATCGAACTTTCGGTGAGGCCAGCCGAGAACTTCGGTCATGGCGGTGATAGCCGTCAAGGACGGATTGACCCCGAACGTGAGTGCGTTACCGAGCGCCGAGACCGCATCCCGATACGTGAAACAGTGGTCCACCGCGCCGCGCTACCCTTCCAGTTCGTCGAGTTGCCCGCGCAGTGCCGACACCCGATCGGCTAGGTCAGCTTCCTTGGCGCGCTCTTTCGCGATCACGTCAGCGGCGGCCTTAGCGATGAAGTGCTCGTTTGCGAGTTTTCGTTCCACCTTCGCAAGATCATCAATGGCCGATGCGAGCGCCTTTGCGATCCTGGCGCGCTCGGCCTCGAGATCGACGAGTCCTTCGAGCGGGACGTAGACCTCCATGCCAGCCGCTACCGCATTCACAGAGTGGGCCGGCTTCTCGACATCTGCTCCAGCCGTGACGCTGTCGATGCCGGCCAACGCGTGCAAATAGCCGAACTCCGTGGAGATGAGGCGGTCGTCAGCGTCTGATTGCGTCTTGATGAACACGGGTAGGCCCCGCTTAGGAGAAATCCCGTAGCGCGCGCGAACCGCCCGCACCCCGGCGACGATCTGAAGCATCCGACCGACCGAGTGCTCGGCATCTTCGTCAATGAAGTGGGCAAGCGAATCAGGCTCTGGCCACGTGGCGACCATGAGCGAAGGGGCGCGTTCCGACTCCGCGAGCGGTAGATTGCGCCAGATCTCCTCGGTCACGAAAGGCATCATGGGGTGTAGCAAACGAAGCGCTGTGTCGAGGACGAACACGAGGTTTCGTTGCGCGACCACGCGAGCGGCGCGCTCCTCGGCAGTCGCATGGTCGGCCGCGCCCGCGTTGATGCGGGTCTTGGTGAGTTCGATGTACCAATCGCAGAACTCGTTCCAGAAGAACTCGTAAAGAGCGCGGGCCACCTCGCCAAAGTGATACGACGCGATCCCCCTGTCCACCGCGACCGCAAGTTTGGCGAGACGTGACAAGACCCACGCGTCGGCGACCGTACCAACTTCAGGAGGCCCAGGCACGTAGTCATCGCCGAGATTCATGAGCACAAAACGGCTCGCATTCCAAACCTTGTTTGCGAAGTTGCGCGAGGACAGAAGCTTCTCCTCGGCGAATCGGATGTCTTGTGTACCCGTCGTCTGAAGCATGAGGCCAAAACGCATGCCGTCAGCGCCGTAACGCTCCATGAGTTCAAGTGGATCGACCCCCGTGCCAAGCGATTTGCTCATCCGCTTGCCCTCAGCGTTGAAGACGGTCGGGTGAATGATCACGTCCTCAAAGGGAACCTTTCCGTCAACGCAGTGCATGCCGCTCATGATCATCCGGGCAACCCAGAGGAAAAGGATGTCGCGGGCGGTCGACAGCGCGCCAGTGGGATAAAAGTAGTCGAGATCCGCACTCTGGGTGGGCCATCCAAACGTCGCGAACGGCCAGAGCTGCGATGAGAACCACGTGTCGAGAACGTCCTCGTCCTGCCGGACGGCAGCGCCGCACTCCGGGCACACGTCGAGGTCGGTCATCGACGCGATAGGGCGAGGAGTCGATCCGTCAGCTCCGGTACACCGCTCGTCATCACAGTAGAACACCGGAATGCGATGTCCCCACCACAACTGCCGAGAAATGCACCAGTCGCGAATGTTCTCCATCCAGTGATAGTAGACGCTCTCCCACCGCGGAGGATGGAACGTGACGCGTCCATCCCGAACTGCGTCGATCGCGGGCGCGGCGAGCGGCCTCATGTCGACGAACCACTGGTCGGAGAGGTACGGCTCGATAGTGGTGTGACACCGGTAACAGTGTCCTACAGAGTGCACGTGCGGATCCACGCGCACGAGCAGGCCAGCGGCATCCATGTCAGCCACCACTCTGCGTCGCGCCTCGTATCGGTCGAGACCGGCGTACGGGCCACCCTCTTGAGAGATGGTGGCGTCAGGATTCATCATGATGATCTTGGGGCACCCGTGGCGTTCGGCGATCTCAAAATCATCAGGATCGTGGGCCGGGGTGACCTTGACAACTCCGGTCCCGAACGTCGGATCCACGTGGGCGTCAGCCACTATGGGAATCCTTCGACCCAGTAAAGGCAGCAGCACCTCGGATCCAACGAGGTGGCGATAGCGCTCGTCGTCCGGGTGGACCGCCACGCACGTATCCCCGAGCATCGTCTCAGGCCGGGTAGTGGCCACAACAACGTGATCGACGTCGCCAACGGGCTCGACAAGCGGGTAGCGGAAGCGCCACAAGCTGCTTTCGAGGTCCTCGTGTTCGACCTCTATGTCGGAGAGCGCCGTCGTGCAGCGGGGGCACCAGTTTATGATGCGCTTACCACGGTAGATGAGCCCCGCCTCGTACCAGTCGACAAAGACCTTGCGCACCGCCTCCTGGTAGCTGGGATCCATGGTGAACCACTCATCAGAGTAATCGCACGAACAGCCCATCGCCTTGAGCTGCTGGATGATGGTGGAGCCATGTTCCTCGCGCCACTCCCAGCACCGTTCGATAAAGGCCTCTCTTCCGATCTCGTGCCTTGACACCCCCTCGGCGGCAAGTTTCTGCTCCACTTTGTTCTGTGTCGCAATGCCGGCATGATCGGTCCCCACCACCCACTTGGCAGGTCGTCCAGTCATCCGCATCCGGCGCACAACCACATCTTGAATGGTGTTGTTGAGCGCGTGCCCCATGTGCAGCGATCCAGTCACGTTTGGAGGGGGTATGACCACCGAAAACGGTCGAACGCCGTCGTGCCGCAACGCCTGCTCGAAGTAGCGGCCGCGTATCCACGAATCGAACACCGCCGATTCGACCGCCGTTGGATCGTACGCTTTAGGCATTTCGCTCATGTGTGCAGCTTCTCTCTCGCCGTCCGTACCGTGCACCGATTCTAGCGCACAGTGACGAGCGCACACATGCGTCATCTCTGAGGCCATCGCAAGCCCTGTCGCATACTTTCGACGTATCGGCGAATACCAATACTCCTATAAGTATGCGGCACGGACTCGGACCGGTGATGTGCGGACACCCTGTGAGCTGGTATACAATGCCCAGGAGAGGCACCTTGCGTGGTGCTCTCTTCACAGTACCGACGGCGTCGGCTTGGATGAACCGGCGCCGTCGCGTCGTTTTGGAACCTATCGCCGCCGCACGAGTACTCTCGCGCGCCCCCACCCAACGGCTAACCTTTAGGCGCTCGCCTCGATTTCAATATCGCGCACGAGCGTGGGCGGTGCCGTCCCGTCCACCGCCTCTTGCGTCACGATTACACCTTGGATGTCATCCGCGTCAGGCAAATCGTACATTGTGTCGAGCAATATCCCCTCGAGAATCGATCTCAGCCCGCGCGCTCCCGTTCCGTGCGTGATCGCCTGCCGCGCGATCGCCCGTAGCGCGTCGCCAGTGAACTCGAGAGTGACACCCTCGAGCTCAAAGAGACGTCGATACTGCTTGACGAGCGCATTCTTTGGCTCGGTCAAGATGGACACAAGGTCGTCTTCGGTGAGGTCGTCAACCGAGGCGAGCACCGGCAGGCGACCGACGAATTCCGGGATGAGTCCGTATTTGTGCAGGTCTTCCGGGAGCACTTGGCCGAGCAGCTCTCCCGCGCCCGTCTCTGATGAGTGGGCAAGCTCCGCGCCGAACCCGAGGCCGCGCTTGCCCACGCGGTCGGCGACGATTTTGTCGAGGCCCACGAACGCTCCTCCGAGAATAAAGAGCACGTTGGTGGTGTCGATGCGGATGAGCTCCTGCTGCGGGTGCTTGCGGCCACCCTGCGGCGGAACAGCTGCCTCGGTTCCTTCGAGGATCTTCAGGAGAGCTTGCTGCACGCCCTCGCCAGAGACATCACGGGTGATCGAAAGGTTTTCCGCCTTGCGGGCGACCTTGTCGATCTCATCGATGTAGACGATGCCCACCTCGGCGCGCTTCACATCGAAATCTGCCGCGGTTATCAGCTTGAGCAAGATGTTCTCTACGTCTTCGCCAACGTATCCAGCCTCGGTCAGAGCGGTGGCGTCTGCGATAGCGAATGGAACCTTGAGGATTCGTGCGAGCGTTTGGGCGAGAAGGGTCTTTCCGCATCCGGTAGGGCCGAGCATCAAGATGTTGCTCTTGGCGAGTTCCACATCGTCCGGCCCAGATGACGGCATCGAACGGACTCTCTTGTAGTGGTTGTACACGGCGACCGAGAGAACCTTCTTGGCTCGATCTTGTCCCACCACATAGTCATCAAGGATCGAAAAGATCTGCTGCGGCGTCGGCAGTTCTTCACTCACCGGAACGACGGCTTTGGCGGCAGGCAGCTCGTCTTCTACGATGTCGTTACACAACTCGATGCACTCATCGCAGATGTAGACGCCCGGACCGGCGATGAGCTTGCGCACCTGCCGCTGCGTCTTACCACAAAATGAGCAAATCAGCTGCTCGGCGCTATCAGAAGAACGGGCCACCTACGCCTCCGTCTTTGCGCCACGGCTCACCACAACTTCGTCGACGAGGCCGTAGGCCTTGGCTTCCTCAGCTGTCATGATGTTGTCGCGATCAGTGTCGGAATGTATCTTCTCCGTGGGCTGCCCAGTGTGCTCAGCCATGATATTGTCGAGCGCCTCTCGCATACGAAGCATCTCGCGGGCCTGGATCTCAATATCGCTCACCTGACCCTGAGTGCCGCCCCACGGCTGATGGATGAGGATGCGGCTGTTAGGAAGTGCGAACCTCTTGCCCGCGGCGCCTGACGCGAGCAGCACCGCCGCCATCGACGCGCACTGTCCGATGCAGATAGTCGAAACATCGCACTTGATGTACTGCATCGTGTCGTAGATGGCCAGACCCGCTGTGACCGATCCGCCTGGCGAGTTGATGTAGAGGTTGATGTCTTTGTCCGGCTCCGCGCTCTCAAGGTGCAGCAGCTGCGCGATGACAAGGTTGGCGATGTCGTCATTGATCTCATGTCCGAGAAAAACGACCCGCTCATTGAGCAAGCGCGAAAAGATGTCGAAGCTGCGCTCGCCACGGCTCGTCTGCTCGACGACGATCGGGACAAGGTTCATCGCGCCGTGATCCATGGATGCTCCTGTCTTGGTGCGGGCATGCGCTTCACGCCCGATTCTACTGTGTCTCATCGGACTCGTCGTCCTCCGCGCCGTCGCTGCCATCAGAAGGGTCCGATTCGACGATTTCGACGTTAGCAGGATCGGTCAACCACTCGACCGCCTTGCGACGAGTGAGGGTTTCGGCAATGACCTCAGCGGCCATCGTGTCGGCCCAACGCTCTTTGAGCTCCTCTACCGCCACCTCACCAACCTCGGCGAACCGTAGGTACTCCTGTTCGACATCATCCTCGGTGATCTCAAGTCCAGCCGCTCGGAAGAGCGCCTCGAGGGCGAGTTCCTCCCTCACCAAGACCTCTGCCTGCTTGGAGATGTCACCGGCTATGCGCTCCATCTCGAACCCGGTCGCCTCGGCATACTGCTCTAGCGTCATTCCCCGCTGCTCTAGGCCCTCGACAAACTCCTTGAGCATCGAATCGCGCTTCGAATCAACCATCGCCTGCGGCGCCTCGCCTTCGAGCCGCTTGGCGATCTCGGTTCGCACGTTGCGCTCCAAGACACGCTCACGACCCGCGGCCTTGGCCTCATCGAGCCTCATCTTGATGTCGGACCGCATGGCCTCCATGCTCTCGAACCCGCCCGCGCTCTCGGCGAACTCGTCGTCGATCAGGGGCAGCACCTTCGCCTTGATCTCGTGAACCTCGACGTCAAACGCGGCGGTCTTTCCAACAAAATCCGGGTTCGATGATGTATCGGGCACCTCAAACTCGATCCGAGTGGTCTCGCCCGCCTTCAGGCCCAGAAGACCCGCATCGAACTCAGACGGCATGAGCCCTTTGCTCATCTCGTAGAGGTATTTATCGACTGAGTTGCCCTCGTAGGTCGCCCCGTCAACTGTTCCCGTGAATGAGATCAAGACATAATCGCTGTCGGCCACGCCCCGGTCTTCGACCGGTTCAAGACTGGCGAAGCGCTCTCGAAGGTGCTCGATCTGCGCATCGAGCTCTCGCTCCGACGCCTCAGCCGGGGGAACCTTCACCGAGATGCCCTCGATCGATGAAACGGTCAACTCCGGCTTGACCGGCACCTTTGCCGTGAACACGAAGGGCTCTCCTTGGACGAGGTCCGCGATCTCGTCAACCTCAGGATGCGCGATGGCGCTGAGCTTCTCGGCACGAACCGCCTGCGGGTAGACCGTATTGAAGAGTTCTTCCTGCGCCTCGCCGAGGACATAATCACGACCGACATGGGTGTCGAGCACCGGACGCGGGATCTTGCCTTTGCGAAAGCCGGGAATCTTCACGCTCTTGGCAAGCTTCGCGTACGCTTGGTTGATCGCCTGCTCAACCGCTTCCGGCGGAACTGTGACGGTCAACGCGACGGTGTTAAGGTCAACCGGCTCGACCGAAGTCTTCAAGGCGTCAGTGCTCAATGGTCCTCCTCGACGGTACTCGCACGAACAGTGGTATCCGTTGCTGGTGCGGGCGAGAGGACTCGAACCTCCACGGTTGCCCACCAGGACCTAAACCTGGCGCGTCTGCCAATTCCGCCACGCCCGCTCGGCAAAGCGACTCACTAGTATAGCGAAACAACCACTGGGCCGTTTACTCCGCCCTGAACAGCTCCTCGTAAAACCCTGCCGTGCTCACGGTCACCTCGACTGGACCTTCACCGCGATTGCGCCAGAACCAGCCATGCGTACCGTCGATTGGCGCGACAAACGTCCCTGCACCCGATTCGGTCGCGGCTCCCGCCCAGTAACTGGTGGTTGCCACGGCCGCGCCCTCCCCGTGCATGTCGAAGTTGACGGGCCCACCTTCACTGATCCACTCGAAGACGATACTCTCGCCTTCACTCATTCGCACCTTCACTTCCGCGCCTTCGCCAGGTTGCAGCGTCACCGACATCGAGTCGGCACGCTTGGCGAGGTCAGTCTGAGACACGATCGCCGCCGGGGTCACGTCCTCTTCGCCGGAGAGCGCATGCCCGTCAGCCTCTGCGGACCGGGTCAGGCCGAGTGCGTCTCCCGCTCCGGTGATGTCTATCCCGTACTCCACCGGCAACACAAAGAGGATGAGGATCGCCACAGCCACCACGATTGAGATCGCAACCGACTTAAACAGCTGCGCGCCAGTCGGTCCTGAAGCAACATCCGTCACGCTCCCACCGCTCTTTGCGCGCGAGCGTCGCTTCGCGGAAGAGCGGCTATTGGGGGATTCGTTCATCTCTGTCATCAGTGTGTTCCTTCCTAGCCGGCAAACAGCCCGGCAAGTTGGTATCCGGTAAGGACAAAGCCCGCGGTCATCAGCACCATGTTCGCGGCGAACGCGTGCCGCTCGAACGTTGGAGACCTGCGCCATGCGTTCATTGCGACAAGAATGGCGGCGAGCGCCAAGACCTGGCCGATTTCAACACCAACGTTGAACGCGAGCAAGTTTGCGACAAGACCTTCGCGAGCGAGATCGTACTCGAGGAACTGTGTAGCCAGGCCAAAGCCATGGATGAAACCAAAGCCAAGTACCATCATTCGAGGATCAGGCCTAAAGCCCAACATCCGCTTAAGCCCGCCCACATTGTCGAGCGCCTTGTACGCCACCGAAAGCCCGATGATGGCATCCACCATGTAGGCGCTCACATTGGTCTCGACGAGTACGCCCAGAATCAGCGTCACGCTGTGCCCAATCGCGAACAAGGTGACGTAGTGCCAGACGTCTCGCATTTTGTGCAGAAAGAAGATGACTCCGACCAAGAAAAGCAAATGGTCGTAGCCTGTCACCATATGTTTGGCGCCAAGGTAGATGAATGGAATCACCTGTGCGCCGGTGGTCTGAGCGATGAATATCTGATCAGCGGATGCAACACCGTGCGCGAAGGCGGCCGGTGCCACTGCAAGCGTGACCACTATGATCACTGCGGCTGCCACGATACCCAACTTTAAGAACGGAACGACTCGGTACATGTGATTGGACCCGCCTCTAAGAATCGTAGGGACATGAGCGGTGTGAAACCGTCCGTGACAGTATCGCACCGAGCGAGCCACCGGAAGTGCCCCGGCAGGGATGCGAGCGCCGCAGTCTCAGATCCGCAAGATAGTGAACGAGCGCTCCGGCGGCGGCACCGATGACACCACACCCTGGAACGTCATTTCCAAATCGAGACAAGGACTGAACTCGCCGCCCGTGTGGGCGGCGAGCAGTCCGACGCATACAGTCGATGTCGCCACGGAGTCGCGTGGCCGGGTCGAATCGGCTTCAGCACACGTCGTGTCACAGGCGCTGGCTACGCAGGAAAATGCGTGGCCGCACCCGAGTACGATGACGGCCAGCACAACGGCAGCGCACGCAACGGAAAGTCTTCTCGTCAGCACCATGGTGCGGCACATAATACACTGTGTGCCTCAACCACCGGGCTCATCCACGGATTCTTCACGCAATTGGAGCGTGCGGAGTGCGGCGGCCTGCGAGCGGCATCGCCTCGACCACGAGGTCCATCACTGGCACAACCCTGAGTCCCAAGCTGTGCACCTCGTTGAGCTCGGTGATCTGCAGGCGACAGTTCTCGCACGGACATGCGAGCACCTCTGCGCCGGTCTTGCGAATCTGCTCGACCTTCTTCGCGCCGCTCTTCAGCCGAACGCTATTGAACTCCTCCATCGCGACAATCCCGCCGCCGCCTCCGCAGCACCACTGCTTCTCGCGGTTGGGGGTCATGTCGACAAAATCATCGGCGATCGCACCGAGAATGCGACGAGGCTCCTCGAACACTCCACCGCACCTCCCTGTCTGGCACGGGTCGTGGTAGGTGACCCGCTCGGCGATACCTTCTGCGTCAACCGTGATCCGCCCCGATGCGATGTATTCATCGATAACCTCGAGGATATGGCGGACCTTAAACGGCATCTTCTCCTTCGCCCACGCCTCGTAGAAGAGCTTCGCGACGCGATAGGCGTGCCCACACTCCGTGATCACGACCTCTTTCACGCCAAGTCGAAGCGCCTCATCCATGTAACGTTTCGCGATGATTCGCGCCTTCTCGGGATCGCCGTAGAAGTAGCCGTAGTTGGCCGATTCAAAAAACGAAAGTGTCCAGCTCGCGCCGGCCTGGTTGAAGATCACCGCCGCCGGCATGATCGAGTGCGATCCAGCAAGCGCCACGTAGAGGATGTCGGCTCCCTGCCTGTCGACGGGAATCTCCGCCGAGGGATCGCCGGTGAGCTCTCGAACCTCGGCCTCAATGTCTTTGAATCCCTCCACAAGACCGTCGCGGAACATCTCGGCGTTCTCGCCCTTGAAGATCGCCGCATCGGCGAGCTGGCCGAGCATATCGTTTCCTCTGCCAGCCGCGATAAGGATCCCCTTGGCGGCCGAGACGACCCACTGCGTGTCGATCGAGAACGGACAGTAGTACATACACCTTCGACATCCCGTGCACGCGTACGTCGACTCGTACAGCTCATCAAGCATATTCTCGTCCGGATCACGCGCCTCGTAGAGGGCGGGAACGAACTCGCCCGCTTTGGTGAAGTACTTCCGATAAATCTCCCGGACAAGCTCGGCGCGGCGCGCGGGCAGGTACTTGATGTCACCGGTCGCGACATACTGATGGCACGCGTCCTTGCAGATCGCGCAACGCACACAGATGTCCATGTACTGCTTGAGCTGGCGGTTCATCCGCTTATCAAGCACGCCGATAATCGTGTCGATCTGATGTTTCTCCAACGGCGCCATGGACTACTCAGAGCTCCTTATGAGGTTCGTCGCGAACACGCCGATAGCATGCGTGAGCTTCGAGAACGGGAAGTACATCAGAAAAGCCGAGACAAACAGCATGTGCCAGTTGAGCGCCCACTTCTCACTCGACTGCGCGAGTGCTTCCGGAAAGGACGGCCGGAAGGCGAGGAGCGACTGGAACCACTCCATGTAGACCGATGAAGGCAGGTCGCCAAGGAATCTCATGTGGTTACCCATGATGATGATGCCAAGGAGCAACGCGAGGAGCAGGTAGTCTTCGGGCGTGGACAGCGCCCGGTACGGCCCGAAGGTCCGCCGCGCCAGCCAGTACAGAACACATGCCAGCATCACGACACCGACGATGCCTCCGCTCCACGCCGCGAACACTTTCATCCCGTCTTGCCCGATGAGCGCCACGAGCGTGTCGAACTCGCCGATGAGTCTCAGGTGACCGATAAAGCCCGCGAGCGCCGCCACGTGGAACGCCATGGCCACCACCATGAGACGGGGTTCAATCTCGAAGCTCTGCGGAGCGACGAACGTGTCTTTGAGCAGCTTACCCAGCCTGCCGGATCGAGAGGCCGGTTTCGGGTAAATGCCGAGCCTCACCGGAGACGCGGGTGTCCGCGCCCACTGCCATACACGCCACGACATTCCCAGCACGAAAACCGCGATGCTCGCATAAACGAGCAGGCCCGATGCTATAAAGGAGAAGGTGTCCATCTGTGCCTCCCTGGGGGCTACTTGACCCGCCTGATGAGGAAGACGTACTCGCTGCCGACCTTCTCGGCCTGGAGGAGTTCCTGACCTGTCGACTTCGCCCACGCGGTGATGTCGGGAATCGAACCGGCATCCGTGGCCGTCGCCTTAAGTACGCCACCGATAGGGACGCTCGCAATGTTCTGCGACACCCGGACCATGGGCATCGGGCAGAGCAGTCCGCGCAGGTCGAGATCGAGATCCGGGGTGATATCGCTCATGATTCGCACTCCTTACGTAGTGGTGACGTACGGCAGGCCCGCTTCTGGGCGCCGCCGCGATTGGTTTAGATGAAGAACTGCACCTGCGACTCTTCGGCTTCAGCAAGCATGAATCCCACTCCCACAGGCTCCTGTACGCCTTTCACGAATGCCTCTTGCGGGATCTCCATAACATCCATCGACATCTGGCATCCGTACATCCGAACGCCAAGTTCGACCGCGAGATCGCGCAGTTGCGGCAGTGTAGCGACGTTCTGGGCACCCATCATCTTGCCGAACATCCACCGGCCCATCCCGCCAAAACTGAACTTGCTCGGATTGGCCTTTTCGATACCGCCGCCATACATGAGCCCGAGCATCTTCCCGAAGAGGGACGTGCCATGTCTCGCGTCGGCACGCTTGATGGCGCGCAGACCCCAGAAGGTGAAGAACATGACGACGTCGAAGCCCATCGCCTTGGCGCCTGTCGCGATAATGAACGCGCCAAACACCCGGTCCATGTCGCCGCTCATGACGACGAGCGTCATCTTCTTGGGCTTCTCCGACGGTTCATCCGCCACTCTACTGGCCTGACTGAGGGCCTCGCTCACATCAACACTCATTCTGCCTTCCTTCATTGATCGCCTGTCAGGACTCGCATCGCGCATTTCACCCGTTTACGCAAGATGTACGCCATTCTAGCGCACTCCACAAAATATCCCAGGGGGTATTTTTTGGCGCAGTTCTCCGTGGACCCCCCGGCGAGAGAGCTTCACGCCCTAGAGTAGCAAACGTCGCCGATACGTGTAGAGATGATACGCGTTGAACGCGACAAAGAGCCCGCCTGCGACCATGTGAGCACGCTCCCTATCGAGGGCAGCCAGAAGCAGAAGCGCGCCGAGCGATCCGAGCATGCCGCGTTTCGCTATTCGCATCTTCTCGCGCTGGGTCATCGGCGCGCAGAGGCGCTGCTGCGCGATGGCCGACGCGGATGCCGGAAGCTGAGATGCTTCGACGACCTGCTCCGCAGTGATCACCTCGTGGTCGTACTTGACAAGCATGCTCCCTGTTCGCGCGTTGGAGGTGACAGACAGAATCCCGCGAGCGCCGCGAAGCGCGGATTCGACCTCGCTCACGATCGCGGGATCACGCAGCCCCGCATGACGAAAACGGAGCCTTCCGTCGATCTGACTAGCGACCACGTTCGTCCTCCCCCCGGGCCGGTGACGGCGGAAGCATCGGGCGCATGGCATTCAGTGCAACACCCACCGTCGTCAGGTTGTGAAGCAGCGCAATTGTGCTCGGCTGAACTCGGCCGACGAGACCCAAACCGAGGTACCCTGTGTTGAGCGCCACGCTCGACCCGAAGTTCTGCCGTATGCGCCTGAGCGTCGTCTGCGCAATCTGCCGAGCGACAAGGAGCTCAGAGAGTTCATCTCCCAACAGCACGACGTCTGACACTTCGCGCGCCAAGTCCGCTCCATCACGCATCGCTACGCCGACATCGGCGGCCGAGAGTGCCGGGGAGTCATTGACGCCGTCCCCCACCATGAGCACTATGTGCCCTTCGGCCTGGAGCTCACGCACTATGTCGGCCTTATCCATCGGCATGACCTGGGCCCGCCACTCCTCGATACCAGCGGCGGCCGCAATCGTGGCCGCCGTTGCCGGAGTGTCACCCGTGAGCATGATAACCCGCTCGATACCCTGTTCCCTGAGACCGCGCACCACTTCAGCGGCCTCCTCGCGCATCGGGTCTTCTATGCAAAGCGCGCCAACGAGCTCGCCGTCGACCGCGAGGTGCAGCAGCGAGTAGCCCTGCCTTGCCCAGCGCTCGACTTCCTCATGCTTCCTCTCATCGAGCGCAATTCCCTCGTCCTCATGCACAAAGTGCCGACTCCCCACAAGAACCCGTTTTCCATCGAGCCGCGAAGCGACACCATGTGCGACGACGTATTCGACCTCGGCGTGCTCCTCGTGATGATCGATCCCGGCGGCCTCAGCGCTCCTCACGACCGCGCGGGCGACCGGGTGCGGGAAGTGCTCCTCAAGACATGCCGAGAGGCGCAGCACATCGTCAGCGTCCCACGCGTCGAACGGCACTACGTGCGCAACGCGCGGCTGGGCCCGAGTCAGCGTTCCCGTCTTGTCGAAGACGCAGACCGTTGCCGTCGCCATCGACTCGATGAATCGCCCGCCCTTCACGAGCACCCCCGCGCGGGCAGCTTCACGCATGCTCGTCAGAACGGCAAGCGGAGTGGCGAGCCTGATGGCGCACGAGTAGTCCACAAGCAACACCGACGCCGCCCTCGACAGATTCCGGGTAAGGAGGAACACGAGAGCGGCGAGCCAGAAGTTGAACGGCACTATCTTGTCGGCGAGCGCGTCAGCCCGGCTCTCCACATTGGCCTTGCGTGACTCGGACTCCTCGATGAAACGCACAATCTGGTTCACGCGTGTCTCGGCACCGACACGTGTCGGCCGGATGTAGAGCACGCCATCTTCGACCACACTTCCCGCGCAGACGCTCGCGCCAACGCCACGCAGGACCGGAAGAGCTTCCCCCGTCATCGCCGACTGGTTGACGCTTGCGTCACCCGCCGTGACGACGCCATCAACGGGTATGGAGGAACCGGTGCGAACGACGACCTCGTCACCGTGCTCAAGCTCTAGGAGGGAGATGTGCAGTTCAATGTCTCCCCGCCGCACCCAGACGGTATCGACGTCAACTACCAGGCTTCTGGCGAGGCTTGCGCGAGACTCTCGCCTCGTCCACTCCTCGAGCGTCCTTCCCAAAGCGAACATGAGGGTGATCGTCCCCACCGCGCGGAAGTCACGGCGTGCCAGTGAGATACCGATTGCGACAGCGTCGAGCACGTCCACGTTGATGCGCCCGCGCCGAAAGGCGCGCACCCCGTTGCGCAAGTACGGCAGCGCGCGGAGTAACGACACGAACGCCTTGACGACAGGCGGCAGCAAAGGCCTGATGGCTACGTACGCGAAAAAACGCATCCAGCCGCCGCTCCCTGCCTGGCTCAGGGTCATGCCCGCGTCTTGCGCGGACTCCTGGCGATCGCCGTCGAGCGATACGGAGTAGCGGCCCAGGCGGCGCGCGATACCGAGCGCCGGGGTCGGCTCGTAGCCAGCAAGACCCGCACACACCTGTTCCCGGGCGGAGGGCTCGAACACTATGAGAACGTTTCCAGTGCGTCCGCTTATCGTGATTGAGCGAACGACACCGGTACCGCCAAGCAAGGGGATAAGATCGCGCGCGGTCTCCTCGGAAACGAGCTGCGGGGAAACCCTCACCCGCAACCGGCCCGGTAGCTCATGCGCGATCCGAAAGTGCATCGGGCGCGGCTACGCCTTCTCGCCTGTCGCGGCGGGCACGCCTGGCTCCGTTCGCTTGTTCTGGATGTCTTGCGCCTCGGCCACGATGTCTTCGATCTGCTCTTTGGCGGTCTCGGCCATCATGAGCGCACGATCCTTGACATCAAGCCCACGGCTAATCAGATCGGCTGCGGCAGGACGCAGTCTGTCCTTCTCCCGGCCGTACAACGCAGCGGCGACCACACCTAGCGCGATGCCTCCCGCTAGATACAGTCCCTTATGGTAGCCCTCGCCCATCGTTTACCCCTTTCCTCAATCCCATCCATCACGACGGTGCACACCAATCCTCGATACAGCGATCGTGTCACAAACCGTGCGTCCTTCACACAGTATACTTCCCGCACTTGGGTCTGACACGTCATAGTTCACCCATTCTAACACCCATTGCTAGCCACTGCGAAGTTTCTGTTCTGTCGGAGCACGAAAAGACAGGCCCCGAAATCGGAACCTGCCTCGACTGTTGATGGTGGGCCGTATAGGGGTCGAACCTATGACCTTGGGATTAAGAGTCCCCTGCTCTGCCAGCTGAGCTAACGGCCCGAAAACGCTCCGCTATTCTATCGCCTTACCGAGGAAATGCAAGCGGCCCGCTACTGTGCGCGGGCCGCGATGCGCGCATGGGGTGGGTAACGGGACTCGAACCCGCGACCTTCGGAGCCACAGTCCGACGCTCTAACCAACTGAGCTACACCCACCATGTGAAGACAGTGGCACGCCCGGAGGGATTCGAACCCCCGACCTAGAGATTAGAAGTCTCCCGCTCTATCCAGCTGAGCTACGGGCGCACATCACGCGTCCGAGGGAGTGCCAAGGCGACACGGTACCCTTCGACGCTTCTGGTTGTCAATGGAGCGGCGGACGGGACTCGAACCCGCAACAATCAGCTTGGAAGGCTGATGCTCTACCAATTGAACTACCGCCGCAAACCTGGTCGGGCTGGCCGGATTCGAACCGACGACCCTCTGCTCCCAAAGCAGATGCGCTACCAAGCTGCGCTACAGCCCGACTCGTTCGCCCCGGCCCGCGAGACCCTTACGGGCCGTCGTGCCCTAGGGCAAGGGACAGTATAGGCACACACTGGCCGTGGGGCAAACATCGCGCCACCGCATGGAAACCGCGGCACGGGAACCGGCTACCGGAACGAGAACTGCTTCGACACCTCTTCGGCAAGGGGAAGAAGCTCCTCGAAAGGGCCGCTCGGTGCCGAGAGGGTGAGCACCGCTCCGTCCTGCGCCCACGAGACAGCGGAAAACGGATACACTGCCGTGGTCGGGGTCTTGCCATCAGCGGCGAAGGAATCGTACTCTCCCCTGGTCCATCCGGAGCCGGGGAGTCCGTTGACGCTCACGCGGTGTTCAAAACGGTTGGTGTCGACCGGTACGGCTTTGACATCCTGCGCGCTCTTGTGGACACCTAGCACCAAGTCCCCGTAGAAGACATACACAATCCACTCGCCTGCGGACTCTCCTTCGCCGTAGTAGACGATCGTGCACGCCTGTTCGCCGAGGGAGTTGGGTAGTTCGGGCTGGCTGTCCAGACCGCGCGCTACCTCGCCAGGAGTCCTGACTGCGGTGTACCCATTCAACTCAACCCATTCCGGTGTCCCGAATGCGGGACCGCGAGTGTAGACGTCACCGTACCCCTGAGGTATGGCCGCAACGATCTCCTCCCTCGTAAGGGGCGCTGAGCCTGTCTCCGAGCCTCCGGTGCCCAGTCCGATCGCAACCGCCGCGCCCACGAGGATCGCGGCCGCAACTCCAGCCACCACCCATTTCCACATCGATGCGTTCATGTCGATCCACCCCAATCGAAACCGATTACGGCGTCGCGATCACCCGGAAGTCGCGCTTGCCGCTGTACCATGAGCCCCAATGTCCATAGAACCCGGGATCACCGTACGGTTCCGGTGGCTGCCGACATGCTCGTCCAGCACGCTCAGTCGTCAGCAGGCACGCGGAGCCCGTCTGAGAGCGCACGCAACGCCGCGCCGCGGTGGCTGATCGCGTTCTTAGCGTGCGTGGCGAGCTCTGACATCGTCTTTCCTGGCACTTCATCGGGCCAGAAGAGCGGGTCGTAGCCGAAGCCCTTCGCACCACGCGGCTCGGCGCCGATGGTGCCCTCGCACGCGCCTTCTGCGACGACCTCGGCGCCATCCGCTGTCACGAACACAACTACGCAGCGGAATCGCGCCTGACGCCGTACACGCGGCGTATCACCGAGCGCGACGAGCAGGCGGGCGTTGTTCTCGGCGTCGGTGGCACACGGACCGGCGTAGTAGCGAGAGTGCACGCCGGGCTCCCCGTCGAGCGCGTCAACTTCGAGGCCGGAGTCATCGGCGAGTGCGGGCAGCCCGAATAGCCCGTGGGCCGCCAACGCTTTGATACGCGCGTTCTCAAGAAAGGTCGAGCCACTTTCCTCGGGCTCGGGCCATTCGCCGAGCTCGCCTGCGGCCACGAACTCCCAGCCGGTGAACGCGAGCGCGCCACGAATCTCTTCGACCTTGTGTGCGTTGCCGGTCGCGACCACCACGCGCCCCCCGGGCGGCATGAGCGCGGGGGCTAGCGTGACGTGCGTCTCAGAGCTCGGCGACATCGGCGTCCTCCGCGACGACCTTGCGCTGGAAGTCGATGAGCCTCTCGCACCCTGCGACCCCAAGGTCGAGGAGTTCGTCCAAGCGCGCACGACCGAACGGTGTGCGCTCGCCGGTACCCTGCACCTCGATGAAGCGGCCGCGGCCGTCCATGACGACGTTCATGTCGATCTCTGCGATGGAGTCCTCGGCGTAGTCGAGGTCGAGCATGGTCACACCGTCAACCATCCCCACACTCGTCGCCGCGACAAAGTCGATGAGCGGCACCTCCGGGATGCGTCCCGCGTTGCGCCAGGTGGCAAGCGCGTCGTGCAGCGCGAGGTAGGCGCCGGTCACCGCGGCGGTTCGCGTGCCGCCGTCTGCCTGAATGACGTCGCAGTCGACGTTCACCGTCACCTCCCCGCCCATCGCGCCCATGTCGACGACGGTGCGGAGCGACCGACCGATGAGCCGCTGGATCTCGTGGGTACGACCTTTGAGTCCGCCGCCGGTCGACTCGCGGCGCGAGCGTGTGTGAGTCGATGCGGGAAGGAGCGCGTACTCGGCGGTCACCCATCCCTTGCCGCTCCCGCGACGCCACTGTGCGACACCCTCAACGACACTCGCGGCGCACAGCACCTTCGTGTCGCCGAACTCGAGCATGCAGCTGCCGTGGGCATGCTTAAGGTAGCGGCGCGTCACGCGCACCGGGCGCAACTCTCCGGGCGCGCGTCCGTCGGCTCTGGTCATAAGGTGCGTTCCTCTCTCGCTGGCCCTTTCGGGCCGATCTCGAAGACATCGAACTCGCGTGCGACGACCACGCGTCCTCCAAAGGTCTCATGCGCGTCGTCTGCCATACGTTCACGATCGTTGGTGGGCCACACGTGCGTGAGGACAAGCGTGTGGACGCCTGCCTCACGCGCAAGCGCGCCTGCTTCCGAAGCGGTCATGTGCGGCGCTATCCCGGCATACTCCTCCGGAAGTGTCGCCTCGGCAAGAAGTACATCAGCATCCGTAGCGGCTTCGAGCGCGCGAGGGCCGTACGCGGTGTCGGCCGTGTAGCACAGCGCCGCGGTGCCATCGGTGACGCGAAACGCGAAGGAGTGGTCAGTGTGATCGACCAAGCGCGGTTCTATGGTGAACGGGCCGACGCTCACCGGAACACGATCGGCGAGCGCGTGCGGATTGAATGCGGCAGCGAACTCAATCACGCCTCGGTCCGACAGTAAACACGTCATGCGCTCAAAGAGCCCGTCGGGAAGGTATACCTCCAGTGGCGCGGCCGGACCCTGCGGTGCGTAACGCAAGAGCGCCTGCAGCGAATAGATGTCGAGGAAGTGGTCGGGGTGCGAATGGCTCACAAACACCCCGCGCAGCGCGAGCGGATCGACGACGCTCACAAGGTGCGCGAGAACCCCGTTTCCGCAATCGAGCAGCACCGCTGTGCCATCGTGTTCGACAAGGTAGCCGGAGCACGCTTGGCCCGCCGCCGCGTACGAAGCCGATGAGCCGAGAACCGTGAGCCTCACGCAGACCCTCCGATCACAGCTGATCGATCAAGTGGCGCGCCGCGCTTAGCGGAGAGCGACAAACTTAGGTGTTCCACCGCGACATGCCCGACAGATCCGAGCGGTTCGCGCAACACCCGTGACCCCAGCCGTGAGAACTCATCGGCGTCCCCGGTGGTCGCGAACGTGTGCACGAGCGGGAGGTCCGTCCGCGCTGCGAGCTGCCCACGGAGCCGCAGTGTCTCTGCGACCTCGCGCGCGGTCTCCTCGGCGGATGAGATTAGCCGCACGTTTGACCCGAGGACCTGCTGGATCGATGTCCCAAGCAGAGGGAAATGCGTGCAACCGAGGATGAGAGTGTCGATGCCTGAGCGCTTGAGCGGATCGAGATAGTCGCGTGCTATCTCGTAGAACGTGGGCCGAATGAACACGTCGGAAGACTCGGCGAGCCACGACTCCAGCGTGCCAGGTCCCATGCGCAGCCCCGCCTCGACCACGTCGACAAAGCGCGGTGTCGCTACCGAGAAGGTGGTCACTCCCGCGTCGATCGAGCGCACGGCCTCGCTGTACGCGCCCGAGTCGATCGTACCTGTCGTGCCGATCACGCCGATGCGCCGGTTGGCGCTTGCGCGTACCGCCGCTCGTGCGCCCGGCTCGACCACGCCAACGACCGGCACGTCGAAAGTCCTCTGCGCAAGGGCGAGCCCTGCCGCTGTAGCTGTGTTACACGCAATGACGATCAGCTTGACCGGCCGGGACTCAAGCCACGTGCCAATCTCTAGGACGAAACGCCTTACCTCAGCAAGGTCACGGGGACCGTACGGACACCGTGCGGTATCTCCCAGGTAGACGATGCGTTCACTGGGAAGCGCGCGCATGATCTCGCGAACGACGGTCAGGCCGCCAAGTCCGGAGTCGAAGATACCGATGGGGAGCTGCTCCATGCGCACAGTATACAGCCCCGCCCGTCGTCGAAACCGCACGCGATCACGCGATCACGCCGTCGACACGAGCTCCACGATGCGCGCACCAATCTCGTGGACGGGAAGGACGGTATCGACTGCACCCATCTCAGCGGCGGCCCTCGGCATGCCGTACACGGTCGATGTCGCCTCATCCTGGGCCAGTGTCGCCGCGCCCCTGTCGCGCATCGCCTTCAGTCCGATGGCGCCGTCAGCACCCATCCCGGTTAGCAGCACCCCCACCGCCGCGGAACCGAATGATCTGGCTACGGACTCGAATAACGTGTCAGCCGAAGGGATGTAGAGCTGGCCGACGGAAGGGGCCTTGAAACGCGCGGTGAGCCCATCGGCGACCAGGTTGCGGCCGGTCGGCGCGAAATACGCCTTGCCTGGCAGGAGCGGCTCGCCATCCGCGGCGGCGGCCACCTTTATCATGCATCCCGCATCGAGCCACGACACGAGTCCGGGGATGAAGCCGTCCGCGATGTGCTGGGCGACGACCACCGGCACAGGAAGGTCGGGGCCTAGGCGCCCAAGCACGCTGAGTAACGCGGATGGCCCTCCTGTAGACGAACCGATAGCGACGATCTGGCGCTGCGCCATGGTCTTCTCGGCAGTCCCGCCCGCGAGCATCGAGGCGGTCCGCCCATCGCGTTTGCCCTTGATGTGCGTGATGACCCGGATACGGGAGAGGACCTTCACACGGTGTATGACATCTCTGCCGATGCGGTCGAGGTCGGCCCAGTCCCGAGGCTCAGGCTTCTTGATCACCTCGAGAGCACCGAGCTTCAGCGCGTCAAACGCGCGTCCCATGCCCTCTCCGTAAACAGACGAAGATACGACGAGGATCGGCGTGGGGTTGAACGCCATGATTCGCTCGGTCGCGGCGAGCCCATCCATCCTGGGCATGTGGATGTCCATCGTGATGAGATCTGGCCTGAGTTCCGCCGCTTTCGCGACAGCCTCCTCGCCATCGACCGCCTCTCCGACGACTTCGATGGCAGGATCCGAGCGCAGAATCTGGGAGAGCATCTCGCGGGACACGAGAGAGTCGTCCGCGATAAGCACACGGACGCGCCCCCTATGTGCCTCGTCCGCCACGCGCGCTTACCGGATCAAACGATCGACGGTGTCAAGCAGAGTGTCCTGGTTGAACACCGACTTGGTGATATACGCATCAGCACCCGCATCGATCCCCTCCGCCTTCTCCTCGTCACGTTCGAGCGAAGTGACGATGATGACCGGGATCTCTTTCAGGGCCGGATCCTTCTTGATCGCCCGCGTCAGCTCAAACCCGGTCATGTTTGGCATCTGGACGTCTGTGACCACCGCGTCGACAACCATTCCTTCGCGTAGCTTGGTCAGTCCCTGTGCGCCGTCCATCGCAACCTCGACATCGTAGCCGGCCGCCTCGAAGATCGAACGCTCAAGCTCGCGCGTGGTAAACGAATCCTCGCAGATGAGAATGTTGCGCGGGCCGGTCCGCTCGGATACTTTCTTCTGCCCCATTCCCCGGCGACCTGCACGAGAGCGAGCGTTGGCCATGAGATCCGGCACGTTGAGGATGGGCACAACCTCTCCCGCGCCGAGTATCGTGACGCCCGCGACGTTGTCGACCTTTCGCAGGTGCGTGCCGAGGGTCTTGATGACGATCTGCTGCTCGCCGACGAGCGCGTCTACCATGAACCCCATGCGATGGCCCGAGAAACCCACGTTCGCGATTGGGATCTTCGCCCCCGGTGCCGGGTCATCGGCGGGCACACCGAGTATGTCAGCAAGGCGCACGAGCGGGATGGTGCGCCGTTGACGGCGGATGACCTCACGACCCTCGACTTTGATCACGTCACTGGGCTCGGCACGAAGCGTCTCGTCAACGGATGCGGTGGGCAGCGCGAAGACCCTATCTCCCACGCGGAGCATGAGCGCGCGGATGATGGCGAGCGTGAGCGGGATCGTGAGGCGGAACGTGGTTCCCTCCCCGTGACGGGATGTCACGTCGAGGGATCCTTTGAGTTTTTCGACGATGAATTCACGAACCACATCCATCCCCACTCCCCTGCCGGAGATCTCTGTGATGATGGCTGCGGTCGAAAATCCTTTCTCGAAGATAAGGTACGTCGCCTCGCGATCGGACAGGGAGTCAGCCTCTGTTTGCGAGATGTATCCCTTGCGAACCGCCGAAGCGCGAACCTGGTTAGGATCGATACCACCGCCATCGTCGGAAACCTCGATGACAATGTGGTCGCCTTCCTGCCGCGCAACCATGCGGATCGTGCCCTTCTCGGGCTTGCCAAGAGAGCGGCGCACGTCGGCGGGCTCGATGCCGTGATCGACGGCGTTACGCATGATGTGCACGAGCGGGTCGTTGATCTCCTCAAGCACCTTCTTGTCGAGCTCAGTGTCCCCGCCTTCGAGAATGAGCTCGACATCCTTTTTGAAAGAGCGGGCGAGATCACGCATCGCGCGCGGGAAGGTGCTAAACACAGTGCTGACCGGCAGCATCCTCAAGCGCATACCTTGTTCCTGCAGGTCGTTGACGACCATCGAAGCACGCGACATGTCATCAGCAAAACCCTTCGAGATTCCAGTAAGCGTTCTCCGCGCATCAGAGAGCGCGGCGTCAAGAGCCGCCACCTCCTCGCTAAGATGCGTCGCCGCCGCATCGTCCTCGTGGATCATTGTGGAGAGCACGCTCTTGGTCCGTAGCCACGCCTGCCAGATGTCCGCCTGCTCAACCACGGCGTGTCTCAGATCAACCGCCCACTGCTCGGCCTTAATCTGAGAAATGACGACTTCGCTTACAAGGTTGAGCAAATCGTCGACTTGTCCGGTCTTGATGCGGATCGTCGGCTGGGACTTGGCCTTCATCGCTCCATCCGCCGAGGAGGAGCGCCTGTCTTGTTGCTCGACCTCCTCGGACTCGTGCTCGTAGTCTTCCGCTGAGTTATCCGGTGCCGCAATGGAGTGCGGCGGGACAGACCCCCCGGCTGCGGCTACGGTCATCTCCGTCTGTGATCCCGCAGCTGGCGCGGCACTACCTTCAGCGACCGCGCTGAGCTTAGCTTGGAGCGCCGCAAGATCGAGCTCAACGGGCACGTCCTTCCCGGCGATCTCCGTAAGATAGACGATGGCGTCGAGCGCCTCGAAGAAGGAGTCTGTCATCTGCGCGGTGTAGGGCGCTTCGCCGTGGCGGATGTTCACCATGATGTCTTCGAGCCGGTGGGCGACGTCGGAAATGTCAAGGAGCCCAACCATCCGAGAAGACCCCTTGAGCGTGTGGGCGTCGCGAAGCATCTGGTCAATGAGTTCGCGATTCTCAGGCTCGGCCTCGAGCGTGATCACGCTCTCATTGAGGCGCTGCAACAGATCTTGCGCCTCTTCCTGGAACTTCCCTATGAACGCTGAGCGGTCGAACTCGACCATTGTCAGGTCTCCTCGTCGCGTGTCCGGCCGCTACCCTACGATCTTAAAAGCCGATCCAACCTGGCTCGACTCAGTCGCGATCAGGGAGAGCTGCTCCGCTGAAGCCGCTACCTGCCTGCTGCCCGCAGCGGTCTGCTGCGCGACAGCGGCAACCTCACGCATCGCTTTGACGACCTGATCGGTCGCGCTCTTCTGCTGCTGCGTCGCGCCGCTGATCTCCTTCGCGGCGATCGTCGTCTGTTCGACCATCTCAACGATCTGGTCGAGGTTCTCGCCGGTCATGTGGGCGAGCTCGACTCCGCTCTGAACCTGTTTGAGTTCCTGCTCCGTAGCGATCACCAGCTCGTTCGCGGCGCCTTGGATCTCGGTCATGATAGTGGAGATCTCGCCAGTCGACTCGACAACACTCTCGGCAAGTTTGCGAATCTCGACGGCGACAACAGAGAACCCCTTACCGGCCTCACCCGCTCGCGCAGCTTCTATCGCCGCGTTGAGAGCGAGGATCTTTGTCTGGTCTGCGATGCTGTTGATTATCGAGAGAACCTGCCCGATCTGCTGACTCCGCTCTCCCAAAGAGAGGATCTTGTTTGCCGAAGACTGACTGCGCAACCGGATGTCCTCCATGGCTTTAAGCGTGTTCATCACCGCGTGCTGGCCCTTCTCGGCGCTGCCGAGCGAGGCTTCCGCCATGCTCACCACCTGATTGGCGTTGTCCGCGATCTGACGGTACGTCGCGGCAAGCTCCTCCATCGTCGCAGTAGTCTGGCTGATGCTTGCGGCCTGTTCCGCCGAGCCGGAGGCCTGCTGCTCGGTAGCTGAGAGGATCTCGTTAGAGGACTGCGCGAGCCGCTTGGATGACTCCTGCGTCTGACGGATCAGGTAGACGATAAGGTCAAGCATTTGGTTATAAGATCGGGCCAGCACGCCAAACTCATCGGGGGTGTTGAGCTCGACTTTGTAGCCGATCTCCCCCTGACACGCCGCCTTCACACTCGTGACAACAGACTCGAGCGGTTTGATGAAGCGCGAGCCAATCGCGATAAGCGCCCCCGCCCACGCCACGCCGATGACGGCAACGCCCGCGATGATGAACAGCCACTCATCGACAGCCTGTGACGCGAACGCGGATATCTCCTCGCCCAGGACCGCGAGCACGAGCCACCACTGGAGCGTGTTGAACACGATCGCGAGTACTATGGTCGCGGCCGTGATCTTATAGAGGAACTTGCTCCTGAACCCTGTGACGAGCTTTGTCAACATCGATGCCTCCTGCGCTATGTCACGTTCCCGCCGCGTCTATCGGTCGAAGAATCGTCGCCGTGTTGAACAGACCGATGAGCCGTCCGTCGACGTAGACGGATCCCGCGACGTACTCGGCCTGGGTCTTGTCGAGGACCGAGAGTGGCGGTTCCACGCCGCCCGACGGCACCTCCACTATGTCGCCAATCTCATCGATGACCATCGCTGTCGTCGCCTCATCGTTTTGGATCACGATCGCCGGCGCCTCCTCAGAAAGCTCATCAGCAGCACCGAGGCCCATGAGCGTCGCAACCTCAGTGACCGATATGATCTCGCCGCGAATATTGACCACGCCGAGGATACTGTCCGGAACGCAAGGGATCGGGGTGACCGTGTAATCCTGGAAGATCTCGCGGACGTCCGCAACCTTGACCGCGTACCATTCCTCGCCCAACCGGAACAGCAACAGCGGTATCCTGTCGTCCGCGTGGTCCTCGACAGCTTCCGCCGCAAGTGATTCAGCCCGTCTGCGCAGGATCTCAGCGGCGACACCCGCAGTGCTATTGCGCCCGTCTTGCCGGATCGAGCTCACGGCGCATCCTCCCCCTCGGCCTCAGGCAGCTCGACCGGCTCGAGCAACGCATCGACATCGAGCAGAAACACCATCCCCGTGTCGAACCTGCATACGCCAAGCATCCTAGACGCGAGCGAATGAATCGATGGAGCGGCCTGCAAACACCCTTCTGGCAAGTCAACCACGTCGTCGACTTCTTCGACGATCAACGCGACGAGCCCTTGAGAGGAACGGCAGATGATCATCGGCGTGTCGATCGTGTGCTCGATAACAGTCATCCCTAGAAGTGTGTGCATATCCAGAGCTGGAATGACGAGGCCGCGCAGGTTCACCATGCCAAGTATCGCCGGTGAGTCGTCAGGTACCTTTGCGAACTCAACGATCTGCTGGATTTCCTGTACGCAACCGATGGGCAGCGCGTACACCTGCCCGCCAAGGTGGAATGTGACGATCTTCTCCACAGCAGCAGGCAAAACAGCCGTCGTTTGTGCCGGGCCGTTCGAGAGTGCCGCATCCTTCTTGCTCGACCGGCGCGCGACCATCGTGTCCTTCCGCTAATCGGTGAACCGTACGACACGGTTCAGCTCGGCGGCGCTTACAAGGCCCTCCTGGACCCTCGACAGGCCGGAGGCGACCATCGGCCGCATCCCAACGGCCATCGCGGCCGCTCCTATTTCATCGGCAGATGCGCCCCTGCTGATTACCGATCTGACCGGATCGGTAATCGGCAGCACCTCAAAGACGCCGGTCGCACCCGCAAATCCGCTCTTGGCGCACGATGGACACCCCGCTCCGCGTGAGCTCACCGTGCCTGGAGGCGCTCCCGGTATGAGTTGCGCGAGAGTGCCGGGCTCTTCCAGCACGCAATGCTGACAGTTGAGCCGGACGAGTCGCTGGCCCACTCCCAGCGTAAGGGCGGCCGCCAGACTGACCGGCTCCGCTCCCATCCCAAGCAGGCGGCTCACCCCGGCGACGATCCCGCCGCCCGAAAACGTCGCGATCACAAGCTTGCCAAGTCCCGCCGCCTCGATCGCAAGGTGCGCGTCTTCGACGGAGTGGATCGCGTCGATGGCGACGACGTCGGTGTCCTGTCGCATTCCCGCCGAGAAGTACGCGGCGGCGCTGAGAGGAGAGGCGGGCGTGACCAGCACCTGCGCGACCGCGGGTATCTCGTACTCGACGGAGCGTTCGACCGAGTAAACCGTGCGGCCTGACGCCGCCGCGTGCGCGAGCAGTGCGTAGTACGTCGAACTACTACCGCCAGCGACGGGCGCACAGATCAGGAGTATCCCCCGTCCACGCTCCACCATCGCGCTCAGCGCGAATATCTCGGCGTCAGACATGCCAAGCTGGGAGAGCGTGCGAGGTGACTCGGTCGCTGAAGAGAACGAGATGACTACCCGCTGACCAGCGATCGTGGGCACCGACGAGACCGAAACAGCGAGATCACGGTCCGCGATGCGAGTCCTCACCCGGTTGAGCGCCGGCACGCGGGCGGACAACCCCCCGATGCGCGCGAAACTCTTGAAGCCCTCGACGAGTGCGGCCTGCATCGACAGTGGTGCGCTCGCGATCTTCTCGAGGCGCCCGGCGACCCGGTAGACGAGGAAGAAGTCGTCTTTGTATGGCAGCAGGTGGATACGCGAGGCGCCCTGCGTGACAGCGTGGCGCAGTATTTCGGTGACAAGCACCGCGACCTTCGCGGGATCGGCCACCGCGAGCACATCGAGATCGATCGACGCCGATCCCGCCGGCGTCTCGGTCTCTACAACCTCCTCAAGCGTTTCGGAGCCGAGCTTCTCGGACACGGCGACCTCATCGAAGCTGGGTGCCACGCTCGGCTCGACTGCGACAGGCGCATCTACGGCATGCGCCTCAAAGAGGTCCGCCGCGTCGAACTCGATATCGTGTTCCGCGGTGTCATCCAAACCAGCGGGAGCGAGCATCTCAGCCCCCGGCGGCGTCTCGATTCCCTGCCCTGACTCGGACTCTGCGGAAAGCGAAGGTGCGACTTCTTCAACCGGATAGTACTGCCCGAGGGCCTCACAAAGCGCGCCCGGATCGGTGAGCACCGCCTCTACCTCGAGCGAGAGCTCCTCCCCGAGCACATCTAGGCGGAAGATGTCGAACGGGTCGCCTATGGCGACCGTCAGCATCCCGTCGATCTCGAACAGTGGCAACATGCCTAGTTCGCGCGCTCGTAGAGTCGGCAACATCGCAAGCGCTTCCGCGTCCGGGGTGTAGCTTGCCAGCTCTACTCGAGGCATGCCGAGTTGATCCTCAAGCACTGTCGCTAAGTCGTCCGCCGTGACGAGGTTCCGCTGAACCAGCAGCTCACCGAGCGTGATGCCCTCCTGCTCGAAGGTATGCACGATCGTGCTCGATTGCTCGACCGTAACGAGACCCGCCTCGAGGAGCGCTTCGAGCGTACGGGCGGTTATAGCGCCAGACTCCGCCATCACCCGGCGCCCGCTAACCCTGTGCCTTGGAAAGCTCTTCAGCGACCGCTGCCAGCAGCCGCTCCGGCTCAACAGGCTTGGTCAAGTACTGGTTCGCGCCCGTTCGAATGCCCGTTGCCATCGCTTGTTCTTCGGTCTTCGCGGTGAGCATGATGATGGGGATCCCCTTGTACTTCTGATCGAACTTCAGAAGGCGGCAGACCCGGTACCCGTCAAGCTTTGGCAACATGACATCGAGCAAGATGAGATCGGGCATCTCGGCCCGGGCCTTCTCCAGCGCCGCGGCGCCATCAGCGGCGGTGATCACCTCATAGCCGCCCGCCTCGAGGATCGCCTTGATCATCTCGAGGATGGTCGGGCTATCATCCACAGCGAGGATGCGCGCGGTTGCCATTCGTGACTCCCTCCAACGACGAGCGTCCTTACCGGTGGTTATCGCCTCCGGCGGCGCTGCACTTTAGCCGCCTCATCTACCTTTCGACACTCTACCAGACTGCGCTCACATGTTTTCGCGAGCAAGTCGGGCCGAAACCCGCCAAGAAAGACGCTCCACGGACCGTCCGGCCTGCGGTAAAGCGCACTGAGCGCGTTCTCGTACTCCCGGCACGCATCCTCTATCGCCCCGCGGGCCCGATAGAGATTGCCGAGGTTCAGATGAGCAAGCACGAAATCGGAATCCGTGTATATCGTTCTTTTGAACTCGAACATCGCCTCGTCGAGCCGATCGGTGCGCAGATAGATGAGGCCGAGCACATACCTGGCCGACGCTAAGAGCGGATCGATATCGAGTGCGCGGTTGCTCTCGTCGAGGGCCGAGGCGAAATCGCCGGTATCCGCATGCGCGAACGCCGCCAGAAGGTACGCCTCGGCGCACGACGGTTCGAGAGCGAGCGCTCGCGTCGCAAGCCCTAGCACATCGGAAGTTCGGCCATCTGCCGACGCCTCACGCGCCTGTCTGAGCAGCTCGTCGACGGATTCACCATCGTGGCCAGAAGAGTGCTCCAGCGATGCGGCGAGCGAGGCGTTCGTAAGCGACTCACCATGCACGGTATTAGGAGGTGCGGGGGACATTGTTTGGGCCGCCGGCGTGCGTGATGCGCGTACGGAAGCCTCCGTGCCGAGCTGTTGCGAACGTCCGCGCCTCGCCGCCTCAATCCGCTCGGCGAACGAGTACGCCGGGCGCGGAACTGGTTTGCGGTAGAGAAAGACCCCGCCAACCTCGACGGGCACAAAGCGGTCGGTGATGCTCGTGAGCGTCTCGGAATGGCCGATGAACAGGTAGCCGCCAGGATTGAGGCTCTCGAAGAAGTTGTTGACCACGCGCCGTGTCGACTCCAGGCGAAAGTAGATGGTGACGTTGCGGCAAAAGATGATGTCCCAGTTGCCCATCAGCCCGATCGGATAGGGCTCCTTGATGAGGTTGTGATAGCCGAAGTCGACGATCTTCCGCACGTCCTGACGGATGTGGTACCCGTCACCCGTCGGGTCGAAGAACCGCGTGAGTATCTCGGGCGCAACGTTGGTGAGAGCCCGCGCTGGGTACCAACCCGCTTGGGCTTTCGCAAGCGCGCTCGACGAGACGTCTGTCCCCGTGACCTCGAGTCTATGACCTGCCCCCTCGATTCCCGCGTCGATCAGCGTCATCGCGATTGAGTACGGCTCCTCGCCAGTCGAACAACCCGCGGACCACACCCGAAACGCTTGGTTCCTCGCGTCCTTGCGCTCCAATATCTCGGGAACGACGAAATCGCGCATAGCCGAGAACTGCGCCGGAAACCGGAAGAAGCTGGTCTCGTTGATCGTGACAAGGTTCATCAGCTCTCGAAACTCGGTGTCGTCGCGCTGGAGCAGATCGAGGTACTCCCTGAGTGACGCGAGACCGAACCGTGTCGCTCTCGTGATCAGCGAGATGCGCAAGGAGTCGAGCTTCGCCTCTTCGAGATAGATTCCGGAGTGTTCATGGATGTAGTCACGGAAGAGTACAAACTCCTGGGCTGAAAGATCCGTTGGGATCATCGGCTCCGATGATGACATGGACACTACTCTGCCGTTATGGAAGCGCCGGACACGTTGAGCTTTTCTATAAGACCGGCGGAGTGCATGCCGTAGAGGATTTTCGCCGTCTCGAAGTCGTTATAGCCGGTGAGTTCAGTCAACTCGTGGACCGATCTGCCGCCATGAAGGAAACAAAGCAACATCCACTCCCTCGGCTTGAGATGGATCTCAATCGATTTCTCGCCGGGTGCCGCAGCCATCACGAAACGCGTGTCAAGCGTTGGTATCCGTTCACGTATGCGCGCCCACATCTCGAGCCGGCGCGCGGACTCCATGATGATGTTCTCAACCGAAACCGAGATCCCGATGTCCTCGTCTTCGCAGGTGTCCTCGGCCTCGAACCTCAGGTCTCCCTCTTCCCAGCGAAACAGATCGAACAGTGTGTCGTTGATCTGATCCTGGATGAAGTTCTCGAGGATCTTGCCTTCGAGGTACCCTTCGTCGACGAGGATCTGGCCTAGACGGCGGCCCGCTTTCTCCTTCTTCTGTATCTTCTGGAGCCCGAGTGCTTGGCGTAGCTGCTTCTCCGAGATCACGCCTGATTTGACCAGGCGCTTTCCGAGTGACTCGCGGTTGTAGTTCGAAGAGGCGAAATAGACGCGCCCCTTCTTGAAGCACACTCTGCCCTCGGCTTCCGAGCGGGTCATATATAACGTGCCGGTCTTTTGGCCCGATGAGAGCAACCGGAACATATCCGCGAGCGAGAAGTCTTTGAGGTTTCCCTCGAGTGCCACAAGTAAGCCTCTCCGCTAGTTGTCGGCCAAGACGTGCGGTGTCTCCTTCTGCGGACGCGACCAGGGACGACGCACTGCTCACACCCGCTCAATCCTAGCACGGCGTCTGCCTACGACAAAGAACCACCGGCACCTCGCTCGCTTCTGTGATCCCGGGCACTGTCGGTACTTGACACCACCTGTTCGAGAGGCTTGACTGAAGCGGCCCTCGGAAGAACCGGTCTCCTCGCGCAGAGACGCGGGTGAACGGTCGGCCGGTGCTTTCCGGTAGAAACCGGCGAAAGGACGCGTGGTCGCCTGATGAGTAGTGAGCGGCTTACCTCCACGCCCTTGGTAGGCGTGATCATGGGATCAGTGTCGGACTGGGAAACGCTCAGTCATGCGGTCGAAACGCTCAGGAGCCTCAAAATCCCGTGTGAGGCGAAGGTGGTGTCGGCTCATCGCACCCCAGACCGGCTGTTCGAGTACGCCGAGACCGCTCGTATTCGAGGTATCGAAGTGATCATCGCAGGTGCGGGAGGCGCGGCGCACCTCCCCGGCATGGCGGCCGCAAAAACCTCCCTGCCTGTCCTAGGAGTTCCAGTCAGGTCCGAAGCACTCAACGGCATCGACTCCCTCCTCTCAATCGTGCAGATGCCCGCAGGTATTCCGGTCGGGACGTTGGCGATAGGACGCGCGGGAGCGGTGAATGCGGCGTTACTGAGCGCGAGCATCCTGGGCAACAAGTATCCCGAGATTGCGGCGGAACTTGAACGGTTCCGCGCTCGACAAACCGAATCCGTGCTCGAGAGTCCAGATTCGCCATCTGGAATGCCGTGAGAGTAGGCATCCTCGGCGCCGGGCAGCTCGCCCAGATGCTCACCGAAGCCGGTACGCGACTCGGCATGTCACACGTGTTGCTCGCGCCGGAACATGACGCGTGCGCCGCGTCATGCGGTGTCTTTGTGCACGGAGACTACGATGACCCTCACGCGCTCTCGCGCTTTTCCGAGCACGCCGACGTGGCGACGTTCGAGTTCGAAAATGTGCCCACGCACGCTGTCGAGTGGCTCGAGGATAGGATTCCCGTACGGCCCTCGGCAGAGGTGCTTCGCATCGCCCAAGACCGCCTACGCGAAAAAGAGACCTTCAGACGCCTCGGCATCCCCGTACCCAGGTTTGAGGCGATTAACACGCTGCTTGAGCTGCAACACCATGCCGAGGCGGTCGGGCTTCCTGCGGTGCTCAAGACGCGGACACTGGGCTACGACGGCAAAGGACAGGCCATCGTGCGCGACACTCGGGCTGAATCGCTTCAGAGGGCATGGCGCGCTATCGGAGGCACACCCGCGATCCTCGAGGAGTTGGTGCCATTTGACCGGGAGCTCTCGGTCATCGGCACGCAGTCACCCGATGGTGAACAGGTGTTCTACTCTCTAAACGAGAACGTGCACCGTGAGGGCATATTGCGTCTGACCATGGCGCGCGCCACCGATCCGCAACGCGAGATCGCCGAGGAGTACGCGCGCCGCTTGTTAGTCGAGTTTGGATACGTGGGAACGCTCGCCCTCGAGCTCTTCGAGGTCGAGGGCGGTCTGCTCGCCAACGAGATGGCCCCGCGGGTGCACAACAGCGGCCACTGGACGATCGAGGGCGCTGAAACATCTCAGTTCGAAAACCACATGCGCGCCGTCTGCGGGTTGCCGCTCGGCGGGACACTCCAGCATCGGGCGGCCGCGATGGTAAATCTCATAGGCACGCTGCCCGCGGTCCACGACGTGCTCGCAATCCCCGACGCACACCTTCACGTGTACGGCAAAGCCGAGCGCCCGGGACGCAAGGTGGGACACATCACGCTCATCGATCACGCGAACAATTCTGTGGAGTTCAACACCCGCGTCGCACGCGCTCTGGAGCTTGCGGGCGAGGACGCTGCGGCGTACGCGTTGACGTTGCGAGAATCACAACGCGGCGCGTGAAGTCCGTCAGTCACCCGGTTTTGCGGTCGCGCTCGAAACACTCGGCGCGGCTGCCCGGGACAGCCGGTCACGCACGGCCCGCCACCCTGGCCCATCGGGAGGCTGCTCGGCAAGGATAAGGCGAAACCGTCCGCGGTCGAGTTCTCTCAGCGTCGCATAGAGATCATGCGCGTAGCTCTCCGGATCCGCAGGCATAGAAAACCACGTGCTTCCTTCGAGGAGGGCCTGCTCTTGTGCTCCAATCGCAAGCACAGCTACACCGTGGCCCGCCGACACCTCCTTTGAAATCGTGGCCGCCAACTGTGACGAGTCCACGAGACGCAGAGGCGTACGAGGAGCGTAGTGACTTTCAAGCTGACCGGGCACCTGAGGTCCTCCGGTTACAGGAACATCGCACGTGATGCCGAGGATCTCCGATATCCGCTCAGCGGTGATACTTCCGGGGCGCAAGAGGCGCGGAACTCCCTCGGACAGATCGAGTATCGTTGACTCGACTCCAACGGGACACGGCCCCGCGTCCAATACCATTTCGACCTGGTCGCCAAGGTCTGCAATAACATGGGCGGCCGTCGTGGGGCTGATTCGGCCGAACCTGTTGGCCGACGGTGCCGCGATCCCACCAGCAAACTCCACGAGGAGCGCGTGTGCGACTGGATGTCCCGGTACGCGCAGTCCGATAGTATCTTGTCCGCCCGTGACGACATCGAGGACGCGAGGCGCACGCTTGAGGATGAGGGTGAGCGGTCCGGGCCAAAGTGCCTCCGCCAGTTTCCATGCCTCATCTGGCACCCCTCGCGCCCACGCTCCGATGTGTTCGGCGGATGCCAGATGCACAATGAGTGGATGTCCGGGTGGACGCCCCTTGACCTCAAAGATCTTTTCCACCGCGGCTCGATTGGCCGCGTCAGCCCCCAGGCCATAAACCGTCTCGGTAGGAATAGCGACGAGTCCGCCTCGGCGAAGTATCTCGGCGGCCTGTGTAACGCTCGTAGAAGACGCGGGCGTCCCTTCACAAGGCCGGGTAGACGGTTTCTGACGCACCAAGACGCTCATCCCTTCCGCTAACATGTGAACCCGCAGGGTACACTATCATTGAGGTTTGTGATGTTCCACCGTATGTAACGCCGGTCACGACGAACTGCCTAGTTCTGAGTTCGGCGTGCTCATCCACTATCGAGAGGAACCGAAGGGAGCACGGTTGATGGAAACGTTTTCTAAGAAGCGAATCAGCATCATCGTTGAGGAGAGCTTCTTCCGCGATGTGCTTGATCTGGTCGAGGAATCAGGTGCGAGCGGATTCACCACCTACAGGGGTATCGGCGGCGAGGGAGAGCACGGCACGCGGGGCACCTATAACGACATCGATGGCATCTCAAACAACGTCGAGGTCGTCACAATCGTCGGTGATGAGGTCGCTGACCGGATACTCGAAGGAGTGATGGCCCTGTCCGATAGAGGTGTGATCCTCACCACCTACTTCATGAACGTGCAGGTACTGAGGGATTCTCGTTTCCGCTAATGGCGCAGGCGTGACCGCTCGCCGCTTGAATTCACCAAGAGCCGCTACCGCCCAAACGACGGGCTGGTTGCGGCTCTTGGGATGCGGCACCACGCAATGGTCACCGGGTCACTCCATGCAGCTGACCTCGCACGCGTTAGATTCTTCCTGCGTGATCTGACGGATTTCGATTGCCGCCTTCGGGCACATGACGGCACAGATCCCGCAACCCTTACAGCGAGCAGCGACGATGAAGGACTTCTTGCGCGCGACGAGGAATCGAATCGCATTCGGTTCAGGACATACCTGGGTGCACAACTTGCAGCCTACGCACTTTGACTCATCTACGAAACCTGCAGAATACATCGATGGACTCCTCCGTCCTCAGACTTTCGTGCCGACGCTTGTGCTCGCTGCCTCATCGAACGAGGCCCTCAGGACCTCTGAGTTGGCCGCGATCAACTTCTCGGCCTTCCCATACTGCTTCTTGACGGCGTCGTCGAGCACCGCGGTCGTCCCAGAAGCCACGAACCGCGCCTTCCCGCCGAAGCGCTCCTGCAGCGCCTCTTCGAGAGATTCGTACGTCACCACTCCGGTGATTCCCAGCAACGCACCGAGCATCGCGACGTTTGTCGAAAGCTCGGTTCCAGTCACCTTGCGCGATAGCTCGGTCGCTGCAACAAAGTGTACCGTCGCGCCGAGCTCGTGCAGACTCTCCAGGTCTTCCGGGCCAAACTCAATCGGCGCGACAGAGTTAACTATGATCACACCGCCGGGCTGTATTCCCGAAAAGAACGGCATCGTGTATGACTTGCCCATCAAGATGACGTCGGGGTGGTACACCATGATGATGCTCGGATACACGATCTCACCGGAGTCGTAGATCGCCTCGTCAGAGATCCTGACGTAACTCTCCGCTGGCGCCAGCCGCTTCTCGGCACCGAAGAACGGGTTTCCAAGCGCGTTCTTTCCATCTTTGACCGCCGCATTGCCAAGAATCTGGGCGGCTGTGACGACTCCTTGTCCGCCAAGGCCCGACATGCGCACGTAGTGCTTCGTCATCTGGCCACCTCCCCGCACGCCGACGGCTTAGACTGGGCCTCAAGCGACGCAAGATACTCCTCAGCTGCGGGAGAGATGTGCTCGCGAAAAGCGTAGTCTGTCTTTAGGCGCTCTTTGGCGGCGAGTATTCCCTCGTGCGCCTTGAGTTTCATGTTGGTTGGACAGGGGGTGTGGATCTGCACGAAGGTAGGACCAACCTCCCGAGCGATCAAGACCGCCTTCTCGAAGGACTTCCCAATCTGTCGCGGACGAGCGGCCGAGACAACCGCGACATAATCGCAACCCGACCCTATCGCAAGATCGGCCATCCGCACCTTCTCGAACTTCTTGCCGAGCGGCGCCATGTTGAGCACCGCGCCCTCGAGGCTCATGCCGCTCTCCTGGCCGCCAGTGTTCGCGTAGAGCTCGTTATCGAACATGACCGTCGATATCTTCTCGCGGCGGAACCACGAGTGCAGCGTCATGTCGAGTCCGATGTCTACCGTCCCGCCGTCTCCGGCGATCACCACGACGTCTTTCGTGGTATCTGGGAAGCGAATCTCAAGCGCCCGCTTGAGACCTGACGCGACCGCGTTTTGGTTCCCGAACAGTGAGTGGACATTGTGAAGCGCGAGCTGGGTGAAGGCCAAGCTGTTACATCCAGTCGTACCCACTACCACCGTGTCTTCTGGTGTGGGCAGGGAAGCCATCAGAAGCCGGAACGCGAGCGCGAGGTTGCATCCCGCGCACAGCGGGTGCTCCTCAAGAAGCTCCTTGAACGTGCCAAGATCCCCGATTGACTTGCCGCCTCCAAACGGACCGTTGGATACAAGCTCCTTGTACTCGTTGGGCATGACGTCTTCGAAGTGCGGATTGATGCGGGTTATGTTGAGTGACACTTAGGGACCTCCTCTCGAATCGTGAGTCGTCAGACTCCGACGTACGTGCCGTCCTTGACGACTTTCACAATCACGTCGGGGGGCATCGTCATACCGCCGTAAACGCGCGGGCCAAGCACAATCCGATCGTTGTCCGGGATGACCGAGGCCACCTCGCGCGCCAACCAACCGGGCCGGTTGAACTCTGGGATCACGATCTTTTCCGCATTGGCGAGAGCCGCTCGTATCTCCTCGGCAGGGAACGGCCGGATGGTCTTGATCTTGATGAGTCCGACGTCGAGTCCTTCCGCCCGCAGATCGCGCAAGGCCTCGCGCGACTGGGCGACCGCGGTTCCCGACGCGACGATCTGGATCGGGGCGTCGGGTTCCTCTTGCTCGATGAAGCTGCCAAGGAACTTGAGGAGGTGCTCCTTTGAGCGCACGGCAGCGGCGGCGACCTCCTGCTGCCAGCTCGCGTGCGCGGCGTAACTGATGAAATTGCTCTTTAGCACGAACGGGTCGCGCATGAGCCGGAACGGGGGCGTCTCCATGTCGATGTGCGCGACCGGAGAAAGTGCCGGGTTGTACGGCTTTAAGGTGACGTCTTCTGAAACGACTCGCATCATCTGGTTTGTGTGGGTCACAAAGAACCCATCCACGAACACGCCAATCGGGATGTGCACGGTCGTTTTCTCGGCCACATCAAAGCTCATGAGCAACATGTCGTAGAGCTCTTGGGCATTCTCGGCGTGGAGCATGATCATTCCCGTGTCGAGCAAGAAGCCCATCTCGATGGTGTCGGGCTGGATCGTGAGAGGCGCGTTGATTCCCCTGGTCATGAACGCCATAACGATAGGCATCCGCGAACCCGCCCACATCGGGAAGTTCTCGATAGCCCGCAGCGTTCCCGGTCCGCACGTAGCGGTAAACGTCCGCACGCCCGCCATCGCCGCGCCTGCGACCTGTGACATGACCGCGAACTCGTTCTCGCCGCGGAAGTACTCCTTTACGTAACCCTCGGCGTACAGATCGCCGACAAGATGCATGCTCTCGCTTTGGGGAGTGATGGGATACGAGATCGCCATGTCGACGTTGGCCCGCCGAATCGCCTCACGAACCGCCTCACTGCCGGTCATGTAGCGCTCTTCGCGCTCGGCCTCGAAGAGCATGTACGAGGCGGAAACCTCCCTCAGCTCAGGACGGGTGACTCCCATGCCTACGCACCTCCCTTGGTCTTGAGGTCTTGCACAACTGCAAGCAGTGTAGCCAGCACGTCGTTGTTGGCATCTCTGAGTGAAGCATTGGCTTCTTCGTGGCCATCTTCCGCACACAGAGCGACGGTAAAGCACGACGTGCCGCCCCTGATAATCTTGAGCGCCAAATTGGCCTGATGACAGTGCACGCCGATGAATACGCCCACGTCGATCTTGTTGTGCCAGATCGTCAAGTTGGGATGGTTGGGGTTGATTTCGACCGCTGGGTCGATCATGGGGTACTTTGGGCGATAGTCGGGCATGGGGATGACCTTTGCCCTGACCTCGGACGCAAGCTCACGCACCAATCTCCCGCGCTCAATGGCGTAAGTAGTCGTCTTCCACAGAAGTAAAGGTCCAGGAAAGAACGTGGGATTCTTCGCGGAGACCAGCCGTTCGGCGATGGTGCGAATCCCCTGGTCGGCGGGAACACAGACACCTTCGACGATCGCTTCCCCGTCTGAGGGCATCCTCACTCCGTGCATCACCGCGGCAGGCGGCAGGTAGCATTCTGGTCCTGCCAAGACTCTGTAGGGGGCAGACGTCATGGACGCTCCTCCTTCCTCGTGTACGGATACTACATCGAGCCGCTGTACTGGCGCGTTTTCGCGAAGACCGCCAGGTACCGGAGGACGACCGCAGTCACACCTGGTCGACACGTGCGGATGCGGTTCGCAAGCCGTGACTATCTCTTGTTTCAGAACTCTCGTCAAGGTATCCGCTCTAGCTGGTTCTCCCCTTGGCTGCACGCGTGCGCCACGTGATCCCCGCACGCACCGAGTCTTTGAACATCTCCCAAACGGTCGCTACGAACCCCTGCTCGCCTTCCGGAGTCCCAATGCCGCCCCAAGCGCCGAGATGAGCGCGGCGAGTTCGCGGGCGGTGGAAACACCGCCATCATCCGAAACGAGCAAGCGGCCTCCCGCGGCCTCGATACCGGCGGCTACGCCCGCCCGGACCGCCTCCGGGCCACCCGCGCGAACCGCTGATCCAGGGATGCCTCCAAGTACCGTGAGGCGGTGCATGTGCGCACGTGCCCGCACCGCTGCAAACGCGCTCGCGTCGATTCCCGCGGGATGCACGCCATCAAACCCGGCGCCGGCGGCGGCGCTGAGGTAGGAAGTCACATCGCCGTCCGAGTGCCAAATCGCGGCAAGTCCCTCGGCGTGCGCCGCTGACGCGATCCGGCCGATCCGCGGCATGACGGTCCGGGGCACGTAGCCGGGCTCAACGAGGGGACCGCTTGCCGAGGCGACGTCCTCGGCTACCACAACAGCGAACGCACCCCACTGGGCAGCCGTGCGTGTTTGCGCGATCGCCGCGTCAACCGCGGCGTCGAGCCGAGAATCGAACCGCGCGCCTCCTGTGAGCGTCGCGCGCAAAGTGGGCGCCCATCCATCCTCCTCGGCGATGGTCGTGACTGGCCCGCGGACCACTATGAACGGTGCGATGCCGCACGCCGCCAACTCGCGCGCCGTGATCTGAGCGCCCGGCGCCCACGCCACTACGAACACGAAGTCAGGTGCGACATCGCCACACATCGCACGCGCTAGTAACGTGCTCTCCCCGGCGCCGCCGCCCCACAGCAACGACGCGATCGCCTCATCCGGCACGAACGTCACACCCGCACTTACGATGCCGGTGGCGCCGTCGAGCACCGCGCGCAACCGGTCGCGCGCCCCGGCGTTGCCCGGAGTTCCGTGTGCGTCCGGCACGCAAGCACCTCCTTTTGAACACGCCATGTTCGCGGAGTGTTCACGAATTCTACCGAGCATCACGCTGATCTATCGCACGGGATTGGAACACAACGAGCGGGATCCCTCATCGGGAATCCCGCTCGGTCTGGATGCTGGTGGAGGCGGCGAGAATCGAACTCGCGTCCACGACAGCCCCCTGGGAAGCATCTCCAGGCTCAGTCACCGATTAGCATTCGGTCGGGACGTCGCACGGTGACCCGCGAGTCCCTTCCTAGACGGCTTGAGTGTCCCTTGCAAAGCGCCATCAGGCTCCGCTTCGGTAAGTCTCCTTAGTGGCGCCGGGGCCGGTGTCGGAGACACACACCGGGCGGCGTCGCTGCTCTATTTAGGCAGCGAGTGCAAGATCATTGTTGACGCTTATTGGCGTCTTACCCCTGTTTAACGAGGCGAGGAGACCTCGACCTGCTTCTTCCCTCAGAACTATCGTGTCGAAACCAGTCGCCCCCACGGTTGAGTGGGCACGTGTTCCAGCGCTGTCAAGGTGCCCGTGGCGCGGTTGCCGTGTGACCGCTTCGTCAGTATACCCGTGTCGTGCAAGCTCCGTGCCGAAGAGGACACAACGCGGCCGCCGCGAGGACGCGTGGCGCTATCCTTTCTGACGCTCCCTCAGTTCGCGCTGCACGTCACGCTTGTGGTCGCGCTCGGCAATCGACTGCCGCTTGTCATGCAACTTCTTGCCGCGAGCCAGTCCGAGTTCGACCTTCACGAGATTGCGCGCCGAAAAGTAGATCTTGAGCGGAACGATCGTCGCGCCCTTCTCGGCAGTCTTGCCGATCAGGTAGCGGATCTCTTTCTTATGGAGCAACAGCTTGCGCACCCGGTCGGGATCGACGTTTTCCCGATTACCGTGGCTATACGCCGAGATATGCACATGGTGGAGCCACGCCTCCCCGCGCCGGATGAGCGCGAAAGCGTCGCGCAGGGTAGCCTTGTTCTGACGCAGCGACTTGACCTCAGTACCCGTGAGCTCGATGCCCGCCTCGAACGTCTCGTCGATGAAGTAGTCGTGGTACGCCTTTTTGTTTGTGGCGATGATCTTTTCGGTGCGCCCGGCCATCACTCGACCGCCCTAGGGCGTGAAATCGGTGTCCGGGTCGAGCGAGCACACAAACTCAGTGAGGATCGCTATCGCCGCCTCGACATCCGCGAGCGCGAGCACCTCTACCGGCGTGTGCATGTAGCGTAGCGGTACGCTCACAAGAGCGGTCGCTTTGCCGCCCCTGGCCAGCTGAATCGCGCTCGCGTCGGTACCGGTCGCGCGCGGCTGCCCGTCGAACTGGTGGGGCACGCCGGCACGTTCGGCCGCTTCGACGAGAAGCGCGAAAAGTCGCGGGTTGATGTTCGCGCCGCGGCTGATAATCGGGCCCTTTCCGCAGACCGCTTCACCGTGCTTGCGTTTGTCGACATCCGGGTAGTCCGTCGCGTGACCGACTTCAATCGCAATCCCTATGGTCGGATCGACGCCGTAGGCGCTCGTAACACCGCCTCGCAATCCGATTTCCTCCTGAACGGTTCCCGCAGCGACCAGGTCTACTCGCACATCACCCCGTGTTCGGACCTCACGCATGACCTCGGCACAGATGAACGCGCCCATCTTGTCGTCGAACGCACGAGACACGACCATTCCCTCGCCAAACTCCTCGAAACCAACGTCAAAGGTCACCGGGTCGCCCACCCTTACAACCTCCGTCACGCGTTCCGCGCTCATCCCGAGGTCGATGAAGAGCTTGTGGGTCTTGGCAACCTGTTTGCGCTCGTCTTCTTCGAGCAGGTGTATCGGCATCCGGCCCAAAACCCCGAGAAGCGCGCCGTCACGCGTGTGCACGCGCACCCGGCTTCCCGGCATGATCGCCTCATCGACGCCACCAATCTGCTGGAACGCGATGAACCCCTCGGCGGTGATGTAGGTGACCATGAGGCCGATCTCGTCGATATGACCGGCGAGCATGATGCTCACCCTGCGAGCATCACGCTGAGCGTCCGAACCGCGCAAGAGCGCGTGCACCGAGCCCATGACGTTGGTCGTGACCTCGTCCGCGAACTCACTCACGTACTCGCGGAAGACGCGTGCCGCTGGCTGCTCGTATCCGGATGGCGACGGCGCCTCGACAAGTTGCTTGAAGAACGCAAGGGACTCTGGACGCATAGATGATCCTCCTGGACGCATACCATATGTGGAAGGCTCAGTGTACTGCCACGGAAGCCCAGATGCCACAAGCCCTACCGGGATGAACGTGCGCGGTGTGCGCGTGTCCGCTCAGCTGTCCGCGTTCCACACCTCGGCGAATACCTCATTGCCGAGCAACCACCCCGCATCCGTAAGCCGATATCGCCGCTCACCGTCATCGACCGCTTCGACCAGCCCCGTCCCGACCATCCGCGCGAGAACCGCCGCAACGCCCGCCTCTTCGGCCAGAGAGCATTCGATCCCTTCAGCAAGGCGAAGACCGAGCATGGCGTCTTCTCGAGCGGCCTCCCTGCCGCGTAAGTACTCGATCTCTTCGGGCGCTCCGGCGGGGAACCGGACAAAGGCGACGGTGTCGGCGGCTCGTGTGAAGCGAACCCGCGCGGTATCGTGCGGCACGGCGTCAACAACCCTCCCGACACCGGCGACGAGCGGATCGGTCCACGACCGGCACGCGGCGGCGGCCAGAAACATCTCCACGGGGAGCATGCTTGATGACGAGGGTCCAATACCTATGTAGGGACGGCCGTTCCAGTAACCGACATTGTGGATGCACCGCTGGCCAGGACGCGCGTAACTCGCCACCTCGTAGCGCTCAAGACCGTGCGCCGTAAGTTCCGAGTGAGCCAGCTCCATCATCTCTGCCGCCGCGTCCGGCTCCGGAGAAACCATGTGACCAGCACGAATACGCCGCGCGAGCGGCGTGTCATCCTCAACGATCAACGGGTAGACGCTCACGTGCCCAACACCAAATCCTACTGCCCGCTTGACCGTTGACAGCCACGAAGCTTGCGACTGACCCGGAACTCCGCACATGAGATCGAGCGAGACGCGTGCACCGGTCGCCATGCACGCCCGCACCGCGCTTTCCGCCGCCGCCGCGTCGTGACAACGCCCCAGCATCTCGAGCACAGCGTCGTCGAGACTCTGGACGCCCACCGAGAACCTGTTGACGCCCGCATCCACAAGGCGTGCGATCAGGGCTGAGTCTGTCGTATCGGGATTAGTCTCGACAGTCACCTCCACGTCGCCCCGAGACTTGCACGTCCCCAGCACCGCCGTGACTAAATCGACCAGACCGTCCCCGAGCGCTGTCGGGGTGCCTCCGCCGATGTAGACCGAAAGCACGTCTTCGAGAACGGCGAGCTCGCTCCAGTGAGCCACCGCCTCACTGACAGCCCAGCCATAATGCGCGAGCAGCCCCGGCTCTTGCGCCGAAATCGCTCCCGAATGAAAGTCGCAGTAGGCACACTTGCGCACACAGAACGGCACGTGGACGTAGAGGGAGACCGGCCCGCGATCACCTCGGCGAGTGTAAGCCTTGGCCTGATCAGCGGCGCTGTTTGTCAACCGTGTCACGCGCGCCCTTTGTGCTGTGACGCTTTGGTTCGTGCCGGCGCATGGCGGCGTGAAGACGCAGGTTCGAGATCGATGCGGCCCTCAGCAACGTTCACGTCGACGAGACGCACGCGGATTCTCTCGCCGAGACGAAATCCCCGCTCGTGCTTTTCGCCGATGAGCATGAACCGCTCGGGGTCGAGGTGGTAGTAGTCGTCGTCCATCATTGAGACATGGACGAGGCCCTCCGCCGTGTTGTCGAGTTGGACAAACAAACCAAATGAGTGGACTCCTGTGATGATGCCGTCGAACTCCTCGCCGATCCGTGCCGCCATCAGCTGCGCGAGCTTGATGCGAACCGACTCGTCCTCGGCCGCCTCGGCCTCACGCTCCATCTCCGAGCAGTGCTCAGCAAGCCATTCGAGCTCTGGCGCAAGCAAGGCAGCGGGGTCGCGATCGAGCTCACCCGCCAGCTGCGCTTTGAGCAGCCGGTGGACGATGAGGTCGGGATAGCGGCGGATCGGACTCGTGAAGTGGGTGTACGCGTTGCTTGCCAGGCCAAAGTGGGAGTCCAGGTAGTTGACGTAGCGCGCACGCTGCAAAGCTCTCAGCATGAGTGCGTTGATCAGGAGCTTCTCCGGACGGTCGTGGGCGTACGCGATGATCTTTTGGAACGTCACAGGCGACGCGCCGTGCACGTCTTTGATCGGATAGTCGAACTCCTTCAGGATGACCGCAACCTGCGCGAGCGCATCCGGATCGGGATTCTCGTGGATTCTGTAGACCATCGGTGCTTCCGCCCGGGTCATGTGTCCCGCGACCACCTCGTTGGCGAGAATCATCGCCTCCTCGATCATATTGGTAGCTTCGGTCCGCTGGCGGACCCGCACCTCGACCGGGGTAACGTTGTCCTCGGCGAGGATGACCTTGGCCTCCACAGTCTCGAAATCGAGCCCTCCTCGCGCTTGACGGTTCTTACCGATCAAACGGGCGAGGCGAACGAACTCGCCGATGAGCCGCTCGCTTTCCGCGTCGGGATACGCAGCGACCCCGTCGAGCCACGACTGCACCGTGTCGTAGTCGAAGCGGCGATCCGAACGGATCACCGAAGGGGTCAGCGTGTACGCCTCGACGTGGCCACCGTTGGAAATATCCATGATGACCGAGAACGCGAGGCGGTCCTCACCGGGCTTGAGCGAGCAGATCTCGTTTGAGATTCGCTCGGGGAGCATCGGCAAGACCCGGTCGACAAGGTAGACGCTCGTCGCGCGACGGCGAGCCTCAGCGTCGAGCGCCGAGTCCCACGGCACGTAATGGGACACATCGGCGATATGAACCCCGAGACGCACCTCGCCGTCGACACGTTCTACGCTGATCGCGTCATCGAAATCGCGCGCGTCGGCAGGGTCGATCGTGATGGTGAAGATGTCGCGGAGGTCTTTTCTGCCACCTGGCGCCAGCGCAGACTCTATGTCGATTCGAGTCGCTTCCGCCTCATCGAGCGCCTCGCGGGCGAACGAGGTCGCCAGTGCGTGTCCGCGGATGATGACTTCGATGTCGATGCCGGGCTCGCCCTCACGGCCAAGAACCTCCTCGACCACGCCTTGCGCAGCGTTTCGACGGGACGGGTACGCGGTCAGCCGAGTGACGACGATGTCCCCGTCTGAGGCATCTGCTGTCTCACGAGCTGGAACGAAGACCTCGGTACGGATGCGTGGGTCGGTGGGCACCACGATGCCCAGCCGCCCGTGGCGTTCAAACCGGCCAACCACGGTCGTGTTCGCTCGTTCGATGACCTTCATAACCGCCCCCGAGGCCCCGTGCCGTCCGCGAGTCACGCCCACCTTGACTCCCACAACGTCCCGGTGCATCGCGCCGCCGACGTCGCGAGCGGCCACGTAGATGTCGCCCTCCTCGGCTTCAACGAAACCGTACCCGCGCCGATTGATGGTGATGCGGCCAATCACGAGCCCGCCACTGCGGACCTTCTTCATTCGCTTCAAACGAGCCACGCGCGCTCCTTCCGTCAACCCGACACGCTTTCTACCTTACCCGGCCTCAGCGCGTTGGGCCTGTGGTTCGTTTTGACCGTGTCGCGCTATCGATGTATGCTCCTGCTTCACCATCTGACTTGGAGAGTTTCATGCGACACAATCGACCGCTCGCCCCCTGCTTTATCGGCAGCGGAATCGTGGCGAGTCCCCGCGACATGATCCGCGTACTTGAGACGCTGGAATCTGTGTTCTTCTCCTACTCGATCGACGACGATGTGGTTGCCGAAGGCGAGGCTACCCTCGTCAAGATCATGGCGGACAGCGAATCGGCGACCATGGCCGTGAACGGGTGCCTGTTCCTGAACGTGTCGAGTTTCCGCTACCTGGAGTTCGAGACCATCGAGGACGACTTGTGCTCCGTCCGTCTCCACGGTGACGGCGCTGTGTTGCGCTTGCTCGCCGTTCGAGACGCCGAAACGCCTGGAATCACGGTCGGTCAGATGCGGCTCATCGAAGAGTCGGAGTTCGAGCTGTCCAGCTTCGTCGGCGCCGATGACGAGGAAGACGACGACTGACGCTACGCTGTTCGCTCGGTGATCGCTCGGCACGGCGCTCCGCCTCTCACACGCGCGGCACAGGTTGCGCACGACACGGCACCCTCTAGGGAAGCTGCCTCTTCGCCTCCTCGATGGCGCGTTGCAGCTGGATGTCGTTAGCCTCATCCGACTGGACCTCTGGTTCCATCTCCACCACGATGTCGGGCTCAATGCCCTCGGCGTCAATGTTCCGCCCGTGAGGGGTCAGGTAGTGGGCGATCGTGAACTTCATCGCACCGCCAAAGCTTAGTTCCTCGATCGTCTGCACACTTCCCTTGCCAAAGGTCTTCATGCCCACAATCACCGCGCGATCGTAGTCCTGAAGCGCGCCGGCGAGCACTTCGCTCGCGGACGCCGAATTCTCGTTCACAAGCAAGACGAGCGGCGCGTCTGTGATGAACCGTCCGCTCGCGTGGTGCTCATACCGGGGGCTGTCGCGCTCCTCAACGAGCACGATGGGGCCTTCCTGCACGAACAGCGACGCGACATCGACCGATGAGTCGAGCAGTCCTCCGGGATTGTCCCTGACGTCGATGATGAACGCCCGCACGCCCTCAGCTTTAAGCCCCTCGATCTCCTCGGCAAGAACATCGGCCGAGCGCTGATTGAACGTGAGGAGCCGAACGTAGCCAATCTCCCCGTCGATCACGCGCGACATGACGTTGGGAATCTCAATCATCGCCCGCTCGATGGTGAAGTATATGACCTTCTCCGCGCCCTCACGCCGCACACCGATCTTGACGGTCGTGCCTTCCTCTCCGCGTACTCGCTTGACCACCTCATCACTCGTCCAGCGTTCCCGCTTCACGCCGTCGATGCTCACGAACACGTCGTCTGCTTGGACACCGGCCTTTTCGGCGGGCGTTCCCTCAATGACCGAGACAACGAGCACTTCCCCGTCGCGCTCGGAGATGTTGACGCCGATACCGCCGAAGTCGCCCTCAGTGTGCTCGTTGAAGAACTTGAAGTGCTCCTCGTCGAAGTAGAGTGCGTATGGGTCGTCGAGTGAATCGAGGATGCCCTGGATGGCGCCGGCTGTCATCGAGGTGTCAGTGGCGGGCATCAACGCCTGGCGGCTCAGTATCCGGGCGGCTTCACTCACGTGCTGGGCCACGCTCGGCCTGGGCTCAGGAATCTTCCTGAACGCACCCTGATAACCCACTGCCTGCGAGAACACGATGCCGCCGATGAACGCGGCTGCTAGCAGAAGTAGGGCGATGACTGAAGCTCCAGCAATGGTTGCGCGATTCATGATAGTGACCGTCTCTAACGCGAGGGTGGACTAGACTCTGAGGTAGCGGCGCAAAGCGAATCCGGAACCGATGAGGCCGATCAGGATCCCGGCTCCCACGAGCACCGCAGAGAACTGCAGTATCGTCACGGCGCCGATCTCGAACGGCAAGAACGGAAGCGATTCTTGAAGGCGCGGCATGACCGCGGCACGCATGAGCAGGATTGTCCCAATGGCGAGCGCGGCGCCTATGAGGCTTTGCAATACACCTTCAAGCAGAAACGGTGCCCGAATGAATGAGTTCGACGCGCCCACCAACCTCATGATCGCGATCTCCTTGCGCCGTGCGTAGATCGCCAAGCGGATGGTGTTGTTGATGAAGATGAGGCTCACGGCGCCGAGCATCGCCACGAACACCCCACCGATGATTCGCACCATGCGCGTCAGCGCGAAGAGGCGGTCAACTATCTGCTCGCCGTACTTGAGCGACTGATCGGGCTCGTCGGGCCGGTCGCACACCTTCATGAAGAGTTCCTGTGCCTTGATGCGCGACACCATCTCTTGCACGGTGCGCGGATCCTTGAGAGTGACATCGAGGGACGCTGGCAACGGGTTGTCGCGTAGCGAGTCGATCATCGCTGGACTGCTGGCGTACTCCTCCTTGAAGCGTTCGAGCGCTTCTTCCTTCGATACGTAATCGACCGCATCGATAAGTTCATCGCTGAGCAACCACGCCTGTAGCGCCTCAACGTCTTCAGTGGCGGCGCCATCTTTGAGGAAAATCTGTATGGACACCTTGCTCTCTACGTCACGCACGATGCCGGACATTATGTATCCCGTGAGCATCGATACGCCGACAAGGAGGAGCGACAGGTAGATGGTTATGACCGCGCCCAGACTCATGACCCAGTTACGCCGGAAGTTGGTCACCGACTCCCGAATAAAGTAGCCAACGTTAATCGCCATAACCGTAGACTCCTCGATGCTGGTCGCGGACGACACTTCCGTTCTCGAGGGCGATCACGCGCTTGCGCATCGAGTCGACCATCTCCCGATCGTGGGTGGCGACAAGAACCGTCGTCCCCGTCTTGTTGATGCGGTTGAACAGACTCATGATTCCCAGCGACGTCGCCGGATCGAGGTTCCCTGTGGGCTCATCGGCAAGCAGGATCGGGGGTCTGTTGACAAACGCGCGCGCGATCGAGACGCGCTGCTGCTCGCCACCGGAAAGCTCATCAGGGTACGACCCCACCTTGTCCTCAAGCCCGACAAGCCGCAACACCTCGGGCACCTGGGTCCTGATCACGTGCCTCGACTTGCCGATGACCTCGAGCGCGAACGCCACGTTCTCATAGGAGGTCTTGTTGGGGAGCAGTTTGAAGTCCTGAAACACGCACCCGATATTGCGTCGCAGATAGGGCACCTTCCAGCTCTTGAGCTTTACGACGTCTTGCCCGGCAACGATGATCTGGCCCCTTGTGGGCAGCAGCTCACGCTGGAGCAAGCGGATAAACGTGGACTTGCCTGAACCGGAGTGTCCGACCAGGAACACGAACTCGCCCTGTTCGATTTCCACATCAACATCGTGAAGCGCAGGCCGGTCAGCGTTGTAGCTCTTGCTGACGTTGCGCATGGTAATCATAAAAGCTCCTTGCCATTCGTGTGGGCGTACGGCTCACGTCCCGACGGCACATCTTAGCAGACACGAGGCCAAGTGGGCTGGGCCGGACGGTCACTACACGAGAAGGTCACAATCACCGTCCAAAGCCTCACGGAGCACGCGCATCCAAAATCGCGCGCGCCTCAGATGCGATATCTGAACCGGTAAGCCCAAAATGGACCATCAGATCCCTCGGCTCACCCGACGTCCCAAACACATCCCGCACGCCTACTCTGCGAACGGGAACCGGTGCGCTCTCGGAAAGCAGCTCACACACCGCCGAGCCGAGCCCACCAACCACCGAGTGCTCCTCGCACGTGACCACCGCCCCCGTCTTGCGCGCGGATGCGACTATCGTGGCGGCATCGATCGGTTTGACGCTCGTAACGTCGATCACCTCCGCACTCACGCCGTCTTCGGCGAGCTGAGCGGCTGCCGCAAGCGCCTCGGCAACCATCACGCCGCACGCCGCCAGGGTGATGTCCGAACCTTCGCGCAGGACGTAGGCGCGACCGAGCTCAAGCTCGAAGCCCTCCGGATGAATGAGGGGCACCGCCGCCCTGCCGAGACGGACATAGAATGGACCGGGCGTCCGTGCCGCGAGCCTCAAGGCGGCTCGCGCGGCATGGTAGTCGGCAGGGACGAGTACGCGCATGCCAGGGAGAACCCGCATGAGGGCGATGTCTTCGAGCATCTGGTGGCTTCCGCCGTCCGGACCCACCGTGACACCTGAGTGGGTCGGTGCCAGCTTGACGTTGAGGGCCGAGTAACACACGGTGTTTCGAACCTGATCGTACGCCCGGCCGGTCGCAAAGACCGCGAACGAGCCCGTGAACACTACGTTGCCCGCTACCGCGAGACCTGAAGCGACGCCGATCATGTTTTGCTCCGCGACGCCAGCGTTATAGAACCTCTCCGGGAACGAATCGGCAAACGTCGCCGTGGTAGTCGACTTTGAGAGATCAGCCTCCACGGCGGCCACGTTGAGTCCCTCAGCCGCCAGTTCGACGAGCGTCTCCCCAAACGCCTCCCGTGTCGCCCGGCCGCTCACAGGTTCGCTCCTTTCTGAACAGCGGCGGCAGTAAGCTCCTCGATCGCCGCCTGAGCCTGCTCGGGTGTGGGCGCCCTACCGTGCCATCCAGCGTCACCCTCCATGAACGACACACCCCTGCCTTTTACTGTATGGGCGATGAGCGCACCGGGACGAACCGGATCGCGGCGAACGCGCGTGAGCGCCGTCACGATGGCGTCGATGTCGTGCCCGTCGCACTCGTCCACCTCCCAGCCAAACGCTGCGAACTTATCGGCAATCGTGCCGAGGCACATGACTTCACTACAGGCGCCATCGATCTGGAGTCCGTTGTGATCCACAATCGCGACAAGGTTGCCGAGGCGGTAGTGCGCCGCGAACATCGCGGCCTCCCAGACCTGCCCTTCCTGGCACTCCCCATCGCCGAGAAGACAGTAAACGGTACGGGCGTCTGCTGACCCGCCGCGAAGACCGAGCGCGATGCCGCATGCGACGGACAGCCCCTGCCCGAGTGATCCCGTAGATATCTCTACACCCGGAGTCTTCTTGCTGTCGGGATGACCCTGAAGCATAGAGCCGAGTGCTCGAAGCGTACCTAGATGCTCGCGCCCAAAGTAGCCCGCCTCGGCAAGCGCCGCGTAAAGCACTGGCGCCGCGTGGCCTTTCGAGAGCACGAAACGATCACGATCAGGGTCGCCAGGCTGTGCCGGGTCATGCTTTAGCAGGCCGAAGTACAACGTGGCAACGATGTCCGCCGCCGAGAGTGAACCGCCTGGATGACCCGATCCCGCAGCGGCGATCATCTCGACGATGTCGATCCGCATGCGAGTGGCGGCCGCAATCACCCGTGCACGGTCGATGGTGCGCGCACTCATTAGACTCCCATCTCTTTGAAGCCCTCACCAATCGTCTCATGCACATCGGAGATGATGAGCATCGCTCCACGATCGATGTTGTTTACGAGCTGCTTTAGCGTGTCGATCTCCTTACGAGAGACGACCACGAAGATCATCTCCCGCGGAGTGCCAGAGTACATGCCGCGGGCCGCGATCGCTGTTGCGCCCCTGCCCATCTCGTGCAAGATCGCCTCCCCGATACGCCCCGAGTGCTCCGAAATGATGAATGCCGCCTTCTCAACTGACACGCCCTCAAGGACCAAATCGATGGTCGAACCCATCACGAACACGGCGACGGCACCGTACAAGGCCAGTTCGGGGCCGAATTGGAGCGCCGCCAACATAATGACGAACGCGTCGACGGCAAGTAGCAGTTGACCCTGACCGAGAGAGATCCTGCGCGACAACAGCTGCGCGACGATATCCGTCCCGCCGGTATTGCCACCCGCCTTGAACACCATCCCTATGCCCAACCCAGTGAGGGCGCCGCCGTAGAGCGCTGCGAGCAGGTAATCACTCTTGGCGAGGTGCGGTGTGACCGGCGCGAGCAGATCGACGCACACAGACAGCACTACGATTCCGTAGATCGTCTTGGCCGCGTACCGCCAGCCGCGCACACGCAGCGCGAACACCAACAGGCCAGCGTTCATGACGAGCATCATCATCCCGATCGGAAGAGCGATACCCGATTCGAGCACAGCGTAGTGGATGACGGTGGCAAGACCTGACACCCCGCCCGCAGCGAGCTTGTTTGGAATGAGAAACGCGTTGAGCGCCCATGCCGTCAGAACCAGGCCTGCCGTCATCCACGTGTAATCGCGGACCGGCCGATGCTTGAGAACTCGCCCAGGGTGCATGCGATCGAGTGCGGGAACCACTCTACGATGCTCCAACCCGCGCTGTCGTGCGCCGCAACGCGGTCACGATCCGGACCCTGCGGCCACACGCTGCTCTCTGCCGACGCGCCATCGGTGATAGCCAACGACGAACCCGTCGAGGCTCCCATCGAGAACGGCATCGACATTGCCGGTCTCGATCTCGGTTCTGTGATCCTTCACCATCTGATACGGGTACAGCACGTAGCTGCGGATCTGGCTGCCAAAGGTGATGTCACGCTTCTCGCCGCGAAGCGTCTCGAGTTCCTCGCGACGCTTCTGCTCCTCGATCTCGTACAGACGCGATCTTAAGATCGTCATCGCTGTTTCTTTGTTCTTAGTTTGACTCTTCTCGTTTTGGCATGTGACGACGGTGCCCGTGGGGATGTGTGTTATCCGAACCGCCGAGTCGGTCGTGTTCACCGACTGCCCGCCGGGCCCGCTGGAACGGTAGACATCTACGCGGATATCCTCGTCGCGCACGTCGACCTCGATATCTTGGGGCAGTACCGGCAAGACCTCTACGCCAGCGAAAGTCGTCTGCCTTCGTTTCTTTTCGTCTGTAGGACTGATCCGCACGAGTCGATGCACACCGGCCTCCGCCGAGAACATACCGTATGCGTTGCGTCCATGTACCGTGAACACGGCACGGTCGATCCCGAGTTCCACGCCTTCCGGCGCGTCGTGTATATCGATCTTCCAGCGCTTCGACTCGGCGTACTTGAGATACATCTTGAGCAGCATCTCGCTCCAGTCTTGAGCTTCGAGGCCGCCTTGCCCAGGAGTGATCGTCACGATCGCGTCGCCGGAATCAAACTCGCCGGTGAACCACGATGAAACCTCGAGGGACACCATGTCTCGCTCGACACCGGCGATCGCCCGGTCCACCTCGGCGGCCATCTCCCGGTCACCTTCGGAGAGCGCCAGCTCGTTAGCGGCCTGCGCGTCTTCCACCGCGGCGAGAAGATCCTCGTACGTCTTGACCTCCTCGCGAAGCTCCGAGGCGCGCGCCATGACACCCTGCGCCTCGTTTTGGTCGTCCCAGAATCCAGGCTCCGCGGCGCGCGCCTCGAGTTTCACGACATCAGCGCGCTTCGCGTCGATGTTGAGGTACTCCGCCATCGTGGTGACCCGTTCCCGCAGGGTCGCAATCTCATGTGTGCGGTCCTGGATCATCTATGCGTTCGCCCCGTGGCACTTCTTGTATTTCTTTCCGCTCCCGCACGGACAAGGATCGTTACGGCCCACGTTCGCGTACGGATCCTCCTTGTCCTTGACCACCGTGGCGACCTTGGCGCCGCCTCCGGCCGCGGCGCTTGCCGCCGCTATGGCGTCCGGTGAAGGACCAGCGGGGCCCGCGGCCATCGCGGCCGCCTGTGCCGCGCCAGAGAAGATCGTCGACTCCGATGGAGCCGAGTACGAAACGTCCCTAACCGCCGAGTCATCCGCTATCTGCTCGAGCGGGCGCATCACCTGGATGCGGAAGAGAGTCCGCAGAAAGTCCTCGTTGATGCTCGCCACGAGCGCGGTGAACATGTGATAGGCCTCGTTCTTGTACTCGACGAGAGGATCACGCTGCCCCATGGCCCTCAAGCCAATGCCATCTTTGAGGTAATCCATCTCAAGGAGATGCTCCATCCAGCGTGTGTCGATGACGCGCAACATCACCTGCCGCTCGAGCTCACGCAGGTTCTCCGGACCAAGATCAACCTCTCTCGCCTGGAAGACGGCGAGCGCCTCCTCGATCAGCTCCTCGGCAAGCTCGTGGGGATTCTCGATCACACCCTTGTGGCGCAGCGCGGTGTCGACCCCGGTGAGGTCCCGGTACCACGTGGCCATCCCGTCCCACTCCCACTCCTCGGCGTACGCCGCCTCGGGGCAGTACTCGAGCACGCCGGCTAGCACGACCTCGCGCACCATCTCCTCAACCCTGCCGTGGATGTCCTTGCCGTCCAGGATCCGGTTGCGCTCCTGGTAGATCACCTCACGCTGCTTGTTCATGACGTCGTCGTATTCCAAGACGTGCTTGCGAGCAGCGAAGTTCATCGCTTCAACCTGACGCTGGGCGCTCTCAATGGCCTTACTCACGAGCCCCGCCTGTATCGGCATGTCGTCTGGAATGTCGGTCTTCTCCATGAACCGCGAGATGCGATCCATCCGGTCACCGCCAAACAGGCGCATCAGATCATCGCCGAGTGACAGGTAGAACTGCGACAACCCCGGGTCACCTTGGCGTCCTGAGCGGCCCCGAAGCTGGTTGTCGATTCGGCGGGAGTCGTGACGCTCGGTGCCGATAACCGCCAGACCGCCCGCGGCGACCACCTGGTCGTGCTCCGCGGCGGTGATCGTCTTGGCGGCGCGCAGCGCATCAGCGCGCTGCTCATCGCTCGCGTCCTCCGGCTGAACTCCTCGCTCTCGCAATACCTCATCAACTAAGTACTCGGGATTCCCGCCAAGTATGATGTCGGTTCCTCGGCCAGCCATGTTGGTGGCTATCGTGACCGAGCGGAGTCTTCCGGCCTGCGCGATGATTTGAGCCTCACGCTCATGGTGTTTCGCGTTGAGTACCTCATGCTTAATGCCTTGTTTCGCCAGAAGCCGAGAGAGGCGCTCTGAGTTCTCGATCGATATCGTGCCAACGAGACACGGTTGTCCGACACGGTTGCGCTCGGCTATCTCATCTGCGACTGCGGAGAATTTCGCCTCAACCGTGCGGTAGATCAAATCGTCGCGATCATCGCGAACCATTGGCATGTTGGTAGGCACCACCATGACCGGCAACTTGTAAATCTCACGGAACTCGGAGTCCTCGGTCACCGCGGTGCCGGTCATTCCGGCAAGCTTCTCGTACATGCGGAAGTAGTTTTGCAGCGTGATCGTCGCGAGGGTCTGGTTCTCCTCACGGACGTGCTGCTTTTCCTTTGCCTCGATGGCCTGGTGCAAGCCTTCCGAGTAACGGCGACCGTACATCAGGCGGCCAGTGAACTCGTCGACGATCATTACTTCGCCATCCTTGACGACGTAATCAACGTCCTTCTTGAAGAGAAACTGCGCCTTGAGCGCTTGCTGGAGGTGGTTGACCAGCTTGCCGCTCGGGTCATCGTAGATGTTCTCGATGCCGATGGCTTGCTCGATCTTGTTGATGCCTTCCTCAGTAGGAGCAACCGTTCGCTTGGCTTCATCAAGTTCGAAATCGACGTCAGGACGAAGCCGTGGCACCACCCGTGCAAACTGCTTGTACGTATCGGCGGACTTGGTGCCCGCGCCCGAGATGATGAGCGGCGTCCTTGCCTCGTCGATGAGAATCGAGTCGACTTCGTCGACGATGGCGAAATGGCGACCTCGCTGCACCCGGTTCTCGGGTCTGACAACCATGTTGTCACGCAGGTAATCGAAACCGAACTCCGAGTTGGTACCGTACGTGATGTCCGCCTCATACGCTGGCTTGCGCCGTGCGGGCTCCATCTGCGCCTGGATGAGACCGACCTCCATGCCGAGGAACCGGTATACTTGTCCCATCCACTCACTGTCACGTTTCGCAAGGTAATCGTTGACCGTCACGATGTGAACACCATTACCGGCTAGTGCGTTGAGGTACGCGGCGAGTGTCGCGACGAGCGTCTTACCTTCGCCCGTCTTCATCTCGGCGATCTGCCCAGAGTCGAGCACCATGCCACCGATGAGTTGTACGTCGAAGTGGCGCATGCCGAGCGAGCGGCGAGCGGCTTCCCGGCATGTGGCAAACGCTTCGGGCAAGAGTTCGTCGAGTGCGGCACCCGCGCTGACACGGGAACGAAACTCCTGCGTACGCGCGCGAATCTCCGCATCGGACAACCGCTCAAGGTCGGGTTCGAGAGCGTTAATCTGAGCGGCGACCGTCTCGAACTGTCTGAGTTGACGGCCTTCGCCCATCGTAAACAGTCTGGCGAGGATGCTAGCCATGTATACACCTTCCACATAACGTGGGATGAGACTTGGAGGGGGCCTGAAGCACACAGATTCTAGCACAGCCAGTGCCCCGTTTTGGGCAGGGCACGTGTCGAACCGGTAACACCGATGCAACCTGCACCCCGGCGCAAGGAAGAGGGGCCGACAACGCTCACGTCGGCCCCTCGATGTACACGGATCGGCTGGGCCCGCCCGACTCGGCAGGCCGACACTTGCCCTACCGATGCCCCTCAGGAGTCTCCCTCTCCTCACCGCCGGGCAACGTCGCTCAACCGCTTCGCTCCGCTCTGGAGAGCCGAGCAACCCCCTCGATCCGCTGTCCGCAAGGCGCGCGCCCTGCGTCCGAAACCACCGTATCAGGGGAGTCTTACCCAGGTCTTACCGAAACTCGCCTTCCGTGGCGCAGTCCTCCATTGACAACACTTGCTCATAGAGCCGGACCGTCTCGGCGGATGGGTCGAGACCCAGATCCTCAACGAGCCTCGATCGGCACGAGAAGTACGTCTCTACCGCGGCGGACCGCTGTCCAGCCGCGATCTGCAACCGCAGGATCGCCTGGTAGAGGTCTTCCCTCCATGGATCAGCGCCTATCGCCTTTCGAAGCAGACGCGATGCTCCTGCGGAGTCTCCTTTGGCGGCGAGCATATCGCCGGCGGCAAGCATCGCGTCGCCGAAATCATGACGGTATCGATCGCGGTCCTCGACGAACCACTCTTCGTAAATGTCGCCAGGCAAGAGCTCGCCCCGGTATATCTCGGCGAGACGCTCAAACGCCGACACCGCCCCCTCCACATCACCGTCACCCCTGGCTTTGCGTGCCTCGCGATACAACTCGTCGAACTCCTGGGTGTCGGAGCGGACGAGATCCGGATTCGACCGGCACACGCCCCCTGTGCTGCTCATATACGGGCACGGCGTGCTCTTGCCGAGCCCCGGTGAGAGCACCGCCTTCATCGAACTCCAGATGACGTAGAAGTTGTTGCGCGAGCTCGTCTCGTCCATCTCAGGCCACAGGTGCTCATAGAGTTGCTCACGCGGTGTCTCTCGGCCTTCTTTCAATACCAGGGTCGCGAACAGCAAGCGGGCTTTACGCTTCGCCCACTCACGCTCAGAAACACGGCGGGATCCAACGGTCAGCTCGAAACCGCCGAAGAGGCGTACCCTGCAGATCGGAGCGGTGGCGAGTGCCTCGATCCGGGCCTGGCTTTCTCCATCTCCAAGAACCCGCCTCGCGAGAACGCGCCACGCGTCCTCTTCCAGGTGCTCCCTCGCTGCCGAAAGCGAATCCTCAATATGGTGCCCGACCAGCATTTTCAACATGTGCGCCGGGATTCGATCGGGCCCCAGAACAGAAGCGATCATGCCCAGGAGATGCGGAAACGATCGCGCGTACATCCCAACAAGCCAGTTGGCGTTACCGGACAGGAGATAGTCTTTTTGCCTAGAGACGCAAACCAACGCTTCGTCCATCATGCCTTTGCGACGGGCAATCTCAGCGAGGACAAGTTCCGCTCGCAGCAGGTGCTGCGCGCCACGCTCTTGAGTGCATATCTCCCTTGTCCGCACTGTACGAGCCTCAGCCTCTACCAGATCGTCAATGCACAGAAGGCACGCCGCCAACTCCGTATCCACGAAACACCGAAGATAGGGGGATTCCGATGTGACGTCGCGCTCAAGCGAACGTTCGATCTCGACAACCGCCTCGGATACTCTGTCCTGCGCCCTCAACATCATCACGCGCTGAAGACGCACGAGCACCTCGGCGACGCGATCACCCGCAGCCGCAAGCCGAGCGGCGGATTGCGCACTGAACTCCAGGTAGCGGCTTTCGCCGGTCAACCCGAACTGGATGGTTCCCATGGCTGCGCTATACGTCGCGTGACACAGATCGAGTCCGCAATCACGGGTGATTTCCAGAGCTTCATTAATCACTTCGAGAGCGTACTCGGCGCTTCCCGTCTCTGCGAGCATTGTTGCGTAGTTGCCAACAATCATCGCCCGGAGTCCAGTCGATACTCCCGAGAGCGCATAGGCCTGCTGCAGGTGCACTCTCGCCTCGAAGATATTGCCCATAAGGAAACTCGCCGTGCCGATTTGCGAGAGCAGCCGGGCGGTGGTCTCGGGGCACGAGGCCATATCGTCTAAGCGCTCCCTCGCGCGAGTCAACGCCGCAGTGTAGGCGCTCTCATCAAGCAGCAACGCGCTGAAGGTGGTCATGAACGCGACCGCTGTCGCCTCAAGCTCGCGTGATACCGCCGTCTCTGGCAGTGATAGCAGCTTCTCGAATGTCTCGGCTGCTCGCAGAGGCGAGCTATCATCCATGTAGTTTCGCGCAATCAGCATCAAGGCCTGGGCGCTTGCCTGCAGGTCGCCTTCGCACTCAGCGATACCTTGGGCAGCGGTCGCTTTGACAAGACTTGCCTGCCGGTCATACGTGTCCAAGTCGATCTCGGCAGAGAGCAAGAGAAGGCTTGGCCTGGTGACGAGCAGCTCCATCGAAATTGCGTCAAGTGCGGCCTTGAGAGGCAAACGAAGACCATTTCTGACCATCGCCGAACCATTGACCTCAAGCCAGTCGAGACAACGCTCAGTACTCTGATCCAAAAAGAGCAGCTCGATCACCCTGTCGAAATCTCCGCGAGCTTCGAGCAGTGAAACGCATCCGTCGCGAATACGAGCATCCGTGACGGAGTTCAGCAGTGACCTGAACCGTCTTGATCCAAAGACCTCCTGTGCTAAAGCATGTGCCGTCAGTACAAACGAGCCACCCAGCCCCGTTGCGACAACGGTGACAAGCGGGATTCGATCCGATATCGCTTCAGCGCACCCCAGATCGAGTTCGAGACCCAACTTCTTCGACTCCGCGGAAGAAAGATTTCCCATCAGGGCAAGGGCGTACAAAAGTTCATGCGTCGAAGCACCCGATTGGTGATCAGCGAGGCGAAGCAGTAAAGCGCTGAGATCAGTATCTCCGCGAGGGCGCCCAACCGAACCTAACGCCAACCGTTTAGCAAGGACCGAGAGGAGCGCCACGTGGCCCATGCCCTGCCTGGCGACTTGCTCCAACTGGGCGTCGTGCTCATCTGAGCCGACGAGCAGTCCGACTAGCGCCATCGACTCTTCTTGCGTCATTCGTAGATCGGCGATCCCAACCTCAAAAAACCCGGAGCCCAGTCCAGACCCGCCTTCCCCTGACATCCTGTCATCCCCCCTGGATGTCACGAGCAACACCGAGTCCTCGCTTTCCTGCTCAACAAGGTGCAAGAGAAGAGATATCTCGGCACCGGCACCCGCAAGGCATAGGTCATCGAGAACGAAGCATGTGTTTTGAGAAATCCACCCGTGACGGAACGCGTCACGCAATATGACAAGCAGATCACTTGCAGGGGACTGCATCGGAGGAAGAGCGAACTTTGCCGGGAACCGGCTCTTGGAGTGGTCTATCGTCGCGGAGATCAACTGGGATAGCACGGCGCCGCCGGTGAGAGCGCGAGAGCCGCACGACACCCATATCACCGCATCAAACTCATTCATGTGTGCGTACTGGGCGGCCAGGTACGTCTTCCCGTAGCCCGATGGCGCACAGACAAATATGCCGCTCGGCTGCAACCTCTCAAACGCGTCAATCAACCTCCGGCGAGGCAACCAGGGGCCAAATCGAGGAGCGCCCTCGAATCGGCCCAGTCTCGAAGTCGTCATGAATCCTCCGAATTTCCTAGGCCTCCTGAGGGGCACGCTGACACAGTATCAGTCTAAGTGCATAGCTGATAGCCTTTGCTCGAAAGTTTTTGCACGACGGACCCTCTTGATCAGGATTATATGCTCACTGACCCTGCGCGCGCATCCCTGTTCGTGAAAATCTTCCAAAACGCCCGGAGGCGCCGCTCATCTCAAGAATCACGCTGACCACTCCAACCATGAGAAGCACGTCACCAAGACTCACCACCGTGCGCATCAGGGCAGGTCCGGGAATCGGCAGCACGTCCGCAAGCACCGTAAGCACACTGCCAGCATCGGCGGGATGGTACATCGGGTTGACTGTCGAGAACAGCTCCCCCGAATCGTAGACGCCGAGGTAGCCAAGTGCGGCCACCGATACAGGCATGCCTCCGTTTAAGAGGATCACGGCCGCGTTGCACATAACACCGAGCCCGACAAGCCAAAATCCAAAGACCCTGCGGTTAGCAAACGAGACGGCAATCACAATCAACCCACCGAGCACCCAGGTGAGCGCGGCCACAAAGGGGGATTCCGGTGACAGTCTTGGACCCAGCACCTGTACCCCTACACCCACAGGTAGCCAGACTTCATGCTGAAGGCGCGCTGATCGTAGCGAGCTGAAACTGCCCCCGAGCGCCACAACAGCGAGCAGGGCAAAAATTACCGCAACGGCAAGTATCACAGCACTGCGACTTTCGCTATCGCCCGCGTGAAAGCAGCGTCAGCCCTCTTGCGCTCCCCGTGACTCATCATGTTTCCGATGCGCAACGTCGCGCTGAGCTCATAGCCCTGTTCGTGAGCGAATGCCCGTGAGACCAGGTACGCGGAGACCAGATCGCCTGCACTATGCTCCTCGAACCCTGACTCATCGCGCACCAGTCCCAAAATCGGCTGAACCGGCTCCAGAAACTCAACTTCAGACAGTGGTGTTGCGGCAAGACTCTCGCTCCCCGGTTCCCTGCGATGAAACGACAGTCCGTAGTGAAGGAGCAATGCGGCGTAGCTCATCTGCTCAACACGCTTGCCAACCCAACCATACTCTCCCGCCGCGATTCGCGCGAGCCTGGCTGTGCGCTCGCCCTGACCTCGCTGTTCCGGACTTTGAATCTCCATGGCGCTGATAAGCGTCTCGATAGTCGTCTGGTATGACCTCCTCACATCCAGAAGGAGTGCGAACGACTGCCGCATAGCCGCTACCAAGAAGAGTGTCACAACGAGGGCCCAGGCGCCCATCTGGTCGTATATGAGCACGGTGAGCACTGCGACGGACACGCCGGCCACGAGAATCAAGCCCTGTAGGGCGATGTTGCTTCGTAGCGCACGCAATAACGAGTCGCCTCGTACGATCACATGCTCAAGCTGGCCCACAAGCAACTGAACCGTGACAAATACGGCTCCAAGCCCTGCGACTTCAACGTATGGACCGGGCAGGGAGAGAGGTGACGAGGACAGCATCCGGATCATGACGGTCGCCGCGATGATCGCCGCGGCCCGCTTGGCAAGTACATGGATCAGCTCCCCAAGACCGGCCCGGCCACTTCGCACCGCCGACGCGACACATCGAGATAACACAACGATGGCTAGAGTTGCCATCGGTCCGAACAAGTACAGTGACGCGATAACCAACGGAGTGTCGACGTCGACGCTCCCGCCATGCGGCAAGTACACGTCAAACAAGTTCAACACCGTTATCACTAGCAGGAATTGAAGGACTCCCTGCCAATCCTGATGGAGCGCCCACGGTTCCACCGACAGCACCGTCGTCACAGGCAGGGCGAGAAAGATCACCGCGACTTGCGCTACCCTCACCACTGCGGTTCTAAGCTTTGCGGACCTCACGATGAAACCTCCGGCCGTACCGATGACCAGCTCGTGAGGAAGTGCTCCACGACGAGCGGGTCATACTGACTCCCTGCGCACCGCGTCAGCTCAGCCAGGGCCTCTTCGATCGACATAGCGGCACGGTATGCCCTTGACGACGTCATCGCGTCGAAACTATCGGCAACCGCGAGAATTCTTGCCTCTAGCGGAATCTCCAAACCAGAGAGTCCAGCGCAGTAGCCCTGACCGTCATAGCGCTCGTGATGATAGCGGATGGCCGGAACGAGATCGGCGAATCCGTGAACGTTGTCAACCAGATCCGCGCCGACCACGGGATGCTGTCTGACGAGATCGAACTCCGCAGTCGTCAGACGGCCGGGTTTTGACAGAATCTCGTTCGGTATTCCTACTTTGCCGAGATCGTGGAGTTGTGCGGCAAGCTCAAGCTGCTCCGCACGCTTATCAGACAATCCAAGTGACTTGGCGATCGCGGATGAGTATTGTGCGACCCGTTCTGAATGGCCGGCCGTATACGGGTCCTTGGCTTCAAGAGCGGCAACTAGTGATCGTACGGTGTCAAGGTAGGATCGCTTCAGCGCGGCGTATCTCTCGTATACCTGACGTGAGACAAGAAGGGGGAACAAGAACAGCGCGAGACCGGCCACGTGCACCGCCATGACCTGTGCTATCGACACGCCCACTACCGTCAGTGACAACTGCATGGGAAACAACGCGCCCATATGCCGATCCCACACTGAAGACAGTGATGAACCGCTCCTGATCGTATATCCCAACACCACCAAGAACGCATTCGCCACCGAGGCAAAGACACCTAGCGCGAAGAGCGGCAGTATGACTTCTGGAAAGTCACCTGATGCGAACGGCTGGGCGCCGTGCGGTTCGCTCCACAGGGGCCTGCCGCCGACCACAAGATAGAGCCACCCGGATCCTACATGAGCCAGCACAACCTGTCCGGTATTGAACGCTACTACAAGGGGTGATGTGCGTTGCCTGACGTCGTCAAGATTCGCAGCTGAGCAAAGGGCCACCAGACCTGCCGCGGATGGCCCCAGCATGACGTTAGCGGCAACTGACAACGGAAACGCGAGTGACGCCACCAGTCCGCGTGACAACACCAACGCGGCATTCTCGGCAAGGACAGCGGCGGCTGCGAGCAGCAGAAGGGACGAGTGCCACGGCAATGGCATCAGGAACAGGGACACGGCGAAGCAGGCGACACCTAGAGCGGCCACCGCGATCGAATACCGCCTGAACAGGCGAAGGGCACGCTCACTCATGAGCAATGCCCTTCGCCAACTCAACTGACTGCGCGTAGAAACAGACCGTGATGACTAGCGAAGCCTGAAGTTCGCGCCGCCGGCAATGAGTATCATCGAGAGGGAGCTCAGGAGAATGATGATGCGCTTCATTGTAAGAAGACCTTTCTCGTTGAGGAAAACCGGTCTTCTGCCATCCCGCTGGTGATGGAAGAACGCTGTCCGCTCCGCTCGGGTCTTCGCGTACAGTGTTCGTGTCGGCGGTCAAGACGTCAGTCCTGTCGCAGCTATGCCGTTGTCAAAAAGCCCATTCGCCGATTGATCGCGTCAAGGGTTGCCCTGACGATCGAATCCTTCTCGTTCTGCCGCACCATTGCCGACCCCGTAAACGACTGCTCACCGAGTGGGGAGACAATCGTCACGCACGATACGGCCACTTCTTCGCGACCGAGCCGGATGATGGCGACATCTTCGAGGGCGAATGTATGACTTCCGTTTGTGACCATACTCACCGCATTGAGCGTCGCCTGTGCGATGATCCGCTGCCTGCCCGTCTGGCTCGACGGCGCTGACGCGCGACCGTCATACAGCTCTCCCCCAACTTCAAGCGTCACGGCGGCGTCAGAGTAAAGACCACTAACCGATGCGTTTATCGCGTGTATCCGTGGCCGCGCGCCTTGCTCGTCGCGACCGGGCACCGGCGCCTCATCAGAAGCGGCCGACGTGTCACCGCCCAGTTGAGCGATCGAGATCTTCTTGTGGTCAACCGCGATGTTGAACCCTGCCATCAGGGTAGATTCGATGTCGCGCACGAGCTGTTTGGGCGACTTCAGAGTCGTCGAAAGCACGTGTATCTCGAGGATTCCTCCATCTGGAGATGCGACGACCCTGGCCGCAGTCACCTCGGCGATCTGGCCGAGCGAGGATTCAATCTCCTCTACTGCGAAGTCCGCTATCCGCTGACCCACGTGCCGCCCCTTGCTTCGAAGTAATGTTTGCGTCTAGCGTCGGCGTGAGCATGACCCTCGGAGGTCAGCACCTACTGTATGTCTGGTGAAATCACCCTGTCAACACGAAACGCTCAAGTACGCTGCGGAACTCCTATCCAACTCGTGGCTCGATAAGGCCGTAGTCACCATCATGACGCCGGTACAATACGTTGACCGTGTCAGTCTCGGCGGATGTGAAAACGAAGAAGTCGTGGCCGAGCAGTTCGAGCTGCAGCATCGCCTCTTCGGGGGTCATGGGCTTGATCTCGAGAACTTTGCTCTTGACGATCGCGGGCTCTGGCTGTTCATCGGCGAGCGAAGCCGCCTCCGGCATCGGTGGCATCGGTGCCTTCGCCGAGTGACGATCCTTCATCTTGCCCTTGTACTTGCGAAACTGCCTCTCAAGCTTTTCTGAGACGAGATCGATTGCCGCATACATGTCCGGCGCGGCCTCCCTCGCCCGGATGATAGGCCCCTTTGTCCAGACGGTGACTTCCGCGACCTGACTCTTCTCTATCGACGGGTTCTTCTCGACGAAAAGCTCAACCTCGGTGGTCATATGATCACCGTCAAGGATCTTGCTGACCCGGCCAATCTTCTCCTCGGCATAGGTATGAATCGCGTCAGTGACCGCCATGCGACGACCTTTGATGATGAGTTTCATAGTGAACCTCCTTGTTGGTCGGACTACTCTGAAGATACCCATGCCCGCGTCCGTCCGGGCACCGGCAATGGCCGTCCGTGAGATGCTACGGGATGCTAGCGGGCGATGCTACCTGATATGGCCGAGGAAGTCTTTTGTCCGCTCGTGCACGGGTTTGTCGAAGACCTCATCCGGCGTCCCCTGCTCGACGATGAGACCCTCATCCATGAAGATGACGCGGTCCGCGACGTCGCGGGCGAAGCCCATCTCGTGCGTGACAACCATCATGGTCATCCCGCCCCGCGCGAGCGCCTTCATAACCTCGAGCACCTCGCGCACCAGCTCGGGATCGAGGGCCGAAGTCACCTCGTCAAAGAGCATCACGTGAGGGTCCATCGCGAGCGCCCGCGCAATCGCGACTCGCTGCTGCTGGCCACCGGAGAGCTGGATGGGATAATAGTCGATTTTGTCAGCAAGGCCTACGCGCTCGAGTTGCTCGACTGCGGCACAAGCCGCCTCATTCGCCGTGAGACGAAGCACCTTGCGCAGCGCTACCATGACGTTCCCCTTGGCTGTCAAATGAGGGAACAGGTTGAACGATTGAAACACCATGCCGACCCGCTCACGCACGCGGTTGATGTTGGTCCCTGGTGCGTTCACCATGACGTCCTCGAACCAAACCTCACCCGCCGTCGGCTCCTCAAGTCTGTTCACGCATCTGAGAAGCGTAGATTTCCCTGATCCTGACGGCCCAAGGATGACGACGACCTCGCCTTTCGCTACCTCAAGATCCACGCCTCGCAACACCTCCAGATCCCCGAACGCCTTCTGAAGGTTCTTGATTCGAAGAATCGGCTCCGCCGCATCGACACGTGCCGCACCGGTGGCATGCTGTGAACTCGGTCCGCTCGCGGTCACTGCTTCACCTCACACCCTTCCTGTAACGCCCTGCACGGTCTCTATACGTGGAGGAACATCATCCTGATCGTCACTATCAGAGTTTGTCGCTGGCCTCGGTGCTCCACCTCGGCCTTCAGAAGCTGCAAGTCTCTCCTCCATCTTGGCGACTATTCGGCCAAGCGGGATCGTAAGCGCCAGGTAGAAAAACGCCGCAAGAACATACGCTGAAGGGTTGAACCTGGCTGCGGCGACCTCGCGAGCACGGAGGACGACTTCTGGAATACCAACGGCTGCGAGGAGCGCCGTGTCCTTAAACAGCAAGATGAACTCGGACATCATGGTGGGCAGAATGCGTCGCACCGTCTGAGGGATGATGATGAAGAACATCGCCTGGAGTGCCGTCATACCAAGAGAGCGAGCCGCCTCCATCTGCCCACGGGGAATCGACTCTATGCCCGCGCGGAATATCTCGCACATATACGCTGCCGAATTTGCGCTCAAGACAAGGAAACCCCTTAGGTACAACGACCAAGAGATTCCAAGGATCGCAGCCTCGTTCATCCATGGATTCGCCTGGATCATGCTTTTCCAGAAGGGAAAAAGCGGTAGGCCAAAGAACACGAGGAGTATCTGAAGGAAGAGCGGCGTTCCCCGTATCACGTCCACGTAGAACGTCACCGGCCATCGAGCAAGACGCCTGGGTGACATCTTCAGGAGCGCGAGAAGCAAGCCTATCGGCATGCCCAGGACAAAAGCGCCGAAACCGAAGAGCAGTGCCACCGGGAACGCTTGCAGCAAGACGGGAAATGCCTCTGCCATGATCGCCGGCGACAAGAATAGATGAGTTACGGGATTCGACTCCCACCACTCAAGCAAACCCTCCACAATCGCGCTCCTTGGTCACGAGACAGAAAAATGGGGCCGACGGCAGGTCGTCGGCCCCACTCTACCGCACCATCTTGGCCTAGTCGCCCTTGACTACTGCGAGCGACTGGTTCGAATTGATATAGGGGTCAGAGAAATCGACGGACTGCGCGCGCTTCTCGGTGATGGTCATCGCGGAAGCGACCATGTCAAACGAGGTTCCAGCCTGCAGGTCGGTGATCAGAGCATCGAACTTGTATGTCAGGAACTCGACCTCGAAGCCGAGCTTCTCGCCGATTGCATTCATCATGTCGACATCGAAGCCCACGATCTCCCCACCCTCGACGAACTCGAAGGGCGGATAAGCAGTGTCCGAGCCGACGATGATCTTGCCCGGGGTAAGCGTCACGATGTCCGCGTCGTCCGGCCTGTCACCGTCATACGCACCCTCGGGGATCGACATCGGGGGTGCACCGAACCACTTCTCGTAGATCTCGGTGTACGTGCCGTCCGCAATCACCTCGGCGAGCGCCCAGTTGACTGCGTCGCGCAGGCCGGTGTTCTGCTGGTTGAATGCAAAACCGTACTGCTCTCCGGTCTCGATCTCCTCGACGACGTGGACGCCGCGCGTCTCGTCAGCGACGATCTCCTGAGAAATCGGCAGATCATTGATGACGCCAACGACGTCGCCGGCCTGAAGCGCCGCGAATGCGGCAAGGATATCATCGTACGGGACTACTTCGACGCCTTTGGGCTCAAGATTCTCCTTCGACCAGATCTCTCCAGTCGTACCCGACTGCACACCGATCTTGTCTCCCTCGCCGAGGTCGGCAACGCTCGCGATGACTCGCGTCTCCCCGCCTGCATCGCCGCAACCGGCAAGACCCATGACACCGACAGCCAACGTCAGTGCGAGTGCCAGAAGAAGCGGTTTCCTAACTCTGTACATCATTCCTCCTTGAATTCAACGGTCGCACCCCCGACAACGAGGGCACCCCTATGAACTACCGGCTACACACGATACACGAAATGTGTCTTGTTGTGAAAAGCCTGTTACTCCATTCAGCATCGTGCGTATTCTATGCATCTTCCTCATGTGTGGCCTCAAGTTCCGGAAGGTCGCCGACCCACTTCGCCCTGATCGTATCGAGCACGCCGCCCGTCGCAAGTCCGTCGAGAACCCCGCGCAACGCCGTTGACAACTCCTTGGCGTCCAAGGGCACAGCGATGCCAATCTGCGCGGGCGCGGCAAACTGGGAGTGGAACACGATGCCTTCGAAGTCCCGTGCAATGTACGAGCACGTGAAAGCGTCGCCCGCAACCACGTCGGCCTCGCCCGCTGAGACCGCCTCGAACGCTTCCCGGAGGGTGGGAAACGCCGTCACCCGATCCTCTCCGTAGTCATACACAAACTCCCAGTACGCCGCCGAGCCTTCCTGAACCGCAACTCTGAGCGTCCCAAGCCGCGCGGGCGTGACGGTCTCTTCTGCCGACGCGAACAGCGCGGGACCTGTAGTTGCGTAGAACCCCGCGAAGGACATGTCGAGCACAACCTGCTCGTCAAGCGGGACAGACATCACCGCATCGACCGTGCCGGCCTCAAACGCAGCGGCCGCACCGGCGGAATCAACCTCGACAATCTCCAGCTCAAGGCCCAGTTCACCGGCTATCGCCGAGGCGACATCGACGTCAAGTCCTGCCTCGCGGCCATCGTCAAGCCCCCCGAACGGCGGGTGGCGAAGATCGATTCCTACACGCAGCACGCCGGCCTCGCCGATAACTGGCGGAGCAAGCAGTGGTTCGACGCCAGGTTCGGGCGCTTCTTTCGAACCGCAACCAGACACTCCGAAGAGCAGGAGCACGATCAGAGCCGCCCACACGATCCGCACGCGCAACATCCGTCCCTCCAGTTCAACATCGATGCTTTCACTCGGCTGACCTGGTCTTTGACCCCACACCCGCGTACTGGAGCGGTCGCTTGATGTCATCTCACTACTAGCCCTCTCGCCCGAGAAAGCAAGGCGGTACGGCTTACCCCTAAGGCGCGCCATGCTCGTCCGGAAGCTTGGCTTCCGGCTTACGTGGGTCCTTTCGGCCGCGCCTACCTTGGACTAAGGCGCTTGCGCGCCCGCAACCACAGACCCGAGTGAAAGCAGGCGTATTCTACCACGCGCGAGCGACGGCGCCGACGCGTACCTCATCAGCACCGGCGGCAAGAAGCGCTCCTGCCGCGGTGTCGAGCGTTGCGCCTGTGGTCATCACGTCGTCGACTAGAAGCACCTTCGCGGGCACGTGCACGCCTGGCATAACCGTGAACGCGCCCGCCACGTTCTGCGCGCGCTCAACCCTGCCGAGCCGACGTTGATCACGTGCGGGTCGTACACTGAGCGCCCGAATGGCAACGGTATCCAGTTCGCGGGCCACTCTCTCGGCCAGCATGTACGTGTGATCGAAACCACGCGTCCTGAGAGCGTGCGGTGACGCCGGTACCGGCACTACCGCATCGGGCCATCCACTCCAGACCGAAAGGTCTGCCGCAAGCGCCTCTCCCAGTACCCGCCCGAGCCTTCGCTCACCCGCGTCCTTGTACAGTGTCATGCAGCGCGCAAGAGGATGCTCAAGCGAGCCGAAGCACACGGACGCCGAGAAGGCCAGCTCTCTGTGCCAGCACTCGGTGCACACGAGGTGTCCGAACGGGGCTCCGCACCGGACGCACGCGCTTGCGCGCTCAATTTGCGGAAGCGCCGCGTGGCACGAACCGCACAGCACCTGGCCGGGCATGTCGCACCCGGCACACCGGGTGGGGCAGAGAAGCTCGAGCAAACCTTCCAGCAAGCCCACAGACGCCCACTCCTTCTCAGCGGGCGCGACATCAATACATGAGCACCTGCATAAGCGGGATACTCACCACCGACGCGACGGTGGTAGCGACGACCGCCGACGCGAGGAACCCGGTGTCGAGCCCGAAACGCGTCCCGAACACGATCGACAACATCATGACCGGCATCCCCGCTTGGAGAACCGCCAACCGGAGCGCATCTACATCGCCAAGCAGGAACGATCCCGCAGCGAACGCGATCAACGGAGAAAACACCAGTTTCACCACTGCAAGACAAACAAGCGCGCGCTTGTGCTCGGTAAGTCGCCTGAGCCGTAGCGTGAGACCGACCGAGATCATGATGAGCGGCACGACCAGAGTAGCAAGAGCGTCTATCCCAGAACTGACCGCACTCGGAATCTCCACTGAACGCAGCGCGAGCGCAGCCGCCAGTGCGATGACCCCCGGGAAAGTGAGCACCTCGCGCAAGGGGTTGGGAGGCGGACCGTCCTGTGCGCCGAAGCGAGATGCGACGTACACACCGACGGTCAGAAGCGCCCCAACCGTGCCAAAGATATCGTAGAAGATCGCTCGGACGAGACCTGTCTCTCCTAAGAGCGCCTGCGCGACCGGATAGCCGATGTAGCCCGTGTTGCCAAGACCGGCGAACACGATCAAACCGCCCGCTATCCTCCCCGGTAGGCGCAGTAACCGCGAAAGCACGAACGCGACGAGCGCCGATGCGGCAAACGCCGTCCACGCGACAAGAGCGATAGCCGGAAGCTCGGGACCCAGCTTGGCGCCGTGAATCGAACTGAACACCAGAGCGGGTAGACCCGCGTAGACGATGACCGCGTGGATGGGGCGCGCGTCGGAACTCGTGAGCACTCCGGCCACGCGGAGTGCCCATCCAACCGCCACCAGGCCGAGCAGCGTCGCGATGATTCGCGCAAGCTCGACCGCGTCCATCTGCCGCGCCTATCCCCGGCGGATCTCGTTGAGCGCGCCCGCTCCGGCGCACGCTTCGACAAGCGACGCAGCGAACTCCGGCCGAGCCACCCCGCACTCGGTGATGATAGCGGTCACATACGACGCGGGGGTAACGTCGAACGCCGGATTGTACACTGGCACCTCCGGGGGCGCCATCCTGAACCAGCCATCAAAGTGGTACGCACCGCCCTTGCGTGATATCTGCATCTGGTGGCCTCGCGCAATCGGCAGATCGTACGCACCGTGCTCGGTGAGCGAATCGAACGCGGCTGCGGCGATAGGGGACTCGGCGGTAAAAGTCCCCGAGACCGTAAACCCCGTCACCTCGCGCTCATCACGCTCTTCGATGACGATTCCGTCGCCGCTCGCGAGCGTGAGATCGACAGTTGACGTGGGAGCCGCCACGTAAAACGGGATACCATGCTCTTTGGCAAGCACCGCAAGTCCGTACGTTCCGATCTTGTTTGCGACGTCACCGTTTGCGGCTATGCGATCAGCCCCGACGATGACAGCGTCAACGGCCCCGGCCCGCATGACATGGGCGGCCATGCTGTCGGTGATGAGTGTGTGCGGAATGCCGGCGACACGAAGCTCCCACGCCGTGAGACGCGCACCTTGAAGCACGGGACGGGTCTCGTCGACCCATACACCTGCGACCTTGCCCTGCTCGGCGGCGGTGAAGATCACGCCGAGCGCGGTGCCAAAGTAAGCGGTGGCAAGCGAGCCAGCGTTGCAGTGCGTCAAGATGCGCGAACCGGGCGTGATCAGCTCGGCGCCGTTCAAGCCGATGGCGCGGTTGCGCGCCTCGTCTTCCGACTGCATCGCAAGCGCTTCGGTCACGAGAAGATCCTTGAGCGCATCGAGTGGTAAATCCGCGTTGTCGTGAGCGGCCGCCCTCATCCGCTCCGCGCCCCAGAAAAGATTGACCGCGGTGGGCCGCGTCGCGGTGATCTCGGCGGCCACCTGATCGAGGGCGGCAAGAAACTCGTCTGCCGTCTCAAGGTGGTCTGATTCGGTCACGATCCAAAGCGCGATCCCGAGAGCGGCGGCGACACCAAGCGCGGGCGCCCCGCGCACCGCAAGCGAGCGGATGGCCGTGCACACGCCTTCATAGCGGTTGCACACGAGCACATCACCCACGAGCGGCAGGCGCGTCTGGTCGACGAGCCTGACCGTGCCGTCCTCCCACCAGATGGTGCGGGGCATGTTGTCGAGGTTAGCCATATCAGACGGTGCCTTCCTGCCACGAGGCAAGGTATCGCTCCTGCTCAGCGGTGAGAGTGTCGATCACGATCCCCATCGTCGCCAGTTTGAGCGCAGCGATCCTCTCGTCGATGTCGCGCGGAACCGGGTGAACGCCGGGCTCAAACGAGGCGGCGTTTCTAGCCATGTACTCCGCGGAAAGCGCCTGGTTCGCAAAGCTCATGTCCATGACGCTCGCCGGATGACCTTCGGCGCACGCGAGGTTAACGAGCCGACCGTCGGCGAGCAGGTAGATGAGCCGGCCGTCGGGCATGGTGAACTCTTCGACGAGCGGCCGCACCTCGCGTGTTGCGACGGCATTATTGCGTAGGTGAGCGATGTTGATCTCGACATTGAAGTGTCCCGAGTTGCAGATGATGGCGCCGTCTTTGAGCGTCTCGAACATCGGCGCGTCGATTACATTGATGTCGCCGGTCACCGTGACCCAGATGTCACAGTGGGCCGCCGCCTCGACCGCAGGCATAACGCGGTAGCCGTCCATCACGGCCTCAAGCGCGCGGAGCGGGTCGACCTCACAGACGATGACGTTGCCGCCCAACCCGCTCGCGCGCATTGCGACCCCGCGGCCGCACCATCCGTACCCCGACACCACCACCGTGCGCCCAGCGACCAGACGGTTGGTGGCCCGGATAATCCCGTCGATCGTGGACTGTCCAGTGCCGTAGCGGTTGTCGAAGAGGTGCTTTGTCTCGGCGTCGTTGACGGAGATGATCGGGTACTTGAGCGCTCCGTCAGCAGCCATCGCCTTCAGGCGGATCACGCCGGTCGTGGTCTCTTCGGTCCCGCCGATGATGTCTTCGAGCGCCTCGGGCTTCTCGGCATGGATGCGACCCACCACGTCCGCGCCGTCATCCATCGTGATGTGCGGACGGTGGTCGATCGCCGCATCGATGTGCGCGTAGTACGTGGCGGTATCCTCACCTTTGATCGCGTAGGTACGGATTCCGTAGTGCTCGACAAGCGCGGCGGCGACGTCATCTTGCGTCGAAAGCGGGTTGCTCGCGCACAGCACGCACTCCGCGCCACCAGCGGCGAGGGTGCGCATGAGGTTCGCGGTCTCGGTGGTCACGTGCAAACACGCCGAGATGCGCATGTTTTCAAGGGGCTTTTCGGCGGCGAACCGCTCGCGGATGCTCGCGAGGACCGGCATGTCGTGGTCGGCCCATTCGATCCGGGCCTTGCCGGTTCCGGCGAGCGCGGGGTCCTTGATGTGATGGAGCATCGTAATCGTTCCCTTTCAGTAGATCCCTGTCCAGGTGTGGCAAGTAGGCCCGTACAGGGTATCAGGTCGCCTCGCACGCCACCGAGACGAGCGCGGTGACGAGAGTCGCCATACGGGCCGCCCCGGCCTCGCCTGCGGCGAGCACGGCCTCATGGCCACCGTCATCGTGAGCGCCAGCCGTGTTAGTGATGAGCGAGAGCGCCACCACGCGCACTCCGGCGTGTCGCGCCGCGATCGTCTCGAACACCGTCGACATACCCACCGCGTCAGCTCCAAGGCGGGTGAGCGCCGCGACCTCCGCCGGCGTCTCGAACGCCGGTCCAAGGACGCCGGCGTATACACCCTCCGCGTACGGGATTCCCTCACGTTGGGCCACCGCACGTGCGTGTGCGCGAAGGTCCTCATCGTATGCGCCGGCCATCACCGGAAACCGCGGACCCAGGTTGTCAATGTTTGGCCCCGCAAGCGGGCTCGTGCCGGTAAGGTTGATGTGATCCGAGATTCCCATAATGTCGCCTGCGCACAGCTTCGGAGCCAGACCGCCTGCCGCGTTGGTCAACACGAGCGCCTCTACGCCGAGCCTGATGAGCGTGCGCACCGGGTGGACAACGACGTGTGGCTCGTGCCCTTCGTAGAGGTGCACGCGACCCCTCATCACCACACTCTCCACTCCGCCGACACGGGCAAACGCGAGCGAGCCGACGTGCCCTTTGACGCCGGAAACGGCGAAACCAGGTATCTGGGAGTAGTGAACCTCTTCGACATCAGCCGCCGCATCGATGACGCCGCCGAGTCCCGAACCGAGCACGACGCCCACCTTCGGGCGCCTGCGGCCCGCCAGACCAGTGAGAGAGGCGACCGCCTCATCGAGCACCCGCTCAATACCTTCCCTCATGCCGCTCACTCCTTCACCATCGAATAGATCTCGTCAAGAATCACTTGCCGATTCTCGGCCAGCCATCCCGGCACCTGACTCTTTCGACGTATCGGGATGTCTTCCGGCGAGTAGACGCGAGAAAGCGCACCGCGCGCGACGAGATCAGCATCGACCGCTCCCATCGTTCCGGCGAACACCGTGTACGCCGGCGTGCCGAGCGCAACCGCCTCGCGATTCATCGTGCCACCCGCCGAGACAACCATATCCGCAGCGGTGATGAGCGAAGGTCCGTCAAGCACGCGATCAAGGATGATCGCGTTTGAAGGCAGCGCGCGCGCGAGATCCTCGCGCTGTTCTGGGGTGCGGGGCACAATGACCATCCGCACCCGCTCATCGGTGCCGAGACGGGCGATGACTTGCGTGAACAAGTCGTTGTCCATCGGATGGTACGCCGACATCGTGGCAGGAGGGCGCACCACCGCAAGCACCGCATCTTCAGGGATGCCGAGTAGCCCGCGCACATCCTGTGCCTTGCCGCTGGCGGGTGATAGGTAGACGTGCTCCTTGAGACCGGGAAAGTGTCCCACCTTCTTTGGATGCGCGCCGTGCGCCACGATCGCCTCCGCCGGGATCGCCTCCGGCACGAGAATGCGTGTAGCGAGCCGCGCGTTGACGGCGTAGCTCAGATTCGCGTGCTCATAGTCGTGCACGATGAGGTGCGGCAATCGCAAGAGCCACGCCGCAACGGCAAGGTCGTTTGAGTTGTGGCTGAACGCGACGTCAAAGCGTCCGCGCGCGCCAAACATCACAAGGGCGATCGAACGGCTCACGAGTCCCCACGCCTTTTTCACGCGGCTCTTGCCCCTGTGCCTGCCGATCAGATGATGCTCGATGTTCTTGGCGTTAAGCAGGCCGACGGTCTGAGCGTAGTCGCGGGCGGTCACTTCGACCTCGTGCCCAGCCGCGCGGAGTTCCTCAACGAGGGGTTCAAAGAACAGGACGTGCGGTGAATTGGTGATGTCGATCCATACGCGCACCGGGCAGGCCCTACCTTCCTCTCGCGCGGGTGTCAACGCAACCGCGCAAGTATATCAGGCAAGACGCGATGAGAGCCGGTGTCACCGGCCCCCGTTCCCAGGACCGAGCGCTTCGAGCATCCGCACCACGGTGCGTTCGAGGAGCCAGCGGCGCTCAGCGACAATCGGGCGCTCCCACTTCTCGGCCGCCTCCTGGAAACGCATGTCACCCGTCAGCGCGGCAAGTGCGAGCAGCTGCGATATGTGAAGCCGGTAATACCCGCGCGCCCAAGCCTCCTCGACAGTAAGTTGATACCGGATCCACCCGTCTTGTTCATAACGATGCAGGTTGTCGGCAAGCGTCTCCGAGACGTCCTCGAACAGCCGAGCGACACGCTCGTCACCAGTCGCCTGCATCAGGTCGTAGAGACCGAACAGTGAAAAGATCATCCCGTTGAGCACATGACTCGGGGGCTCCTCGGGGTACTCTTCGAGCCAGACGCCTCCCGAGTCATCGATGTACATCACGCCGCCCTCGTCAAAAGTGCGCGAGAGGGGTTCGAACGCCAGCCGGGCGGCCTCGAGATACCGCTCATCATCTGACTCGTAGTACGCGCGCACCAGTACTGAGATAGCCTGACCCTGGGCCATCCCGGAAAGCCACGGGGCGAAGAGATCCCTGCCAGGGAGATCGAACTCGTAGTAGATCCCCCCGTCCGAAGCCATATTCTCCACGAGCCAATCCGCCTGGATGAAAAAAGCATCGAGGGAGCGATCCTCGCCATTTAGGTACTCGCCATAGAGCGCGAGCCCGTACTGGGCGGTCGTGATCGGGTTGTACGCCCGGGGCTCGTTGGCACCCGCGACTGGATTCGTAGCGTAATCAACTACCGGGACACCACGCGCATCGAGGGGAGGATCGGCATAAACTCCCTTCCGGACACCCTTAGCGATGTTGCTCATGTCGATGAAGTAGTGTCGCGGCCGCGCCGAGTCGTAATCCACCAGCACGGGAGGTTGATAACCCACCGAACGAGCAATCGCCAGCCGTTCGAGATCGGTCTCGAGCAGACGGGGCTGAGCCCATGCCATCGCCGATAGCGCCGCGAGCACGAGCGCCAACATACCGCAGATGATCCAGATGACGCGTGCACGTGACATAGGGACACGACCTTTCGGGGTGCGCAAGTGCAAGACCAGCAAGTTCACCGTATCGGAGCCGCTTAGTGCGAGTCAAGACGGTCAGGCGCACCGTCGGCATCACCGGCCGAGAGCGATCCTTACCTGACCCCGAACGTAGTCGGAGATCGCAGAGGGGCCTCCTACGAAGGTGCAGCTGAGCTGATCGCCACGTCGGCCCACGAGGTAGTCCGCGACGGGGTCAGAGCCACCGATCTCTTCGCCGTCGATGAGTACGACCATGCGACCCTCTTTGCCCGCCACGGGGCCGAGCGCGAGCGCATCGGGCCAGTTGCGACCGGTCACGAAGTAGAGGTTCGCATCGTCCATGCCCGAGAGGGCCACACCAAAGTCGGCCGCGAGCAAGGCGGTCTCGTAGCGGCCGCCACCTGCGAGACGAGTGTTGACATTCGTGGCCCCGTCACGGACGCCCGGCACGCGATGGCCGGCGGACTCGAGCCACTCTTCGACCGTCGTACTGACCGCCGCGGTTCCGCCGATGATCGTCACGTGCTCAACCTTTAACGTTTTGAGCGCCTCTTGGATATCGACGGGTATCGATCCAACGCGCACCGGAAGGATCGGAACGCGCGCTGCCGCAGCGAGTGAGCCGATCGCGAGAGCGTCGGGGTAGTTCTGTCCACTCACCACGAACGCGGTGCGGGCGAAGACACCTTCATTGGGAGTGCCGACCCTCTCGGCGATCGCCCGGGCTGTCCCGAAGCGGTCGTTTCCCGCGATCCTGTCGACCGTCACCGCGACTCCGGCAGCGGACAGCGATCGGACCGCCTCGGCAATAACCGGCGACGGGACGGCATTTTCTCCGCCAACAACAACTAGCACGCCGCTCGCGCGTCCGTTAAACAGGCGGCGAAGCTCAGCCAAGATGCCCGCCGTCAGGGCCGTCCGGGGTACGAGCAACACGGGCGCGTCGAGTGCTCCAGCAAGCGGGGCGGCAGCGAGAGCGTCAGGATAGTCAGTGCCCGTGGCAAGCACGACCGACCTGCTAGCAGCAACACCTGTCGGCCAGCCCTGCTGCGACAGGCGCACGCCCGTTTCGTATCGATCAGTTCCTGCCAGCCTCGTTCCGATGACCGGACGGTTGCTAGCCCCGACAAGCGTCTGTTGGCCCAGTCGTGCGCCCGACATACGCGAGCCGCTCGATTCGATATGAAGCATGCGCTCGGCACCGACCCACCCGTTACGGAAGTAGTCAAAATACTGGTACGACATCCGGATACTCCACGTCCCTGCGCGCGGATTCTGAAGGGGCACTGTGTAGCTCTTGTGCGTGTATGACCACTCGGGAGGGAGCGAACACAGATTGTCATATGCCTGCCCCGAGTAGACGAGCGTGCCGGCAGGGTCTCTTACTTCGATTCTCAATGGACCTCTGAGGGAAACCCCGCCCGTATTGCGAACGGTCTGATCGACATAGAGCGTTTCGCGCGTGTACCAGGCGGATCCAGTCATCTCGACCGCCTTGCGCAGGTGGGTATAGCCGCCCGGGCTCCCCGCCCATCTGACCGAGTTTACGAGCACGCGCCTGGCCACGCTTGCCGTGCGGGCGTCCGCCGCCCACCCCTCACTGATGAGGTCGTGCATATGGAATCCAAAGTAGACGAAACGGCCGAAATAGTACTCCGCTGTCCATCCCGCAAGATGACCGGACTCGGCGTCATCCGCAGGCGTCCCGTTCACAAGCGTGTTGTAGCGGTAGAGAGGGGTAACGTTTCTCACCCCCGGCATCGTGTAGATAATCTCGTTGTAACGGTTGGGTTTGTCGACGAGCAGGCGCGACTCTCCGGTCGAAAATCCGTTAGTCAGTATCCAATGCGAACCTGTGTGCTCAAGATGATATGGACCTGAAATGAGCGGATCATTTCGAAACTTGACGTTGTATATCTCGGATATCTCGCCCCATTCCCAGGGCTTGAGCGCGGCGGAGCTCGGCGGCCATGTGTAGACTCCGGGATGACCGTGCATGCCCAAAAACGGCAGGTAACCGAATCTGTAGGAGGGATCGGCGTCCCAGCGAGACAGGGCAAAGCTGCCGACGATTCCCCCGCCTTCACTCGCATACGCCCTGATGGCGGTTCGCTGAGCAGGAGTCGTCGCAAGCGTCATCGTAAAGACAAGCACGTCGAACTGTTTCAAGGTCGCAAGTGACGCTAGGTCCGCGTCGTTGACGTACGCACTCACGAACCCGTGCGAATCGAGGAGCCTCTTTACTTGATCGACGCGGAAGTCGTAGTGAGTGTTAAGCGGGGTGCCGCTCAGATAGTCTCGGGTGTCGGCGGCGGCTTGCGTGCGCACAATGCCTACCCGCACCCCGGATGGATGCGTGACTGCGGGCTCAGCGGCGGCGAGCAGTGTGCCGGAGTACGCGGATCCGCGATCCGCGTCCAGGGCCACGGCGACACCGGTGCCCCCCTGTGCCCCCTGCAAGATCACCACAGCCGCGATCGCGACACTCAGCACGCGCTTGAACATCGTGTACGGTTCCCTTCATGTTCCGATTCACCCACTTAGAGTGTATCGGCAGGATGCGCGACCAAGTGCACCTGGGTCGGACGAGTGGCTGCTCACGTGCGGCCCTCCTAAACGCACGCGCTCCCAATTGCCTCAAGCAGCTCCGCGGCCTTGGTGCGGGTGCCGTGTCCACGCGCCGCGGCAATGCACCGCTCCCGGTAGGTGTCTGGCCCCTCGGCAAGCACGTGCGCAAGCCCCTTCGCCAGCGCGTCCGCGTCACCTGGCTCTACGAGCACACCGGTCTTTCCGGTGAGCACTTCCGGCACGCCTCCCACTTTGCTAGCGACACACGGCGTTCCGCATGCCATCGCCTCGAGGAGCACGAGGCCAAGTCCTTCGTTTCTGCTCGGCAGGGCGAGGACATCGGCGGCGGCCATCCACTGGGCGACCTGTTGCTGTTCCATGTAGCCCGTAAGCGTCACCAGACCGGCCACATCGGCGTTCTCTGCCCAACGGCGCACGCTCCCTTCGAGCGAGCCGCACCCCACGATCACGAGCCGATCTGCGAGATTATCCGCCACGAGCCTTTCAAACGCCGCCTGCAAGACATCGATCCCTTTGGTCGGCACGAGATTGCCTACGAACAAGATGATCCGCTCGGTAGCAGCAAGCCCAAGCGCACGACGCGCATGGGGGTCGGGCACAAACACGTCTTCATCGATTCCCATGTGGATCGGCACTACGGGGATGCTCTCGGGCACGCCGAGATCGTCCCTGACAGTACGGGCAAGCGCCCGGGACACCGTCACTACAAGGTCCGCCGAGCGTAGCGCCCGTCTGGCCGCCCACGCGAAAGGATCCTTGCGGTGCACGGAGCGAACATCCGTGCCATGAACGACGAGCACAAGCGGAGACCCTATTGAGCGGGCGGCTACACGTGCGATCGCCGCTGTCGGATACAGGTAGTGACCGATCACCGCATCGTAGGACCTGCCGCTCGCGCCGGCGCGAACCCGACGCAGTAGCCGAGCGTACTTGAGCGTGCTGGAAACCGCCCCGGGGTGCGGATCCTCGTTGGCGATGACCTCGACGTCAGCACCACACCTTCGCAGGGCGTCCACGTTCCTGGCGACGAATCCGCCGAACACCGGGTGAGCCTCGCTCGGCCACATGTTCGAGACTACAAGGAGTCGCAAATGTGTGTGCGCCGCTTGGCGTGTCACTCGGCGTCAACAACCCGCATCTCAGTGATTATCCCGCTGAACTGGACGAGCGGGGTCAGGTATCTGGTGTCGTTGTTGACGTAGACGATCTCGTCTTCGAATAGGTAGCCCTGCTCGGTCGCAACGGCCTGTCCCTTGATCGTGACATTGATGTCGACAGTAATAGGCGAACGTGTTTCGCGCAGCACGCCAGCGCTATCGGGTACCGCTATTCGTGATTGCTCAACGTCAACGCCGGTTATCGTGCCGAGCACGGTTCCGCTCTCCCTGATCCGAACCGTATCGCCCACGCGAAACGACTGCTCGGTAGGAGGTGTCGCCCCGCGCACCAGCAGCTGCAACTCCATGGGCTCAGGGGTCCCGGTAGAGGCTCGAGGGCCGCATCCCGCAACCACCAATACCGCACACACGACGATCATCCCGAAGATCCTGCTCACAACGGTCACCTCGGCTCCAAAGTCGAATACAACGACGGTACACGGCGCACGATGAATGCGTCCACTACACAAACGAACACGGCGAGCGCGATGAACGCAATGGTGTTTGGATTGTGCACCCCTGCATTCACGCCGTTGATGACGTAGCTCGCCAGGATCACGAACGGGGGTATCAACCACGGCGCCCCCGTACTCCGCGCCTGCAGGTAGCCAAAGAGCAATCCCAACAGCAGCATCTGGCCCACGACGCCGGGGACACCCCAGTCGGCGTATGGAGCGCCGAGAAGCGTGGGAGCGAGACTCACCGACCGCTCGATGCGCTGCCCTCCGATATCGAACGCCTCCCGTCCACCGAGATACCGCCCGAGCTGGTAGTTCGCATACTCACTGTCCAGGCCAGGTATCAGCGCGAGAGCGCTGTCCTTGAGAAGCACGCCGCCGTACACACCAGTCACGGGGGTCATGCGGACTATGCGATCAAGGTTATACGTAGTACCCGCGCTGTCCGCGTACGTGAGCGCGACCGGGACCTTCCACGTAGCGGCCAGGCCATAGATTCCCGACTTCGAAACGGCTCCTATGACGCCCATGGCAAGCACCAGCATTAGAAAGAACGCCACTCCAGCTTTGAGCATTGTTCGCGGCTTGAGCACAAACCCCAGGCCAAGGAATGCCGAGATAATCAGCTTGGCGGGCAGGTGCCGGGCACCGAGCAGTCCGAGAGAAGCGACCGTAACCCCAAAAAGTGCAGCCGCGAGAATCCGCTGTCCTCGAGTGCGCGCAAACACGAACAGTCCTGGAACAAACATGATGTTGAGTGCGGCGATAAACACGAGCACGGGACTCTGCTGCCAGCGCGTCGCGATGTCAAACAGGCTCGCGCGCCCAATATAGAGCTGAAGTGCATTGGCCGAAAACGCGAGAGCCCACCCGGCGAGCATAATAGTGAAACCGAAACCATATCTTTTGAAGAGAACACACGAGCCAATCCGTTCCCAGAGCATCCTGGCGCGGGCATCGATGCCCCCGCTGGCGGACGATCCCGCGACTTTGGACATCCGTCGGGCCAGACGCGCACCCAACAGGTTGCCAAGGACGAGAAGCAGGGCCCCGTACGCATAGAGGAGGACCGTGTGAATCGTGGGTTGGTAACCGATCATCCTCAAGCCAAGATTCATGAGCTCCCAGTAGACGAACTCGTAGATATCGCTTAGCCCCAGGAGAAAGTACACGGTGTAGACGTAGAGCAGCACCGCAAAGGGTGAGAAAAGTCTGTTCGGGTGCGACGAAATACCGTGAGTCTTAACGAACATCGATCTTCGCAATCCGTCCCCGCAGCTGATACTCCCTGCTCACGACTGTGAACGGCATGCCCACCTGCACGACTTGACTCCCGATCGCTATGACCTCGGCGCTCTCGCGCCCCCGTGTTGCGATGACGAGTGTAATCTCCCGGGTGAGCGGATCCTCCGAAACCCGCATCACTCCAGAATAGTCAGGATTGGCTCTCATCATCGGACCAACAGAGACTTCCGTAATCTCGCCAACGTACATAGCCGCTGGATCACTGAATACCGAATCACCTACTCGTACCGTATCGGCGAGCTCGGGATGTGCGCTCGGCACGATCACCACCATGCGGACCTCGCGCCATTCGCTCAGGTCGGCCCCGACACCAAACGCCATGAACGCGGCGGCGGCGGCCAGCGCAACAACCGAAAGTACGGCGATAGCCAGGGTCGTCCAATCGCGGGGGGGATTCATCCGTGAACTCCAGTTCGACGAGTCTAGAAAGTGACTATCCACGCGCATCGAGCCGATGCGCGCGAAACAATAATGCCACTCAAGCACGCACTATTCCAATGCGCGCTCGATCGATGCCTCCACGCCATTTCCAAGAGCACCCGGACCGCCGAGCATACGTACCGCCGTCACCTGGGCCGAGCGAGCGCGTAGCGCATCCGCCGATGAGTCGGGCAGCGCGTGAGTTCTGGCAAAGAAGATCGAGTGGCGCCATCCGCCAGCGAGCGGGGCGGCGGCGAGGGCGTCAAGAAGGCTCAACCCTGAAGCGACGTACGATATCTCTCGTCTGAAACTCTCGTTTGCGACCGCCCACTCCGCGACTCTGACGGCGGTCTCATACCGGTCAGACCCTTGCGCCACCCGCAGCGGAGCTTGAAGAGATGCTACGACGTCGTCTGACACTGCGCCAGCTCCGCCAACCACCAGCGTGCGCGTGATCGCTGGCCTGTCGAGGACCGCCGCTGACTCGGCAGGTATAGATGCGGATCTTACGGGAATGATCGGGATTCTGCGCGCATACGCAACGGGAGATACCGCCAACGCGTCGACCAGGGTCTCGCCATTTACCACAAAGACACGGTCTGACGGTCCGTTCATCTGCTCGATACGATCCGCAAGCAAGGCCGCGGTCCCGTAGCGGTTTTCGCCTCCGATACGCTCGACGCTCTCAGGAGCTGAGAGCGTCGGCAGCATCCTCAGCTCATCGACCACCGCCTCACCAACCGCGCGATTTCCACCGATCACATACACTCGTGACGCACCGAGACGCTCGATCTCAGCCTGGGTCGCCTCGCTGAGCCGACCCGGATCGGTCAGCAGGATCGGTGCCCCATGCACAGAGCCGTTAGGCAAAGACGCAGCGAACGCCGATGCCGCCAGCGCGTCGGCGGGTGCCGAGCCTCCCACGAGGACCACGCTCTGCGCTGATCCAAAAGCCCGTTTGCTCACCTCAACCGCTGTGCCATAGCGATCAGGACCGGCAATCCGCGAAGATCTGGGATTGACGTATATCCATGTCGTGTTCCATGTGCCGTTCGAGACCCCTGTGCGAAGCCGTCTCACATCTGACTGGGCAGTGAACGTCCTGTGATCACCAGCCGAGCTGAGCAACTGAAACGCGAGCACCCTCCCAGAAACGCCCCGCTGCAACACACGCACCCCGGTGATCACGCCAGGAAGCTGTGCGCTCGTAAATCCCGCGGCCAGGAGTCTGGAACGTAGCTGAGTCGCGGTCAATCGGATATCCGCGAGAGTGTGACTCGGTGAACCAGCGAGGTGCTCGTAGGGGTCCGGCACACCGCGAACATAGGGCAGGGCGGCCGACCATACGTTCTCGCTGTTTTCCGTGAACCCTCCGGATGTTGAGAAGAAGTATGTCGCAACCGGCGACCCTAGATGCGTGACAACCCTGTTACGGGTCGCGTCAACCTCGGCGTCACTGTGCCAATCGCCGCCCACACCAGGAGACGTCTCATTGTGGCGAACGGGATGACCATTCAGCCAGCGACCCCATCCGTTGTAGACCTGGCTTTGCGTCGTGCACCACACGTCGAACGCAGCCGTTGGCCGCTTGCTCGTGAACGCATACGAACGAGCCGCCACGGCTTGCGCTTTGACTACCTCGGTCGGCCAAGATGCCGGTACCTCGCGTGGAACGACACACTTCACGTAATCCTCAAGCTGTACCAGGTTGCGAAGGTGCAACTCGTCAGCGGCGCTCCCCGATCCTCGGTCGAGGCGAATCCACCCCGGGTACAACACGTTGGTCCATGACTGCGGTCCGCTCGCCTCGTGCACACGCGTCAATCCTGTGAACAGGGGCTTGGTCGTGTCCCGTTCCCAAAGATGCACCCAAGACGTGTCGAGCAGCGTGACCACAGCGGCTCCGGAGTTGACATCCGTGATCGTGACAGCGCTGGTCGAACCGCCGGTGGAAACTCGGTAGGTGACACCTTGTTTCAGGCGGATATGCTCAGCGCCGCCCCTGCCGGACCAGTCGAGCCACAGCGGCGCCTGATGCGCGGTAAAGGTCCACGAGCGCGCCGGAATATCCGTCGCTTGCAGCGCGACGCGAATTGTGTTCCCTTCGGGCACACTCCCGAGCGCCGTGCCAGTATAGTAGTGCCGCAGGATTGCATCGAACGAGTAGCCCTGCAGCGCAAAGCCGCGGGCGCCAAACTGGCTCATGCCCACCCCATGGCCGTTTCCACGGCCACGGAATGTGAACTCCGTCTCAGCCAGAGCGGCAACCGGCATGGACGCCGCGACGAGAATCGCAAGTGCGACGGTTATGATCAACCTGATCGGGGCTGTGCGCCAATCGGCGCTGCGAGGCTGCTTCAACATGACTGCGAACCCTCCTGGATCGATCCGGTGCTCGCCGGGCCCGTACCGGCGCACCCAAGCGCATGGTAGCAGACCACGCGTTGCGGGAACAGGCGACGAGTACAGGCGTGGAGAACAAAACCGCTTAGTGCTCCAGTGCCTGCCGTTCCGGAGATCGCGCCCCTCCAGGACCGACGAGCACGACAACGTCGGCTCGCCGCGAGATGGCTGAGCTTTCCCTCATCACCGGCCAATCTCCAAGCACGTGCGCTATGAGGGCAGCCTCCTCAGCATGGGTGGCGCTCCGATAGATGACCGCCGAGCGACCCCCCACCCCTTCCATGTCAGAGAGCACCTCGGCCACCGAGAATCCGCGTTGCTCGATCCTCCCGGCAAACCTACGTGCGACCCCGTCGATCTCAGTCCCGTTAACCACGGCGATCGAGAAATCAAGATCGGTGCCGAGAATCTCCTCCTCGGCAGGGAGTTCGCCTCTTTGCAGGGCGTCGGCGAGCGCAATAAGCGCGCCCTCATCAGGAAGCACGTAGCTGACCCCGCCTCTGGAACCAGTCGAAGAAGGAATCGTGTAGCCCTTGATGTTCCCTTCATCGAGGCCTTGGAACATCTGCGCCAGATCGAGGAGTTCCCGAATCGACATGTCCGTATCGATATGTGTCGCGATCGAGGACGCGACGCCGGGGAGCTTCGTGATTCTTGCGGGCTCAAGCGCCTGCCGAATGAACTCGATCATAAATGTCTGTTGGTTGCGCATCCGGGTGTAGTCGCCATCCGCGAACGACCTGCTCCGTACAAACGTCAGCGCACGCGCTCCGTCGAGCGTCTGCTCGCCAGCACCGATCCTGGACGCTGAGCGAACGTAGTCGGCGGCTTTGGGATCGTAGATCGAACGCTCCACGTCGATCGTGATTCCCCCCATCGCGTCTACTCCGTGCTTGAAACCCTCGAAATCGATCTCCAAATAGTGATCGACCGGCAGACCAGTTAGATCGCGCACCGTACGGATCATCAGGGCGGCGCCGCCAAACGCAGTGGCCGAGTTGATCTTGTTGACTCCATACCCTGGGATATTCACTCGTGTGTCTCGGGGTATCGACACCATCGCCACCGTTCGCCGCTCAGGATCGAGTCTCGCGAGTATGATCGTATCTGCGCGCGCCCTGGACTCACCCGGCCGCGCGTCGCTACCCAACAAGAGCACCCACAGCGGCCCAGGACCGCTCTCCGGCTGCTGTGATTCACTCGCGGAGAGCGCATCGGTGATCGCCTGCGCCTCTTCGCCAGCAGGCTTGATGCGCTCCGTCAGACTCCAGTACGTGTAGCCTGCCCACACCATCACGCCACCGAGAGCAGCCGCGACAACGATGAGCGTGATACCTGCCGCACGGCGCAACGTCCGGCTTCTGCGCCTAGCCGCGCCCCGGCGCCGCCGGCTCCGCGGCAAAGCGCCTTCGTTGCTCACTATGTCTCCGTCCCTGCGTCTCATACACCCTGCCTACTGCGACAACAGCCGGAAGCATAGCGAACCCCACGCCCGGCGGCCATACTCTACTCAACCACCGTGACCTTCCCGTAACCGTGGCAGACCCGGTCGCCGAAACCAATCACATCTACCGACAACACACGCTAAGGCGCGCCCCAATCCTTGCCGACCACGACGAGAATGTCCGTTTGAAACGCGTACATACCACGCGACGGTACCGGTTTTCCCTTGCCGAGCACTCCGGTCACAAGTTGCGCCGTCGCCTCACCTCCGGTGCGGTAGACGACGAGCGTCTCATCGTAGACGAACTGATTTGCATTGCCCACTTCGCCCACGTCGAAGCCATTAGCTTTCAGACGCGCTGACGCGGCTGCCGCGACGCCAGGCACACCGGCACCATTGTGGATCGTCACGGTAACGCTCGCGGGATCGATGTCTACCGTATCATCTTGAACAAGGGTCATGGGTTGTCCGGCCTGCATCCGGGCGGTCATGTCAGCTAGCGCCACGGTGTCGGCGACCACGTACGATGCGCCACCAATCACCTGCGCCTCTCCCGGAACAACGGCCATATCGACATCGTCGAGCGCTCCAGACAGTGCGCGAGCGACAGCCGCAAGCTGGCCGATGTCCAAATCGGTGTCGATGCTGCGCGCACCGGATTCGGCCAGGGACTTGATACGCAGTGGATTGCGTTCCGCTAGCGCCTGCTCAACGAGTGCCCGAAGGAAGATCTGCTGGTTTGCGATTCGATCGAGATCCTGACGGGGCAGAGAGTACCGCGCCCGAACGAACGTCAGTGCGTGCTTGCCGTCAAGGAGCTGGCGGCCCGCCTCGATGATACGTGCCTCGGGGTACTCGCTGGCCGCCCTTCGGTCATCGATGCGCATCGGCACGTTGACCCACACTCCGCCAAGCGAATCGACAACGTCTTTGAAACCGTAGAAATCGATCTCCATGTAGTGGTTGACCGGAACACCGGTCAACTCCTTCACGGTCTCGATCATGAGCGACGCCCCGCCAAGAGAGCCCGCGGCGTTGATCTTCTTGGTCCCGTGCCCCGGAATCTCGGCGCGCGTGTCCCTGGGTATCGAGAGCATTGCGATCGTCTTGGCTTTCGCATCGATTCGGGCAAGGATAATGGTGTCAGGTCTTCCCGCGCCCTCACCCTCCCGCCGGTCGGTTCCCAAAATGAGCAGATAAAATGGCTCCCGGCCGAGGTCGCCTGCCGGATCGAGAACGTCACGGATACGGGGGTCGCTTGCCAGGCCGCTCTGAAGTCCGGCTCGAACCTGAATGTACGTCACCGACACCGTGATGATCGCGAGTCCAAGTAGCGCCCCGGCGGCGACGCCCACCATCCGAAGCCGCCTTCGCCTGCGCTGGGCCACACGCGCACGATCGAACACGCTTCGCCTTCGCGATGAGTCGCCCTCTGTTGGCGCCGCGCCGCGCCTCGTCGCGCCCGGCAATGGATCGCGCACGTAGAGCGGTCGTTTCCACCTTCGTGCCACGCTACAGCCGGACCACCTTGTTGTCGTCGAACGCGGCGAGCGCGTTGCGAGTGTCGAGTATGAGTCGCGCGTTTCTCACCACGAGGTGGTAGTCGATGTTGTTGTGACTGGTGACCACCACCACCGCGTCAGTGGCCGCAAGCTCCGACGCGCTGAGTTCTACCGCGGGAACGGGGACACCTCCTGCGGCGAAGGATGCGACGTACGGATCGTGGTAGACGATGTCGGCCTCCTTCTCCATGAGCAGCTCGGCGATGCGAATGGCCGGAGACTCGCGAACATCATCGATATCCGACTTGTACGCTACACCGAGTAGCAAGATGCGGGCGTCCGCGAGTGGCTTGCGCTGCGTGTTGAGAGCCTCCATCAGGCGCTTGACCACGTAGTACGGCATGTTCTCGTTGATCTTCCCGGAAAGCTCGATGAACTCGGTATGAAAATCGTACTCGCGCGCCTTCCATGACAGGTAGAACGGGTCTATCGGAATGCAGTGTCCACCGAGCCCGGGTCCTGGGTAAAACGGCATGAATCCAAACGGCTTGGTTTTCGCCGCGTCGATGACCTCCCACAAGTTTATGTGCATGCGTTCAGCAAGCATGAGAAGCTCGTTTACGAGCGCGATGTTGACACTGCGGAAGATGTTTTCCAGCAGTTTGGTCATCTCGGCGGCGCGGGTCGACGACACCGGTATCACACTGTCGATGAATCGTTCGTACAGCGCAACAGCGCGACTGGTGCACTCAGGTGTCACGCCACCCACGATTTTTGGCGTGTTCCGGGTGTGATGAACCGGGTTGCCAGGATCCACCCGCTCAGGCGAGAACGCCAGATAGAGGCTAGATCCCACCTTGAGGCCGGATGTCTCAAGTATCGGCTGGATGACCTCCTCGGTCGTTCCCGGATACGTCGTCGACTCAAGGGTCACCAAGACACCGGGTTTGAGATAGGGCGTGATAGAGTTCGCGGCCGCCTCCATGTACGAGGTGTCCGGCTCTTTCATCTCGTTGAGCGGCGTCGGCACGCAGATGACGATCACGTCGCACTCCGACGCTCGAGAGAAGTCATCCGTCGCGGAAAGAAGACCCCGCTCAACGAGCGGAGCGAGTGTCTCGGCGGCCACGTCAGGGATGTAGCTGACGCCCCGGTTGAGGAGGTCGATCCTTTCGGCGGAGACCTCAAACCCCACCACCTTGTGACCAGCCTCCGCCATCTCGACGACGAGCGGCAGGCCCACATACCCGAGACCCACCACGCCAAGAACTGAGTTTTCGCCGTAGTACTGCTGACCGTTCACCATCGCCAAGCCTCTCATGTCATGTCCGCAACTCGGTGCTGCGCGAAGTACAACCGTGTCATTGTATAGCGAACATCAACTCGCCGACGCACGCGGCCACTCCATCGACCGTAGCGACGGCTTCTCCAAAGCCGATCGGCCCCTTGCGTCTGGTGATCTTCACCTCGAGACGGAGGGTGTCTCCGGGGCGAACCTGCCGCTTGAATCGCACCTTCTCGATTCCTGCGAAAAGCACGAGCTTTCCCCTGTTCTCCTCGACGGACAGCATCGCGACCGCTCCTACCTGGGCGAGGGCCTCTACGATGAGAACGCCCGGCATGACCGGATAATCGGGGAAGTGGCCGGGCGCCCAGTAAGCTTCGGCTGTCACATCGAGGTAGCCGACAGCGCTCTCGCCCGGAACAAGCTCTTCGACTCGGTCGATCAACAGAAATGGATCACGGTGAGGAATGATCTCGCGTATCGCATGGGCGTCTAGCATCTGAGTCCTTTCGGTCATCTGCCCGTCCGAATGTCGGCGCCAAGCGCCGCAAGCTTGTCGACGAAACCTTCGTACCCTCTGAGGATATGCTGCGTGTCGCCGATCTCGCTCTCGCCTTCAGCCACAAGTGCGGCCAGCGCAAGAGCTGCTCCGGCACGCAGATCTGGACAGAGCACCGGCGCACCCGAGAGTCCCCGGACCCCTTTGACGAGCGCGTGGTGACCCTCGATACGGATGCTGGCCCCCATACGTACCAGCTCTCCGGCGAACATGAAACGGTTCTCAAACACGTTCTCAGTGATCACACAGTCACCGTCGGCAATCGCCATGAGGGCCATGAACTGCGGTTGCATATCCGTCGGGAATCCTGGAAACGGCAGCGTCTGAATGTCCACAGCACGCAACGGGCCCGACCGCGACACGGTCACGGCGTCGGCCTCAGACACGACTGTGCACCCCGCCTGCTCGAGTTTCATCAGCACCATCTCAATGTGCGCGGGATCTATGCCCGTCACACGTACGGAGCCTCCCGTGATGGCACCGGCCATGAGGTACGTTGCCCCCTCGATGCGGTCGCCGATCACGCGGTGACGCGCCGGTGCGAGGCTCTCGACACCCTTAACCTCGATGGTTGCGCTCCCCGCGCCACTGATGCGGGCTCCCATCGCCGAGAGAAACTGGGCCAAGTCGACGATCTCCGGCTCGCGTGCCGCGTTGTCGATTACCGTCGTGCCCTCCGCGAGAACTGACGCCATGAGAAGATTCTCCGTAGCTCCCACGCTCGGAAACTCAAGCACCACATGGGCGCCACGCATCCCGCCGGGGGCGCTGGCGACGATATTTCCGTGGTCAAGCGTGAAAGACACTCCCAGCGAACGCAAACCGCTGATGTGCATGTCCACTTTGCGTGATCCGATATTGCAGCCCCCTGGCATCGCCACACTGGCGTGACCGAGACGGGCAACGAGCGGTCCGAGCACGGAGATAGACGCGCGCATCCGCGAGACCATGTCGTAGGGCGCCTCGACCGAGGTGAGTACCGTCGCGTCAATCGTGACGATATCGCCATCTCGCTCGACTAGTGCGCCGAGTCCCGAGATGACCTCGACCATCGTGTCAACGTCGCTGATATCCGGCACGTTCTCGATGTGCGAGACTCCCGGCGCCAGAAGTGCGGCGGCCAGCAGCTTGAGTGCCGAGTTTTTCGCTCCTGATGCGGCAACTTCGCCGGAAACGTGCGCGCCGCCTCTGATGATGATGGGCTCCAACTCTGAGCTCAATCCTTCCAACTCCCGGTTCTCACCTGCTCCTAATCACAACCGTAGTGTAGTCCGGACAACTACTCAACAGCTTGCCCTCGGACGTCATGCGACGGTAACGGGAACGCGAAGGGCGGCGACCGCTCGCGCGTCCGCCGCCCGAAGTCGATACCGCGGCGTTCGCTACGTTGCCTTCTTGGCCGCCTTGAGCTGAGCCTCGCACCACTTCAGATCCGCAACGCACGCGTTGATCTCTCCCTCGGCGTCCGAGGAGAGCTCACTCATGCGCTGTCGTGTGTGCTCGATAGCCTGCCGGGCACGCTCGACATCGATCTGGGAAGATGCCGCGGCCTGATCGGCAAGTACGATCACTTTGTCCAAGTGAACTTGGATGTATCCGCCCGAGATCGCGAACCACTCGACCTTGCCATCGTCGTACATTACGCGGATCTCACCCGGATCAAGGGCGCTCACGAGCGGAGCGTGTAGCGGCAGGATGCCGATCTCGCCATCGATCGTGGGGGCGACGACCATCCGCACTTCGTTCGTGTAGACGATGCGCTCGGGTGTAACAATCTCGCACAGGAGGGTGCGTTCCATGTGGCCCGTCAACCTCCCTATGCGGTCGCTGCCATTTGCTCGGCCTTCTCAAGGACCTCTTCGATTGTGCCGACGTACCGAAACGCCTGCTCGGGCACTGAGTCGTGCACGCCAGCGACGATCTCTCCAAACCCGCGGATCGTGTCCTCGAGCTTGACGTACTTGCCGGCCATCCCGGTGAACTGCTCGGCCACGAAGAATGGCTGAGAGAGGAACTGCTGAATCTTGCGCGCTCGGGAGACAACGAGCTTGTCCTCTTCGGAAAGCTCGTCCATGCCGAGGATCGCGATGATGTCCTGCAGGTCCTTGTAGCGCTGGAGCACCTGCTGGACGGCGCGCGCCACGCGGTAGTGCTCCTCGCCCACAACCTCCGGCGTGAGAGCTCGCGAGGTGGACGCGAGCGGGTCGACCGCCGGATAGATGCCGAGCTCAGCGATCGAACGCGAAAGGACGGTCGTGGCGTCGAGGTGGGTGAACGCTGTCGCCGGTGCCGGGTCGGTGAGATCGTCAGCAGGAACGTAGATCGCCTGCACCGACGTGATCGATCCGCTCTTGGTCGACGTGATGCGCTCCTGCAGCTCGCCCATCTCCGTCGCAAGCGTGGGCTGGTAACCCACCGCCGAAGGCATGCGGCCAAGAAGCGCCGATACCTCAGAGCCAGCCTGAGTGAATCGGAAGATGTTGTCGACGAACAGAAGCACGTCTTGCCCCTGATCGCGGAAGTACTCGGCGGCGGTCAGGCCAGCGAGCCCAACGCGCAGCCGCGCTCCGGGAGGCTCGTTCATCTGACCGTAGACCAGCACGGTCTTCTCGATGACGCCAGACTCACTCATCTCGAGGTACAGGTCCGTGCCCTCGCGGGTACGCTCGCCCACGCCGGTGAACACCGAGGTCCCGCCGTGCGCCATGGCCAGGTTGTTGATGAGCTCCATGATGATGACGGTCTTGCCAACTCCCGCTCCGCCGAACAGACCCGTCTTCCCGCCCTTGATATAGGGTTCGAGCAGGTCGACGACTTTGATGCCGGTCTCGAACATCTCGGTTTTGGGCTCGAGATCCTCATACTCAGGGGCCTCGCGGTGGATGGGGTAGTAGTCCTCTGGCTTAACATCTCCCTTGCCATCGATCGGCTCACCGAGAACATTCCAGATGCGGCCGAGTGTCGACGGACCTACCGGCATCTTCATCGGGCCGCCTGTGTCAGCCGCCTCCATGCCGCGCGTGATGCCGTCTGTCGACGACATCGCCACGGCACGCACCTGATTGCCGGGCAGATGCTGCTGCACCTCGGCTACGGTCGCGACGTGACCGATGGGGCTTACCGCGTCGACCTTGAGCGCGTTGTAGATCGCGGGCATCTGGTCCGGAGCGAACTCAACGTCGAGGACCGGACCCACGACTCGTACTATACGTCCGACGTTCATTCGGGATTCCTTACCTTCCGTGGCTGCCATCTACTCCTCCAGTGCCGCCGCGCCGCCCACGATCTCGGCGATCTCATTGGTGATCGCAGCCTGGCGGGCGCGGTTGTAACTGCGCGTCAGGCTCGTGATCATCTCTGACGCGTTGTCTGTGGCCGACTTCATCGCGGTTCGCCTCGCGCCGTGCTCTGACGCGGCCGACTCCATGAGCGCTCTGAAGACGAGCGTCTCGACGTAGGTCGGAAGAAGACGCTCGAGCACACTCACGGCGTCGGGCTCGAAAGTGTACTCGGCGCTCACGTCCGCGCCCTCGGCGGCGTCATCAACAACGCGGCGCTCAATGGGCAGGAGCTGGTGGATCTCCGGCCTCTGCTCGGCCACGCTCTTGAAGCGATTGAATACCACGTATACGCCGTCAATTTCCTCGGCCGAAAATGAGCCGATCACGTGTGATGCGATGGCCTTGGCGTCAGCGAACGTGGGCTTGTCCGAGATGTCGCGGAAAGTCGCGAGCGGCTCGATGCCCCGGTACTTGAAGTACCCCGCGGCCTTCTTGCCAACCGCGATCACGTCAACCTCGACGCCGCGCGCACGTTCCTCACTGATGACGCCTTCGGTAATGCGGAGGATATTGCTGTTGAACGCCCCGGCAAGACCGCGGTCCGACGTGACCGAGATGAGCACCACGCGTTCACGCTTTCCATGCCGCTCGAGGAGAGGGTGCTCCGCGCCCTTGGCGTAACGGGCAACATTGCCGAGCACCTCCATCATCGAGATGGCGTACGGCCGAGCTGCTTCAATCTTCTCCTGGGCTTTCTTGATCTTGGCGGTCGCGACCATCTCCATGGTGCGCGTGATCTGGCGGGTCGATTCGACGCTGCCGATCCTCTTTTTGATGTCGCGAAGATTGGGCATGCCCGGCCCCTAGCTCGCCGAGAACGAAGCGGAGAACTCTCTGATCGCTTCTGCAAGCTTCTCGGAGGTCTCGTCCGACAGGACCTTCTCGTCCCGGATCGCCGCGGCGATGTCCGGGTACGCGCTCGCCACGAACTCAAGCAGCCCTTCCCGGAAGCGCTGGATGTCCTCGACCGCGATATCGTCGAGAAACCCCTTGGTTCCGGCGAAGATTGCGATGACTTGCTGGTCCACCGGATACGGAACGTACTGTCCCTGCTTGAGGAGCTCAACGAGGCGTGCGCCGCGGTTGAGCGTGGACTGGGTCGACTTGTCGAGGTCTGAGCCAAACTGCGCGAACGCCGCGAGCTCGCGGTATTGCGCAAGATCGAGACGCAGTGAGCCCGCGACCTGTTTCATCGCTTTGATCTGCGCGTTGCCACCTACTCGGGAAACCGAAATCCCCACGTTGATGGCGGGGCGCACACCCTGGTAGAAGAGGTCAGTCTGCAGGAATATCTGGCCGTCGGTAATCGAGATGACATTGGTCGGGATGTAAGCCGACACGTCACCAGCTTGCGTCTCGATGACGGGTAGCGCGGTGAGCGAACCAGCGCCGTTCTCATCCGACATTTTGACCGCACGCTCGAGCAGACGGCTGTGCAGATAAAAGACGTCACCCGGATATGCCTCGCGACCCGGAGGCCGACGCAATGTGAGCGACATCTGGCGGTACGCGACAGCCTGCTTGGAGAGGTCATCGTAGATGCAGAGCACGTGGCGGCCCGGGTTGTCCTTGCTCGCGGGCTTCCCGTCTTCGCCGTTGTACATGAAGTACTCGCCCATCGCGCATCCGCCCATCGGGGCGATGTACTGAAGCGGGGCGGGATCAGCCGCGGTCGCCGAGACGACGATCGTGTACTCCATGGCCCCGTAGCGATCGAGCGTCTCAACAACACTCGCCACGGTGGAGGCCTTCTGGCCGACCGCAACGTAGACGCAGATGACGTCGTTGCCCTTCTGGTTGATGATCGTGTCGATGGCGACAGCGGTCTTGCCCGTCTGACGGTCGCCGATTATGAGCTCGCGCTGCCCTCGTCCGATCGGGATCATGGCGTCGATAGCCATAATGCCTGTCTGCATCGGCTGATGCACTGGCTGGCGCTCGATGACGCCCGGCGCCCTGAATTCGAGTGGACGGTACCCCTCGGCGGCGATAGGTCCCTTGCCGTCAAGCGGCTCGCCGAGCGGATTGACGATACGGCCGAGCATGGCTTTGCCGGCAGGAACCGACACGACGCGTCCCGTGGTTCGCACGGTATCGTTTGCCTTGATGAGGGTGGTGTCACCCATCAACACGGCACCAACCTCGTGTACTTCGAGGTTGAGCGCCATGCCGTACACGACTTCGCCGCCCTCGCCCGCGAACTCCAGCAGCTCGCCGGCCATCGCGCCACGCAAACCATCGACGCGAGCAATACCGTCACCGAGCTGGATGACCGTGCCGACCTCGCGCACGTCGACCTCGGCCTGAAAGCGCTCCAGCTGCGCTTTCAGTACATCATTGATGGCGCTTGCGGTGATCTCAGGCACCTTGCGCCTCACCTCCCTGCGATGCGGCAGACAGCGCCACGCGCACAGCTCCAAGCTGAGACGCCAGGCTTCCGTCGAGTACGCGGCCTGCGACTTTGATGACGACTCCGCCGACGATCGAAGCATCAACCCGCTCACGCAGCGTGACGGGGCGCTCGAGCGAGGCGACGAGCTTTTGTGTGATTGACGCGCGCAACGCGTCGTCCAGCGGCAGTGCGGTCGTGACCTCGGCCACGACAACGTCCCTCTCCGCCTCGGCGATCTGGCCGAATACGCGAGCCATCTCGTCGAGGACGCCGGTGTTGCCACGCTCTACGGCGAGCGTGACCACCAAGACGACCTCTGGGGCGATTGCGGCACCGAAGATCTCGCGCAAAATCTCACGCTTCTTCTGTGCGGGTACACCTGCGTCCGCAAGTGTGTTACGCAGGTCGATATGACCACGAACGGCTCCGGCCACGGTGCGCAAGCCCTCGTCGGCCGCGTCGACCGCGTCGGCGGCGCAGGCGAGGTCGAAGAGGACCCGGGCATAGGTCCTTGCGATCTCGCTAGTTGTCATTGAGGCTCCCCACTTCGGAGAGGTACCGATCGATCAGCGCGGCGTGATCGGCCGCGGAAAGCTTCTCGCCTATGAGCTTGCCGGCTACCGCCACCGAGAGATCGGCCACGGATGCCTGAAGCTCAGCCATCGCTGCCTTCTTCTCGGACTCGATCGCCTCGCGGGCCTTCACGAGCATCTCAGACGCTTCGGCGTTGGCCTTCGCGACGATCTCTTCCTTCATCGACTCGGCGACCTTGCGGCCCTGCTCGATGACCTTACCGGCCTCAGCGCGCGCCTCGGCCATCTGCACCTTGTACTCCTCGAGCAGGCGTTCCGCCTCGACCTTGGTCTCCTCAGCGCGCTCGAGCGACTCGCGGATCGTGTCGGCACGCTTCTCAAGCATGTTGCCGATCGGACCAAAAGCGAGCTTCTTGAGCAAGAAGAACAAGATGAGAAACGCGATGATCGACGGCCAGATCTCTGCGAGAACCGGCACGACAGAGATCGCGGGCCCGCTCTCCTCAGCTGCGTATGCAACTCCTACAAACATGGCTCTCTTACCTCCACTCTCGCGGTGAACGGCCGCTTAGGCGCTGAGGATCAGAGCCAGGACGAAACCCAGAAGCGCGAGCGCCTCGGTGAAAGCGATCGCAATAAACATCGTGGTCTGGACCTTGCCAGCCATCTCGGGCTGGCGAGCCATCGCCTCGACGGCCTTGCCGCCGACGATACCGATGCCGAGACCCGGGCCGATGGCCGCGAGGCCGTAGGCGAGACCGGCGCCAAGAACACTCAGAGAGCCTTCCACCAGTGATCCTCCTTCATTTCCGAGGCCTTCCGGCCCCTTGCTGCCTCTCCGATGCCGGACGGAATCCGGCAATGTACCCGTGCGGTGTCGATACTAGTGGTCGTCAGCGTGAAGCGCACCGCCGATGTAGACCGAGGTAAGGAGCGCGAACACATACGCCTGGATAAACGCGACGAAAAGCTTGAAGGCGTACATGATGAGCAGCATGACCGTGCTCAGTCCCGCGATCGCGAAACCGCCCGCATTGAGCTGAGCGACTCCCAAAATGACGAAGATGCCAAAGATACCGAGAATCATGCCTCCGGCGAACATGTTCGCAAAAAGACGCACGGCAAGCGTGAGCGGCCTGAGAAAGTGCCCGACAACCTCGAGGACGAAAACGAACATCCCAAGTGGAAGCTTGGCGCCCCAGCCCATCTCCCGGATTCCTGAGGGGATGAGGGTCTTGAGGTAGCCGATAAATCCGTACTTACGAAAACCGATGTAGTTGTAGAGCACGAAGACCATCACCGCGAAGGTGGCGGTCACGCCGATTGTCCCAGTGCCCGGCATCGCTCCCGGGATGAGACCGACCAAGTTACTAAAAAGGATGAAGAAGAAGAGGGTCGCGATGAACGGGGCGTACTTCGGACCCTCCTTGCCCATCGCGTCATTGCACATGTTGCGGATGAACTCGTATCCCGCCTCTGCGATGTTACCGAGTCCAGAAGGAACGAGCGCGAGCTTGCGCGTGGCCATCAGCATGAAGCCGAGGGTGAGAAGGAACGAAACGATTAGGAAGAAGATATAGTTCGTCAGCACGAACGCCTCGGCTGTATCGACCGTGCCGTACAGGTCGTTCCAAGGCAGCACCGCATAGTGGTGGAGCTTGGACGCGAGCTTGTCAGAGAAGCCTTCCACGCGTTTCCTTCCTCCTTCACCTGGAACGGACGAGAACCCTGCCGTACCTCGTCAGTTCGATGGCGTACAGAACGAGAAAGCCGCCCGCCACTCCTGCGGCGAACGGCACGAACCCATCCGGGACGAAATGCCTGTAGGCAAAGAGGACGCCTGCGGCGATCGCCATCCGCGCGAAGAGCGACACGGCGGCGAGAGCAAGTCCGGCCTCGGGGTTTTCCGGTGTCATGGCCTTGAAACTTGCGCGCGACGACAGCACGAGCGCGGCACCGATGCCGACGCCCAGCACTGCGGCGACGGCCCAGTGAGCGAGCAGTGTCAAAACGCTATCCACAAGTGCGGGAGACAGAGACCATACCCCCTGATATGACACCAGAACCGGTCGACCGGGACGCAGCGCGCTCACCCACAAGAAAGCCCGTTAGCCTGTGCGTGCCGGCACACGGTCACGGATGTCGCTCGTGCTGGAGCCCCGGAAAGCGGCCCTATCGTACACGAACCCCAGCACCAGAACAAGCGCACGATTCAGTTAAGAAGTGACACGCCCTAAACCGGCGACCCGCCTAGAAGTCGCCGTTTTCCCGTCGCCCGACCACGTCAGACGCGGCAAGTCCGGACTCTTCCGGATCTTCTTCCGGATCTTCTCCCGGCTCCTCATCGGAATGGTGATGAGCGGCGTCGAACAAGCCGAGCCACGAGGCCATGAGAGCCGAGAGCCCGGCAAGGACGATGAACGTGAACAGCTTGATCGAAGTCGCAGCGTAGCGAACCGCGTATCCCCCGACCGCGAGCGCCGCCGACCACACGTAGATGATGAGCACCGTCTGACGCTGATCGAAACCACGACCGAGCAGCCGATGATGGATATGTCCTCTGTCCGCCTCCTGGATCGGCCGCTTGTGCCTGATGCGGCGAACGATCGCAGACGCCGTGTCGAAGATCGGCACGCCGATGATGAGCAACGGTACCGCGAGCGTAATGGCCGCTACCGACTTCATGACGCCGAGAAGGGATATGGTCGCAAGCGCAAACCCGAGGAACATCGCGCCTGAATCCCCCATAAAGATGCTCGCCGGATTGAAGTTGTATCGCAAGAACCCAATGCACGTGCCAATGAGCGCGGCGGCGAGCACTGCCGCTACCGGCTGATTCGATTGCATTGTGAGCGCGAGAAACGTTGCCGCCGCGATCGCCGTGACACCAGCCGCCAGACCATCCAAGCCATCAATGAGATTGATCACGTTCGCGAAGCCGACCATGTAGATAAGCGTGATCGGGACGCCGAGCAACCCCAGCGCTATCAGTCCACTGCCAAACGGGTGGCCGATAAAGTCGATCCGAACGCCAGACCCGATGACGACGAGAGACGCTACGATCTGTCCGATGAGTTTGGGACCCGGATCAAGCGTGATGATGTCGTCGACAACCCCGACTGCGAAGATGATCACGAGACCCGCGACCACGCCTGCAAACTGCGTCCCGCCGACTGCGAGAAGCTCACGCCATCCCAGGTACGTCTCCCCCGCAAGCTGCAGCGCAAGGGCCGCGCCAAAGCCCACGAACATGGCTATCCCGCCCAAACGCGAGATCGCTTGCGTGTGCACTTTGCGTCCGCCCGGCGTGTCGATGAGGCCGTACCTCACCGAGACGACACGCACGACCGGCGTGACCAAAAACGTCACCAGAGCCGCCACGACGATGAGGAACGCAATGTGCTGCACGCTCACAACTCGTCATCTCCCCTCGACGAGTCGCGGTACGACACCGGCCTCGGCACAGATCTCCTCGGCCAACGCATCGGGGTACGAATCCCTGAAAACTATGTCCGCAACACCTGCGTTGATCAGGATCTTCGCGCACAGCACGCACGGCTGATGGGTCGAGTACACGGTGGCGCCATCTATCACGATGCCGTGCCGGGCCGCCTGGATGACCGCGTTTTGCTCAGCGTGGATACCGCGGCAAAGCTCATGGTGGCTGCCCGAGGGTATTTCACGCTGATCGCGGAGACAGCCAACGTCCTCGCAGTGGCGCAACCCCGTGGGCGTCCCGTTGTAGCCCGTAGCGAGGATCCGCCGGTCTCTCACGAGGACGGCGCCTGTCTGGCGACGCAAGCATGTCGAACGGCCTGAGACCTGATCGGCGATGCTCATGAAGTATTCGTCCCACGAAGGGCGCGGCATGGCTTTACTGACCTCCGTGACTACCGGGTGCCAAACAGGCGATCACCAGCGTCGCCGAGACCAGGCACGATGTAGCCGTGATCGTTGAGGTGGCTGTCGACCGCGCACGTGTAGATCGTCACGCCGTCGCATGCCTTAACAACCTCCTCGATGCCCTCGGGGGCCGCGATGAGAACGAGGAGGCTCACCGCCTTGGCACCGCGCTCTTGCAAGAACTGCACCGCGGCGACGGCCGAGCCGCCTGTGGCGAGCATCGGATCGACGATTAGGATATCGCGCTCCCCGATGTCTTCGGGAAGCTTGCAGTAGTACTCGACAGGAAGGAGCGTCTCGGGATCTCGGTACAAGCCTATATGTCCGACCTTCGCGGCAGGAATAAGCTGAAGGATACCGTCGACCATACCGAGACCGGCACGCAAGATCGGGATCACCGCGACCTTCTTGCCTGCGAGCACGTACGTGGCCGTCTCCGTGATGGGGGTGGTCACCGTGGTCTTCGCGAGCTGGAACTCACGGGTTGCCTCGTACGCCATGAGCATCGCAAGCTCTCTTACGAGCTCGCGGAACTCTTTCGCGCCGGTGGCGACGTCCCTCATGATCGACAGCTTGTGCTGAATGAGCGGGTGGTCCATAACCACCACGTTGGAGTGCGCCTCGTGCTGTCGCGTCATCGAGCGTATTCCTCCTCGGATGTGCGGGCGGCTCTGGCCATCCCTACAACTCCGGGTAGAGCGGATGTGCGTCGAGCATGGCGCGCACGTCGGCGGCAATGTCAGCAAGACGCCGTTCATCACCGCGATGGAAGATCGCGTTGGCAAGCAGGCAGCCGACAGTGTGGGACTCGCCTTCAGTGAAGCCACGCGTAGTCATCGCAGCGGTGCCCACGCGGATGCCGCTTGTGACAAACGGGCTCTCGGGATCGTTGGGAATCGCATTCTTGTTGACAGTAAAGCCAACGTCTTCTAACAGCGCTTCGGCTTCCTTGCCGGTGATTTGGGCAGGGCGCAGATCGACGAGCATGAGGTGGTTGTCGGTGCCGCCCGAGACAAGCCTCAGCCCGCACTCTGCCATCGCCGCGCCCATCGCCTTTGCGTTGATGAGAACCTGATCGATGTATGCCGAGAACTCCGGGGTCATCGCTTCGTGAAACGCTACCGCCTTCGCGGCGATGATGTGTTCGAGGGGTCCGCCTTGCAGGCCCGGGAAGACCGCCTTGTCGATTGCGGCCGCGTGTTCCTCTTTGCACAGGATGAAACCAGCGCGTGGGCCTCTGAGTGTCTTGTGCGATGTTGAGGTCACGACATCAGCGACAGGAACTGGCGACGGATGCGCGCCGGTTGCCACAAGTCCAGCGATGTGCGCCATGTCCACCATGAAAATCGCGCCCACGTCTTTCGCGATCTCAGAGAACCTCTCAAAATCTATGACACGCGGGTACGCGCTCGCACCCGCGATTATCATCTTGGGGCGATGCTCGCGCGCCAGCCGTTCGACCTCATCGTAGTCGATCGTCTCGGTAGCCATGTCGAGCCCGTAGGGCACAACGTTGAACCACTTGCCCGAGAAGTTAACCGGAGATCCGTGGGTAAGGTGCCCGCCCATCGCGAGATTCATGCCCAAAACGGTGTCGCCCGGGGTGAGGAACGCGTAGAACGCCGCAAGGTTGGCTTGTGCACCCGCATGAGGCTGCACATTGGCGTGCTCCGCGCCAAAAAGGCGCTGCGCCCGCTCTCGCGCGAGACTCTCGACGATGTCGACCTTCTCGCACCCGCCGTAATATCGCTTGCCGGGAAGTCCCTCGGCGTACTTATTGGTGAGAACGGTTCCTGCCGCCTCGAGAACCGCCATCGAGACAAAGTTCTCGCTCGCGATGAGTTCAATCGTATTCCGCTGACGCTCAAGCTCGGCATCGAGCGCCGCCGCGAGTTCTGGGTCGTGTTTCGGAATGTACCTGAGTGTCATGCTCGCTTCGCTCCCCTTCTCACGCGGCGGCCATGGAACCGCCCTACGTACGTGCGCGTGGTACTCCGGCCAATGTCACACCCCGCGGTTCTCGTCCTCTAGAGCGGTAATCGCGTCGACCCGCCGCTGGTGCCTCCCGCCCTCGAACTCAGTCGAAAGAAAGACGTCTACAATCCGGCGGGCCACATCTTCGCCGAGCGTGCGGCTCCCCATCGTCACGACGTTGGCGTCGTTGTGAAGGCGCGACATGCGTGCCATCTCGGGATCGGACACGTTGGCCGCGCGCACACCGGACACCTTGTTCGCCGCGATCGCCACGCCTATTCCCGATCCGCACACCAGCACTCCGCGATCGGCATCGCCTGACGCGACCGCGTGACCGACTTTTGCGGCGAGCACGGGGTAGTCGACCGGTTGCTCGCTGTGCGTGCCAACGTCAACGACCTCGTGTCCTGCTTGGATGAGGTGCGATTCGAGTCTCTCTTTGAGTTCGAATCCCGCGTGATCGCTTCCAATCGAGATACGCATGCCCGTCCTATCGCGTCTTGTGAGGTGAATCGGAGGCGGCCCGCCAGGAGCCACCGCCGATTGTATACCAGCGGTCCGGCGGTGTCTCAGATCCGGCAGCGCCTCAGATCAACGCCATCCCAGCCTCCGAGCTCTCGCCGCGCTCAGTTCCCGCCGTGGGCGACAGCCATGATCTCCTGGGCAGGTATCGCGCCTTCGCGAATGATCGCCGGTGCAAGACCAGTGCAATCCACCACCGTAGATGGCATGCGATGAGCGGTCTGCCCACCGTTTAGCACAACATCGGCGGCCGCGATGATGCGCTCCTCTACTTCCGAAAAGTCGCCCGGCGCGGGGCGGCCGCTCGTGTTAGCTGATGTCGCGATGATCGGTCCACCTGACGCGTGTATGAGTTCCATCACGACCCGGTGGTCCGGTGAGCGGAGACCGACGGTCCCATCGTCGGCCTGGAAGTCCTTGCCGACGACGCCCGACGCCTTCACGACAAGCGTGAGCGCACCCGGCCAGAACTCCTTGGCGAGAGCGTGCGCATACTCCGGTACATCAACGCCGTACGTGTCAAGCAGCGTGTCGTCGTTCTCGACAAGCCAGGGCAGTGGGCTGTCAAGAGGCCTGACCTTCACATCGAAGATCTCATGCGGCCCAATCCAAGAATGCGCCGCGGCACCGATTCCGTAGACCGTCTCTGTGGGGAAGACAACAATCCCGCCGTCACGGAGTACTGTGGCGGCGAGATTGATGACTTCTGCGGACGGGTTCTCCGGGTCGATATGAAACACCTTGTTCATTGCGATCCGCCTCCGTTCGTCGAGTACGACTGCCCTGGCCTGACCGTTTGTCGTGGAGCTTTCGCCACCAACACGCGATCGCGTCCCACGAGATCCGATACGACTTCTACTTCTAGATACCACTCCCCAACCATTTCGGCAGCACGCCGGACACACGTTTCGTCAAGCTCCATCACACAGGCACCAGTGGGAGTAAGCCATTCGAGGGCATCCGTTGCGATCCGCCGCGCAATTCCGAGTCCGTCAGCGCCTCCATCGAGCGCAGCGGCAGGTTCGTGACCGGAGACTTCGAGCGGAAGCGATGCGAGATTCGCGGTGGGAATGTACGGCGGGTTCGCCGCAACGACATGTACCGTCCCCCGTAGCTCCGCCACAACAGGTGCGAACAAATCGCCGCACACCACACTCACCCGCTCCGCGACGCCGATACGCGCGGCGTTCTTCTCAGCGGTGACCACCGCGATTTCCGAGACATCCGTCGCCACGACTGTCGCTTGGGGGTGTTCGGACGCTATCGCGCATGCGATACAGCCAGACCCTGTGCAGATGTCTAACACGACCGGACTCTCCACACCGTTTAGCAGCTTCAGGCACTCGTCGACGAGAACCTCGGTCTCCGGCCGAGGGATGAACACCCCGGGAACGACGTGTACGACTATGTGACGGAACGGCATCTCTCCCGTGACGTACTGGAGTGGCTCGCCAGCCGCCCGCCGTTTGATCGAATCGCGCAAGGCCGTCCGCTCCGTCTCCGAAAGCGGGCGATCGAAATGCGCATAGAGCTCCACACGAGAGAGGCTGGTGGCCGCGGAAAGGAGCCACTCAGCTGAGCGACGCGGCACATCGACGCCGACGCGTTCGAAGTGCCTGGTCATCCACTCGAGCGCGTCTCGGATCGTCCAGACGCGACCCTCCATCAGACCACAGCCGCCAAGCGCTCCGCCCGGTCGGCGGCGGCGAGCGCATCGATCATGGGTGCGATCTCGCCCATGAGCACGCCGGGCAGGTTGTGGATGGTCAAACCGATCCGATGATCGGTGACGCGATCCTGCGGGATGTTGTACGTGCGGATCTTCTCGGAACGGTCGCCTGAGCCAATCTGGTTGCGCCGAGCGTCCCCGAGTTCACTTGCCCTGCGCTCAAGTTCCAGCTCGTAGAGGCGCGCGCGAAGCACCTTGAGCGCGTTTTCCCGGTTTTGCAGCTGGGACTTCTGGTTCTGCGACTGCACCACGAGTCCGGTAGGCAGATGAGTGATGCGTACCGCCGAATCGGTCGTGTTGACCGACTGTCCTCCCGGACCGCTGGAACGATACACGTCGATGCGAAGATCGTTCTGGTTGATCCCAATCTCAACGTCCTCGGCCTCAGGGAGCACCGCGACGGTCGCCGTCGACGTGTGGATTCGCCCGCTCGACTCAGTCGCTGGAACACGCTGGACCCGGTGCACGCCCGACTCGTACTTCATCTTCGAGTAGACGTTCGCGCCCTTCACTATGAACGAGACATCCTTGTAGCCCCCAACCTCGTTCTCGGACGCGTCGATCTCCTCGACTTTCCACCGTTGCGACTCAGCGTATCGCGTATACATCCGGTACAGGTCACCGGCGAACAAGCCCGCCTCGTCGCCCCCAGCGCCCGCGCGTATCTCGATGATGACGTTCTTCCCGTCGTTGGGATCGGAAGACACCATCATCACCTTGATCTCGTCTTCGAGCGGTTCCACACGTGCGCGCAGCTCCTCGAGCTCCTCCCGGGCAAGCTCTCGCATTTCTGGATCGGACTCAGTGCGGCTGATCTCCTCGGCCTCGCTGATCCCATCAAGCACGCCAAAGTACTCCGCAATCCGCTCGGCGAGCGGGGTCATCTGCGAATGCTCCCGCGCGAGAGGTGTGTAGACCTTCTGGTTTGAGAACACCTCGGGATCGGCGAGCTTACTACTGAGCTCACGGTAGGTCTGCACTATCGATTCGAGCTTGTCACGCATCACGGGAGCATCCTTCATGTCCGAGCTAGTTGTTCTCGCTGAGTAGAGCCGGGGGATTCACGTTGAAGGTTAGCACGTCTGACGCTCGACGGCGGGAAGCTGGTGTCATCCGCGCGTGACTCCACGATCACGACCCCTCGCGGTGGTTGCCACCGGAGCGGCCGTGCGATCTGGCGTCCCACCCGGCGGCGTGGAAACGCCAAAATACCCGCGAGGCGACGAGGAGGGCTGTCGCCACCGCAACGTAGACGGTCGCGAGCGCCGGCCTCGGGATATCGGTCAGTCGCAACGCGTGGCCAAGCGCGATCATCGACAGCACCACCGCCCAGGAGCGCACGGAGAAGAATCCGGCGACCCGGGCACTCGGTCCCCGTTCGCGGATTCGTGACGCGGCCTTGCGCGCGACAGGTTCGAGCAGGAAGCGGGCTTTCACGAGGCCGAGAATCACGCCGCCCGCCGCAAGGGAGAGAGCGAGTGCGACCGGTGTCTCGGCGAGCCAGAGTATCGCTCTCGAGCCGAGGACCGCCGCACCCGTCGCCCACAACATCCCAGCAAACGCGAGCTGCATGCGCTCGCCTCGCGCCACGGTTGGCGCGATTTCGCGCTGTTCGCCGTCGCGACCGGTTCGCATGACGCGCGCTGCGCGCACGACCGTACCCTACCGCTCAGCAAGAGCAGGCTCAAGCGACTCCCGCTCGATCACGGCGTTCATTGCTGTCACCGCGATCTCAACCATGCCCTCATCGGGCTCTCGCGTAGTCATGCGCTGGAGCTGCAGTCCCGGCCAAAGCACGACGCGCACGACCGGATTTTCGGGCACCCTGCCGGCCCACTTGATCACCTCGTACGCAAGGCCCGCGATGAGCGGCAAAAGGACTATGCGAAGAGAGATCGCCACACTCAAGATTACGAACCTGTTGTCACTGCCGATGAGGTCTGTGATCGCGCGAACCGGCACGATCGAGAACACGATGATCGCTATGACCATCACCATGAGTAGAAACGATGTTCCGCACCGGACGTGTAATGTCGTCTTTTCCTGAATGATTCGCGGCTCGAGCGGCAAGCCCTGTTCGTAGGCGTGGATCGTCTTGTGTTCGGCACCGTGATAGGCGAAGACCCGCTGGATGTCACGCATTCGGCTGATCGCCACGATGTAGAGGACGAACGCGACCACCCGTAACACACCGTCGACTAGGTTCCACGTAAACGGGCGCTCGATCGCCCCTCCTACCAAAAAGTTAGTCACCACCGCCGGCAAGATGACGAAGAGGACAACCGCCAGCACCACACCGAGCGTCATGGAAATCGTGATTTCCTTGCTCGACAGCTTGTCTTCCTCTGTCTCGCCGGCGTGCTCGGCCGAGATGGCGAACGCCTTCATCGCGAGCACGAGAGTCTCGTACATGCCTACAACGCCTCGGATGATCGGCGTACCGAGCCACGGGCGCTTCGAGACCGCCGTTGTGAGGTCGTGAGCCTCCAGATGGATACTCCCATCGGGCTTTCGCACCGCGATTGCCCAGTTGTGCTTTCCACGCATCATGATCCCCTCGATGACCGCCTGGCCACCGATGTGCGTGTGCTTGACCGGCATCACTCACTCCCTTTCGAGCCGAGCATCTCCCGCCACCCGGCTTTGATCTCCTTGGGTACGTTCGCGTGACTTGCCAACCACACAAGGTATACGGCTACGGCGGCAAGCGAGAGTCCCGCATCCGGCTGGTTGGTCCAATATGGCGCGCCGGGGAGTCTGAAGACGTCCATAATCGACAAGCCGAGTATAGCCGCGACAACCAGGGACGTGTTCGCCCCCGCTTTCAGACGTTCGCGGTACGCGCCTTGTCGCCGTTCGTCACCTGGACAAAGCGCCGAAGATAACGCCCACGACGCTGGCCTGAGCGCGAATGCGGTAAGCGGCGCAAGTGCGGCAAACAGCGTCCATGACCAGCCCTCACCGAGCAGAACCGTGAGCGATGTCGCGAAGATGAACGGCAGCCAGATGTGGGCAGCGACCGCGCCTCTGTCGAAACCCGCCCGTGACCGGGTACCCGAGAGAGCGGTGTTTCCGCCCCGGTGATCACTCACGGCGTTGCGCCTTTTCGTACGGCTCACCGCACGTCATCGTCCCTTCACGGCAGTGGCCGCGCCTACACGACGCTCCCGCGTCCATGAACAGGTACGGTGCCGAGGGTTCGACGAGGGCCAGCATCTGAAGAGCAAGTTCACGAATCTCCCACTGGGCCCTCTTGCAGCACCTCAGCTCGAAGAAGTGCAACAGTTCGCGAATGTTCATTGTGACAACGATCTTGGTTTCCATGGCGTTTGGCAGCACGTAGCGTGCGTCTTCCGCCGAAATCCCAGAGTCGATTAGCGTGCGATAGGCGGCAAAGGCCGCCTTCGTCGCTGCCTCAAAGCATGACATCCCTGCGGGATCGTTCGCGACACTCGGCGGGACAATGAAACACGGTTCCTCGGCGTAGGAAACGTACCGCTGCGACTGCTGGTTGTACGACGCAAGACGGTGCCGCACGAGCTGGTGTGTGAGCGCGCGTGACACGCCATCGATGGCGAAGGTGTAGGTGGCGTGCTCAAGCGCCGAATAGTGTCCCGAAGTCATGATGGTGCGCAGGACCGTGCGGACTGCGGCGTCTGGCATCGCGTCCATGAGCTCGGCCGCCCCGACGGGCGCGTAACAGAGCCGGGCGGCTACGGCCACAGCGCGCTCTGGATCGGGCGTGTGATAGAGCAGACGGACATCCACTACGTGCCTTCCTTGGAAAAGGTGCCGGGACAGGCGGCCTGTTCGCCCCGCCATTCTAGCAGTCATCACTTCGGACACGGAGCCTTCGAGACGAATCAAGGGCAAGCTATTAGGCTCGCCCTTGATCAAGCGTCGCGATCGTCGCGTTCGATGACCCGCTACTCGGCGGCCTCGGCGGCGATAGGGGCCTCGTCTCCCACCGCGTCCGCCGCTCCCGCAGCCGTAGCCTGCTTGGTCTCGAACTTGGCCGCCTTGGCCGCCTTCTCGGTCTCCTTGGCTTCGCGGGCCTGGCGCGCACTCAGTGCGGTTTCCTCAGCGGTTTTCTGGCGCGCCTTGCGCTCCGCGGCCTCCTTCTCCATGACAGACGCGGCCGCGTTCCCGAACTTGTCGGCAAAACGCTGGACGCGGCCACCGGAATCGACGAGCTTCTGCGTGCCCGTGTAGAACGGGTGACACTTGGAGCACAGTTCGACGTGGAGATCGCTCTTGGTGGAGCGGGTCTTGAAGGACTCGCCGCAAGAGCACGTCACCGTGGCTTCGACGTAATCCGGATGTATTCCCTGACGCACGTGCGTTCACCTCCGTGAGATGCCCTCGGTTTCCGACCGAGCGCGGACAGCCGCGGTAGCATACCACGCCATGGCGGACGACGCTACTGGCCTGGCTCACTCACCATCGAGTTCGCGATCTGGATAATCTCCTTCGCCGGCACCACGCCGTCGTGGCTGCGCAGAGCGTAAAAGACGGATCCCTCCACCCAGGAAAGCTGGCTAGAATCGACGTAGATGCCGGGCGCATCGTGGTAGTCAACGAGGTGTGCGTCAACGCCACGGACCTGCACAGTACTCCAGAACGGTTGTTCATCCGGTGCGAGGCCGACGGCATACAGGCTCTCAAGGGCACTCTTTGCAGACGACGCGTCCGCATGCGGAATCTGAATGAATATGAGCCCGTCGAAGAACTCGAAGACGACCTGCCGGGAGACAAGGTCAGCGTCAGCGCCCTCAGCCCCACTCTTGAGAAGTTGCTCTTCGTCGACTGACGGCCCGATCGCGAAACCGAGCGAGCGACGTCCACCGGTATTCGCAAGGTGCGGAAGCTGCCGGCCGACAACCCCCTCAGCTGATTCCCTGCTCGCAATCCGGGGCATTCCACGCGCCTCATAGTCCTCGATGGTACGAAGATCCGAGTCGCCATATCGTGCTGGAGTCTTTACCGTTAAGGGAGTACTCATTGTGTCCTGACCCCGCATCTCCCGAGGTCCCGTTCGTCCATCGACCACAATAGCAACCGCGAGGAGCACCAGCAGACCGACGACTGAACCGACCGCCACGAGCTGGTTTCTGGAAAACGTCATTCTTCCTCCGATCACACTCCGAGGCGGCCTTGGCGGCTCACACTTGCCGCCGCCCGCAGGGCCGCGCTACAGGTCGATCCCGTTCGTCTTCTCCTGGGCCTTCTTTGCCATTTTCGACAGGAACTCCTGATTCGACTCGGTCTGCCGAAGTCCCTTGATGAGCATGTCGATCGCGCGCTCGGCGTTGTCAACGCCATGCAGTATACGGCGAAGGCCCCACACGAACGGCGCTTCCATCGGATCGAGAAGCAGCTCCTCCTTGCGCGTGCCGCTCGTGACAACGTCGATTGCGGGGAAGATGCGGCGGTCGGCCATCCGGCGGTCGAGCCTGAGCTCCATGTTGCCGGTCCCCTTGAACTCCTCGAAGATGACCTCGTCCATCTTCGAGCCGGTCTCGACGAGGGCTGTGGCAAGTATCGTGAGCGACCCGCCGTGCTCGATATTGCGGGCCGCGCCGAAGAAACGCTTGGGCGGGTAGAGCGCGGTGGAGTCCACACCACCGGACAGGATGCGTCCAGACGCCGGGGTGGCGAGGTTGTACGCACGGGCAAGACGCGTGATCGAGTCGAGCAGAATGACGACGTCAAAGCCGCTCTCCACGAGACGTTTCGCCCGCTCCATGAGCAACTCGGCGACAGCGATGTGGTTCTCGGAGGGCATGTCGAACGTCGAACTCACGACCTCGCCGTGGATCGAGCGCTCCATGTCGGTGACCTCTTCGGGACGCTCGTCGACGAGGAGGCACATCAGGTACACCTCGGGGTTGTTTGCCGTAATCGAAGCGGCGATATCCTTGAGGATCGTAGTCTTGCCAGCCTTGGGTGGCGACACGATAAGGCCGCGCTGCCCCTTACCGATCGGTGCGATGAGGTCGATGATCCGCGCGGTCAGATCCCCCCTGCCGATCTCGAGGCGGAACCGCTCATCTGGGTAGACCGGGGTCAGGTCGCGGAAGTTCTTGCGTCCGCGGACCTCCTCAGGTGAGCGTCCGTTGATCATGTCGATACGCTGGAGCGCCGGATATTTCTCGCTCTCCTTGGGTGGCCGCACCTGGCCTTTGATGAGATCGCCCCGGCGCAGCTCTCCCCTGCGGATCTGCGACATCGAGCAGTACACGTCGGTATCACCGGGCAGATAGCCAGAGGTGCGGATGAATCCGTACCCCTCTGGGAGCACATCGAGAATCCCGCTGATCTCAACGAACCCCTCGGCCTTTACTTTCGCTTCGAGCACGGCGCAGATGAGATCGTCTTTCTTGCGCAACTCTTTCACCTCGAGACCAAGCTCAAGTGCCATCTCCTTGAGCTCAGCAACCTTCTTCGCTTCGAGGTCAGCGCGAGTGATCGAGGGCTTTTGATCCTGGGGCTGGCCGCTACCGCGGCGGCCGCGCTTGCGTGGCCTAGCACTCATGAGTTCTTGACCTTCTCCCAATCAGCGAGGAACGACTCGACTCCGCGATCGGTCAGCGGATGTCTTACGCACCTCTCCAGCACCCCAAAGGGAACCGTCGCGATACTGGCGCCGAGGAGCGCGGCGCCCACCACGTGCTGCGGGTGACGGACGCTCGCCGCGATGACCTCGACAGAGTGCCCGAAATCGTAGTTTGCGAGCGCGGCGATCACGTTGCCGAGATGCTCGAGGCCATCTTCGGAAATGTCATCAAAGCGGCCAACGAACGGAGAGACGTACGCCGCGCCCGAACGGGCGGCAAGGATAGCCTGGGGCACCGTGAAGCACAGCGTCATGTTAACGCGGATGCCCTTGTCGGCGAGCGCCCGGGTAGCCGCGAGGCCCTCGGGTATGGTCGGCACCTTCACGACGACGTTGGGGTGGAGGGCGGCAAGTTCGATGCCCTCCACGACTATCTCATCCCGGGTCAGCGTGACCGTCTCGGCCGAGACTGGCCCGTCGACGATTTCGCAGATGCGGACGATGTGATCGTGGAACTCGGCAAGCTTACCTCCCTCACGTGCGTAGAGGGTCGGGTTGGTGGTAACGCCGGAGAGAACCCCCCAGCTAGCGGCCTCTTCGATCTCCGCTAGGTTCGCGGTGTCCAAAAAGAACTTCACGTGGACTGCATCCTCCTTCTTCACGTTCGTCCGCGACGCGGGCGAATCAGTCGGTCTTCTCCTCAAGCACGGCGCTGACAACGTGCTCAAGTGTCTCGGCCACGGTACGGTCGAGCTGATGGCTGTGGATGACCGGTATCCCGTTCTCGACGGCCATCTGCTCGATGTAGTGCCCGAGCATGCGGATATTGTCGAAGTTCGAGCGGTACCGCTCGAACGGACGCAACCCGTCTGTCTGGACCTCACGGATGTAAAAGTGACTGCGGTGGGACTGTTCGTCGTCGACAGCGATGACAATCTGCACGACACGTCCGCCGGGGAACTCCTCGGCGTCGATGTACCCGGGAACGAGATGAACCCCCTCGACTACGAGGCTCACGCCCTCCTTGACGCTTCGCTCGATGAGCGACGTGACCCCCGTAGTCACCACCGCCGTCTGTTCGCGAAAACCGATGATAACCGGATCAGCGCCAGGAGGGACGGGTACTCGCAGGCTTCGCCACGCATCGAAGGCGCTCATGTGGATGGCGGGCATGAGTTCCTCGGTAAAGATACCACGCATCACCTCGCGAATGGAATCCGTCGATACGAAACGCGTGATACCGAGCCGATGTGCCACTTCGGCGGCGATCGTCGATTTGCCCACGCCGGTCGTGCCGCCGATCAGCACGATGAGCGGGGTGTCGATTCCGCTCACCGCGGTGAGGCGCCGGTAACGGTCGGCGTACTCGGGACCAACCATGCGTTCGAGATACTCGGTGGCAAGCGTGCGCAGACGTGAGATGGTGATTGAGAGCTCGTCGCGTTCGCGCAGGTCCTCCTGGATCGCCTGCGCTACGGTGTAAGCGGCCGAGGGAGGCATCCCTGTGGCCGTAAACGACTGCGCGAGCAAACCCTTCGAGAAAGGTAATCCGTGGCGCTTATCGCTCAGGATGATCGTCTTCGAGGTGTGGGCCATGCGTCACGCCCCCCTTTCCGCGCGACGGCTAAATGCCACGTCAGCCACACGGTCGATCGCCGCGTCGAGGTCGCTTCCGTCCACTGAAATGGGAACGTTGTCGCAGAGCACGGTCGGCACGCCAACCTCCTCGCCAACAGCGGCAACGACATCGATCGCGGCCGCCTTGAGCTCGGTGAGCAACACGTCGTACCGTCCCGCGCACGCTGCCATCTCACGTCGTAGCAGCGAGCGGTTCGAAAGACTCGCACTCGCGCCCACGACCGTGCACCCGTACTCCGCCTCAAGGTGAGCGGTCATCAGGCCGAGCGCTTCGGCGGGGGCCGTCGTCGCAAAGAACACGCGCGCGCCGTCAACCGGCTCGATTGGAGAGGGCCTGAACGTCGTAGCGAGCACCGGGACGCCTGGCCGGATCTCTCGCACCGCTTCGATGAGCCCGGTCACCTCGGCGGCGGTGGCGGTAGGCTCCTCGGCGGCCGCGATTACAACTAAGTCGGCCCGCGCGAGCCGGAATGGGCCAAAGTAGTCACGCACGTACCTCATCCCGCGACCCGCGCCTACAACGAGGATGTTGGCGTCCGCGTGAACCGGGGGTATCGCCGCGCCAGACCCTTCAAGCACGATCAGCTCTTTGCCGAGTGAATCGGCGAGCCGGGCACCCTCAGGGACGTTGGAGAAAAACGTCTCGCCCGCCATGCCGCCTCCACACCGGCGGCAACCCACAGTGGCGACCCGGCTCATCACGGCGTCCTCGTAGTTGTCCGATGACGCATGTTTGCCCTGCCGCGCGAGTTCGAGCAGGTCGGGGGTGGTGAGCGCCACCTCGTCCCCGCGGATCAGCTCAGGCTTTCCGGGGCCGCCGCGTCCCATCGCAAGCACCACGATATCGTGCCCGCGAGCGGTCAGACGGCGAGCGACGTACGCCGAGATCGCGGTCTTGCCCACGCGCTTGCCAGTGCCGATCACCCCGAGGGTGGGCGTATGAGTGCTCAAGCGCGCAGCAGGTGGTGTGAAGCGGAAGTCAGCTCCCCGGTACTCGACCCCGCGCGCGAGCGCGATTCCAGCAAGACGGAAGCGGTCCGCCGAGTTGACAACAGGCTCGTCGGACAGGTCGATGAGAGCGCACGGCTCGTATCGCGTGATAGCGGCCTCGACCGCTTCCGATGAGGTTTCCGCCACCACGAGCGGCACACCATAGACGTCGATTCCCGCGTCGAGATCGACCTTCTCCGTCCCGCCGAGAAACACAGCAGCCACCACATCGTGCTCCGCCGAGAGGGCCGCGAGCGCGAACCGGACGACCGGCGGGTAGTGTTCCCCGTCGATGAGCGCGACGACCCTCGTCACGACGTCACCACACCCTCCGGCTCGGGACGCCACCGGCAGTACTGGCGGCTCACGTCGCGGAAGTCGGCGACGCACTCAGGTTCGTTGAATGGCTCCTTGAGGAGCACGCGCACGCGTTGCATCTCATGGATCTCGATGATGTTGTAGCACGGCCTCACACGACCCCGCAGCCGGTGCGTGCACGCGGTCCCCGCGTTCACGATCAACGTCTCTTCGAGGCGCCACACATTGGGAACGTGCTTGTGCCCGCAGAGCACGAGGTCCGTACCGCTGCTCGACAACACCCGCAACATGTCTCCTGCGTCGTAGACGATGTTTCGCTCGCGGCCGGTTCCAGGGACGGGCACCAGATGGTGGTGCATGCACACGACCTTGAACTCCGTGGGATCGCTGAATCGCTCCTCGATCCACCGATAGCGCTCACGGCCGACACGCCCGGAGTCCAAGTCCGGTTCGCTCGAATCTATGGCAAGCAGCCGGATCCGTCCCACAAGAAGCTCGCGGCTTCTGGCTCCGAAAAGCTCGCTGAAGTGTTCGTCTCCCACATTGCGCGAGTCGTGGTTGCCCATCACCACGAGCCGCGTCTGACACTGGATCGCGTCGAGCAGGCGCTTCGCCTGTCTGAACTCCTGACGGAACCCCATGTCCGTCAGGTCGCCGGTGACCACGACCACGTCCGGCTCGAGCACATTGAGCTCGTCGACCACCCGAGTCGCGAGGGACGGGATGTGGTAGCGCGACCCGCAGTGCAAGTCCGAGATGTGTGCGATCACGAACGGCGAGCGTTCGCTCACGGTCCCTCCTTCCCTCAGCGCGGCAACACGTCGCGAACCGCATCAGCGTCAGGGGCATATCCAAAGAGGCTCTCGAGGCGAGCGCCGAATCCGATCAAGCTTCTGAGCATCTGCGTGTAGTCAGGCTCCCTGTACGTCACGACGACCGGTTCACCTTCTATGCCGCCAAGCTCAGCGGCGCGAGCCAGTGCGTCATTGAATGTGCCGAGGGAGTCGATAAGCCCCATCTCCTCGGCCACCATGCCAGGCCACAGCCATCCGTCAGCCATCTTTTTCACCTCGGCCTCAGGCAATCCGCGTCCCTCGGCCACGATGCGAATGAACTCTTGGTACGAGCCGTCGATCCACTCCTGGAAAAGCGCGGTCTCAGTGGCTGTCAAGCTCCGGTAAGGACTGCCCGCGTCCTTGTGCTCGCCAGCTGTCAAGACCGTGAACTCGACGCCGAGCGTGTCGAGCAACCCCGCGAAGTTGGGAATCTGAGCGATTACGCCAATACTTCCGATCGACGAGGTGGGTGTAGCTACGATCTCGTCGGCCTGTGCCGCCACCATGTACGCGCCAGACGCGCACACGTCACCCACGCTGACCACAACGGGCTTCGTCGCGCGCGCTACTTCCATCGCTATCTCCTGTGACGCCGCCACAGTTCCACCGGGCGAATCGATCCTAATGAGGACAGCCTTGACCGCGGGGTCGTCCATCGCCCTGTCGAGCTGGTCGACAAAGTACTCGGGAGTAATGTAGCCGCTGTAGACACTGCCTGTGCCAGCTATGACGCCGTCGATATGCAGGAGGGCGACCGCGTCACCCGTAGGCATCGGCATCCCGGCGCCAAACGAGCCCACGAACGCGAGCGCGGAACACCCGCACAATCCGAGCACGAGTACGAGGATGAGCGCGACCGCGACCTTCCACCCGGCACCCGAACGCCGCGGCTCGGAAGGCGGCGCCGGCGCGGGTGCGTGATATACGGGAGCCTGTGCGATAGGACTCGTTCCCTCTTCACTCATCGGATCCTCCAGGGGAGATGGCGTCGTGTGACGCGAGAGACGCAAGCAGGGCAAACGGCGCAAGCGGTACATGTATATTCCCCGACCAGGTGGCACCAGGTCAACCACGCGCTACGGCGGCCTACCCTTCGAGCACGGCCGTGCCGCTCCGATCGACCGGCAACGCCATGGGTGCGATGTACCCTCCTATCGCGATCACCCTCTTGCTCGCTCGGCGAGCAACGTCTTTGGCCCGGGCGAACGCCGATGCGTCATCGTCGGCCGTCACGATCCCTATGACGGTAGGGCCAGCTCCCGAGAGCACCGCGCCTAGCGCACCCGCATGCTTGAGCACCTGGGCGACGTCGGCGAGTCCCGGTACCGCGGCGGCACGGTATGGTTCATGGAGACGGTCGGCAAGGCCCGCGGCGATGAGCTCGTCCCGCCCGAGCACGAGACCGGCCGCAAGCAACGCCGCCCGGCCCGCGTTGAACGCCGCGTCCTCGTGAGGGACCACTTCAGGAAGCAGTCCCCGGGACGCACTCGTCAGCAGGGGCGCCGCCGCTACCGCGACCACCGCGGCGAGTCCGCAACCGATCGGCAGAGCGCGCGCGGCAGGGCCGTCTGGCCCACGCCACCCGATGGTGAACCCTCCCAGAAGCGCCGCCGCCACATTATCGGGATGCCCCTCCATGTCGACCGCGAGCTCTAACAACCGCTCCCTGCCGAGAAGACCGCCGCACATCGTGTCGCCCAGCAAGAGGCCGCCGACGATCGCGGCTGCCGAGGAGCCCAAGCCCCTGCCTGCCGGGATTCCGTTCTCGCACTCGATTCGTGCGGCTATCGGTGCCCCGCTGACCTCGGCGAAGACTCGCGCCATCGCCAGCGCGACCTGATTTGCCGCTCCTTGGTCGAGAGTGCCCCTCCCCTCGCCCTCAACAGAGACGCTCCACTGCGCCGACGGTGTCGCCCTGAAGGTGTTGTACAGCCCCAGCGCCAGCCCGAACGAGTCGTAGCCCGGGCCAAGATTGGCCGCGCTCGCCGGGACGCGCACGGATGCCGGTCGCATGTGAGCTATATCTCTTCCACCCGGATGACCGAGCCGATCGATTCGAGCACGTCGAGTTTCTCGATTTCGGCGAGCGACGCGCGCACGTCACGCTCGCGCGCCTGGTGCGTCACGTACACGATCTCGGCTATGGGACCCTCGTTGGTCTTTTGGATAACGCTCGCAAGCGAGACCCCGTGTTCGCCAAAGACGCGCGCGACAGCGGCGAGCACACCGGGCGCGTCCGAGACAAGGACGCGCACGTAGTACGCGGTCTCGAGGTCGGCCAGATCACGGATGGCGAGTTCCTCGTTGCACGTGCACCCAACTAAGCCGAGGCACCCGCGCGCGATGTGGCGAGCGACCTCTATCACGTCGCCTACGACCGCGCTCGCGGCCGGCAGCGAACCCGCACCCTCACCAAAAAACATCGTCTCGCCCACCGAGTCGCCCACGACGTAAATCGCGTTGTAGACGCCGCTCACGCTAGCGAGCGGGTGGCTGACCGGGATCATCGTGGGGTGGACACGGATATCAATGCCCCCAGCCGTGCGACGCGCGATCGCAAGCAGCTTGATCGCGTACCCCATCTCGGTGGCGTAGGCGACGTCAGCGTCTGTGATCGAGCGGATCCCCTCGGCTGGGACCTCATCGATGACGACCCGGCTGTTAAACGCAATCGACGCGAGGATCGCGATCTTGGCGGCCGCGTCCAGGCCATCGACGTCTGCGGTGGGGTCTGCCTCGGCGAAGCCTTTGGCCTGCGCCTCGGCAAGCGCGGTCGCGTAATCGAGCCCGTCATCGGCCATGCGAGTCAGCATGTAGTTGGTGGTGCCGTTTACGATACCCACGACACTCGTGAGCTCATTTGAGACGAGGCAGTGCTTGAGCGGGCCGATGATCGGGATGCCTCCGCCTACACTGGCCTCAAACGCCACGTCAACGCCAGCGGCGGCCGCCGCGTCCATGACCTCTTGGCCGTGAGTCGCCATGAGCGCCTTGTTAGCCGTGACAACCGACTTGCCCGTGCGCAACGCGTCGAGAACTAGCGTGCGAGCGACACCCGTCCCGCCAACGAGCTCGATGACGATATCGACGGCAGGATCGTCAATGACTTCAGCCGCATTCGTGGTAAATGAGCCGTTCGGCAGGCCGAGAGCGGCTGCGCGCTCCTCGTCGCGGTCGGCGAACCGGATGAGCGCGATATCCACACCGGCTCGGCGGCGAAAATCCTCGCGGTGGCGGCGGATGATCTCGACTACCCCGGAGCCGACCGTCCCGAGTCCGATCAGGCCGACGTTAATAGTGCGCATGGGTCTCCTTAGCGTGGGACAGCGACACGACTTGGCGACCCTTGGCCGCTCGCGGCCATTGTACCCGACGCGCGACTCGGTGCGCCGAGACCTCAATACGTCTCAGTGATGCCTGCCCCGAGAGCCACCGTCGCCAAAATGTACGCCGCCTTCGAACCGTCATCAGCCAGCTCAACGACCGACTCCGCACCGGCGCCCTTCGAGAAGTAGAGGACCCGGCCGGACCCCCCTGGGCCTGGCTCGTCGGAATCGAGCACCCAGTTGGCGTTGGCATACGACCGCCGGTACCACTCGGCGATGACCTCGACCGGCTCGGTGATGCGGATCTCATACGCCCACACGCTATCTGGCGATACCACCTCGGAGGACACGACTTCACCGCCCACAACCGGGACCTGGAAGGGGAACCCCTGGGCAAGCTCGGATGACTTACGGGCATTGTCCATCGCGAGGGCGACCGTGTCGAAGGCGACAGGAGCCTCCGGCGCGATACCGTCCGACGAAACACGAGGTCCGGCGGCGCAGCCGATGCCGCTAGCAAGAACTACGACAAGCGCGATAACACTGAAGATGCGAGAAATCACCATAACGACAGTGTAGCGCGGAGCTCAGGGCTGGGCACGACGCGATTTTTCCCCGACGACTTGGCCTTGTAGAGCGCGAGATCGGCGCAACGGATAATGCCATCTGGCTCCTCTGCATCATCTGGATACGTTGCGACACCTATAGATGCGGTGAGCGGCTGAAAGCCGCCTTGGGTGCTAGTCGCTAGCTCCACACGCTCGATGGCGCTGCGTACCCTGCTCGCCACTTCGTGCGCCGCTGCCGGGTCGGCGCCCGGGAGCACGATCGAGAACTCCTCGCCTCCATACCGGTACACGATGTCGGTCTCGCGAACGGCATCAGTGATGGCCTTGGCCATGACTTGAAGCGCCGCGTCTCCCGCCTGATGTCCGAAGCGATCGTTGTAGACCTTGAAGTCATCGAGGTCGACCATCGCAAACGACAACGGCAAGCCGGTGCGCTTCGCGCGCGCCATCTCCAGTCGCAAATCGTCTTCGAGCTTGCGAACGTTCCAGACACTCGTCAGCGGATCTGTGAGTGAAAGCCACTCTGTCTGCTTGTGGACGCGATCAAGGTCGCGACCGATCCACAACCAGCCGCCAAGGGCGACCGCGAGCAGCGGCACGAATACACCGAAGTGAGTCGCGAGATCCTTGCTTACCTCGCCTGCGATGTGTCCGCGGTCGACCCCCACCCTTACGAACCACGGCACGCTTTGCACCGGCGTGAACCCGCACACCATCTTGGTTCCGTCAGGCAGCGTGAGACGGTCAATCCCCTCCCTGCGCTCACGCATGTCGGCGACGCGCATGCTCTCACTCACATCGGTCCCAACCCACAACTCGGGATCCCGGTTGCGTGCGATCATCGTGCCATCCGCTGCGATGACCGAGATCGTGGTGTGATCCGGCACGGCTTCTTTCATGACCCGGTCCTGAACGCGTGTCAGGTGCATGGCGGCGGCCACAAAGCCAAGACGCTCGCCATTCATTCCGTACACCGGATAACAGATGTGCACGACGGGCGCACCGGTGATCCGCCCGTACATGAAGTCACCGACCGCGACGTCATCACTGGCCATCGCGCGTTTGAAGTAGACAGTATCAGCGACGTTGAGCACACCCGTAGAGTCCGCCGAGTGCTTGCCCGCAGCCCTGATATCACCGTTGATGTCAACAAAAATGATGTTCGCGTGGTGCGGATAGTGGACGAGCATCTCGCGCAACCACACGTCGACGGCCGCGTAATCGGCCGTCCTGACATCGCGATTTGCGGCGATCGCCCTGAGCAGTTCGCTCGTGGAGACGAGATAGTCATCGAGCGTCGCCGAGACACTCTGCGCTCTCAGGAGCCCTTCCCGGTACGCCTCCTGTTCGAGCTTCGCGTTGATGTCCCACGCCTTGTACCCCGAGAACAGCACGAATGGCAGTACCATGATCCCGAGCAGCACGATAAGGCGCCCGCGCAGCGAGAACCTGCGCTCACGCGTGTTTAGACCCATGGAATCACGAGGCGGCATCAGGGCTCCGTCGGGACCGGCATACTACCAGATGTATCGGCCGTCAACGAGCGCGCTTGAGCGTTGTTTCACTAATGAGCGGTCAGCCGCGCCTTACCCCTCATCGCAGCGCAGCAGGTCGTCGTAGGTCTCGCGCCTCACAGACCATCGCCACTCACCGTCGCGCACGAAGACAACGCCCGGGCGGACCTGCTTGTTGTAGTTGCTCGCCATCGACTGGCAGTACGCGCCCGTTGCGCAAACGCAGAGAACGTCGCCGGGCTCGGGGTGCTGCAGGGGCGCGTCGTTGACGACGATGTCGCCACTTTCGCAGTGCTTCCCCGCAACCGTGGCGACCATCTCGCGAGGCTGGTCGGCCTTGTTGGCGATGAGCGCCTCGTAGTGCGCGTCATAAAGCGACGTGCGGATGTTGTCGCTCATTCCCCCGTCGACCGCCACGTACGTGCGAATGCCGGGAATCTCCTTGACCGAGCCAACCGTGTAAAGCGTCACGCCCGCGTTGGCGACGATCGAGCGGCCGGGTTCGACCGCCATCCTCGGCACGGCGAGTCCGTGCTTCTCGCACTCCTCCTTGATGCCGTCGACGACAATCTTGCCAAAATCCTTCACCGTCGAGGGCTCATCGGGAACGCCGTATGCCACGCCGAGACCGCCACCGACGTCGAGCATGCGAACCGGAACGCCTGTTTCGGCCTGAATCTCGCGCATGAACGTGACCATCACCTCAATGGCCATCGCGAAGCTATGGAGCGCGTATATCTGCGAGCCAATGTGCATGTGCAACCCGTCAAAATCGATCCCGGGAAGCTCTATCGCGCGCTTGACCGCCTGCATCGCAAGCCCCTGGTTGAGGCCGAAGCCAAACTTGGAGTCCTCGGCGCCGGTCATGATGAAATCGTGCGTGTCGGCCTCGACGCCGGGCGTCACGCGAATGAGCACCTTTTGCGTGACGCCGCGCTCCGCGGCGAGCGCCGAGAGGCGCTCCATCTCCTCGAAGTTGTCGACCACCACGCGCCCGATACCCGCGTCGAGGCACTCGGCAAGCTCGGCTGGCGTCTTGTTGTTGCCATGCATCTGCACGCGGTCCATCGGGAACCCGGCGCGCACGGCGTAGGCGAGTTCGCCCCCCGAGGCGCAAAGCAGGCAGCAGTCTTCCTCGGCCACGATCTTGACCATCGCAAGCGAGATGAACGCCTTGCCGGCGTAGACAACGTCGACATCGGGCCAGTGGTAGCGCGTCCACTTCACGTATTCGGAAAGCTGGTGACGGATGGTCACCTCGTCCATGACGTAGAGCGCGGTACCCGCCTCGCGAGCAAGGTCTGCCACGTCGACGCCACCGATGCAGAGGCGCCCGTCGCAGACCTCGGCGGTCATCGGCAGCACGCTCATGAGGTCGTGCGCGGTCTTGGCGTCAGGCACTGCGGGCGGTCGGCTTTTGGAAGGCTTGCCCATGGTGGTCTCCCTACATCCTCTCGGGTGCGCTCACGCCGATGAGCGAGAGCACGGTGGCGAGCGCGACGCGCGTGGCGTCGACGGCATACAGTCGCGCGGCGGTGAGCTCCGGCTCTTGGGGGTCGACAACCCGGCACCGCGTATAGAACTGGTGGAACGTCTGCGCGAGTTCCTCGGCGTAACGCGTGAGTTTGTGCGGCGCGAGTTGGCGCGCGGCGACCTCGACCACCTCGGTGAACTCGGCGAGTTTGCGCATGAGCGTGAGTTCGGGATCAGAATCGAGCAAGCCGAGGGGCGCGTCGGAGCGAACAAGCGCGGCGGCGGTCGCGGCGATGTCGACGCTCGTGTCGGTCGTGTCGGCGCCAGCGGCCTTGCGCAAGATCGCGCAGATGCGCGCGTGCGCGTACTGGACGTAGTAGACGGGGTTCTCGGCGGACTGCTCTTTTGCGAGCGCGATGTCGAAGTCGAGCGGCTGGTCGGTAGAGCGGCGCAAGAAGAAGTAGCGCGCCGCATCGGGTCCGACCTCGTCGAGCAGGTCTTCGAAGGTAACCATCTCGCCGGTGCGCTTGCTCATCCGGACGACCTCGCCGGCGCGAAACAGGTTCACGAGCTGGCCGATGACCACATCGAGTTTCCCCTCGTGGCCAAGCGCGGCGACCGCGGCCTCCATTCGCTTGACGTAGCCGTGGTGGTCCGCGCCCCAGATGTCGATGACGCGATCGAATCCGCGGTCGTACTTGTGGGCGTGATACGCGATGTCAGCCGCGAAGTACGTGTAGGCGCCGTCGGCTTTTTTGAGCACTCGGTCCTTGTCGTCTGAAAACGCCGTGGAGCGGAACCACGTCGCGCCCTCGTGCTCATAGATGTGTCCCGCTGTGCGAAGCCGGTCGATAGCACGCTCGATGGCCGAGGAGGAACCGTCAGCGGCGACCGGTGCGTGGAGGGTGCGCTCCGCGAACCACACATCAAACTTGACACCCATCCCCAATAGCACCTGTTTGAGGTGCTCGAGCACCTGCGCGTACGCCTTCTCCTTGAAGTGCGCCTCCCGTGCCGCGGAATCAGCGTCTGCCCACTCCTCGCCCTCCTCGGCGTAGATCTCACGAGCGATCTCGACGATATAGGCGCCGCGGTAACCCTCCTCCGGGAAGGCCGCGTCACGTCCGCACAGCTCGAGATAGCGTGCCGTCACCGAGGCGGCGAAAACATCCATCTGCACGCCTTGGTCGTTGATGTAGAACTCGCGCTCGACCTGCCATCCAGCGTGGGCGAGCACACGAGCCATGCTGTCGCCGAGCGCCGCCCACCGGCCGTGGCCGATGTGCATCGGCCCGACAGGATTCGCCGAGACAAACTCGACTTGCACGCGGCGGCCCGCCCCCTCGTCGATGCGCCCAAACGCGGAGCCCCGGGTGCGAGCCTCAACGAGCACGCGCTGCAGCGCGCTTGCGGAGAGGCGGATGTTGATGAAGCCGGGACCCGCAACCTCCACGGCGGCGACGTCAGGGTGATCAGCGACGCGCGCGGCGAGTACGGCGGCCAGCGCACGCGGGTTCATGCCAGCGCTCTTTGCCAAGACAAGCGCCACGTTGGTCGCCCAGTCGCCATGCGCCGGGTCGCGGGGTCTCTCAACGTGTATCTCTGGAAGCTCGGCAAGCGCGATCTCGCCCGCTTGTGCGGCTGCGGCGAGCGCTTCATGGAAGAGGGCGGCGACAGTGTCTCTCACGGGGCGGGACTCCTCGGCATCTCCGAGCGAAACGGCAGGTCATTCAGGATAGCGCGAGCGCTAGCTCGGTGGCGTCGAGTCCTCGGCCCGCACCTCCTCGACGACCTCCGTGGTCGACGAACTCGCGATCCAGACGAACAGCCAACTCGCTCCCCAGGCGACTACGGCGTACACAGCGATCGCCAGCAGTGAGTTCCATTCGACGATTGCCGCTTCCCCGAATGGTGTGGCGGGGAACACCGCCTCGAACGGAGCCATGAGCGGCGCGGAGATGTTGTAGATGAACTCGACGAACGTGGCCGCGGGATTCGCGGCGAACAGCAAGAGTGCGAACCGGAACGCGAGCACGACGATAATCACGCTCATCACGGCGTAGACGAATCGGGAGATGACTCGCCCTGCCGAGGTGTTCCGCCTCCTGCGAACAACCTGCACCCGCTCGTCCGTTCGAGTCGCCATCGAAAGTCCCCTCTCGCGGTCTCAATATGCATGTCGCGGTCGCCTCTCGCACCGCCGGTCACAGGATACCGTAGTGCGGCCGCTCGCGACGGGTCTTACGGATTCTCGCGAGCCACTTCGCGTAAGACGGATCGCATCGCTGCTTTTGCAGGTGTCCGCAACGGACGATCCACGGCCCTCACCGGTGGTACGGCTCGCCTCGCTGAATGCGGAACGCCCGGTAGAGCTGCTCGAGGAGCACGACGCGCGCGAGCTGGTGCGGAAGCGTCATCGGGCCGAGGGAGAAGCGCTCATCAGCACGCGCGAGCACCTCGGGCGCGAGCCCTGCCGCGCCCCCGATCACGAACGCCACACTGCTGCGCCGCTCGTCTGCCAGCCGCGCCAGGTGGCGCGCGAACGCCTCCGATGAGCGCGCTTTGCCACCTATGTCGAGCGCGACCACCCACGTTGCGTCGGGCAGCGCGCGCAAAGCGTCCACACCCTCCTCAACGCGCGCTCGCCGCTCGTCTCGCGTGACATCACGATCCGCGACTTCAGCGACCTCCACCTGGGCGTACGGCCGCAACCGTTTAAGGTACTCGTCCGCGGCCTCGCGCCAATAGCGTTCCTTCAGGCGGCCGACCGCGACGAGAGTGATCTTTCTCACCTGCGGTCGCGGTCAGAACCGAGGGTTACTTCGATGTCGCGCTCGGTGTCGGCTCGAACGACCTTGAGCGCGAGCGTCTGCCCCACCTCAGAGGAGCGGATCACCGCGACCACTTCCTCGCCGCGGGTGATCTCGCGGCCGTCGATCTCAACGATGATGTCCCCCCGGCGAAGTCCGGCCTGGCCTGCCGGCGAACCGGGATCGACGAACTGCAAGAGTGCAGG